>Ga0209641_10004320_pt1 | contig 11741 bp, 10 predicted proteins | sample RifCSP16_1_FD_184022 | JGI IMG/M metagenome (GOLD analysis project Ga0209641, IMG submission 184022) | Soil microbial communities from Rifle, Colorado - Rifle CSP2_sed 16_1 (SPAdes) (version 2) | ecosystem: Environmental > Terrestrial > Deep subsurface > Rock core/Sediment | place: Rifle...
TGTGGCACCCGTTGCACATGGTCGGAGCCTTCTTGCTGGCGTCTTTCTTGTGGCAGTCCTTGCACATCTCGTGATAGGCCTCTTTGAGCTCGAGGACCTTGCCTTCCGTCTTGGCCTTGTGGCACTGCTGGCATCCCTGTTCCTTGCCTTTCTCATCCTTGTGGTGGCACTCCTTGCAGTCCTTGGCCCTGCTGGTGGCGTGCGCCTTGTGGTCGAATACGACCGGCTCCTTGGTCTTCTGGATGTGCTTGATGGTCACCTTGCCCGCGGGAGCTTCCGCGCTGATCACCAGGCCGGCCGAGAAGGTCACCGCCACGATGATCGCCATGAGAGTTGCGAACTTCTTCATTCGGTTTCACCCCCTTCCGCGTTGGATTATAACCACAGATTGCATCTCGCGCACCGCTCGGATTCCCGGCGGACGCAATCGTCGTCGTATCGCTTCTGGACTTCCTGAAACGTTCGCCGGCTCTCTTCCGGCGGGATCCGCGGGGCCTCCCGCCGGACCCGCCATTCCGGGCGGTCCTCTTCCTGGGGCTCGGCCATCCGCCGGAAACGGTCCTGGAACCGCGCTTTCCTGACTTCTTCGACGCAGAGGTCGCCGTAGATATTCAACGCCGCCGCCCTGCCCGCCGCGGAGGCTTCGACGACCGTGCCGGGGCCCCCCACGCAGTCCCCGGTCACATAGGCCGGAATTCTAGTTTGCTTCCCGGAAAAAATCAACAGGGAAAGATTGCGCGCCGGATCGATGGCTTTTAGCTCCGCGCCGGGAGGCAGGAAATCGAGCGCGGGCCGGCTCCCGATGGCCAGAATCACCGTCTCCGCGGGAATCTCGAACTCGCTGCCGGCAACCATACGGGGAACAATTCTTCCCTCCGCGTCGGAATCGATCCGTTCCACCCGGAGCGCCTCGATCCCGGCCACCCGGCCGTCGCGCACGAGGAAATCCTTCACCGCCGTTCCGGGAAGGACCTGCACGCCTTCGCTTGTCGCCTCCTCCACCTCCCACGGGTAGGCCGGCATCACGTCCCGGGACTCGAGGCACGCCATCGTGACTTCCTGCGCGCCGAGCCGGAGGGACGTCCGGGCCGCATCGAGCGCGACCTTCCCCCCTCCGATCACCGCCACGCAGCCTGTCAACGGGACCCCGTGCCCGCGGCGGGCGCGCGAAAGAAATGCCAGGGCGTCGAAGAACCCCTCCCCTTCTCCGCCGGCGGCGGGAAGCCGCACAGGCACACCCGCCCCGACCCCCAGGAGGACGGCTTCGAAGCCTTCCGTTGCGAGACTTTCGAAGCAAAGTTCCCGGCCGAACTTCATGCCGCCCCGGAAGCCGACCCCGCGGGCGAGGATCGTCCCCACGTCGGACCGCAGCGCCTCCCCGGGAAAACGGAACTCGGGGACGGCGTACCGCATCATCCCCCCCGGTTCCTCCGCCTCGTCGAACACGGTGACGACGCACCCCAGGCGGGCCAGCGTGTCCGCCGCGGAAAGTCCCGCGGGACCCGCCCCGACCACGGCGACCTTCGGCCTCCTTCTCTCTTCGCCGGCGGGAGAGGAAGGCCGGATCGCCGCGGCGTACCCCACGTCGGCCGCGTACCGCTTGATCGCCATGATGGCGATGGGGGCGCCGAACTCGATCCGGACGCATTTTTGCTCGCACGGGTGGGGGCACGCCCTGCCGCAGAAGGCGGCGAGGGGGAGCTTGTCGTGCACGAGGGCCAACGCTTCCATGGGCCGCCCCTCGCGAACCAGGGCGATGTAGTCGGGGACATTGATGTCCGCCGGGCAGGCTTTCTGGCACGGGGCGACCGGTTCCCCGGCGCCTCGGCCCGCGTCGAGCCAGGCGAGGTACCAGATCAGCCCGAAGGCGCAAAGGAGGAACAGATGCCCCGGGGTCGGCCCCCGCCAGGTGCCTTGCACCAATACCGCCGTCAGCGGGAGGAGGGAGGCCCAGAAGACCCCCGTGAGATACCGTCCGCTGTAAAAGTGGCCGGCGCCGGGGTAGGCCAGGGACATCCTTGCCGCGTTCCGACGGATCCTCTCCCGGTTGATCTCCCAGAGGAGGCGGTCGCGCTGGTCCATCCGGCCGACGCAGCGAATGCACCTCTTCTCCTCCCCCTTGCGTTCGACCTCGCACAGGAGGCAATCCTTGTACCCGAACTGAAGAAGGTTTTCCGGCCGGAGGAAATCCATAACCTTGCTATTTTGCAGCAGTTGTTAATTCAGAAGCAAGATAAGGAAATGAGCGAGTACGGCAAGAGAGGAATGCTTTGAGCGACTCTCACATCGCAAAACTGACGTGTTTCGCTTGTCACACTCGTTGAATGACTAACTCCCACCCTGCCCCGGCACAGGGATTGCGCCGATCTGTTGCATCCATGCCAGATTGTCGGCGACGCCCCAGTGCTCGACGATCTTGCCATCGGCGATGCGCACGATGTCAATGGCGTGGAACGTTACACGCCGGCCGCTGGGCAGCATGCCCATGAACTCGCCCCTGTGCATCCCCTGCCACACCGCATAGCCGACCACCAGATCATCTTCAGCGATCAACTTCTCCCATGTCACTTGCCCGTCGGGGAAGCCTTCGCGCCATTGGGTGAAGAAAAACCTCACGGCCTCCCGTCCCGACGGCGCTTGAGGCGGTATCTCCTCGTGCTCGACGCAGTCGGGTGCCACCCATTCATCAATCGCGGCCAGGTTGCCTTGATTGGCGACTTCTTCCATAAAGCGGCAGTATACGGCTTTGTTCTGTTCGGTTGACGCGGTAGTTAGGTTCCGATAATCTCATTCAGCCCTTCAATGACTTGAGCCAATTCCTCAGGCGTTACTCGACCCAATCTCTTGCCGATTCTCTCGACGGAAAGAGTGCGAATCTGGCTGATCTTAATCCATGACTTTTTAGGGAGATCCTTGGAATCCAACTCCAAGGTCAGAGGAAAACCGGCACGCTGGGGTTGACTCATGATTGCAACCGCGATCACCGTGCCGGAACGTTCGTTGAACACATCGTGACTAAATATTAGGACCGGGCGTAAGCCGGCTTGCTCATTTCCTCGGACGGGGTTCAGATCAGCCCAACGAACCTCACCCCTCAGTATTCGGGCCATTCCGCCAACTCGGTCGAGAGGCCTTCTTCAGCGAGCGCCTTCTCGAAGGCGGGTTCCATCTTAGCGCATTCACGCGCAAGCCGGCTCCGATCAAGGCGTGATATTTTCTCCGCGACCGCTTCCTGAATTGCCTGGCTCCGGTTTGGAAAAACACGAGCCTTCACGAGGCGGTCGAGCTGATTGAGGGTGTTTTCATCTCATGAATCAACGCTCCGCTTCAGCGGCGGGCGCTCAGCGAGAATAAAGGCGAGCCGTCAGCTTCAGCCAGTTAGGTTCCGCTATACATCCTCCAGTCGGATCCCCTTGCCGGCCCGCAGGCTCTTCCTCGCGGACTCGATACGTTTCAGAAATCGGGGATCGTTCTCCAATCGATAATCAAACCAGTCATCCTCCGACTCGAAACCGATCAGGACACCAGCCGGCTTTCCATGACGAGTGATCACGATTTCTTCTCTCTCCGCCATCCTGAGAAATCTCGACAGGTCGTCCTTCACCTCGGACAGGGCCACTTTTTTCATTGCTCATTCCCCCATCTCTTCCAACCAGGAAGCTGCTTCTGATTTCGGAACAATAGCCAACACCTCCACCACATGTCCCGTGATGTCGTAGAACACTCGGATCTGGCCAACCATCAAGCGATACTGTGGATGGGAGAGCCCCCGAAGCCGCTTGATTCGGCGCTTGCTCACCTTCACAGGTTCGTATCGAAGATGCCTCTCCAGTGCGTCTTTCACCTCTGCCCGAACACGGGCCTTGAGACGCTTGAGGTCTTGTAAGGCTTCGGGGGCGAGTACGATCTCATATTTCATTCTGGCCATAATATAGCCAGAATGTTGTTCCATGTCAAGCCCGCTTGGGCTTGAGGCGTGAACCTAACGCTCCGGTTAAGCTGCGGGCCGAGGGGCGCACTTCTTGCCCCAACGCATGACAGCGCAGGAAGCGTGACCCGAAGGAGCCGTCAGCTTCAACCGGTTGGGCAGCATTATCCAGTCTTTTTTATTTCTTCCTTCACCACCCGCCGCACAATCTCTTCCAGCGACTCCTTGTGTTGCAGAATAAATTCCCGCAATGCATCGTTCATCATCGTTTGGTAATTTCCGCCTCCCCGGGCGTGAACCTGGCGGCGAAACCAATTAAGAACATCGTCGTCGATCCGGATTGTGATCCTAGTTTTCCCGGGCGGAATGGGGTCGATGGCTCCTCGTTTACCGCGACTGAAATCGTATTCTTTCTTCATTTTGCTCACCTTTCGTATTGTTTGCACTCCGGTTTCGTTGCCTTTCGGGCAGATATAATCCGGATCTTGTCACCTCGCTACGTATACACCACGACTAGGACGCGGCCAATTTGGTCAGCACCCATCGTGACAAACCGTTCTTCCTCGGAAGATTCGTCCACGACCGTGATCGCCGCGTCGTCCTCGAATACAATTACTGCGTCCGCGAAATCGATCCTATGGTCTCGAAGGTTGGTCCGCGCTTTTCTGGCGTCCCATTCATATTCCATTGACGATATAGTATGCACGTTTGTGCATATTGTCAATCTTATTCATCAGCATGTCGTCCAACATCATATTTCCGTCACCATTTTTACTGTCTGCCCAACGCTTCGCTTCAGCTGCGGGCGCCCCGGCGAGAAACGGGGCAGCCGTCAGCTTGAGCTCGAGCGTTAGGTGCACCACTGGGTAACAACCTCCGCACCCTTGACGTTACAACGCTATGATGCTAAGGTGATTCCATGAAAACAGCAATGAAAAGAGCTACTGTGTATTTCGATTCTCAGATCCATCGGGCCTTGCGACTCAAGGCTGCGGAGACAGACAGGTCCATCTCGGAACTGGTTAATGATGCGGTTCGCTTGAACTTGGCAGAGGATGCCGAGGACTTGGCCTCCTTCGAGGAAAGGGCCCGCGAACCAAATCTTGCGTTCGAGGATGTTCTGAACGATCTGAGAAAACGTGGCAAGCTATAGGCTTCTCATCAAGCCGTCCGCTGCCAAGGAGATCGAAGCCTCCCCCAAGAAAGATCGTCTGCGTATCATCAAGCGCATCCAGGAACTTGCTTCCAACCCGCGACCTCCCGGTTGCGAAAAACTGTCCGGCCATGATGATAAGTACCGAGTCCGTCAGGGAGCGTATCGTATCTTCTATTCAATTTCCGACATTGAGCTTACAGTTTGTGTTGTGAAGGTTGGCCATCGGCGGGAGGTTTATCGAAAGGGCGCATAACAACCGGCTGGTGCGCCTGCCTGTTGTTAGCCAGTTTTCGATATAGACACAGAACCCAAAGCTTCCGCGACTGCTTCGGGGTTCTCAGCTGCAACCTTTAGTAGGGCCCGAGCTGGACCTTCGGGATATCGACGTCCCTGTTCCCAATTTTGGAGAGTCGCAATGCTTACGCCAATCATCAACGCGAACTCAGACTGCGACTTCCCTAAACGAACCCGGATTGCTTTGATATCTGCAGGCCGAAACTTGAAAGTGCGGCTCGGCTTCATTTCTCCGCGCCGGATTTTTCCCGCCTGCTTCACACTTTCTACGAGTTTATCGAAATCCTGTTTTTTCATTTGAGCTCCTCCCGGATCAGGCGGCTGAGCACACGGAGTTGCGCTGGCGTCAGGTCCTCTTGCTTGTACTTTGGATAAACAAACAACATGTAGATCGTTTCCTGCTTTCTGTCCCAGTAGTAGATCACACGGATACCTCCACGTTTGCCCTTCCCCGGTATGGCCCATCGAAGTTTTCGAAGACCCCGCCTCCAGGGATTACAGCGCCTTGCTCGGGACGAAGGAGAATGGCGGACTGCAAGGCCCGATACTCATCGTCCCGTAGGAGCGCTCGAACCTCCTTGGTGAATATCGGTGTTTCGATAAAGAGCATAACTCAATATACGTCAATGGCGTATATATGGCAAGAGGGATATGTGGTTTGGAGCAGTAAAAATCTGGCTAACAGTTTATTATACGGAGGCCGTGATAATTGTTATTTGCCATTACGGGATAAGTTGTTATTGGCTGTTGAGGGATAGCATGGGGCTTGCAAACCTCCTCGTTGAAAGGAGGCAAATGCCATGCCGAACGATGGTCCCGGATGCGGCGGACTGCGCCAACGCCAAGAACTTCATCGCCTCCCCCGGTTAGAGGTTCACAGCATGAAGAACTGTCGATGTATGGGTAGGTGAGGTTAACTGAAAACTATGGATGAAATCTAACTCTCGGCTAGAAAGATTGCAAGGTATCAGAGGGGTGATGGTCCGCCAAGCGTGTGCCTTATTGGATTCCTTTCACACCCCCCTTGTATACGGGAAATACAGGAGCGAAGCGGCAGGGGGAACCGTATGATAAGATGTTTTGATAAAAACCATAAAAACCGAAAAGGGGATTCCGGTTTTTACCGAAATCCCCTTATTTATTGATGGCGTCCCCAGCCGGATTTGAACCGGCGTCGCCGCCGTGAAAGGGCGGTGTCCTTGGCCGGACTAGACGATGGGGACGCTCGACGTGGTGAGCCCAGCAGGAATCGAACCTGCGACCCTCTGATTAAAAGTCAGATGCTCTACCAACTGAGCTATGGGCTCCCCGGAAACATATTATGGTAAAGACGGGGAACCGGGGGTGTCAAGCACGGAATGGGTTCTTCCGGATGATGGTCTGGTTCCGGTCGGCGCCCACGGAGACCAGCGAGGCCTCCACGCCGGTCAGCTCCTCCAGTCTCCGCACGTACTTCTGGGCGGCTTTCGGGAGGTCGCCGAACTCCCGGGCATCCGACAGGTCCTCCTTCCATCCCTCCATCTGTTCATAGACGGGCACTGCCCTCTCGAACTCGGAGAGGATCAAGGGGACATCCTCCCGCCGGACGCCGTCGATCTCGTAGGCGACGCACACATGGAGGCGGGGGAGCCCCGAGAGGACGTCGAGCTTGGTGAGCGCTATGCCGGTCAAGGCGTTCAGCCGGTCGGCGTACCGCACGACGGGCACGTCGAACCAGCCGCACCGCCTCGGACGCCCCGTGGTCGACCCGTACTCGCAGCCGCGGTCCCGGATCTGCTGCCCCTCGTCGCCGAACAGTTCCGTGGGAAACGGTCCGGCCCCCACGCGGGTGATGTATGCCTTGGCGACGCCGATCACCCCGCCGATCTTCGTCGGGGCGACGCCCGACCCGGTGCACAGGCCGCCGGCCGTGGTGTTGGACGAGGTGACGAACGGGTACGTCCCGTGGTCGATGTCCAGGAGGGTCCCCTGCGCCCCTTCAAAGAGGACCTTCGCCCCCCGGTTGATCTCCTCGTTCAGGAAGAGGGAGGTGTCGATCAGGTACGGCCGGATCCGCTCCCCGTAGGAGAGGTACTCGTCCCGGGTGGACGGGAAGTCGATCTCCTCCGCGCCGTAGTAGTGTTTCAGGAGGAAGTTCTTCAACTCCAGGTTGGCGCGAAGCATTTCCGAAAAGGTGTCGGGCTCGGCCAGATCGCATGCCCGGATCCCGATTCGGGCGATCTTGTCCTCGTAGCAGGGCCCGATCCCCCGGGCCGTCGTGCCGATCTTCCGGCTCCCCAGCTTCTCCTCCCGGGCCCGGTCGAGAGCGATGTGGTACGGGAGAATGATGTGGGCCAGGTGGCCGACCTTCAGCTGAGAGTCGTCCTTCAGGTAGTTGCGGGATTTGAGCTTGTCGATCTCCGCGAGGAGAACCTTGGGGTCCACGACCACCCCGTTCGCGATCACGCACTTCTTCCCCGCGTGCAGGATCCCGGACGGGATCAGGTGGAAGATGAACTTCTCCCCCCGGACCACGAGCGTGTGGCCGGCGTTGTTTCCCCCGGTGGAACGCGCGACCGTGTCGGCGAACTCCGAGTAGATGTCGACAACCTTCCCCTTGCCCTCGTCGCCCCACTGGGCGCCGAGGACGATGATGTTCTTCAACGGTTCGCCTCTTTTCCTAGAACGTCAAATATTTCGCGGTGGTAATGTTCGGCAGCTTGCTCAGCTGCGAGAGGACCTTCTCCGGAACCGGGTTGTCCACGTTGATGAGCGAGACGGCGGTCCCGCCCGGCTCCTTCCTGCCGAGCTTCAAGCCCGCGATGTTGATCCCCTTCTCGCCGAGGAACGTTCCGACGCGCCCGACCACGCCGGGGACGTCGAGGTTCGTCAGCATCAGCATCCCGCCGGCAAGTTCCGCGTCGATCGGGAACAGGTTGATCTTCACGATGCGGGGGGTGGTTCCGAAGACGGTGCCGGAGACGGAAGTCTCCCCTTTCCCGGTCAGCGCGACCACCCGGACGAGGCTCGCGTAGTCCTCCGTCTTCGCGGCGGTCGCCTCGACCACCTTGATCCCGCGCTCCTCGGCCACCATCCTGGCGTTGACGAGGTTCACCTCCTCGGTCTGGTACTGGAGGAGCCCTTTCAGCACGGAGATCGTCATCGGGGCCGTGCTCAGTTTGCCGACCTCGCCCAGGTACTCCACCCTCAGCTCCTTTACGGGGGAATCCAGGAGCTGTCCGTGGAACGCCCCGAGCTTCTCGCACAGGTCGAGGAACGGCTTGAGCGTGGGCAACAGCTCCGCGGACACCGACGGGAAGTTGACGGAGTTGCGTATCGTCCCTTTCTTCAGGAAATCGCAGATCTGCTCCGCGATGAGGACCGCCACCTTCTCCTGCGCCTCCGTCGTCGCGGCGCCGAGGTGGGGAGTGAGAATGACGTTCTGGTGCTTGAGGAGCGGGGTATCCGGCGGGGGGGGCTCCACCGGAAAGACGTCGAGCGCCGCCCCCCTCACGCGGCCCGACTCGAGCGCCGCGAGGAGGTCCGGCTCGTTGATCAGGGCCCCGCGGGCGCAGTTGATGATGCATACCCCCTTCCTCATCTTCGCGATCGAGGCCGCGCACACCATGTTCTTCGTTTCGGGCGTGAGAGGGGTGTGGAACGTGATGAAGTCCGACCGCCCGTACAGCTCGTCCAGCGAGACGAGTTCGACACCCAGCTTGGCCGCGTCCTCCTTGCTCACGTAGGGGTCGTACCCGATCACCACCATCCTGAGCCCCAGCGCGCGCTCGGCGACCACCTTCCCGATGTTTCCCAGGCCCACCACCCCGAGAACCTTGTTCGTGAGCTCGGTTCCCATGAACTTGTTCTTCTCCCACTTCCCCTGCTTCATCGAGGCGTCGGCCTGCGGGAGCTGGCGCGCCAGGGCCATCAGCAGCGCGATGGCGTGCTCCCCCGTGGTGACCGTGTTCCCCCCGGGGGTGTTCATCACGACCACCCCCTTCTTGGTGGCCGCCACCTTGTCGATGTTGTCGGTACCGCTGCCCGCCCGCCCGATCACCTTGAGCCGGGACACCTTCTCGAAGGCCACGGCGGTCGCCTTCGTCGCGCCGCGGACGACCACTCCGTCGTAGTTGTCGATGACCGCGGACAGCTCCTCCGGCGTCATCTTTCCCTTCACGTCGACCTCGATCCCTTCCTTGGCGAATACGTCGAGACCCACCTTCTGCAAGTTGTCGAGGGCAAGAATCTTCATTTCCGTCTTCTCCTTTTCTCAATGGTCACGCTTCTTAGGATTTCCACGGCCGCGACGACGCCCTATCCGCACCTCCTCCATCATCGCTTCGCAGGCCGGTGCGCGGGGGTGAAGGATCGGTGCGGCCAATGCCAGCAGCACGCCGGGCGGAATCGGGGCAGGAGCGCGGCCCGGGGAACCCTTTTTCCATGGAAACACCTCCGGAAGTTGGGGGGGTAAAGCAAACAATCTCTATCAAAGGCGGGGGAAAAAGTCAATCGCCGGAATGGGCCGGATGGGAGAAAAAAATATGGGCAGGGGGATTGTGTCCCCCTGCCCGAGGAGCCCCTGCCCTTTTGGGGTGGGACCGTCCTTTACATGGAAATTGGGATGCTACCACACCTCCGTCGGTTTCAACAACTTTTCCCCGTGTTGCGTGCCGCCTTACTTCTTCCCTGGAACCGCGGGCGGAGCAGGAACCGCGGGCGGAGCAGGAACCGCGGGCGGAGCCATCTCTTTCTTCATCGGCTCTGCCGCCTTCGCGGGGGCCATCTCTTTCTTCATCGGCTCTGCCGCCTTTGCGGGGGCTTCCTTCGTTGCTCCCTTCTTGGCAGCCGCCTTCTTTGCGGTGACCTTCTTCACGCTCGACGCTTTGCCGTCCGAGTAGTTTACGAGCACCTTGTCGCCTACACCGACCCCATCGAGCTTCACCTTCTCCCCCGCCTTCAGATCGACCGTCTCCTTCTTTCCCTTCACGGTGATGGTCCCGGCGGCTGCGTCGACCGCCTCGACCGTGCCGGTGATCTGGGCCTTCTTGGCCTTCTTGGCGGGAACCGCCGCCTTTGCGGGAACGGCGGCTTTCGCAGGCTCCGCCGCCTTTGCGGGAACCGCCGCCTTGGCGGGCTCGGCGGCTTTCGCAGGCTCCGCCGCCTTGGCGGGAACCGCCGCCTTGGCGGGTTCGGCGGCTTTCGCAGGCTCCGCCGCCTTGGCGGGTTCGGCCGGCTTGGCGGGTTCGGCTTTCGTCTGGGCCAATGCCACTGCCGAAAGCGACAGGACGAACATCAGAGCAACGAACACGGAGAACAGCTTCTTCATTTCTTTTTCCTCCCGTACGGAGAGATGGAATGCATACCTATCTTTAAGGTTCAAGTTTAATGCCAAACCGGGAGGAAGGAAATTCCAATGGATATCAAATAGATAGAAAATCCTGCCGAAGGAGCGGCATGGCAAGTGCTCCCCTTTTGGGGAACGGGTTCCCCGGATGGGGAACCCCGCGCCGGGCGCAACCCCATAAAAACCGGGTTACGGGGGGATGATCCCGAATTTCTTCAGCCGGTATATATAGGTCTTGTAGCTCATTTTCAGCAATTCCGCCCCACGGGTATGGACTCCCCGGGACCGCTCCACGGATTGCCGCAGCAGTCTTTCCTCGAGCTTTTCGAAATCGACCCCTCCCGGAGGAAGGTCAGGAACCCCGGGCACACCCTCCTCCCCCTCCCCCGCGCCCGATCGGTTCCGCGACGGGCCGGACGGGTGGGCGAACCGGGTCCGGGACTGAACTTCCGTTTCCTCCCTCAGCTCGGAAGGGAGATCCGCGGGGCCGATTTCCCCCTCCTCGGCGAGGACCACCGCGCGCTCGATCGCCGAGGAGAGCTCCCGGATGTTCCCCGGCCAGGGATAGCGCATCATGAGGCGCATCGCTTCCTTCGTGATTTCCCGCACCGGGGGAAAGCCCTTCTCCCCGTGCCTCGCCAGGAAATGCCCGGCCAGGGCGGGGATGTCGGAGATCCGCTCCCGGAGGGGAGGGAGAAAAAGTTTCAGGATGTTCAGCCGGTAGAAGAGGTCGGCGCGGAACCTTCCGCCCTTGACCTCCTCCTCCAGGTCCCGGTTCGTCGCCGCGATGATGCGGACGTCCACGGTGATGTTCTCCTTGCCCCCCACGCGCCGTATCTCCCCGTCCTGCAGCGCCCGGAGAAGCTTCGCCTGGGTTTCGGGACGCACCTCGGCGATCTCGTCGAGGAGAAGCGTTCCTCCTTTCGCCGCCTCGAACAGGCCGATCTCCCGGCGGACGGCCCCCGTGAAGGCGCCCCGCTCGTGGCCGAACAGCTCGCTCTCGAACAGGCTGTCGGGAAGGGAGGCGCAGTTGACCG
>Ga0209641_10004325_pt1 | contig 11735 bp, 10 predicted proteins | sample RifCSP16_1_FD_184022 | JGI IMG/M metagenome (GOLD analysis project Ga0209641, IMG submission 184022) | Soil microbial communities from Rifle, Colorado - Rifle CSP2_sed 16_1 (SPAdes) (version 2) | ecosystem: Environmental > Terrestrial > Deep subsurface > Rock core/Sediment | place: Rifle...
TCCGGTCGAACATGCTGTTCGGCAGAGAGTCCGCCGTCGTCGCAGCTGAGAATTCCCTACGTTGCCCAGTGACTGGTCACGTCACTTCTTCGGTTCGAGCTTCAGATGCCGCGAGAGAAACTCGAACGCGCGCTCAGCAGATTGGTCCGTTACCTTGGAATCGTACAGGTAGACCACCGAACGTCCGCCCGCCCACGGAGGACTCCAGCGGTGATTGTGTAGGTCACTACAGTCCCAGCAATGTGACGCGTTGGGGAACACGTGCCATTCGACGGGAGCCCCGCGCTCTTTAAGGGGTTCCAAGCGACTTACGCATTCTTGCGGTGGCGTCTCGTTATCCTGTCCGCCCATGAGGACCAATGTGGATGTCGACACATCCGAGTACAGAAATTCCCCTCCCGGTGAAGTACCGAACGGGGGGATGTAGCAGGCTGGGTACAGGCTCACTACAGCGCTCAGGGGCGTGCCAGGCAGGCCGGCTCCGGCGACGAAGCTTGGGCTTGCCGAGCGTAGTCCCACCATCGCCCCCCAGGACACACCCAGCATCGCGATTCTTGACTTGTCGACAAACGCGAACGTCGCGAGATGCTCGGCTGCGTCGAACACATCCTTGATCCCACGCGCCATCGAGGCCGGGGGCAGCGGTCGGCAACTTGGTGACCCGCGAGAAGTGAAGCTGTCGATGACGAAGGCAACGTAGCCACGACGCACCGCCTCCTTCCGCCAATATCCGATCTGCTGCCGAATTCCTCCGCAAGTGTGGACCAGTATCAGCGCCGGAAACGGCCCATCGCCCTTTGGCTTCCAGATCCCCATCTCGAGGGGGCTGAAGAAGCCGAGCTCCTTCGCCTGCTTCGGGAAGGTGAGATCCGGTTCGCTCGGCCTAGCCTGCGCATGGGCCACACCCCAAGGGGCTGCAGCCACGACAACGAGGACCGCGAGCCACACCGCACCCAGCCAGACCCGCCCTGAGTAGGCGGTGCCGAGCATCCGGATAAGCGTCTGTATGGCCCTTGTCATTCCGCTCTCCTTCCTCTTCCGTTCACTATGGCGTGGGCTGTCGATCGCTAGACGCTTTCCGCGTCCACTCAGAGCTGTCGACTGTCTTCCGCGACCATGGCTGTTTGGATGCTGCCGAACTACAATTCGGCCACTGGATAGGCTGATCTGCGTAATACCGCAACCCCTGCGAACTCCTGCAGCATATACCGATCTGGAACCGACCCCTTCTACTGGCTCCCCGGCCTTTCGATCCAGCCACTTGCGTCCGCGCGGAGCGACCTTCGCGGGTCGAGATAGGCTGCGACGTCGCGCGGCGTATCCCGATGCGTATACTCTCCAAGGTCGCCGACGTGGTCATGGGCCGAACATCCGGTCCGCCGGGCTCCTCACCGCGGCCGGCCCGCGATTCAGGACGTGGGTATAGATCATGGTGGTGCTCACGTCCCGGTCCCCCAGCAGTTCCTGGACGGTGCGGATATCGTGGCCGTCCTCGAGCAGGTGCGTCGCGAACGAATGGCGCAGGGTGTGGGGGCTCCCGCCCGGCGTTCGGGTACTTCTTGAGCAGGGCGGTCGGCAGTTCGACCCAGCCGGCCCCGGCGGCCAGGTCACGTTGATGCTGGGTTCGGACGACGTCGAGGTGCCGCGAGAGGTCCGCCTTGGCGATGCCCGGGAGCATGGTGACCCGGTCCTTGTCGCCCTTGCCGCCGCGGACGACGATCTGGTTGGTGGCGAAGTCGATGTCCTGGACGCGGAGCCGGCAGCACTCGAGCACCCGGAGCCCGGCACCGTAGAGCAGGCAGGCCATGAGGCGCGGCACGCCGTCGAGCCACTGGAACACGGCGCGAACCTCCTCACGCGTGAGAACGACGGGGAGCCGCTCGGGGCGCTTCGCGCGCACGATGCCGTCGAGCCAAGGGAGATCGGCCTGGCGGACGCGGTCGAGGAGGCGGGGCTTCGGGGACGCCGGAGGGCCACTCTCGCGGAACGACCACGTACGGAGGCGCCCGCCGCCACCTGGCAGCGTCGGGTACTGGACTGGGGCGCTTGCCTCCACGCTGGCCATTATCTGTGTCTTGGCCCTTGTCACAGGGCAGTGTACGGGATCGGCGCGCCGCTCCGCAAGTCGCCGATCGGATACACGAGAAGTCTCGCTCAGATCGGCCATGCTCCTGGAGGGGCTCCAGTCGCCGGGAGGGGAGGGACGGCAGCCGCCAGCGCGGGTTCGGCCCGGGGTGGGATCGGCCGAGGAGGGTCTTCATCGCGGCTATTGTCACGAGTACCCGCTCCGCTGCTTGCCGGGATCAAGCCGGCCGCGTGCCGCGCGGCGTCACGAGCGCGTCGGCGGGTTTTCACCGGGCGAACGGTAAAGGCCGGGCGCCAAGCATCCGTCGATCGGTCGGGGAGTGGGGAAAGTTGCCAGCCCCCGGCCTTTGGCAGGGGCGGCGAGGCCCCACGGCAGGGACGAGCACCGGCCTGCACGTGGGTTCCGAGACTTCCGGAATTTTCGACCTAAGCCAGTCCGTCTCATTAGTGAGGGTAGAATCACCTGGACACGGGCACCCCGGGCTGTCGCCACGCCCGTGCCCCGCCGGAACCCTGCGCGGGGTGACTCTATCGGCCGATCAGAGTCGCGGTTATGCGGAACCGGGCCAGGAACCAGCGGCGGCTCAGGACGAACAGCGCGAAGAACCCCGCGGTCACGAGGACCTCGACGATGCCGGCGGGGAAGGCGGCCGTGGGCGAGATCGAGGGGACCACCACCAGCACGCGCTCGAGGAAGATGGCCGAGAGGCTCAGGAGCGAGATGACCACCAGCGGGCGGTGGCGCTCCGGCGGCTTGCCGGTGAGCCGCTTCAAGAGGTACGAAAAGGGCACGATCCATCCGGCGGCCAGCACGACGAACGCCAGCACCCGCCACGGGTCCTCGAAGAAGCGCCGGAGGAAGAACTTCGTTTCGACCGGCACGTTGCCGTACCAGATGACCAGGTACTGGGACCAGAAGAAGTACATCCAGAGGGTGCTGGTCGCAAGGATCAGCTTGGCGACGTCCTGGATCGCCGAGGGTGAAACCGCGGCGAGCCCTGTCGCGTTGGCCCTGACGGCCAGGAGGGCCAGGAGGGCGAACCCCGTGTAAAGCGTGCTGACGACGAAGTAGCCGCCAAAGAGCCCGCTGTACCACTTGGGGTCGAGCGACATCACGAGGTCGAAGCCGAACAGCGACACCACGATCACGTAGAGGAACAGCATGATCGTGGCCAGGACCACGCGGCGGTGCTTGGCCTGGCGCAGGGCCTCGGCATCGCCGCTCCCCTCGCGGAACCCGGCCTTCACGAAGGCGAAGACCACCCAGTAGAGCAGGAGGACGCCGACGCCGATCCGGAGCGCCATGAACGGCACGTTGAGCCAGGCCGCCTTGACGGGCAGCGGCGTCGTCACCCACGGGTAGAGGACGGCGCGCCCCCCGAAGAGGACGAGGAAGAGGACCAGGGAATACGGCAGGAATCCGGCCGTGGTCAGCGCGAGGCGCTTCACGCTCGGGGACCACCGGGCCTCCATGAGCTCCATGATCCCGGCGATGGCGGGTCCCGTCACCGCCAGCCCCGACCAGAACAGGAGGTTGATCAGGTAGATGGCCCAGGTCCGTTCGGCCGAGCGGGACACGCCCAGCGCAAAGGCGACCGCCCCCGCAGCGACCAGCGCCGACAGGAAGAGGTTTCCGCCCCTCATTTCTGGGCGATGCTCCTGAGGTAGTTGACCAGGTGCCAGCGCTCCTCGGGAGAGAGGGCCTCACCGTAGGCCGGCATCACGGCCCCCCCGGTGCCGATGACGTGCTGCCAGAAGCCGTCGGTCCGCTGCTTCTGGAGCGTGGCGTTGGTCACGTCGGGCGGCGGGATGAACTTCGGCGAGACCGTCCCGTCCCCCTTGCCCGCCGGGCCGTGGCACGGCGCGCAGTAGATCGTGAAGAGGGCCTTCCCCGTGGTGATCGATTCCGGCGTCGCCTTGACGGGGTTCGGCCGCTTGGCCGCGATGTCGCGGCTCTCGCGGGGGGGCGTCAGCTCGCCGCCGGTGCGGGGCAGCGTCCCGGCGGGCATCGGCAGGACGCGCTCCCCCGGGACGATCTTCACGGTGGCAGTCATGTTGTCGGTCCACCGGAGGGCGACGACGCCTCCCATCACGCCCCCCGCCGCCAGGACCAGCAGGAGGGCCAGCCCGAAGAGGTACTTCATTGCCGGACCTCTTCGGCCCCGGCCTGGCTGAGGCACCGGCCCGCGGCCGGAGCCCGCTCCGGGCCACAGGTCACCGCGATGCCGAAGCGGTCCACCGTGAAGCGGGGATCGTAGGTGGGCGACCGCCGGAGCGCGGGCAGCTTCCCCAGGACGAGAATCGCCAGCAGGGTGGAGAGGCCCCCGAGCAGGATGCCGAGCTCGAAGGCGATGATCACGAAGGGCGGGATCGACACCACCGGCTTGCCGCCGGTGACCAGCCCCCACTTGAGCGCCGACCAGATCGTCAGACCGAAGCCCGTGATGATCCCGGTCAGTCCCCCGATGAGGGTGAAGAGCCGGACGGGGCTGACGGGACGATTCTCCTCCAGCACCGCCTCGATCTCCTCCACCGGGACCGGGGAGTACACGGTGAAATCGGTGAAGCCCTGCGCCCGCAGATCGCGGATCGCCCTCACCGTGGTGTCCACGTGGGCGAAAACGCCGAGGACGCCTCCCGCCGCCATCAGTGGTGGGCCTCCTTGACGGGGTGCGGCAGCGTCTCCTTGACCTCGACGATGGACACCGAGGGCATAACCTTGATGAAGCCCAAGAACAGGATGAAGAACCAGGCGAAGCTCCCGATCACGATCATGGTGTCGGTCAGGGTCGGCCAGTAGATCCCCCAGGTGTAGGGATAGAAGTCGTGACCCAGCCCCGGCACGATGATGTTGAACCGCTCGAACCACATCCCGATCAGCACCAGGATGGAGACGACGTACAGCGTGGGCGTATGGGTCCGCGCGCGCCTCCAGAACAGGACCAGCGGCACCAGGCTGTTGCAGAAGTACTGCAGCCAGAACGCCCACGCGTAGCTCTTGGTGGCCTTCCAGAAGAGCGAGGCGCGCTCGAAGTGGTCGCCGCTGTACCACGCGGTGAACGCTTCGCAGAGGTAGAAGTAGCTCAGCACCAGGCTCGTCACGAGGATCAGCTTCCCCATGGCGTCGAGGTGCTTATCGGTGATGTACGCATAGAGATTCCAGAAGTGGCGCATCGGGATGATGAGGACCAGCACCATGGCGAAGCCGGAGAAGATGGCGCCGTCCACGAAGAACGGGGCGAAGAGGGTCGAGTGCCAGCCCGGGACCAGCGCCATGGCGAAGTCCCACGACACGACGCTGTGCACCGAGAGCACGAGGGGGGTCGCGAGGGCGGCGAAGAGCCCGTAGGCGCGCCGGTAATGCCGCCACTGCCGGTCCGTTCCCTCCCACCCCAGGGAGAGCATCCCGTAGATCTTTTTCCGCCAGCCGGTGGAGGCGTCCCGGATGGCGGCGATGTCCGGCAGCAGGCCGACGCAGAAGAAGACCACGCTGATGGTCAGGTAGGTGGAGATCGCGAACACGTCCCAGACGAGCGGCGAGCGGAAGTTCGGCCAGAGGTAGCGCTGGTTCGGGTACGGCAGGAGCCAGTAGGCGAACCACATGCGCCCGGCGTGGATCAGGGGGAACAGCCCGGCCGTCAGGACCGCGAAGACCGTCATGGCCTCGGCGCCCCGGTAGATCGAGGTCCGCCAGCGGGCCCGGAAGAGATACAGGATGGCCGAGATGAGCGTCCCGGCGTGGCCGATGCCGATCCAGAAGACGAACGTCGTGATGTACATCGCCCACATCTGGGGCGTGCGCTTGCCCGCGGCCCCCATCCCCGCGTAGATCTGCCAGGTCCAGGCGAGGATCCCGGCCGTCAGGATCAGGGCGACGACCGCCATCCAGCCGAAGTAGGCCGGGGACGGCGGCTCCAGCGTGCGGATGACGTCGCGGTTGACGTCGGCGTAGGTCGGCTGGCGGCCGGCGCTGTCGGTCATGCCTTGCCGTGCTCGCGGGTGACCTTTTTGAGGTAGGTGACGGCGGGACGCGTCCCGAGCTCCCCCAAGACGTGGTAGCCGCGGGGAGACCGGGACAGCTTCGCCACTCGGCTCGATGGGTCCTTCAGGTTGCCGAACGCGATGGCCTGGGTGGGGCACGTCTGCTGGCACGCGGTCTGGACCTCCCCGTCCCTCACCGGCCGCTTCTCGTCCCGCGCCGCGTCCTTCCCGGCCACGATCCGCTGGACACACATGGTGCACTTCTCCATTACGCCGAGCTGGCGGACCGTGACGTCCGGGTTGAGCTGGAGCGGGAGCGGGTCGGGGAAGGCGTAGCTGCTCGACGCGGGGGAGCTGTAGTCCCACCAGTTGAAGCGCCGCACCTTGTAGGGGCAGTTGTTGTTGCAGTAGCGCGTGCCCACGCAGCGGTTGTAGATCTGGGCGTTGAGCCCCTCCTCGGTGTGGTAGGCCGCGAAGACCGGGCAGACCGGCTCGCAGGGCGCGATCTCGCAGTGCTGGCAGAACATGGGCAGGAAGAGGTTCTCGGGATGCTCCGGCTTGCCTTCCTGCCAGCGCTCGAGCCTGAGCCAGTGCATGTCGCGCCCGTAGGCGACCTGCTCCTTGCCGACCACCGGCACGTTGTTCTCTGCCTTGCAGGCGATCACGCACGCCTGGCAGCCCGTGCAGGCATCCAGGTCCACCGCCATCCCCCAGCGGTACTCGGGGTACTTGAGGTCGGGATACATGCTCGGGTGGCTGGCCTTCTCGGGCACGGCGCCCCGGAGCTCGAGCTCGCGCGCGGCGCCCAGCCCCACGTGCTGGGCGATCTCGCGGTCGTCCTGGTCATGGGTGGCCTGGGCGATGGCGAGCGGCCGGCGCCCTCCCGTCTTGGTCAGCGTGACCTTGACTGACAGGAAGGACAAGCCGGCCCCGCCGGGCAGCAATGTCAGAGGATTCGCTCCCCGATCCTTCGCATAGCGGCCGTAGGCGGTGTGGCCCTGGCCGATGGGGATGGCGACGGCCCCCGGGTGAAGTGATTCTGAAACATAGGCGGGCAGCTCGATGGCGCCGTGGGGCGAGGTGACCTTCACGAGGTCGCCCTGCCGAATGCCGAGCTTCTTGGCGACCTCCGCGGGAACCTCGATCCAGGAATCCCACGTCACCTGGGTCATGGTGTCGGGGGCCTCCTGGAGCCACGGCTTGTTGGCCCCCCGCCCGTCGTAGAAGCGCTGCGAAGGATACACGAGGAGCGTGAGCCCCTGGGGATCGCCCTCGACGCTCGCGGGCTTTCCCTGGATGGGGAAGACGGGGGCGGACCGAGCCTGAACGGGCGCGGTGGCCACGTCCTTCCACACTCCGCCACGTCGGAGCGCCTCCTCCCAGAACTGGTCGAACAGCATGGATGAAGCGTACTCCCGCGCGATTCCCCTCCACTGCTCCTTGAGGTATTCAGCGAACGTCTCCCAGCGGAAGGGCCCCTTCCCTGCGGGCGATCCGAGCACCTGGCGACCGACCGAGAGCAGCACGTCACCGACGGCCCTGGAGTCGAAGACAGGCGCCATCGTCGGCTGCATGAGCCCGACGACGCCTTCACGGGGACTGAAATCTCCCCACGACTCAAGCGAGTGGAGGTCGGGAAGGATGAGGTGGGCCTGCTCGGTGGTCTCGTCAGGCTGGTTGGAGAAGCTCACCAGCAGGGGGACCTTCTTGAGGGCCTCGGCGAAGCCCCACTTGGGAGGCAGCGCGAAGAGCGGGTTGGCGTGGATCAGAAGCAGGACATCGATCTCCCCCTGGGCCATGAGCTGCGTGAGCAGTCCCACGATGGCATGGGGAGTGGCCTTGACGAAGGCCGAGTCCGGTCCGAACCGGACCGTCCGGCCCACGTTCCCCGCCGCGTAGTTCAAGAGGTGGATGGCCCGCTGGGTTTCCACGGCGACGGTGCTGGTCACGGCGACGCCGCCGCCGACGGCTATGCCGGGCTTGGCCTTGGCGAAGGTGCGCGCGATGTGCTTGATGGTCTCGACCGACACCCCAGACTGGCCGGCCGCGGCTTCGAGATCCACGGGCATGGCGACGTTGCGGAGGAGGGCCACGTCCACGCCCGGAGCCTGGAGCCCTTCGTTGAGGATCACCTTGAGGATCGCCAGGGCCAGGAGCTCCTCGGTCCCCGGGGCATTGCGGACCCATTCGTCGGCGTTGGCGGCGGTGAGCGAGAGCCGCGGCTCCACGTGAATGAACGTGCCCGCCTTGCCGTGCTTGAAGGCGTGCATCCGGGTGAAGGCCCGCGCGTGCTCGACGGGCGAGAGCCAGCTCTCGAGGAAGTCGGCCCCGAAGGAGAGGATGACGTTGGCCTCCTCGAGGGCATAGTGGGGAATCGCGTCCCGCCCGAAGACGAGACGGCTCGCGTGGTGGATCGCCTCGTAGTTGAACGGCTCGTAGAAAATGGGACGGCGCGCTCCCAGCGCTTGGGCCCAGCTCTCGATCAGCCGGCCGAGGTTGCCGCTCTCGAGCTGGCTCATGACGACGATCCGCTTGCCTTTCCCCTGCTTGACGAGGCCGGTCAAGCGCTCGACGAGGAGTTTCTCGGCCTCCTCCCACTTGACCGGCTTCAACGCGCCGGAGGCGTCCTGCCGCATCGGGCCGCGCAGGCGATCGGGGTTATAGAGCCCCTGGAGCGCCGCCTGGCCGCGGATGCAGAGCGCCCCCTGGTTGACCGGGTGATCGGGATTGCCCTCCAGCTTGACCACGCGTCCCTCGCGGTTTCGCGCGATGACCCCGCAGCCCGCGGGGCATTCGCGGCAAACCGACGAGTACCACGAGGCCACGCCGGGGATGAGGTTGTCGGGCGGGATCACGTAGGGAAGGATCCGCTCGGGCGCCTGGCCGCAGCCCGCGGCCGCCACCGCCCCCGCGCTGCTCCCCACGATCTTCAAGAAGTCTCGCCGCTTCATACGTTGGGCACTCCCTGTTCGAGCGCCGGCTTGGCCGGCGCAATCTCGGGGGGAGGCATCGGAAGGGGGGCGGAGCCCCCCTCCGAGTGTCTTAGTGGTGGCAGGTCACGCATTCGAGTGGGGCCTTCGTCTTCTCTTTCGCGTTCATCGTCGTGTGGCATTCGACGCACCAGCCCATGGTGAGAGGCGTCGAAGACCGCGCCAGGCCCACCAGGTTCAAAAGGTCGTTGGCGAGGTTCTGGCCCGTCCTGGCTTCCACCACGGCCATCTTCTCGATGGGGCCGTGGCAGGTCTGGCACTTCACGTTCGCCCGGACGTGGGCCTTGTGGGGGAAGTAGACGAACTCCGGAACCTTGAAGATGCGCACCCACGGAATCGGCTCGTTCTTGTTGAAGAAGCCGGCGAGCTTCTGGACCTCGGGCCGGTCCGCGGCGGTGATCTTGTGGCAGCCCATGCAGCGCGAGACCGAGGGAATCCCGGCGTATTCCGAGCGTCGCGCGTCGGCATGGCAGTACTGGCAGTCGATCTTGTACTGGTCGGCGTGGACCTGATGGTTGAAGGCGATGGGCTGAGCGGGACCGGCCGCCTGACCGCGCGTCGAGAGGACGAGGAAGAGGGCGGCGGCAAGGAGGGTGAGGCCCAGAACGCCGACGCCCACCTTTGTCCTCATCTCGCTTTACACACTCCTCAGGCCCGGTGAAGCCGATCTCGTGTGTGTGCTGCCGCGATCAAAAACGGAGTCGGAAGGCGTGACTCCAGGGCCGAAACCTTGTGAATCCTATCACCCGGTCTCCGTGGGAGTCAAGGGGGTTAGGGCGCGCGGAGGGCCTGGCGCGCCGCTTGGGCGGCGGTCTCGATGTCGGCCTCGGAGTGGGCCAGAGACACGAACGCCGCTTCGAACTGGGAAGCGGCGAGGAAGACGCCGCGCGCCAGCATCGCGTGGAAGAATTTGGCGTAGCGGGCGGTGTCGGAGCGCTTGGCCGAGGCGAAGTCGGTCACCGGCCCCTCGGTGAAGAAGCCGGTGAGCATCGAGCCGATACGGTTGACCGTGAGGGGAACCCCCGCCTCGCGGGCCGCCGCTTCCAGCCCCGCCTGGAGGCGGGCTCCCAGGACCTCTAGGCGCCGGTACGCCGACGGGTCCTGGAGTGCCTGGAGCGTCGCCAGCCCTGCGGCCACCGCCAGGGGATTCCCCGAGAGGGTCCCTGCCTGATAGACCCCCCCGAGCGGCGCCACGTGCGCCATCAGGTCCCGCCGGCCGCCGTACGCGCCGACGGGGAGCCCGCCGCCGATGATCTTGCCGAGGCAGGTCAGGTCCGGGGTCACCCCGTAGAGCGTCTGGGCCCCGCCGTAGGCGACGCGAAAGCCCGTGATCACCTCGTCGAAGATCAGCAGCGCGCCGTGGCGCGTGGTGACCTCGCGGAGTCCCCCGAGAAACCCTGGCGCGGGCGGCACCACGCCCATGTTCCCCGCCACCGGCTCGACGATCACCGCAGCGATCTCGCTCCCGCGCGCGTCGAACGTCCGCCGGACGGTCTCGAGATCGTTGAACGGCAGCGTGACCGTCAGCGCGGCGAGCGACGGCGGCACGCCGGCGCTGTCGGGGAGCGAGAACGTCGCCCCGCCGGACCCGGCCTTCACGAGCAGGCTGTCGGCGTGGCCGTGGTAGCACCCCTCGAACTTGACGATGGCGTCGCGGCCCGTGGCGCCGCGGGCCAGGCGGATGGCGCTCATGGCGGCCTCGGTGCCCGACGACACGAGCCTGAGCATCTCGATGGAGGGGATCGCCCGCGAGATCACCTCGGCGATCTCCACCTCCCACGCGGTCGGGGCTCCGTAGCTCGTCCCCCGCCGCGCCGCCTCGCTGATTGCCTCGATGACGGCCGCGGGGGCGTGGCCGAGGATCAGCGGCCCCCATGATCCCAGGAAGTCGAGGTAGGACCGGCCGTCCACGTCCCAGATTCGGGCGCCCTCCGCGCGCGCGACGAAGAAGGGCCGGCCTCCCACGGCGCGGAACGCCCGGACGGGGCTGTTCACCCCGCCTGGGATCAACCGCTGCGCGGCCTCGAAGAGCGAGTCGGATTGGCTCAGAGGGGCAGCCCCGGGAGCTCGACGACAAGAAAGTCCTTCTCTTGGGGATTCCAGGCAAACGCTGCCGCTGCCACTCCCTTTCCCTCCACGACTGAGAGAACGACATACGTGGCCTCGGGGTTCCTGGGCTCGCCCTTCATCAGCGCCTCTGCCTTGTCCGTGGGCGAGAAGTAGGCACCGGCATCGATGTGGGAGTGGTAGATCACGCTCACCCTGTAACCATCGCGATCGAACTCAACAAATATCCGTCGGAGGCTCTCGTGGTCTATCTTGTAAGCGGTTCGAGATGTACGGGGATAGTGTTCGGGGTCTTTGGCGTTATATTCGTCCTGGACGTTGCGGCACGGAAACAGCAGGCGCTCGCCCGACCCCTCGCGGACGAGCACGACCCCGCAGCACTCGTTCGGATACTCCGCCTCCGCCTGACGACGAATGTGCGCAAACTCTTCCGCGGTGACGATCATCGCCCCCCGGCCAGCGCCGGGATGATGGCGACCTCGTCACCGTCCTTGAGCGGGGTCGCAAGCCCCTGAAGGGCTTCGATGCCCTCGCTGTTCACGTAGATGTTGACGTGGTGGTGCACCTCGCCCTTTTCGTTCCTCACGAGACCCTTGAGGCCGCTGAAGTCGG
>Ga0209641_10004328_pt1 | contig 11728 bp, 11 predicted proteins | sample RifCSP16_1_FD_184022 | JGI IMG/M metagenome (GOLD analysis project Ga0209641, IMG submission 184022) | Soil microbial communities from Rifle, Colorado - Rifle CSP2_sed 16_1 (SPAdes) (version 2) | ecosystem: Environmental > Terrestrial > Deep subsurface > Rock core/Sediment | place: Rifle...
TTAAGAAGCTTGCTGTGAAGCATAATCTATCTCTTGCACAACCTTATAGCAAGATAAAAGACCTGTCCTCTATTTCGTAATAGTTCACCGCAAAGGCGCAAAGAGCGCAAAGGTATTATTTTTTAGAAAGTAAATGCTGGAAATTTATGAAAATCCTTGTGATTTTGTTATAGAAGATAATTCTTCTGTGAACTCTTTTTCTCTTTTAAAGTTTTTTCTTTGCGTCCTTTGCGCCTTTGCATGATAGGAACTCCGTACCAGCGGTCCTGACTCAACATGCAGAAACCCCATCCGCTCACCTTCTACCTTCAACATTTCAAATTCCTCTGGGGTATAATAACGCCGGATCGGCAAGGCGTCCCTCTTCGGGCTTAAATACTGTCCTATGGTAAGGATGTCGCAACCCACATCCCTGATAGCCTGCATGACGCTGATTATTTCATCCCACTCTTCACCCAGACCTAACATCAAGCCCGATTTTGTCGTTAACTCGTTTACTGTTTCCTTCGCATTCTTCAATAATTCCAGGGAACGTTCGTAATCAGCCATAGGTCTGACTTGCGGATAAAGGCGAGGGACGGTCTCGATATTGTGATTGAGTACGTCCGGTCTGGCATTGAGAACTATTTCCAACGACTCCGACGATCCGCCAAAATCGGGTATCAATACCTCAATCATGCAATCTTCAACATACTCACGGATACGTAGAATCGTCTGTGCGTAAACGGCAGCGCCGCCATCGGCAAGGTCGTCCCTCGTCACTGATGTGATTACAACGTATTGTAGGTTCATTTTTTTGACGGCCTCTGCGATTCGAAGAGATTCCCCTTCGTCTACCCCGAAGGGTCTCCCCTTTTTTACAGCGCAGAATCCGCATTGTCGTGTGCAGGTGTCTCCGAGTATGAGAAACGTTGCAGTTCGCTGTTCAAAACACTCACCGATATTTGGGCATAATGCCTCTTCGCATACGGTATGGAGTTTGTTCTCCCGTAAAATACCTTTTATCTCGTTGAAGTTCTTACCGGTGGATAACTTTATTCTGAGCCAGTTGGGTCGCATATGAAAATTTGGGATTTTTGATTTACGATTTGCGATTTATGTTTCTCAATCGTTTGACTGAGCGCTCACAACTTCTAAAAACGTAATTCGTAAATCGTAAATTTTTACCAGGAATTGTTAAATTAAGATATTGTATCGCCCTTTCAAGGCTAAAATATTATTAAACCCTTATCACAGGGCTGTCGCCCGGGTCTATACTCTGTCAGCCCTTCGGGCTTTGTTTCTGAGAAAGAAACACTCGTCCTTCATTCATTGACATTGCCCATCGAGTGGAGGGAAAGTTCCCTCGCCCCTTGTGGGAGGGGGTCTGGGTGAGGGGTATTTTCGTGTCAATAAACTACTGTCTTCTTTTCAAAATATTTCGCACTTCCTCATCCATCCCCTTCCGCCACTCTAAATATTTTTTGGGAAATGGCCTGTCTTTCTTCAACATGTCATATAAGTAATTAATCCTTGACTCCACCATTAATTTGGCGAGTTCTGTATTATCGTGTATGTATTTGTTTATCAAACCCAATATTTTATCTTTGTTTATATAAAACTTTTCTATAATGTCCACAATATGCGGCATATCATGCACAACGTTTTTGCTAAAGAAAATGATGATTGAATCCGGAAAAGACAAAATATCTTCATCTTTAGAAATAATAAGACATGCATTGTGGTCTATAGCATACATCTTACCGTCATTGGTAAACAATACATTCTCCAAATGTCTATCACTATTTCCAATCACAAAATCAAAAACTCTTAATCGTTCAAAATCTTTCCTCTCTGCTTCCGTAAATTTATCTATTTGATACCCGTCTTTAGCGTCTTTGACCCACTCCTGCACTGAACCGTCATACCGTATATTGTTTATTGTGTCGTCAATTACCATTGTTTTGGGTACCAAGCTAAGCCCTACGATTTTATCGATTTGATAAACAATGGCCTCACGAATTGCGGTATCAGGATTATCGGCCATCCAGTAATGGCGAATGTCACACTTAAATATTACGACACTACCATCCTTGAAGGTAATCTTTTCCGGCCCGCGCGGTCCTCCCATCCAGCGATCATAATCAACATGGTCTATCTCTTTATCCTTGATGCTGCCGTAAATTCCTTCTTTTATCCCGTTTTCAATGATATTATTCATGATCATTACAGGAATTATTAAAAAACTAAACTGTTACGGTTTTATAGTATTGACACTAAAATACCCCTCACCCAGACCCTCTCCCACAAGGGGCGAGGCAACTTTCCCTCACTTGACTTCGTCGTGAGCTCAGTCGAACGATGGGAGGGATTAAGGGAGGGTGAAATATTTTCGTGCTCTTTTGTGAACCTTTGGCTCATGATGGTTTACCTTGTAAAAACTTCTTTTCCCATCTCAAATCCTATTCTTTGAGACATTATTCCCTTTTCTATAGATACCATTTGTATCTGAAACACATCTGAAAAGTGATTTGCGAATTTAGCATAGACCTCTTGCATATTTACGTTTGTGTTTAATAATTCCTGGACAGAAGTAATCCTCACCCCTTGAATCCCGCAAGGGGTTATATAATTAAAGGGAGATACATCATTGTTAACGTTAAGAGAAAATCCATGCATGGTATAGCCAAAGGACATCCGGACACCTATAAACCCAATCTTTGCATTGTCTGCCCAAACCCCTGTATATCCTTCGTTTCGCCTGGCTGCAATACCAAAATCGTTCAGCGTTTTTATCATTACATCTTCCAGCATGCGCAGATATTGATAGTAATCTTTTGTATAGGTAGATATCTTTATAATGGGATAACCAACGAGCTGACCCAGACCGTGATAGGTAGCCAATCCCCCCCTATCCGTCTTATAAACAGCAAAACCCAGACTCTCGTAATATTCCTTATTGGTTATTAAATTATCTTCTTTATATCTGCGGCCAAAGGTGAAGGTTGGGGGGTGTTGAAGGAGGATAAGACAGTCTTCTACTTTGCCAGAAACCCTTGCATCCAGCAGGGATTTTTGCAACTCCCAAGCCTCACCATACTCCACCATAGCCAGTTGGAGGAGAAGACATTTTCTTCTCATATACAGAGACCTCCCATCCTTCCAAAATATCCTTTACTTTGTGAAGAAACGTATCTGCATTTGCACCATCCATAACCCGATGATCAAATGAAAGACTAAGATACAGCATGGAACGAATTGCTATAGCATCATCTATCACCACAGGTCTTTTAACAACAGCGCCGACACCCAATATTGCCACCTGAGGTAATAATATCACAGGTGTTCCGAACAGGCTGCCATTTAAGCCGTAATTCGTTATCGTAAAAGTTCCACCCTGGACGTCTTCAATGTTCAATTTTTTGTTACGCGCACGCGCTGCAATATCCTGAATATCTTTGGATAATTGCAACAGGTCTTTTTTATCTGCGTCCTTGATAACAGGAACGATCAAACCGTCTTCAAGGGATACGGCGATTCCAATGTTGATATAATTTTTTTGCACGATGCCTTCATCCGTCCATGAGGCATTCAGCAGGGGATGTTCCTTAAGCGCACGAGCCGCAGCTAGGGTTATAAACGGAAGGTAAGTTAGGTGAATCCCTTCCCTCTTCATGGCATCTTTATTGAGTTCACGATACCGGGCGACCTTCGTCATATCGACCTCAAACACCGTCGTTACATGAGCAGCCGTCCGTTTGCTCTGCACCATCCTGTCGGCAGTAATCTTTCTTTTCTGGCTTACCGGAATCAGTGTCTCTCTTTCTAAAACCTTCTTTTCTGTCTCTGCCGCAGGAGGTGGAGAAATACCGGGTTTCGAAGCTACATAATCCATAATATCCTTTTTGGTAACCCGTCTTCCTTCGCCAGTGCCCTTTACCTCTTCCAGATTAATGTTGTATTCTTTAGCCAGTCTTCTTACTAATGGCGAATACCGTTTTTCTGCCTCTTCAATCTTCTCGGCTTCCGTTACGGCTTTAATCGTTTCAACCTTCCTTGCGGTTACAAGCGTTGGCGTACGGTCGTACGCCCCTACAATAGCGCCAACGACTTCCTTTGCCTCAACAACCTCAATTTGGGCAATCACCGTGAGCACCCGCAATGTCTGTCCTTCAGGATAGAGAATCTTTTTTATGATACCATTGACAGGTGACGGCACTTCGGTATCAATCTTATCCGTACTGATTTCCACAATGGGCTGTTCCTTTTCAACACGATCCCCCTCGCGCACAAGCCATTTAAGAATGGTTCCTTCTGCAACACTTTCACCCATCTGCGGCATAATCACATCAACAGTCATATCTGAAACCTCCGCATCAATAGCGTATTAATTTCTCTACAGCAGAAAGAACATCCTTTACCTGCGGAATAAAAGCCTCTTCCATCTGTGCGCTGTACGGCACAGGTGTATCCTGGGCTGCAATGCGAATAATGGGACCATCCAGATAATCAAAACAATATTCGGTAACGAGAGATGACACTTCAGCGCCAACACCGCCCGTCTTTGTCTGCTCATGTAATACGACAACCTTGTTAGTCTTTTTTACGGTAGTAAAAATCGATTTTTTATCTAACGGCAAAATCGTTCTCAAATCAATAATTTCGCAAGAAATTCCCTTTTCCTTAAGGGTCTGTGCCGCCTCAAGTGCGGTATGCACCATTGCACCGTAGGCGATAATCGATACATCCTTTCCCTCCATGGCAATTCGCGCCTTTCCTATGGGCACAACATAATCCTCTTCAGGAATGGAATCTTTAATCCTCCTGTATAGATATTTATGTTCGCAATAAATAACGGGGTCATTATCCCGTATGGCTGCCTTTAACAAACCTTTCGCATCGTAGGCAGTCGAAGGTGCTACGATTTTTAATCCCGGCACATTAAAAAAGAATCCTTCAATACATTGTGAGTGGAATGCCCCGCCATGGATGTTCCCACCGTACGGCGCCCGTACAACGATGGGCGTAGCAGCTCCCCATCGGTAATGGTTTTTCGCGGCAACATTTACCAACTGGTCAAAGGCGCAGGATATAAAATCAGCAAACTGCATTTCCACGACAGGTCTCATACCAACCAGCGCCGCACCAACGGCAGCGCCGGTAAACCCGGATTCGGATAATGGAGTATCAAGGACACGCCACTCACCATATTTCTCATAAAACCCTTCCGTCACACGAAAGGCGCCACCATAAACCCCAACATCTTCACCCAAAATAAACACGTTGGAATCGCGCGTCATTTCCTCGTCTAATGCCTCTTTTATCGCCTCAAGATAGGTAATCTCTCTCATATTCGTTACTCCTCTGCTATGGGGGTTGCATAAAGCCCCTTCATGCCGTCTTCTGGCTCAGGATAAGGACTTTGCTCTGCAAATGCCTCAGCCTCTTCTATCTCTTTCTTTACCCGTACATCAATGCTGTCCATTTCTTCCTTTTTAGCAATTGTATTCTCCCATAAATATTTCTCCATAGTTACTATGGGGTCTTTTTTCTTCCATTCGTCCAGTAATTCCCGCGGAACGTATTTGGCGCTGTCATGCTCGGAGTGACCATGCATCCTCATGGTCTTGCATTCTATGAATGTGGGGCCGCCGCCATTTCTTGCAACCTCATACGCCTCTTTTGCAGCCTTATACACTTCAACGACGTTATTACCATCCACAATCTTACTTGGCATGCCATAGGCCAGAGAGCGTTCTGCAATATCCTTAATATTCATCTGCAATCGTAACGGTGTAGAATAAGCGTATTGGTTATTGTTACAGACAAACACAATGGGCAACTTTCTTGCTGCGGCGAAATTCATTCCCTCATGGAAATCGCCGCGGCTTGTCCCGCCATCTCCGGTACATGCAACTGCAATCCTCTTTTCACCTCGCATTTTAAAGGCAAGGGCGGCTCCTGTCCCTACGGGATAATTATCTGCTAGGTGACTGGGGAATCCAAAAACTCCATAGTTCAAATCACCAATGTGGATGTTTCCTTCTTTACCACCGGTAACACCGGTCTTTTTACCGAAATACTGTGCCATAATACGCTTTGCCGAAATACCACGGATCAAGAAGACCCCCATATCCCTAAAATACGGGGCTGCTATGTCATTTCTTTCGAGGGCATAGCCGTACCCCACGGAAACCGCTTCAGTACCATTACTCGTCCAGGCGCCTCCCAATATCTTTCCCTGATGATAGAGCGATGTAACACGGTCTTCCAGTCGTCGTGTTAATTTCAAATAATAGTATAGCTGTAGTAAATCTTCTCGTTTAACATCCATTGTTTTATCCACCTAAAATTAGGACACAGATATTCACAGATCAACACAGATTACACTGTGCTGGTTCAATCGATAACGATTGAACCAGCAAACACATAATATCTTAACTTATCTGTGTTAATCCGTGTCCAAAATTAAATTAATGCTCACAAACCGCCGGTAATGGCCCGATCAATTTCCTTCTGGGCTTTGAGTTCCATCACATGGTTAGTAAGCTCTTCGATATGTCCTTTTTCCCACTCCGCCAGACAGAGCAACATCTTGCGAGTAGCGGGTTTTGCCGCTTGCAATGCCGCACGATAGTAATAATCGTACGACTCCTGTTCTCTCTTGATTGCTTCCATGAGCACTTCCATCATGGAATTAGGTTTTGATGTATGACTCGTATTCATACAACCTCCCCCTTTCCAAATAAACATTTTACAAAATAATTCACCGCAAAGTACGCGGAGGTTACAAAGAAAACACTAGAATTCTCTGCGTTAGCAGTGTTCTCTATGGTAAGTTGTGGTGTTATAATTCTACATTGCTAATGAATGCAATGGTCGTAAGCCAGTTAGTTGTGGAAGCTCAATATTCTTGTGCTGAATCAATACCTTAAAGATCTCTCCCATCCCCTCCGGATGAAAGAGATTTTTTACCTTAAGTATCGTTTCAATATCTTTGTTTGTATTGTTTAATCTTTCCAGAATACCTAAGGCGATTAAATAATGGGATTGTTTTGTAAAACCTGTAACCTCCAATCCTGCTGATTTACCGGCATTCATAAGATTTGTAAAGTCCACATGGGCAGTTATGTCCTGTTCGCCCGGTCGTTCATAATATTTCTGATTAACCGTATGTTTATAAAAACACCTTAGCGTTCCGTTGCTGCCATTTTCTCTATATATTCCATCGGTTGTATCGCCATAATCAATGGTAATTACAAATCCCTTGCTCAATGTATGAGAAACCTGCTGTAACCAACAAGCAGCATCTAAATTTACCTCATATTCCTGCCCTTCCTTTAAATATACCTGAAGTGGTTCAAGGTACTTTGTTAACTCATGCGTAGATATTTCATCTTCTCTTTCAATAAATTTGCCGTTATTATAACTCACATATAACTCTTTTAAAATCTTATTTTTTACCTTTATCCGATGGACGGGTAAGGCGTCCACAAACTCATTCGACAGAAAACACCCTTGAATCCTGTCAAAGGAAAATCCGTCTTCAGAGTAAGTATGCCACGATACCTTTTCATCGGCACTACCAACAGAGTTCAGGAGCAGCTTCTGTTTCTTCCTTGCATAAGGGTTTGTCTCAACAATAATATAACGGAGACTCCCATAAAATTCCGCACATTCCGTCTTTACCCACTGAATAATATCATAACACAACCATCCACTGTTAGCGCCCATCTCCACAATGGTAAATGTCTCTTTTCCCATAATCCGCCACATCTCTTCAATTTGTTTTGCAATGAGTTCCCCGAAAATCCTGTGGACGGTAGGGCTTGTATAGAAATCCCCAAATCTCCCAACCTGCTCTCTATCTGAATTATAATAGCCGTATTTCGGATGATACAGCGCCATTTGCATAAACTCGGCAAAGGTAATCTTCCCTTTCTTATTTATGCTTTCCATGATTAAATTTCTAAGTAATTGCATAAAGTGTAAAACTTATAATGAAGATTTTCATCCGCTAGGATTCGCATCATTTCTTACCTGTGAATACTCTAACCTCTTCACCTTCAAATTGCCTTGCCGCAAAGTCCAGGGCGGCTTCTAAACCTTCCCTTGTCAACGTTGGATAGCCCCTAAGAATATCCTCTTTTGACATACCAGAGGCAAGGTATTGCAATATCAACCCCACCGATATTCGAGTACCCTTAACAATGGGCTTCCCATTAAGAATATCAGGGTCACTCATAATGAGTCCTTCTGTCATTTTTCCTTCCCTCCTTGAGTTGTATTCATAAATATTTGTATGAGTTATTACCCCTCTAAAGATCAAACACGATTTATCAATTCCTGTATATATCGTTTTAAACCATTATTTCCTGTATAACGTACTCCCAATGACCTGGATTGGGTATTATCTATAGTATTAATAGGTTGCCTGGGTGTGCCGCTGATATTGGATTTGGAAGCGCATATCTCTTTAGCCATACGAGCTATGCTCATGTTGTCGACGTAAAAGTCTACCAGATTATATATCTTTCCTGCGGCTTCTATGTTACCAATTGCCAGGTCTATAGCCTGGACTACATCTTCTACAGAGACGACCTTTCCACCCTCAGAGACTTCCACATTACAGCCATGTTTGATGTCCTTTACGATATTATACCAGGCAGAATGCGCCAGATGTGGGTTTATACCATAGATACCTACAGGGCGGAAAATGGTTGTATCAAAAGTTTTTGAGAGATAATATGCATGACAGAATGCCTCCAACGATGCCTTGTAAGCGCCATAATTCGAATCGGGTACCAAGGGATGTAATTCATCCAGCTTGATATTGGGATAGATGCGCCCATACACCGCACAGGAACTGATAAAGATGAATTGCTTGACACCCGCATATTTAGAAGCATCCAGCAGTTCTATGCTGCCCAGGAGATTTGCCTCTACAAATCGTTTAATGTCCCTGTTTGCCGCTTCGTGAAATGAAGCACCCTGCCGTTCATACGCCATGTGGATAACGACATCGGCGCCCTGCACAAATTTCTTCAAGATCTCTTTATCAGTCAAGTCGCCTTTATGATAGGTAATTGTTTTCTGATAATCCTGGAGAGGCAAGACGTTGCTGCTGTCCCGTATAAGCGCCTGGATGTGAACGTCCCTCTCGAAGAGCTTTTTTGCAACGTAGTGACCAAGGAAGCCTGTTAAACCCGTTATCGCAATTTTCATGACTTATCTCTCCAAACCAAAATAAAAAACCACAAAGACGCAAAAGCACAAAGAAGTTGCAAGTACACAATTGACAGGACAGCTTATTGCCCACTGTTTATTGTCTCTGCTCTTATTTTCTCTTTGTGTCTTAGTGCCCTTGTGGCCAGACAGCTACATAAAAAAGCAAACCAACCAAATCTTCTTAGTTTATAGTTCCTGTTCTCTGCGTCCTCCGTGTCCTCTGCGGTGAACTCTATTTTAAAGTTGGTGGAGACGAGGGGAATCGAACCCCTCGTCACGGCTTTTAAGTTATTATATTACAGTCACTTACAAAACCTGTTTTCTCGCTGGGGACACATTGGGGACGGTCATTACCTTGTTTAATGATACATTCCCTATATCAATTTTTAACTTAGACAGACTACTGTGTGCGTATCGTTCAGTCATTTTTAAGCTGCTATGTCCTAATAAACGTGATACATTTATCAACGACACATCTTGATTGATAAGCTGACTAGCAAAGCTATGTCGCGTAGCATCGTAAAGTCTTATATTTTCTGGTAAGCCAGCCTTCTTTTTTGCGGCGTGCCAGATTCGCTTCGTTACACTCTCAGGATAATGCCTGCCCGTTCTTGGATTAACAAAGACAAAGGCCTGGGGAAGTTCGTTTTCTACTCGTTCTTTAATAAAGCTAAAAATTTCAGGATGTATTGGTATTACTGCGTTTTTTGATTTTTTCCCTTTTCTCTTTTCACGATAAACACTATTTGAGAAGGTAGCAGATATGGTTATCATTCCAAGTTCTAAGTTAACATCCCTGCATTTTAACGCTCTGGACTCTCCTGGTCTGCAACCACTCAGCATAAGAAAAGCAAACAGGGGCTTGTCACCGTTGGGAATTGCATCGTATACCTTTATTTGTAATTCCCGTGTTAACCAAACGGTTTGCGGTGTAGCAATATCTATAGCCGGGAAAGACGGTATATTTTGGATTACTTCCAGATCGTTTTTAAGGTATCCAAAGAATGTTCTAAGATTATCCAAAATATTTTTTGTCGTTTTATTGCTGAAGGTAGAATTTTTTTCAAGATATTCCTTATAATTTATTATGTCAATTTTTCGTATCTCTCTTGCATCCCTTGCTTTGAAATATTCTTTGTGCATTCCCACGAATCGCCTATAATGAGATTGGTAGCTTGGAGCGACAGAATCAATTTTATAAGACAGGAATTTATCTAATAGTGTGGTAACGTAGAATTTTTCTTGCTCTTGTTTTATATAGTGAGAAGGATCGAATAAATTGTGTTTTAGCTCATAGTTAATATGTGCCAAGAGACTTGAAGCCCGCTGATATGTGTCAAGAGGCTGCCCCTGTTTGTCTGAATAGATTTTAAGCCTTTGACCTTTATAAAATAAATCAACAAAGAATCGTTTCGGTGTAGTTTTATGGGTAGGACATATATAGCCAAGTTTCTTAATCTCAATAAAGCTATCTTGACAAACAGAACAAACCTCTTTTGTTCTAATCACTCCTTTCATCGTATCACCCTCCTTTACTTGCAGAAGATACGAAATTGCATCGGTGTTTGTCAAGATATTTTCGCTGGCTATCATTTTAAAAGGAATAGTTATTGTACGGTCATTACCAAAAAATCTTTTTTTAATATTTAGAAGTCTTGCCACCACATCCGTTTTAAAAAGTCTATCATTACTTTTTAACAATTTTTAATTCCGACATCCGCTTTTTATCCCCTCAATTTTTACACTAATTTATGCACTAAATTCTTACACCTGTAATTAGGATTATAGGCGCTAAAACCCTTTGTTTGCTCAAAATACTACCTCTTTGAATGTCTCATAAAAGCGTGGGAGATCAGCCTGATTTTCGATGTTGTCATTATAGACTTGGAGCATCTCTAGACTTTTATGTCTGGTGTATCGTGCAACCTCTAACAAATCACCTTTATATTCCTTTATAAGTGTGGATGTAAAGTAGTGACGGAATCCGTGTGTGGTTTTCTCTATTCCCAACCCTTTCAGCGTTTTCTTAACAATCCACCTTAAAGCCCTTGTGGTTAGTCTTCTATTCCCGCCACGATTGCTTTTGCTCGTAAATAAAGCACCATCTGCAACCTTATTAGTCTGCATATAATCCTTTAATTCCCTTGCTGTTTCAGGATGTAAGTATATTCTCTCCTTGTCGTCCATCCCTTTACCTCTGATAAGAGCGGTTTTATTGACAAAATCCACGTCCTGCACATCAAGCCTGACAACCTCTATCTGCCTCAATCCCTGCAAGGCTAGCAGGCTTAGAATAGCCTTTAAACGGGTGTTTTGTGGTGTACTGGGCAGTTGACGCATCTTTTCTGTGAGAATTTTTATTTCAGCATCATTCAGCCCCTCCCTCTTGTGCTTTTTGCTCTGCTTGAATGCCTTGATGTTCTGGGTTATATCGCTTGTCAGTAAACCGCACCTATTAAGTTCCTTTAGAAAAATCCTCGCCGTGATAAGATATTTGTTTTTAGTAGATACGCTAAAATCA
>Ga0209641_10004330_pt1 | contig 11727 bp, 17 predicted proteins | sample RifCSP16_1_FD_184022 | JGI IMG/M metagenome (GOLD analysis project Ga0209641, IMG submission 184022) | Soil microbial communities from Rifle, Colorado - Rifle CSP2_sed 16_1 (SPAdes) (version 2) | ecosystem: Environmental > Terrestrial > Deep subsurface > Rock core/Sediment | place: Rifle...
ACCTAATTGTATTTGGTGATTCGTTATATGCAGTGACTGAAGCAATAGAAGCTGGCGTTACAAAAATATTTATCTTTAAAAATGATGGATCAGGTTGGGTTATAGATGAAAGAATTATATTAAATGCTAACCTTTTCCAATTTGGTAGTTCGTCCCAATATGTATTTGGAACATTATGGCCAGAAGGTGCTATAGAACCAACAGAATTATATATAGCTGGTAATTTTGATGGTGGTTCATATTATGGAACTGATCATGATGATCCGTCATTTACTTCCACCTTGTCTGGATCCTCAGGCACTGTTCAATTTCTTATATGGCGTAAAGTTGGATCATCAGGAACTTGGGAGTTTGATGCTAGGATTGATGAGGGAGCTGTTACTGGAAGTGTATTGACTGAATTTGAAGATTTACAAGAAATTCTAAATTCCACAAGATCAGGAACTGGAGCGGCCAAAACATATGGTTTGCTAACTACGCCTAAACTAATTGTTTTTGCGCAAACTCGAACTAGCGGAGTTGCTACTACTACACAACCAGCTCATTTTTGGACATCTGATATGGATCCAGATAAAGTAGCAACATTTACTGGGGCTGGAGAAGTCTCTGGATTATTCACAGACGTAACTGATATATCTCTCACTATTAGTGGTGATATAAATGTAAATGGGTCTGGCAAAAGTTATAAATGGGACATAGTACCTGAAATCATTCGTGGTAGTCGTAGAGTTGCTACTGGTTATTATGGTGGGAATAGTACTGACGACAGAGAGATTTACACTCCATTTCCAGTTGGCTTGGTTTGGGTAAAATCTAGAGGGTCTGAAATGGGGCACTGGAGAATACCTGAAATGGCTAATGGCAAGTCTATGCCATTTGGATCTGGTGGATTACAGGATAACAGAATCAAAACTAACTCTGTAACTTCGCCGTATAAATATGGATTTACCATTGGAAATCACGATGATGTAAATAATATTTCTAAAACATATTATTGGGTAGCATTTTCAAGTGATGTTTGCTTTACTACTAAATGGGAAGGAAATGAACAAAACCGAGTTATTTTGACTAACAAAGCTTATTATGGTAGTTTATGGTTTTCAACTATTAATGATACAATATGTGAAACATTAGTAAGATTTGATGAAGATACTAGACCACAATATGCTTCTGGAACAGCTAATTCATTTGTTCTTGCAGCACCTAGACCAAGTTATAATTATCAGAATTTATATATTTCAGCTACTAGCCTCTGGAATGTTGGCGGGAGAGATCATTATGGAGCTGGGATAGGAGGATACCCTTATTCATGGTTTGAAATGGTTGGCCCTACTTCATTTTTTTCCATTCGAGGACGAATGTGCATGATGGTTCAGTCTGCTGGTGGACACACTGGAATTCCACAATTTAGATATATGGGTATGATAATATTGTCGCGTTCGCCTGATGGAAAATGGGGTATTTTAGATAGTATGCTCAATTCTGGAAATGATCATATTCCAGCAAATCCATCATCTAATTCTACAAATGCTTATTTCCGTATGCCATACAAAGAATTTGGTGGATATTATTTTACAGGCCAAATTGCTGGTACAGTTGTAGGACCATTTCGTGACCAAAATAAACAATAAACGGATATTTTCAAAAGGAGTTGTTCCTATACTGGTAGAGACAGTAGAAGGTACAATTGCCGAAGAAAAGGCTGGTCTTTTATATATTGCCAATATAAATGGAAGACCAATTTTAGCCAAAATACATCCAGGGATTCCAAAAGCACCAACTACAGGTGATAGGGTCACAATACAAATACTTCCATATTCATCATTTGCATTAATCATATCAATTATAGAAACATGAGAAATATAAACGAGATATTGTCAGATATTGATAGAATGGGGAGTGTGAGGCTCACTCCAAGTGTAGCTGGAGAAATTAAATCATTGGTAACTGAAGCTAATCAAATTGGTCGGAATGTAGTAATTAAAGAATTATCAGAATTTTTTCCTGGTTCACATAGAAATCGAACTGAGCGAAGAAGACTGGGTGGTTTTGAATTTAGGAAAAAACTACTAGAACTTTTGGGTGAAATAGAGGATTTAGATGCCTAGACTTCAAACTGGTATTGGCGTTATATCTGGAACTATTGATGCTAATACATACGTAGTTTCTTTTTCAAGTAGACCAATAATTGCTAGTTGGTCAGGTGTATATAATCTCGTTGAAAATGATCATGTTATAATCCAAAAAGTGGATGTATCTAAAAATGCACATATAATATCTGTATGTTTTGGAGATGACTTGGAAGGAAGACCAGGGGGACAGCAGCCCATATCATAAGGATGCAATATGCCTATTGGTGCTGGTGGTGATTCTGGTGCAGCAGGAGTGCTTAGTTCAGGAACAGGCACTCTTTCTGTATCTAAAGATGCTAAATATGGATATGGACCTGTTGTGGTTCCATTTGCAGCTGCATCTACATGGATGCGGATATATGGGCAAAACAGCACACCAGGTACAGTTCAGCTTCAAGGAGCCATTTACAAAAACAGCGGTGGATCAATCGGAACTGTATTCGGTTATCCTGGAAGTCTTCTTGGAACCACTGAAACGATAAGTTTGATTGGTTCATCTCCAGCTAAATGGCATATACTTAATTTTTCTCCATCAATAAATGTAGAAGCTGGACAGTATCATTTTATTGGTTTTGTAGGTGGAACTACTTTTGCTGGAGGAATTGGGACTGTAAATGGAATGAATAGATGGGGGCCAGATACTGATACATTTAGTGGAGGTATATCCGATCCGTATGGAGCAGCTGGAACTATTGTAAGTCAATTCACATCAATCACAATAAATTTGAAATACTACCCTACACACGGAGGATATTTCCAATTTGATTCTGGTCCAGGTGTAGATAGAAGTCATTTTCGATAATGTCTAATCTATTTAAAGTTGTATCTGAAACAGTTCGAATATCTGAATCTGTTCGACCCATGGGTGGAATATATGTTCGCATTATAAATGAAACAGCAAGAATCTCTGAAACTAAATTGCCTCTTGGTGCAATATATGAGCACATAGCCAATAAAACTGTAAGAATAACTGAACGAATTATTGTCAAAGGTGCGAGATTCTTCATCCCCAAATCTGAAACAAGTTCAATTTCAGAAAATGTTACTTTCATACTTACACAAAGTAATTGGACTGATCCTACTTACTATCAAACTAACGACGTTCCGACCACCTCAGGCCCAGAGCGTCTTAACATCAATACTAAAATAATTGATAAAATTATTACATTATTTGATTATCTTCATGGAGATGATGTACAGCAATTTCACTTTAAAAATAATACAGGAAGTGACTTAACACTTCAAATAGGTGATACTGGACGCGGTATTAGAATCCTTGATCAAAATGGTGACAGAGTTCTTAGAATCGATGAATTCGGTGAAATTACTGAGGGCAAATTTGACGCTTCAGTACTTAGTATGCAATTTGCTGGAACTCAAGTAGTTCAAAACAAAGTTAGCAATATAAGAGTCCCATTTCCTTATACTGCAGTTTGTACATCATTGGTTATGACTTGTGATGATTCTACTCCACCAACTGGAGCAAGTTTAATCTATAGGTTAAATAAAGATGGAATAGCATTTGGAACTGTCTCTATAGCGTCTGGAAGCACTATTGGAAGTACGTCAATTTCCTCTTCAATCGCTAAAAATTCAATTATTACATATGATTGTACATCAATTGGCTCTTCAATTCCAGGAAATGATATTTATATACAAGTACGTGGATATCGAACAGGCACCATACCGCCATAAATTTTCACTTGGTTTGGCTGAAAAGTTATAGTACAATAGTATGGAGGTATCCATGAAGGCAGAGTACGAAGTCAAGGCACAAGCAGAGGGTGGCTGGATCGCTTGGCAGACGGTGCTAGGAACTGTCGTCGGCGGTCTGCTCGCGTGGCAGACGACAATGCCGGAGACGTTGACAGTTTCCATCGGTGTGTTTGCTGGTGCCACAGCACGACCAACGTTAGGATATATGTTCCGCTTCTTGCCAAAGCCAAAGCCGTGACGCACAACCCGTGGTTCTTCCGCATTGGTTATGCTGTTCCAGCGGTGATGATTCTTATTGTTGAATTATGCGCGATCTTCAACGAAGTTTCGGGTGACACAATCACGGAAAACGTTCGCAGCATCATCGGCATCGCGCCGTTCTTCTGGTATACAACACTCGGCTTCTATGCCGGGCTGACGCTCTGGATGACGCGACATTTTTGGTGGAGGAAGAAATGAAAAAGGAAGCTTCAGATTTTGCGCTACTCTCAGGCGCATTTGCAAAAGATCAAGCAATGGCACAGCAAATATGTGGTTTACTAGCCGATGAAGATATTGATGAAGACGAAGCGAGAATGATGCTTAAACTTGTTGGTAAAGACAAGCTAAAGAGTGGCAATCTCACTTATATTACTTGTAATCGCCACCACCACGGATATTATCCGTATTGGATGAATACATATCCGTGGAATACCGTTTCTAATAGTTCATCCTTTACATTTACAGATACTGCTAGAGATATTACCAGTAATTATCATCTTTCTTTGAGTGGAGGTGCTGATGGCGGGTCGTCATGAACGTGGGAGTTTAATTACAAATGGAACTGTAACGGCCGGTACATATACGCTTTACACCAGTCCAGTCCGTGTAAATAGTCTGATTTCATCTAATCTTGGTGGTGCTGCTACGATTAGTATTTATGATGGTACAGCAGTGTTAGCTGCGTCGCAACGATATACCAAAACTTTATCAGCTGGTGATTTTTTACAATTAGGGATTCCTTGTAACACAGCTCTTACAGTCGTATATTCTTCAGCAAGTCCTGGTTCAGCTTTAGTAGTATTTGAGAAATAATCTTTATGAGCACTCTTAGAGAAAGAATTTTAGTCTGGCGTGATCCATTAGTAACAAATGCGAAGCAATTTGGCATCGACCCTTCGTATGCTGCTGCAGTAGCAGCTTGGGAAAGCGGGGGCAATCCTTCGGCTGGTATCGATAAGTATCAGAAGCAACCTGATGGTACTTGGAGATCAGTCGTTTCCTATTCTCAGGGTATCGGTGCCATGCAGGTCGTGCCGAAGGAAGCCCCCAATCCCGTATTTCGTAACCGGCCAGGAATTGATCAGCTTTTGGATGTAAATTTTAACATCCGATATGCTATAAGTGAAATTCTTGCGCCAGGTTTTAATCATTGTGGGAATAAAGTTGGTGGACTTGTCCAATATTTTGTTGGATCAGGATGTGTACCAACCGGGAGTTCAGATCCTAACGGTTCCGACTATACATATGTGAATGGAATTTTGGCCTTGGAAGGGCAGTTTTTAGATTTCAACAGTTATACCCCTGATCAGTTAGCTGGGCTACGTGAGCTAGGAGAAGCATGGAAGAGAGATTATGAGCAATTAGCTGGAGCAGCCCATACCGTTGGCCTCAACCCAGGCAATTGGGTGATGGGATCGCTCACCTTCTTCTTCTCTGCAAATATTTATAACAACTGGAAATCGTTATTAAAAGGAGAGTGAATCCAAGAAAGTTTTAATAGAAATTCCTTATAACCAAATAACTTTTTCGGTATAATAAGTCGGTGGTATTACGTTAACTAAAGGAGTGGGTTTTTCTCTATGGAATCTACAGTCATGGATGGAGTAGTTTGTTCACATTGTAAGGAGCGCACAGCCAACGTAAATCTTCATACAGTCAGGCCATATTGCGACAATTGCTGGGCAGATATAAACAGACGAAAATCTGCTAGTATGCTTGCCAAAAATATGAAACGCTCCATTGAAACAAGAGCCAAGATGTCTGCTTCTAAGAAGGCCAATCGAGAAACTGAACCAGAGCGATGGGCTAAGTATGAGGCGTTTTATCTTGAGCAGCTTCAGCGTAGGGCACAACTTGATGAGGAAGTTGGAGCATAGTTGCTTTATTCTTGGAAAGCTCAGTCTAAAAATATGGATGAATTTTTGGATGCTGAGAAACAGCTTGCTGAAATTAAAAGTAGGCAAGTACAAAATGCCAAGGATTATGCTGACGTAAAAGCGCATATCTTCAATCTTATGGATAAAATGGTTGGAGAAGATAAGCCAGTCAAATTTACCAGCGAGCGTACAGGAATGATTATTGGGAGAGAGCTTCATCCATCAGAGCCAACACCTTTGATAGACTCTGAAGCTCTCTCCCAGCTTCTTCCTCCAGAGCTTTGGGATTCAATTACAGATACAATTCAAATTTTAAATCAAGAAAAACTTGCACAAGCAGTAGATTCTGGCCAAATACCTCAATTTGTTATTGATCAAGTCGCCTCATATAAGCAACCCGAGCATCACCTAATTTATCGAAAAGCTCCAAAAATCTCCTCAATCCTCTAGACGAAACTGACGAAACGGCGTAGGCTACCCCAAACGCTATAGTGCTAACATATAAAAGCTGGGCCTAAGCGAGAGCAAGCCACACAGCCCAGGCAGCAGGTTCTAGAGGGTGTCCCTGCAGCACAGAATACAGAACTGGCCTGCGCGCGGAAAAATTGTTTTTAGGCGAAGCATGCCTAGAAATTTTCAAACAGACCTACGGTATGGTTTGCTTTCAAAGCAAGGGTCTGGCGCGAGAGGCACAGAAATGTGGCTGCTACGGCGTCCATAGGCAGTTCGTAGCAGCAAGGTGGGCCTATACCAACCCTCCTGTCTCGGGTTAGAGGCAGGTATCCTGCCCAAGACCCTAACATATCAAGGATGATAGAGTGAAAAAGGTTTATAGAAGCTCTAACATAGAGCATAAAGGAATGTGGATAAAAATCCCTAGACCGTATAAACAAAGATATCAAATGAATCCTAAGAATGAATTAAAGCGAATGAAAAGAGATATGAACGATTTCAGACATGGACCAGTGATCGTTAGAAAAGTAAATGGTTAATACATCAATTAAAAATTATTGGAAGATAGTTCAATCTTCAAACCCCAGGAGATTGATTATAGCCTTTACATATGATCCTAAGTGGGTAACTCTAGTTAAGTCAGTTCCAGATCGTAAATATGATCCATCAACAAAGACTTGGAATATTCCTTCAACTGAAATAAACAGAGTTGTAGGCTCCCTTAAGCACCACAAAATTCCATATACGATTGACGAACGTATTAGCGAAACAATTCAACGAAAGAAACAGGAAGACGAACGGTTAATTGATATTAAGTTTGGAAAAGGATTAATTGACCTTCCTGTATTTCCTACCACACCATATGCATATCAGCATCTCGGTATTTCATATCTGGTCCAAGGAAAGAGATGTATACTTGCTGATGATATGGGTTTGGGGAAAACGATCAGTTCTTTATATGCTTCACAAATTTTAGGTGTTGAGCCAATACTTATCCTCTGCCCTTCCACATTAAAATGGAATTGGGAAAAGGAGCTTAATAAGCATCTTCCTGGTGTATCGTATTCTCTCGTTCATGGAACGAAAGTGAAGCGAGAGAAGCAATGGAACGTCGATACATCCATTTATATTTGTAGTTATGAACTTCTTCGCTATGATACAGATACAATCAGATCCAAAAAATTTCAACTGATTATTGCAGACGAGGCCACTAGGCTTAAAAATCATGTGGCTCAAACTACCAAAATTGTTAAATCTCTTAAAGTCCCATATCGCTTCGCTTTAACTGGTACACCAATTGAAAATAAGGTGGAAGAACTCCATTCCATCTTAGATTGGTGTCAACCTGGATTGTTAGGGTCAAAACGTAGTTTTTTGGAACGATATGCAATTTTGGATTTCTTTGGAAATGTCGTTCGACTTAAACCAGAAGGGATTTCTGAGTTACGAAGGACTGTAGCACCATATATTCTACGTCGCACAAAGGATGAGGTACTCACTGAACTTCCACCTAAACTTCGTCAAGATGTTACAGTTGAATTTTCTACTGCTGAACGACGTATGTATAAGGAATTAGTGAAGGAAATTCTTCGTGAAATGGGAGAAGAAGTGATGTCTTCTCCTATGGTCAAAACGCTTCGTGCGAAACAGTTTACTTCTTGCCCGCGTGTATTAGGATATGAATTCGATGGACCAAAATTTAAAGAACTTGAAACCATCTTCAAGGAAGGGGAAGGGCATAAATTCTTGGTCTTCTCTGAATTCGCCGAGGTGGTCAAGCGTCTCGCTGCGGTCTTCTCCGCACCAGCAATCTATGGAGATGTCAAACAGCCAGATAGACAAAAAATCATCGATTCCTTCAATGAAGATAAAAAGCAATTGGTACTATTTAGTAGTAGCGTTGCCAATTATGGTGTTGAAATTACTGGTGCTGATGTGGTTGTTCATCTCGATGCTCCTTGGAATCCTGCTGTACGTGATCAAAGAGAGGATCGAGTACATCGCCCAGGGCAAGTCAGGCCTGTTAATGTTATTCGTTTGGCTGTTCGTAATAGTGTTGATGACCGTATTGATAAAGTTATTGCTTCTAAGCTGAATATTCGATCACAAGTTCTCGATGATATTGATTATGAAGCGTCTGTACGAAGGTTTACCAAAAAGGATTGGGAGGCCGCGTTATTAGATGATGACGACTAGACGCAAGGGTACTGGATAGGCTAGACTTATCTAGACCGAAAGGATATGGGGAGAGAATGCGATCTTCTACTTTGACAAATAGAGTTTGTTCCAAATGTGGTGGAAGATCAATCATAATAAGCATACGATCATTTATGGGTGGAACAGAAATTGTTGATGCTTCTTGCTTGATTTGTGGCAAAATTGACGACGGCATTGAAGGTAGAGTATACTTAGTTGAAGGGAATCAATTCATCGAAATAAGGGAATCATCGATAAATGCCGCACTTGGTACGGCCCTGTAGCATTGGAGGTTATCAATGTTTAGTATGAGAGAGGCCAATTAGTTGGTCAAGGCAATTACTGCTCGGCACGGCGTTCGTTGGGATAGCAGTAATTGCCTTAGCTGGCTGTGGAAATCCACAGCCCGCGAAAGGGGTATGGAACGATAATCAAGTTCTTATTGAGCCTATTTCTACCAGCGTTCCTCGTCACAATCGTTATCTCCAGCAAGAAGAGGCTGAGGCGGATGCTTGGTATAGGAAGCAATTACTCTACATTAAGGCTCTCGCTGATGCCAGCAAGCCAACGCCAGCACCAATATCAACTTCATTTGCTCTCCAAAGCACAGAAGGGGTTGAAAAGTGGCGATGGTTAGTCTCACGCTACGACTGGCCAGTAGAGTCTATGATGAGAATTATGTCATGTGAAAATAGAACTGGTGATCCTGGAGCTATTGGTGGACCTGATTATGATGGATTATATGATTATGGACTCTTCCAAATTCATGGCGACCCGGCAGCCATAGATCCACATTATAATGTCAAAGTTGCGTATGAGAAATACCAAAATGGAGGATTTAGGCCGTGGTTAGGTTCGGCTAGATGCCATGGACTCTACTAGGGTTCCAGATGAACTTTCTGTGGTATATTGGGTATGCCCAAAATGTGAAAAACCTTTGAAAATAGATATAAATGACGGCGCAGATATGAACGCGAGACTAATGATTCTTCATTATAAGAATTGTAAGAATGATGAGAATTAGTCAATTGGTGGTGGGAGATTGCATGCAGCAGTTTGGCTGTTCGCTATATTTGCATTTTTTTCTTCAGTTTGTGTGCAATACAGTGAAGAATTAGGAAAAGATGCAAACATACGTCTTCAAGAGCTGGAGCAGTGTGACTGCTTAAACCACGACGGATTTTATACGTTGCGGTTTAGTAATGAAAATGCTTGGCATGGAGAAGTTATACTTTCAAGCTATGGACCAATTACTTTTATAAGGTCAATTCAGTTATGGCGCGACTCCCCAGAACATAATGAAATTATGATAAAAGGGAAGTATTTTGGATATGCTCAATCTGATCTTCCATCACAAAGTGGACTGTATTATGCAGTCATGATATTGGAGTGGTGATGTTATATGTAGTTACGTGCACTCTGGGCAAAGTTCGTATAGAGCACGAAATTAGTGTTGCACATACACTTTGGCCAATGGCTAAGATGGCATATCACGAAGCGATTATTGGTCTGAGCATTGATGACGCACGTAATACGGCGTTTACCACTGCGGTAGATCAAGATTATGAATATGTGATGTTTTGGGATGATGATATTATAAGCAGAGATAAGAATGTGATTAAGCTGATGGTATCAGCAATGGACCAAAATCCTGAGATTGATATTCTGGGTGGAGTGTATCCCAGGCGCTCAGAGTTCCCTGAGCCAATTGTATGTGAAGTGGAAGGTGGGGGAAGCTGGTGGGGTTGGGAGGATGGAAAGCTTCATAAAGTATGGATGACAGGTACTGGATTTACTGTATACCGTACAGGTTCTTTAAGTAGACTTGTTTATGAGACTGATAAGTATAAGATTGAGCAGACAAACAAATTAGTTTGGCCATTCTTCTCTACATCTCCTGAAGAATCTGATGACTTTAATTTTGCCGATAAGTGCAGAGAGGATGGGCTGAATTGGTATGTACACGGCGGTGTAGTCTGCGAGCAAATTGATTTGGAAAGTGGACATCGTTTTCGAGTTGAAGGTGCTAGAGTCAGAATCTAAAATTTATACTTTTATTTCAGATGAATATCTAGCAGAAATGTCTAGGAATTGTGGTGTTCCTGAGATGTTTATTGAAGATGCTGTTCAAGAGATTCGTGTAAGATGCTGGAAGAGAAATGATTTTAGAATTTACGCAGTAAAAAAGGCTGCTATAGATGCAGGTCGGAAATATGGTAAAAGAAGGAGAAGCTTCCAAAAATATACTGAGATGATTTCATTTGAAGACTGTGAAATTAGAGTGGATTCTGATTTTCCAGATCGTGTTATAAGAATTTTGGATGCTGAAAAGGCTTGGGAGTTGCTGCGCCCTTGTTATAAGCGTGATCTTATTTTATGTATTTCGGATAGTAAACCCAAAAATAATCAAGGATATGATTCCAGGTTGTATCAAGCGAGAAAAGCATTTAGAGAATTGGATGATTGAAAAGATTCTTACTTATTGGGTTGAATTATTGAGAGAATCGATTTTACTTCCATTCAGCCTTGGCGTATGATAAAATCGCCCGTAAGGCAGAGCCGCTAAACCTGGAGGTTGGAGGGTTTGTGGTGTATTTGACCCGTGCTGTATCTACTCCAGCACGCTGCTCCAGAAACCACATAAAAGCGGCAGTTTGTGGCGTTTGTGGTAAGCCTCCAAATTCTAGTAGAAAAATGGATGTTCATCACATAATTAGACGGCGGGATGGCGGAACTAATGATTTGGATAATCTAGTTGGGCTCCACCATTCTTGTCACCAAAAGTTACATTTAGGTGTAGTCAGTTCTGACGCGGCTGTGGAGGACCAGTACCTCGCTTGCCTCATAAGCAAGAGATAGGGCGTGCGATTCGCCCCGCCGCTACCAAATCCCGTCATGGGAGAGAATAGGGATGATGGTGAATCTTACCGACAAGTGATGGTGCAGGGTTAATCTGATATCCATTATTTTTTCTCCCATTTTATGAAACCTCTTAACGCACTGAATCTGCTGAATTACTTCTCTAATCAATATAAAAAGGCTTATGAATCAGAGTATTCATATCAAGGCAAGGGCCTAGAAATGACCTTGCT
>Ga0209641_10004336_pt1 | contig 11720 bp, 8 predicted proteins | sample RifCSP16_1_FD_184022 | JGI IMG/M metagenome (GOLD analysis project Ga0209641, IMG submission 184022) | Soil microbial communities from Rifle, Colorado - Rifle CSP2_sed 16_1 (SPAdes) (version 2) | ecosystem: Environmental > Terrestrial > Deep subsurface > Rock core/Sediment | place: Rifle...
GCTCGACCCGGCAGCACTTTCCCTTCGGCCGTGCTGCTTTGGAGTTCTTGGCGTCATAAGCTTTTTCGGGGGCGCGTCCACTGCGCCAGCGATCCGGGGCTGCCGGGCTTGTACCGGGGAGGCAAGTTATTTTTGTACAACGTGTTGGGGGGAAAAAATATTTGACAATACGAGCAAAATTAACCTTGACTTTGCGAATTCTCGTATATAAAATAAAGTATGCCTATAAAAAGAAATCTATTGAAAGCGCTCCAGGATCACCTTCCCAGGAAAGAGATGACTCTTCTTGTCGGTCCCCGTCAGGCGGGCAAAACGACATTGATGCTGCATCTCCAGGCGGATTTGCAAAAACAAGGCGATAAGACGCTTTTTCTGAGTCTTGATTACGAGCGAGACCAGCCTCATTTCGCGGACCAGGAGGCGCTCCTCTCCAGGCTGCGCCTGGAGTTCGGCAACAAGAAGGGGTATGTGTTCATTGACGAGATACAGAGAAAAGAAAACGCCGGTATTTTTCTCAAAGGTCTCTACGATATGCGGACACCGTACAAATTCATCCTCTCCGGCTCCGGAAGCGTTGAATTAAAGGAAAAGGTGCATGAATCCCTTGCAGGCAGAAAGAGGATGTTCGAGCTTTCCACAATTACGCTTGCGGAGTTCATCAATTACCGGACCGCGTACAAATATCAGGACAGGCTCGCCGATTATTTCAGGATAAACAAATCCGGGGGGCAGGGTCTCCTGTTGGAATATCTCAACTTCGGCGGGTATCCGAGGGTGGTTCTTGAGGACACCAAGAAGGAGAAATCGGCGATCATTGACGATATTTACCGGAGCTACATAGAAAAGGACATTGCCTTTCTCCTGCGCGTGGAGCGGATTGATGCATTCGGAAATATGATACGCATGCTCGCCGACCGGATTGGCGCCATGGTCAACCTCAACGAGCTTTCCTCCACGGCGGGGATCTCCGTGCAGACGGTGAAAAACTATCTGTCCTACGCGGAAAAGACCTTCATCATCAGAAGGGTCACGCCCTGGTTCAGGAATCTGAGAAGCGAGATCAGCAAATCACCGGTGATGTATTTCAACGACCTTGGACTTCGGAACTTCGCGCTTCGCCGTTTCGGCGGATACACGGCGCTTCATGAGGCAGGGTTCCTTTTTCAAAATCTTATCCATCAACTGCTTTTGGACAAGACGCGGGGAGAGGGTGCCACGGTCCACTCCTGGAGGACGAAAGACAAGGCAGAGGTGGATTTCATTATTCATGGCGATGATGGCGTAATCCCCGTGGAGGTGAAATGCAGGGAGATAAAAGGCGGGGAGATCGGCCGCTCGCTCCGGGGCTTTGTCGCGAAGTATCGGCCGAAGGAGGCGTGGATCGTATCTCTTGGAGCGCATGAAGACGTGAAGCTGGAAAAAACACGGGCGCGGTTCATTCCATTTTATGAGCTGCTGTAAGGCAATGCGTGGTTATTTTCGCGGAACTTTCAAGGATGCTGAACGGCTTAACGAGGTGAACCTCAGACCATAAAAGAAACTTTACCACGCCCTGCACTCGCGCAGTCGCACTCGTAATCGCTGGGTGCAGGCGGAGTTACACGGAGAAGGCGCACGGAAAGAGCAAAAAACAATCTTTACAATATGTTTCTCATCATTTCAGTGAGACTCCGTGGCATTTTCCGTGGTAAAAACTTGACTCAAACAATAAAGGAGGCCGGTCATGACCGATAAAAGCTCCGAACTCGACGATGATTTCGATTCCATCGAAATCATCGTCGAGGACACGGGAATTGGTATAAATAAAGACGATCTCCCCAAACTCTTCCATTCCTTCGTCCGTCTCGATTCCCCGCTCCGAACGACGGTGCTGGGCACCGGCCTGGGACTATACTTGACAAAAAAGCTCGTGACCGAGGCGCTGGGGGGTAAGATATTTGTTGAAAGCGGGCCCGGCAAGGGGAGCAGGTTTGGTATACTTATACCTATTAAGGCCATGAAATGAAAAAAGTACTCGTCGTCGAAGACAACAAGGACAATCTGAACCTCATCTCCTACGCGTTGAAACGGAACGGATATGAGGTCATTGCGGCCGATACGGGCGAACAGGGCGTTGACCTCGCCCTTCGGGAACTGCCCTTCTTCATTCTCATGGACATCAACCTGCCCGGCATCGACGGGCTGGAAGCCGCAAGGCGGATCAGGAATTCCGTCGTCGGAGATACGATCCCCATCATCGCCATCACGTCCTACGCCATGCTGGGCGACCGGGAGAACATGCTCAACGCGGGCTGCAACGGGTATTTTGAAAAACCCATTGACCCGCTGACGATCGTGGAGAGCATCCACCGTATACTAGAGAAAGAGCAGAATTTGGGAAGATGAGAAGAGCAGGAGGGCGTGAAATAAATGGAAAAAAGAAAGATATAAAACATTTTAGAGATTTGATCGTTTACCAGCGGAGCTTTTTGTTGGCAATGGATATTTATAAAATCACGAAGCAGTTTCCACAGGAGGAGCGTTATTCTCTTGTTGATCAGATCAGGCGGTCTTCAAGATCTGTGTGTTCCAACCTTGCCGAAGCGTGGAGGAAGAGAAAATATATAGCTGTTTTCAGAAACAGAGTGACCGACTCAATGCAGGAAGCATCAGAAACCCAGAGCTGGCTTGAATTCTGCTTGGCTTGCGGGTATATGGACAAAGATCAATTCAAGAAACTGGACGACGGATATGAAGAAGTTATAGCAATGCTTAGTTCGATGGAAAAGCAAGCTGAGAAGTTCTGTTTTTAACAGATGTTCTGATCTTCTCATCTTCTGCTCTTCTTATTTTCAGGCCGTAAACCGGAGGTTCTCATGAAAGCCCTCATTGTCGACGATAATATCCCCGATAGAAAGATCCTTCGGGCCAACCTCGAACATCACGGGTATGAAGTCATGGAAGCCGAAGACGGGCAGGCAGGGCTGGAGCAAGCGCGCCGTCAAAAGCCGGACCTCATCATCTCCGATGCCCTCATGCCGAAGATGGACGGTTTTCAATTTTTGCGCGCCGTCAAGAAGGAAGACCCTCTCAAATCCATTCCCTTTGTTTTTTACTCCGCCGTATATATCGGTTTTAGAGAAGCCGAGCTCGCCATTACCCTCGGCGCCGAGGCGTTCATCATCAAGCCGAAAGACCCCGAGGAGTTCTGGGTTGAGCTCTGCGGTGTCCTTGATGACTATCACCGGCAAAAAGGAAAACCGCTTGCGCCGAAGCTCATCGAACAGGAAGAAGAATACCTCACAAAATACAGCCATATCGTGGCAACGAAACTCGAGGAAACCGTTCAAAAGCTCACCCGCGAGATCGAAGAGCGCAAAAAAGCGGAGGCAACGCTCTGGAAGACCACGTGCAGGCTCGAGTCCCTCGTAAAAGCCTCCCCCCTGGCCATTATCTCGCTGGATACTCAGGGGATGATCGCGAGCTGGAACGAAGCGGCCGAGCGCATGTTCGGCTGGGAAGCGGAAGAGGTTATCGGCAAACCCAACCCCCTCATTGCGCCGGAAAAACAGGACGAATACCGGGCGCTGCACGAGCAAATGAGGAAGAAAGAATATCTTCCCATGCTGGAGGTTGTCCGCCGGAAAAAGGATGGTTCGAACATAACCGTCAGTCTGAACGCGGCCATTCTCCGCAACGAGGACGGGACTGTGAGCGGCTCCATGGCCATCATCATGGATATGACGGACCTCAAAAAACTCGAGGACCAGCTTCGGCAGGCCCAGAAGATGGAGGCCATCGGTCAGCTGGCCGGCGGTGTTGCCCATGATTTCAACAATATTCTCTCGGCCATCATAGGATACGGCCACCTGCTGCTTATGAAAACAAGGGAGGACGACCCTCAAAAGCATACCGTAGAGCACATCCTTGAGGCAGCGGACCGGGCGGCCCGTTTGACCCACAGCCTGCTCGCCTTCAGCAGAAAACAGGTTATGGTCCTTGCTCCGGCGAACCTTCATGAAATAATAAAAAAAGTTCAGCAGTTTCTGATACGACTGATCGGCGAAGACATAAAGCTGGATACCAAATGTATCGGGGAACCGGTCTTTGTTCTCGCCGACAGCGGCCAGATCGAACAGCTTCTGATGAACCTGGCCACGAACGCCCGCGACGCCATGCCGACAGGAGGGAGTCTGACCATCGGGATAGAGACCATTCAGCTCGATGAGGAATTCACCAGGACCCACGGATACGGCTCGCCGGGCATGTACGCCATGATCTGGGTCTCTGATTCCGGCGTCGGGATGGACGAGAAAACGCGGGAGAAGATCTTCGATCCTTTTTTCACCACCAAGGAAGAGGGCAAGGGAACGGGGCTCGGCCTTGCCATCGTGTACGGGATCGTAAAACAGCACAACGGATATATTAACGTCTACAGCGAGCCGGGCAAGGGCACGACCTTCAAAATATACCTGCCAATCGTCAAGGCCCCAAAAGGTGAAAAATCTATAGAAGCACCCTCCGCCTATCCCGCGGGAGGCGCCGAGACGATCCTGGTGGCCGAGGACGACGCGGCGCTCCGGAAGCTCACCAGTGTCGTGCTCTCATCGTTCGGCTACACCGTGATCGAGGCTGAAGACGGCGAGGACGCCGTGAACAAGTTCCGTGAGAATAAGGATGCGATCCGTCTTCTCCTGTTCGACATAATCATGCCGAAGAAGAACGGCAGGGAAGCCTATGAGGAGATCCGCAAGATCAGGCCGGATGTGAAGGTGCTGTTCGCAAGCGGATACACTTCCGACGTGATGTGGCAGCGCGGCGGCTTCACGGAAGGCTGGGAATTCATCCTGAAGCCCATCGTCCCCAAGGTCTTGCTTAAGAAAGTGCGGGAAGTGCTGGATAAAAAAGGGTAGGCGGCGTACTATGCACCCGGGAGATCGCGGGATATAATGAAGATATTAGTTGTTGATGATGACGGAGATGTTCGAAATGTTCTGCGGCAGATCGTCGAGAGCCGCGGGAACAGTGTTATCGAGGCCCGGGACGGGCAGGAAGGGCTTGCACTCGCTCATAAGCATAAGCCTGATGTCATCATCTCTGACGGCCTGATGCCGGTGATGGACGGCTTTCAGTTTTTACGCGCTGTTAAACAGGATGAAATACTGAGGGCTATTCCTTTTGTTTTCTATACCGCGATCTATACCGGCGACAAGGATCTTGAGCTTGCCTTTTCCCTCGGCGCGGACGCGTTGATCGTCAAACCAGTAGACCCGGAGACCTTCTGGAAGGAATTTTCCTCCGCCCTTGAGAAGCGCTCCCGGAAAAAGACGGTGGATGCGCCGCGAGATCTGATCGAACGAAATGAGGATTATCTCACGAATTACTGCAATGTCGTTGCGGCGTCCCTTGAAACCAAGGTCCATGAGCTTGAGAACGTCATTGCAGAACGCAACAGAACCTCGGCGGCCCTGGCGGAAAGCGAAGCACGGTACCGGCTTCTGTTCGAGAGCAACCCCCATCCCATGTGGGTCTTTGATCTTGAGACTCTGGCATTCCTCGCCGTCAACGACGCCGCCATCGTGAAATACGGTTATTCCCGCGAAGAGTTCCTCTCCATGACCATCAAGGACATCCGCCCGCCGGAAGATGTTCCCGCGCTCCTCAATAAAATAGCCAGGGTCTCCGAAGGCCTTGACGAGGCCGGCACGTGGAGACACCGCAAAAAAGACGGAACCATCATCGACGTTGAGATCACGTCGCATACGCTGATCTTTGCGGGAAAGAAAGCGGAACTGGTCATGGCGCTCGATGTGACCGAGCAAAGACGCCTCGACCTGTTGATCAAAAATGCGGCCAATGAATGGCGCAGCACGTTCGACGCCATCAATGAGCCGATCGCGCTTTTGGATAATAGCGGGAGCATTCTCCGGTGCAACAAGGCAATGGCGAAACTGGCCCAAAAAAAACTCCATGAACTGCTCGGCAAGCCTTGCCGGGAGATCATCCACGGCGCCGCCGGGCCGGTTGCGGATTCCCCCCTTGAACAGATGAAAAAGACGGGGAAGCGGGAAACCCTTGTTTCTCCGCTCGGAGAGCGGTGGTATGAGGTCACGGCAGACCCGTTCTTTGATGACCGGGGAAACATCACGGGCGCTGTCCACCTCATGGTGGACGTCACGGAGCGCAAGATGGCGGAAGATGCCATCTTGGGGCAAAAACTCTTTACCGAGAGCCTCATCCAGAATTCCGCCATCGCCACATTCGTTCTTGACGCCCGGCACAAGGTCCTCATCTGGAACAAGGCGTGCGAGGAGCTGACCGGCGTGCCCGCATCTGAGATGATCGGCACGGACCTGCCGTGGAAGCCGTTCTATCATCAGCAACGGCCTGTGCTTGCTGACATCGTCCTCAGCGATGATCGTGAAAAGCTTGCCCGGTTATATCCGCAATTTTCAAAATCCGTGCTAATGCCGGAAGGACTGCATGCGGAGGCCTGGCTCCCCGCACTGAACGGCAGGGACCGCTACGTTGTGTTCGACGCATCGCCGATCCACGACAGCAGCGGTAAGATCATCGCGGCCATCGAGACTTTGCAGGATTTCAGCGCGCGAAAGGGTATGGAGGACCAGATAGAACGGGCGCGCGTGGAGTGGGAGGAGACCTTTAACACCATCACGGACATGGTGACGGTCCATGACAAGGACTTTAATATCATTCGCGCCAACAAGGCCGCCGAGAAGATACTCGGACTTTCTTTTCTGGAACCCAACAAGACAAAATGTTTCGAGTATTACCACGGCACAGGCTGTCCGCCCACGGGGTGCCCGAGCTGCCAGAGCCTGGAGACGGGACAACCCTCTACATCTGAACTGTTCGAGCCCCATTTGAACATGTTCATAGAGATCAGGGCGATCCCCCGCTTTGACAGCGACGGAAAGATCGCCGGCCTGATCCACGTCGTACGGGATATCACGGAGCGGAAGAAAGCGGAGGAAGCACTGGAGCGATACGGCAAGCAGCTCACGGCCCTCAATATCGCGTCCAACAAGCTGATGGCGACCATGACCCTTGCCGACATCTATCAGCAGATCTGCGACATCATCTCCTCGGTGTTCGATTTCAAAATGGTGTGGCTCGGCCTGGTCGAAAAAGGACATTACGCCGTGAAGCCCGTTGCACACACGGGGCAGGAGGACGGCTATCTTTCGGATATCGAGGTCACGTGGGACGACTCGCCGCTCGGGCAGGGGCCGACCGGGACGGCGATCAAAACGGGAAAGCCCGCCATCAGCACGATGGACGCCCCCGCTTTTGCTCCCTGGAGCAAAGAGGCCGGGAAACGCGGATATGCCGCCAGCCTGGCGGTTCCGCTCACTTCATCGAAGGGGGAGTGCCTCGGCGCGCTGAATTTCTATGGAGCGGCGGATTCATTTGCTTCGGACATCATCAGGCTCACCCAGATCTTCGGCAATCAGGCCGCGATCGCCATCGAGAACGCCCGGCTTGTTGAAGAACTCGAGGAAAAAGTGCTTGATCGGACAAAAGCGCTCGAGGACGCCAACACGGAGCTTCAGACCATCAATAAAGAGATTGAGCTCCGCCGCGAAGAGGCGGACGCCGCGAGCAAATCCAAGACGGATTTTCTTGCCAATATGTCCCATGAGCTCAGGACCCCGCTCAATGCCATCCTTGGTTTCGCGGACATTATGCTCCAGGGCATGGCAGGGCCGGTCTCGGACAAACAGACGGAATTCCTGAACGACATCGCCGCGAGCGGCAGCCATCTGCTGGCCCTGATCACTGATATCCTCGACCTGTCGAAGATCGAGGCCGGGAAAACGGAGCTTGAATTGGGCGAATTCAGCGTGCAAGAGCTCATCGCAAGCTCGCTCATCATGTTCAAGGAAAAGGCCCTCAAACACAGTATCCGCGTGGAAACGGACGTCGACGAAGCGATCACCAATATAACCGCTGACCACAGAAAACTGAAACAGGTCATGGTGAACCTGCTGAGCAACGCCTTCAAGTTTACGCCGGAGGGGGGAAGCGTAAGCGTGCGGGCGCGCTTGAGTGCGGAATGCGGAGTGCGGAATGCCGAATTAAAAGAAATTAATCACTCCGAACTCCTAACTCCGAACTCCGAACTTCACGGAAAGCTCATCGAGATTTCCGTGACAGACACCGGCATCGGCATTTCCCTGGAAAATCAGAAAAAGCTGTTCCAGCCGTTCCAGCAGGTGGAAACAAGCCTCACGAGGAAGTATTCGGGCACCGGCCTGGGCCTGAGCCTGTGCAGGCGTTTTGTTGAGCTGCACGGCGGCAGTATTCATGTTGAAAGCGAGTCCGGCAAGGGAAGCACGTTCATATTCACCATCCCGATGCGGAGATGAAGCTCCATCGACAGAGCACCCTCCAGGAGGAACCGTTATGGCGGAAAACGAAAAAAAAGTGAAGGTCCTTATCGTGGATGATGAGGAAATAAACCGGAAGGTGATCTCCACCGTCATGGAGAACTACGGTTATGACCATAGAACGGCAAAAAACGGCGTTGAGGCCCTTGCCGGGGCCAGGGAGTACGCTCCGGACATTATCTTTCTCGACATCATGATGCCGGACATGGACGGATATGAGGTCTGCGGAAAGCTGAGAGCTGATCCCGGGACGCAGCACACCCCTGTCGTCATGGTGACCGCTCTGGCCGACAAGGAGTCGCGGATCCGCGGGCTCAAGGCCGGGGCCAATGATTTTCTGACAAAGCCTGTTGACTCATCAGAGCTTATGGTGCGCACCAGGAACCTTTTGAAGGTCAAGGAATTCGAGGATTTTCTGAAACAGCACAACGATATTCTTGAAACCGAGGTAAAACAGCGGACGTCGGACCTGCAGCGCGCCCTCGATGATCTGTCCGGGGCAAACGCGGCTTTGCGGGAATCAAGAAACGATATCAAAAAAAGCTATATCGACACCATCCAACGGCTCACCATCGTGGCGGAATTCAAGGACGAGGACACGGGCTCGCATATCAAGAGGATATCGTATTATTGCTCTCTGATGGCAAAACAGCTCCGGATGCCCGAAGAGCACGCGGAGATGATCTTCTACACGAGTCCGATGCACGACATCGGCAAAGTGGGCATACCCTCGGACATCATCCTGAAGCCCGCGAGGCTGAATCCCGAGGAGTTCGCCTTGATAAAAACCCACACGACCATCGGCGCCAGGATCCTTCATGGCTCCGGCACCGTCATGCTCGATCTGGCGGAGCGGATAGCCCTGTCCCACCACGAGCGGTGGGACGGCGGCGGGTATCCCAGGGGGCTGAAGGGTGATGAAATACCCGTTGAGGGGAGGATCATGAACCTTGCGGACCAGTATGACGCCCTCCGCAGCAGAAGGCCATATAAACCTCCTTTTGACCACGAAAAGGCATTCAAGATCATTGCCGAAGGAGACAACAGGACCATGCCGTCGCACTTCGACCCCCGGATACTGGAAATATTCAAGGACACCCATAAGCAGTTCGAAGAAATATTCGAAACGCATAAGGACTGAAGTTTTTTTACCCCTTTTGCCACAAAGACAGCAAGCCACTAACAAAGCAATGCATAAGTCAAATTTCAAAATGCAAATTGCAAATTTATTAACCCCTTTATAACGGTTATCATATTCACGCGACCCCCCGTTTCCTATCAGAACGGCCCGCCCGGCATATTCTATTCCTTCTTTTGGTCGCTGTGACCGCTCAAAATATATTGACAATAAAACAGGCGCTATGATATAAGAGAAGTCTTTGATGTATCTGTCGGCAAGGACCATTCAATGGCGAAAATCATCCCCTTCCGGGGAATTGTGTATAATCAGGCGAAAGCGGGCGGCATCGATGAACTTGTCTGTCCCCCCTATGACGTAATATCTCCGGCAGCCCAGCAGGAATTGTACGGGAAGAGCCCCTATAATGTCATACGGCTGGAATTCGGCCAGGATGGTCCTCGCGATACTGACACCGATAACCGCTACACGCGGGCGGCTCAATCCTTTCACGAGTGGCTCCGGACCAACGTCCTGCGCCAAAGTGAAACCCCTGCGCTCTACATCTATGAAATGGAGTACAGCGCTGGCGGGGTCGTGAAACGCATCCGTGGTTTTATCTGCCGGGTCAGGATCGAGGACTATGACTCGGGTATTGTCAAGCCGCACGAGAACACCCTTTCAGGGCCGAAGGCGGACAGACTGAGCCTGCTCAGAACATGCGGGGCGCATTTCAGCCAGATATATTCGCTCTTTTCCGACCCGCGGGGGATGATCCCGGGCATCCTTGCAAAGGTTTCCGGACCGCCCGAGATGCAAGTAAAGAACGGCGACGGCGTTCTGCACCGCGTCTGGACATTGAGCGGTGCGGGCGACATCGAGGCCATTGCCCGGGAAATGGCGGACAAGCCGTTCTTCATTGCGGACGGCCATCACCGCTATGATACCGCGCTCAATTATCGGAATGAGCGCCGCAAGGCCGCGGGGACCTTTACCGGCGACGAACCTTATAATTTCGTGACCATGTATCTGGCACGGCTGGAAGACCCGGCCCTCACCATACTCCCCGCGCACCGGGCGCTGTTCGGCCTGCCGGGCTTCAGGCCGGGAACGTTCGAGGATGATCTCAACAGGTATTTCGACCTGGAACGGTTCGACTTTGATGAACGATCCGAGCCGAAGGAGCGGAAACGGTTGCTCGATATGATGGCGTCACAGGCAGGGCAATCCCATGTCTTCGGCATGCGGCTCAAGGACCGGAACAGTTATTATCTCCTGACCCTCAGGAACGACGCGGACATGGACGCGCTCATCCCAACCGCGTCCCCTGCGTACCGCAGACTGAACGTCTCGATCCTGCACCACCTGGTCATTGAAAAACTGCTCGGGATAAAGATGGAAACGCACAAGCTCGGGACGAATATCGAATATATCAAGGACGCCGCCGAGACGGTCAAAAGGCTTGAGGAAGGCGCGGCCGAAGTAGTCTTCTTCATGAATCCCACAAAAGTAAGCGAGGTCAGGGACGTGGCGGCCGCGGGTGAGCGGATGCCGCAGAAGGCCACCTATTTCTATCCCAAGCTCCTGACCGGGCTCGTGATGGACAAGATCGAGTAAAGTCAAATTTCAAAATGCAAAGTGCAAAATTCAAAATGACACCATAACACGAGGCGGTTTTTTGAAGCCAATTTGCATTTTGCAATTTGCATTCTGCACTTTAAATTTCGTTGTATTCAAAGGAGGCTACCATGGCAGTCAGAGTCGCAATCAACGGATTCGGCAGGATCGGCAGGAACGTGTTCCGCGCTTCGCAGGGGAACAAGGACATCGAGATCGTGGCGATCAACGACCTCACGGACGCAAAGACCCTGGCGCACCTTTTGAAATGGGATTCCATCTTCGGCGAGTTCCACGCCGATGTCAAGGCCGGCGACGGCAAACTCATCGTCAACGGCAGGGAGATCGTTGTCGTGGCAAAGAAGGACCCCGCCGAACTCCCCTGGAAGGACCTCAAGGTCGACATTGCCATCGAGTCCACGGGCCTCTTCCTGGACAAGGCCAACGCCGGCAAGCACATCACCGCAGGCGCAAAGAAGGTCCTCATCTCCGCTCCGGCCAAGGACCCTGACGCGACCTTTGTGATCGGCGTGAACGAGCACACCTATGACCCCGCCAAGCACCACATCATTTCGAACGCGTCCTGCACCACGAAC
>Ga0209641_10004338_pt1 | contig 11719 bp, 29 predicted proteins | sample RifCSP16_1_FD_184022 | JGI IMG/M metagenome (GOLD analysis project Ga0209641, IMG submission 184022) | Soil microbial communities from Rifle, Colorado - Rifle CSP2_sed 16_1 (SPAdes) (version 2) | ecosystem: Environmental > Terrestrial > Deep subsurface > Rock core/Sediment | place: Rifle...
CGCCAACTTTGGCTGCTGCAAAAGGTTCTCTATATCTGCGGTCAGATGGCTCAACCACAAACGATAGGATGTACATAAATACAAACGATTCGACAACGTGGACTGCCGTTACAACTGTTGCGTAAAGGAGCTGTAAAATGGCAAATAAATCGGCAATACTCGCATGGAAATTTCCGGTTATGAATGGCATCATTTGTGTTGAGGATGCTATTGTGAAATGGGATATTCCAGAACATCCTGAATTGCCAACCGATGAGGAAATAGCCGCATGGCGGATTGAATATGATGCTTATGCGGCTGAGCAAGAGAAAGCGAAGTTGGGATTATGAATTTTCCTCACATAACTATTTATACCGATAATCTGCCCGAAGATGTAGGCGGAGATGCGCGATTGTTTATTGTTCGCATCAAGAATAAATATAGAGATGATGCAGGCATTCATCGCCATGAATACACACACGTCAATCAATTCTGGGCGATGTTGATATTGTTTATCACGCTGGTATGCCTGACTGTCTATATCTGCGATTACGACCAAAGTTATTTGGCATTATCGCTGTTCGGAATCAGCTTCCATGCATTACTGTACATCACGATCAAGGATTATCGGTTATATTGCGAAGCAAGCGCCTATGCTGCCCAGACAATGCCTGATAAATCCGATCTTGATGTGATGGCGCGGAGACTGACATCATATCGTTACAATCTTGGTTTGTCAGTATCAGATGCCAAGTGGGAAATAGAGAGGCTGTTATGATTGGTGTGCCCATCTGGGTTTTTATTAACGCAAAGCAGGAGTTTTGATTATGGATTACCAACCTCTTTTCAATATCGCATTAGGATGTGCAGCGTTTCTTGGCGGCTGGTGGATGAAAACCATGCATGAGTCATTAAAGGATTTGCGCATGGATGACCAAAGACTCACTGAAAAAGTTGCAAGTATTGAAGTTCTTGTTGCGGGTCAATATGTCACTCGCGGAGATATGGAAAAAATGATCGATGCGATGTTCAAAAAATTGGACAAAATTGAAGATATGCTGCACACGAAGGCTGATAAATAATGAGCAGCCGAAAACTATCTGACTTGCGCCAAGATGTGCGGCAAATGGCCGAAAAGCATATTGAACTTTGTACATCAGCCGGGATAGATTTGTTAATCTATTGCACCTATCGAAGCAATCAAGAACAAAACGAACTGTACGCGCAAGGTCGTACCGCGCCTGGCAAGATTATAACCAATGCTCGTGGCGGAGAAAGCCAGCACAACAAAATTGATGCCATGAAACAACCGGCTGCGGAAGGCTACGACTGCGTGCCGGTCAAAAATGGCAAAGCAATATGGGATGGCAAAGATTCTGCGTGGGCAATCGTCATAAAATGTGGCGAAGATGCCGGGCTGCAAGCATCGGCAAGATGGAGCGGAAAATTGCGCGAACTTTGCCATTTTGGAGTGTGATTATGCAAACCTTATTCACGTTCACATCGCTAGTCTTTTTCGGTATCGGACTTCTCTCGATGTTGTCGCACGCGGCAAAGAAATGGATTGCAGGCGAAATCAGGGGAAATTTGATAGATTGGTATGCTGATCACCCACGCGCGACCGCAGGGGCTATCCTGACGTGTCTGGGTGGTGTTGTCACCGCCATCCTTTCTGGCGCTCTCAATGATTATTCTGTTGGCGCACAAATACTGGCGGCATGGGGTATCGGCTATGCCAGCGATACGGTCAATAACCAAGGCCAACAATGAGAGATATTCTCTTCGCGTTGGCGGCGATATTCGTGCTGGTTCTCTGGGCGGAACAATACGGCGAACACCGGATACAGACGAAATGGAACGACGAAACTATCCGGCTTGAAACGATAGCGAATGAAGCAATCAAACGGAACGAGGAGAATTTAAATGCACTCAATCTACAGCATAAAAAAGATATTGAACTGGCAAAATCTCAGGCAGGCAGGGCTGCTATTGCTGCTTGGCTTAAGTCTCGCGGCCTGCTGCCCGATGGCTCTCCGGTGCAACCCAGATGTGATGGTGATAAAGCCGAAAGTCCCGAAGTACCTGATGGAGGAACCGATCCCGAACCAGTCATTGGGATTGGCATTGAGGAATTCGCAGCCGACTGTGCCAAGGGCGCCCTGATGAATTTGGATTGGCGGGAGTGGGCAATCCGTGAAGGGCTGGAAGCGGAATAATCAATCACGTTAAGCATACGGCATCCGCTCAATCCAACCACGAATTCAGTTTTTTCCATTTTGCGCATCCCTCCATCTGCGTTTTTGCCCATTGGAACGGATCATCCATCCCACATGAACCACTATTTCATCTCGCGCTTTGTCCGCCATGATTTTTATTTCATTTAAGGCTCTGGCGGCGTGCTTATCTATGGCAATATGCATTTCCATTCGCATCAGCCTTTCGAGATACCGGCTCATTCCGCCTCCACAAGAAAAATAAACACAGCAACTACAACGAAAAGCATCAACAGGTAAATCGTAGCGTCGTCCATTGTTTCTCCTTGTTTACAGGATATACACCTGTTTAGGTGTGTATCATACGTTAGAGGGTGCGAACTCTCCGCACCAATCGGAATTGGATACTTCCGCCCAATACCATCTTAATCCGTCATCATCCATTACCGGAGAGTTCGGAGGGAATCTTCTGCACCATCCTGAAACGCCATCTTCCCACCCATCTTGCGGGTCGAAAAATTTGCATTTGGCGCACCACGGCTCACCCTCTAACCCTACGTTCGAGCGGAGCGCGGCCAGCGTGTTTTCTTCGGTCATAGTTTCTCCTCGCGCCCGCTTACCTTTACGTTAGACACTATGCAGAATTATCTCAGCCTCTTTAAGTTCATCGCCCTTCATTTGGGTAAAATGCGCCCATCCTGTCGGCGTGTTGAACCAATGCCACAGCTTTGTTCTGCCTCGGCAGCGCATACACGACTTTGCTGCAACACCATTGCATGTTGGGCATCCAGTTTTATTTTTCTTGCTCAAAATTTCCATGTCTAACCCTACGTTCAACCCGGACTCCGCAAAAGCGCGGAGCCGGTTAACTCTACGTTAGAACTCTCTATGCCAAAGTTATCCCAAACTGAAATTGACAACAACCTATCACGCATGATGCCTATGCGACTTAGCGTAGAGAAAGTAAAGTCAATGTCAGATTTAGAGCTTCTTGCCGCATTGAATGGTGAAGATGGCCGCAAAGGCATGATGACCATGCAATTTCTGCAACTCATAACGTCAGAGTTGCAGGCAAGAAGCATTGAAAGGGCAGGCAAACCGCATTGGAGTACAGTTCCATCTTTCTTGTTGCTTGTCATTTCAGTTGTCCTTTCACTTGTTGCTCTTGTGGTGGCTGTGATTGCGTTGCCTCAAGTGCAGCAACACGTTTCTGCAATCTCGACACAGCCTCAAACACCATCGCTCGATCAAAGTATGCAAACAGATTTGCTGCCAGCGTCACAGAATTCACCGCAAGCACAAATAGGCAAGCAAAAAAAGTAGCTTTTATCATGACTTGTTCTGTATTCACGAGTTCTAACCCTACGTTCAACCCGGACTCCGCAAAAGCGCGGAGCCGGTTAACTCTACGTTAGCCGTCACATCATCACATAAGGAGTAATAAAAATGACTAAGCATATCGTTCATATAAGTACAGGTACAAAAACAGGTTGCGACATCTGCAACGGATTTTCAATCGGCGGTGAAAACTTTGCCGCATCTGTAAATCACTACATCACAGATCATGGTTACAATCTCTTACATGTTGGTTCAGAAACACATCTGATAGACATAAATAATGCTGATGCTTTAATTATTGATACTGTCGCTGTTCTTGGTAAGTAATCCAAATGCAGTGATGCCAAACGTATCACATAAAAAGGTAATAGTTTCTTTGCAAACCGTATTAACCCCTTCTCGGTCAGTGCTTTCTGCAAGTGCTATTAAGTTTTTGCAAGCCTGCCGTGCATGGTGCTGCGCATTTACACTTTCTTTCATTGTCATAACTCCAAAAAAAACCATTCTTAATATGGTGAACGGCTAACCCATCGTTGCAAGGGACGCGCCAAAAGCGGGCGCGCCCCTGAACTCATACGTTAGGGGTCATCGAATAGCCTGTACCATCACAATGATGACATTGCCAATCTTCATATCCATCCGACACTTTTCCGCTGCCGTTGCAATTGCTGCATTGAGCTGGCTCAATGGTTGTCAGGTAGTATGGTGCAACCTCTCCTTTCGGATCACCACCCCACGGGCATTCTTTCATAGCCTCATCAGAAACATCACGGTACGTTCTTTCTTCGGCTATCACTTCTCCAGTATCATGCCGTATTGCAAACCACATTTTCATAGTTTCACCCCTAACTTTACGTTATGCGTCCTCATAGGTCGCCGCGAAGATATCAGGCTTGCATGGATAGTGTTCGCCTTTTATGCCGGTGATGATCCAATCTCCAGGCGTCACTTCGTGCCCGCCTTCCAGCGTACCGATCTTCCAGTAGGTAACATCTCCTTTGCCGTCACAAGACATGCTCAACATTTCCAACCCAAGCTCTTTTACCAATTCGCGGGCGCTTTTTTCTGTTCCGTCCCATTGTGTCGCGTCAATCACTACAGGCTTCTTGCGGTACTTTGCCATTTTGTTTTCTCCGTTGTTAAAAAGTCGGCTAACCCTACGTTCAAGCCGCCCGCCAAAAGCGCGCGCCGGTTAACTCCACGTTATGCATCCATCCATTTGTGATACATGTCCACATGGCATAGCCATTCGCCAGCCGGCGGGTAATCGCGCTTGCCCTCTTCGGCGGAGCCGTGTAGCAGCCCTTGATGTCGCAACCACCATTCGTAACCCTCGCCGCACCCGGCGCCATCAAACTCAATACGATCATTGTCGGAAAGTTCAGATTTCCCGCGTGTACGCATAACCCCGTTTAGCTCGCTGGTGCTACTTATCATTTTAGTCCCTTTTACTTCCATTATAAATTTTATGCGCCAGCCGATAGCATTCGGTGCATGTTGTCGCAATCACTTTACCGTTTTTGCTGTGCCGCCCCGGCGCTCCACATTTCGAGCAGGTGCGGTGCGCGTTCCGGTCGTGGCTTTGCCGCATCTTGCTCTTCACTTCTTGCTCTCCTGATTAACGGTTTCCCAGACAACTGTAGCAATACGGGCGTAGTGGCCTGAAGGCTCAACCATCGCCATTTTTCCTGATAGTACGTCCAGCACTTCTTGCCGATCGGATTCAGCCTTTGCCGTCCTTGCCTGCTCGACGCTGAGCGCATCGTGGTGGCGCTTGGCTGCGGTAAGTGAGTACCACAGCAGAAATATCAGGAACAGTGATCCTATGGTCAACGCGATCCTTTGAAAAAGATATTTTCTTCGATAGAGGCAGCGGTCAATCCAGCGAGGGCGAAAGTTATGTATTGAGTAGGTTTTCACAGCATTCCTACCCAGAACACAAATGCGAATATCAGGCCGGCCAAGATTCCGCCGACGATTGGTAGCCATTCGGGTTCCTCAAAATAGTCATCCTCTATAGGCGACCACCGACCTGATTTGTCGGTACGCTCAAAGTTTTTAGGTGCATGTGAATCATTCCACGGGTCGTGCTTCATTCCATCACCTCAATTTCCTTAGTAAGCGCGTGTGCAGCATCCTCAAGTTCATGCGCACATCCGGTCAAATCAGATACCCGGTCAATTAGTTCGCAGATGATTAACTTGCATTCGATCAGATTCGCGGTTTTGATAATCTCCGAAAGATCTGACAATTCTTCTAAACGAGAAAGTCTTTTCGCCTTTATTTGAGCATCTATAATCATTTGCGGCACAAGTGGAAATTCCTTATGCATATTTGCAAGTCCTGCTGATTGTGTGCCGAACAAAAGATCACTGAGCGTATTTACAGTCTTAATTTGATGATTAAGCAAGTTTTGGTCATTCATGGTATTTTCCCTTTCGTTTAAGATGGTGCATTGTAGTTTATCCACATACTAATGTCAAGCTATTTAGTATATTGAATACACTTCGCAGGAATTGCATCTATTCCATTTTGTTTGTCGCCTTTGCCATGCGCCACATCAGATGCGATTCCGAATGAAAGTTTACGCTTGGTGCAAGTTAGAACTGTGAACATTGCTGGACTTGATAGAACTATCCAATGGCGATGGATGCAAGTTACGCATATCATTTAAGCCATCTAGCAAGCGTATAAACCGCAAGATAGAAAAAAAATATCGCAACGAAAAATGCCACGAAAATCCATAGCGGCATTGTCACCCACCACCATGACCAGTCAATATATCCCATCAATTTCAGGCATATAAATACGATACCGAGTAAGCCGAAAAATCCTATGTTCATCTTTTATCCTTCACAGCATATAGCAATCGCACTACGCGATATGGAATGTGATTTTCTGTTTGTGATTCGGTACAAATATCATCGTACTGCATATTCAAATCGCGGCATACTTCATCCATCGGCGCACGATCTTGACACACGCACGATTCATCCCACCACGGATTTCCATTTTTATCGACAATCCCGTAGCCATAGATTTTATTCTTCATCGCTTACATCCTTTCGAGTCGCGTAGTTGCAGATGTCTCTGGCGGTAGAAATCCCACAGCCATATTTCGCCGCAATCCTTTCGTAACCAAAATTGTAAGGGATATAATCCTTACGCATTTGACGCACTGTATCGTCACTCAGTTTGGCTCTGTGGTGCATTATTTAATCGCAGCATCAGCACTATGATTCGCACCGCATACCGTACAGCGATATTCTGGTGCGCGACCTTGCACAGTTAATTTCTGAGTTGCAATACGAACTCCATCTCCGTAAGTTGCATTCTGGAATTCTGCACCTTTAGAATTACCGCGACCATCGTTTTTGCAATTACACTTGATTTTCATTTTGAATCTCCTTGTTGTTTGTTAATTGAACATCCTGCATGAAGCAGCATTGATGCCTCGTGCTCGAAGAACATGGTTACTGTCCGCAATGCACCTATCGTTTCAGCTAAATCGCAATCACTTGCAGTCATCAATCCGATAATCTTGCTGCTCAATTCTTCGGCTTTGCTCATTGAGGAACCTCCAATTTAGCCTTCTGTTCATCGTATATAGCTTTGATAGTATCTGCCATTCCATCTTCGTTATTTGATTTTGCAAAACGGTATGCTTCAACAAATTTTCCAATAAGCGATTTAATGTCAACGGCTTCACACATCTTGTCGCCAGCAGTATCGTAATCATAATCACTGCCAGAATAAATAGGCAATTTACATGCGTCATAGAAGCATTTTACTTCGTCAGTCATACCATCATCCTTATCAGCCTTTGCGCGCTTCCATGCTACCGAGAATGCATCCTTCAATTCAGCCTCATCTTTTGCCGCGCACATCTTATCGCTGGCAGCATCGTAGTCGAATGGAACTATTACTTCTGGTTCATGCGTAATAATTTCTTGTTCAATAACTTCTGCTTTACCCATATCCTTTTCGGTACGCTTCGGTTGTGGCTCAAAATCCATAATCTCTTCTGGCACATAAGTTCCTGCTGTAGCGGCAGGGAATACACTTCTTACTCCTTCTGAAACACAGCGCGCACGTAGCATTTGGCGTGGATACTTTTTCCACATATCCTTACCACCAAGTCCAGCAGTCTTTGCGCGGTTCATATCCCAAGTAATTCGCAATATACCGCCAGCAGGATGTGAGAATGTGGCATCAGCAATACTATCGTCCAGCTTATGCCATTCTACTTTACCGCCATTTTCAAGGAATGTACGAAGCATTGCATCAGACTTCTTTGATGGGCGACCTTGAATGATGTCAAAGTCCTGTGCAGCCATTGCAGGGTGCATCCCGAAGGCTTGGGCTATCAGACACAAAGCAATCGCTTCCTGCGGCTTCTTAGCCCCGAATAGGCCTGATTGTGCAATGATTGTTCCGATACGTTCAACATCAGATAGTGATACGAGTTGGTTTGACATTTTATTTTCCTTAACTAAAAGTGATTCGTTTATAAATTTGGCGAGTACGCTGTACATCATCTTTGCAATACTGGATTACTTTCTGTTTATCAGTTTTCCAAGTTTCAGCGACCATTGAGCCATCCATATCGCCCTTGCCTTCGATTCCGAATGCCTTACACAACTTATCCATAGATACGCGCTTCTCACGCTCCGCACTCCATAGCAACATGGTATCTGCTATGCAACTATCCCACGGCTTCGCATTCATCGCTTTACGAATTCCATCATGCGGCTTAATCCCGTGAATAATTGACCTGTGCTTTAAGAATGGCAAGTCAAATCCAGATACGTTATGCCCAACTACGGTAGTTGATTGCTCTGTACTCCCACCATGAAAATAAATTTTTCCAAAGTTACCAATGGCTGAATAGAACTCATCCAACATTTGAGATTCAGTCATATCAACGGTAGAAGTATGTTGCACATCACCATCATCAAATGCCCAACACATACACGCTATAGAGCCATATAGTCCGTCAAATGAAGTCTTGGCTACTAGGTCACGTAAGGCTGATTCCTTATTTTCAGCATACCAAGCGTCAATCGTTTCTTGCTTTTTATGCGTTGCAGGATGACGGATGTTCTCAGCTAACGATTCAATGACTGACTCATCGTCTGTAGGAAGTGTCTCTATGTCAAGGTAAAGTAATGTCATTCTTCTTGCTCCTTTTGTTCTTCTTTATACTCTTCCTCATCAAATGCGCCTGATAAGTTTTCCTGCTCTTGATAGTCGTCGTTCATTTTCAACCTTTCCATTCGTTCCATTTTTTTGCAATTTCGATTAACAATTGCACTCGTTCATAATCAGAGGTCGCGTTATATGGATTATGCAATTCGAGTTCACGTTGCAAATCTTCGCATTCCGCAATGAATCCATCAAAACCACCTCGCCATGTTGCTAACTTATCACTTAAATTCATTTTCAACCTTTCAGTGTAATCGGATTACAGTGGCAATGTCAGTTAGACATATTTAAGCCATCCAAATGACCACTTGCCTATCATTAGGTGTTTTCGGTATCCGTTTCGCTCAGAAAATGTCAGCCTGAGCTTTGTGGTGTCCTTCCATCCAAACCCAACGCGAAACAAGCGAACCCATCCACCGCCGTCTGTCGTATAAAGCATCAGCCATTTTGTCTTGATGTGCATTATTTACCTCATATTCCAGTAGTCAACATTCTAAGCCAATCCACATGATTCGTCAAGCACTATTGCTTAATCCTGCGAAGTATGTATAATGGGCGATATTAATAAAGGATAACAGGAATGAAATGGTTGTTTATAGCAATAGGGCTAACATTTAGTGTTGTTGTTGCTAGTTTTTTATTTGTTCGCACTATGTGTTATTTTTTGAATTAAGGAGAGTAATGTATGAATAACCAGCAACCAGCGTTTCCATGTATCCAGCAACTTGATAGGAATGGAGATGTTATTACTTATGCAGAGGAAGGAATGACATTGCGTGATTATTTCGCCGCAAAGGCTTTGCAAGCACAAATTGCAAATAGTCATTTAACTGAAAGATATGAGGTGAGTCGTAGTGTAATTGCAAAAGAAGCATATTTATTTGCCGATGCAATGATGGAAGCAAGAGAAGTTAAACAGGAGGTAGCATGAAAGATGGTATGAAGTGGCAAGCAGTATTGCAAGACCTGCTGACAGTCTATTCGCAGGAAGCAATCGGTAAGGAACTCGGATTGCATCAGGCTACGATTAGCAAGATGGCACTTGGACAGTTGAAGTCTATCCGATTTGAAGAGGGTATCAAATTGCTAGACATGCATAAAAAATGGTTGGCGATGAAGAAATAATGTGCAATTACTGCGAACCTAACGGATGGCGTAGGAAATCATGCTGCATTTGTGGCGTTGGAAGCGAAGTGTATATTTCAATTTCAATCGCCACTGGTGAGGATGAGGAATTTCCATATACTCAGACTGATTTGTGTAAAGAATGTTGGGATGAGCATGGGATTGATTGTGCGATTGAGCATAATAAGGAATGTACGGAATAGATTTTGCTGGTGTAATTCAGTTGGTAGATAGGGGGAAACTCCGTGAGGTCGCTGGTTCGAGTCCAGCCACCAGCAATCATTTTGGATGGAGTGCCGATCAAGCATAGAATCGCTGAATAGTGATTACTAGCTCGGAGCATCCAGAATTCTCACACTGTACCATTCCTTCGGTGTGAGTCTTATAGTAGGAATGGTGCTGCTACGTTGCTTGGGGGCGTAGTTTAAGATAACGCTACTTGCGGCTAGTCCGGGGCGTAGCCCAAGCCTTTTTTATCACACAGGTGAAAATAATGTCAAAAGAACGTCCTATAATTTTTTCCGCCGATATGGTGAACGCCATTCTCGCCGGAAATAAAACGCAAACTCGCAGGGTTATTAAGCCGCAGCCAGATGGAACTTGGGCGCGTGATGAAAATACTGGTTGCCATAAAATGTATCCATTAGATGAAAACATGGATGGAATTCCGTGGTGGAATATAGGCGGAATAAATGGATTGCCAAAATGCAAATATGGGAAAATCGGAGAAAAACTATGGATTCGCGAAACTTATCAATCTTGCATACAATGCGGTCATATAAATTATCGCGCATCCGGGCAGAATAATTGTGCGGCTTGCGATGCGACATTCGGAAACTGGAATCCATCAATTTATATGCCGCGCAGTGCATCACGCATCTTGCTGGAAATTACAGATATTCGCGTTGAACGGTTGAATGATATTAGTGTTATTGATTGTTGTAATGAGGGTGCTCCAATTGATGATGGGCATCCACAACAAACTCATGCTGTTCAAACATGGTATCAAGAACTTTGGGAGCAAATTAACGGCGAAGGTTCATGGTCGCAGAATCCATTTGTATTTGTAATTTCTTTTAAGAGGGTAGATAGATGATTCGTAAACTGAAAAGTATTTCAAGCGTAATATACAAGCGCAAGCATGGGATCGCGGACATTTAACTGATGGTATAAAGACTGAATGGGTATTGAATAAAACATGGTGGCTATTTTTTATCATTCCTATTTATAGCAGCGATACAATTAAAACTTTAGAAGGATAAATCATGTTGGAACTTAAAAAGATTCAAAAAGGCCATCAAGCCCGTGCCGCAATCAACGAAGCAACCGTATCCGAATACGCCAAGCACATTGAGGACGGTGGAGAATTCCCGCCTATCGTCGTGTATTTCGATAGCAAGGAGTATTGGCTTGGCGATGGATTCCACCGCTTGCTTGCCACAGAACGAGTAGGATGCTTAACAATCCTCGAAGAAGTCCGCACAGGAACGTCACGGGATGCACTTAAACACGCTCTAGGGGCGAACGCGCATCACGGGCTACCTCGCACCAATGCCGACAAGAGAAACGCCGTAGAAATCGCCCTAGATGATTCTGAATGGTCAAGGCTATCCACCCGCGACATTGCCAAGCTGTGCAACGTATCGCATAACCTTGTGGCTGAAATACAGCGCGAACGTAATCCGATCAAGAATACTGTAGTAAAAGAGTCAAGTGTAATCGGATTACAGCCAAGTAATATTCCAGACATAAATCGGAATGAGAATGTGCGACCGACTTCTATGGCGAAATCTACTGAATGCGCCAATTATGATGCTGATACCGAAACAGACTTCGGGAACATGCCGGCAACAGAACAT
>Ga0209641_10004339_pt1 | contig 11718 bp, 19 predicted proteins | sample RifCSP16_1_FD_184022 | JGI IMG/M metagenome (GOLD analysis project Ga0209641, IMG submission 184022) | Soil microbial communities from Rifle, Colorado - Rifle CSP2_sed 16_1 (SPAdes) (version 2) | ecosystem: Environmental > Terrestrial > Deep subsurface > Rock core/Sediment | place: Rifle...
CGCCCAACTTGAGCCACCAATGCCCGTGGCTGCCGATCGTCGTCCAGAGCAACAGCCCTGCGAGCGCGGCGAAGGCGAGCGCGACGACCGGCACCGCTCAGCCGAGGAGATGACGCGGTAGGTGGCTGATCGCGCGAGCGCCGCCGTCGGCGGTGGGCGTGAAGCGGAAAGCGGTCTCCTCCTCGCCCTCGCGCGTCAGCGTCAAGCGACGACGGCTGAGCACGCGATCCGGTCCGCGCAGCGCGTAGAGTTCGACGAGTACCGTCGTCGCCGTCGCATCCGTCTTGCGGTAGGCGTGCAGATTGATGACGTACTCGCCCGGCAATATGCCACGCAGGACGACGCGCTCGCGGTTCTCGCGCACTTTGACACCCTGCTCCTCGTCATCGAGCTTGCCGAGATCGTCGTGTTCGAGATGAACGAGGTCGGCAGTGGGACTGTTGTAGTTGACGATTCCTCCGGCCGGGCTCCGCACCCACATGTCGATGTCGTCCTCGCTCGCTCCTGGCCAGCTCATCTGAATGGCGTAAACGCCTGCCGTCTCGATCGACGCCTTCGCGCTCGGCTCGACGAACACGGCCAGCTTGACGAGCGCGAACATGAGCAGCACGAGAGCTGCCAGAAAATCAACGACAAAAATGGCGGGCATCGGTCTCACTGATTCCCTATTTTTCTGAGCGCATGCACTAGTAAGTGATATTCGAGCGCGAGTAGCAACGAGCAGAGTACACCCGTGATTGTCGCCAGCAGGCCCGCACCGAGCCCGGCGATGATCCGATGCACCGCCTCACTCGCTGCGGAAGTGTCGGTAACACTGATCAGGTAGAAGCCGACGGCGGCGCCGATGAGACCGAGCAACTGGCAGACGCCGACGGCGAAGTAGACATGCTCGGCGTCGTGGAGTAAGCCTGCGACCGCATCCGAGTTGGATCTCGCAGAAGCCGACAACGCCCTGTCGGCTCGCCAGGAAAGCAAACCCGCATAAAGCGCAACCGCGACCGTCAGTAGGAGGATCAGCCCCGCGACGAGTAGCGGCGCCCCGCTCGTCCGGCTCACGAAACTACTCGCGAGCGAAATGCCGAGGATCGTCGCAAGGACGTTGATCAGCGCCCAGCGCAGGAAAAGGTGGCGGCACATGCTCAAGTCGGATGGGCCGCGCAGCCTACGTCACAGTTGCACTCTGCCGCAACCGCCTCCGGGCCGTAGCGCTGCGCCCATTCAGTCTCGGCAAGATTGCCATCGTGTACAAGGCAGCGATCCTGACAACGACAGCGTGGCTCGAAATCGACAGGATCCTCGTCCGGCCAAGGAATGTCGCCGTCGCGCGCGGCCCTGAACATTTCCGGATTCTCAAGGTAAAGCTCCTGCATGCGTCGCCGTGCCTCATCCTCGAGTTCTGTCACGCGCCGGAGAATGCGCGCCACTTCTTCCCGGAGCACCAGAAGCTCGACTGCCGACACTGTCGCCAGACCCGCCGCGCCTGCGAGCGCCTGGGTGCCGTTGACGAGATGCCGCACGGCATCCGAGATAAGCACCGAATGATGTACCTGAATGCCGATGATCGCTCTTCTCATCTTCAGAAAATGATCCGGACAATCACCACTACCGGAGCAGCCGTCGCGAACGAGCCGTCTGCTTCAACTGACGGAATAGTCAGAGCCACTTTTTCTTGGCTAAGCCAGAATACGTATTATCAATTCCGGTGGACATCCGCTACTAAGTAGTTTGTTAGATTCTGTCCAATGCACACCATGAGCTACCAAAAGAATAGCGATATGGCGCTCAACTCCGATGGACACATGCAGCTCCTCCGACCAACGTTCAACTTTTAGTGTTTCATCGTCATCGAGCGCCACCGCAGACATGAGAACACCTCCAGCCCTCTTGCTACAGGCTTACTTCATTTTTCGCTTCCTGTGCCATCGACTGCACCTCACTGACCGCGATTAGACTTCTTAGAGCCCTTCTGAGAACCCATCGAACTCAGATACGAGGAGCGCTTAGTCTTCTCGCCAGTGCCCAGAAAAGCCTTCTTCGCGCTCTTCTTCTTCGCCATGAGATCACCTCCTTTTCAAGGATTCGGAGTCGTTGGATCAGAACCAGCCACAATGTCAATCGGCTCTAGTGATTCAGTTTCACCTGCCGTCGATCCAAACAAACCTAGATCGCGGATCGACTTTAGAACCGAGCCAGCTAGAGCACCAGTTACCACAACGAAAGCGCCATTCATGACTACTTCCATATCTAGTCCCGGAACCAGAACATCATGATTACCAGCATACTTGTACCCTGCGTAAACTACAAGAAACGGTGCAACTTTTCCTAGTACATCAGCACGCAATATATCAGCGACATAGCTAAGTCTAAACCTAATAGTCGGATACAGTGAAGCTAATATACCTAGAACAAAATCAAGCAAAAGCACAAAAAGGATAATTTCTACTCGATCATCTACAAAAAAAGACTTTACTACATCAGCGATATTCATCGCCTAGCTCCTTCAAGATTAAGTTTCTCCTGTGCCAGCTTACGCTGATACTCGAGCATTGTTCTTCCGTATGAACGTTCTGGCAGAACGACATCTTTCGGTGATCCGTTTGCAATATAACCATTTTCATTTCTGTATTTTGCAGCCCTAATCTCAGACAATGCTTTGCTTCCATGCTGTTTCCAATATTCTTCCGGCGGGGTGTTGTCAAACAACTTGTGTCTCCTTATGGAACTAACCTTAGACGCCAGATTCCCAGAAAATCCTTCCTATATGTCGCCCGACCTCTTAGTTCAGGAGCGATCTGACGACCATGAGAAATATATTCAGCAGTACCGTTAGGAGTTCCCCTTTTAACACACATAATGACATGCGCGGTAAGTCCTGTGTGTCTACCGTAAAACGCCAGATCTCCTACTTCAACATGCTCAAGATATCTTCCTAGAGAGGTAGAGTTATTAATCAATGTGCCAGTCCAACCAAACCCATCATACCCTCTCCCATTTGGATCTGGTATAGCAATACCTGTACTTGTTCGCGCCCACTTGCATAAACCAGTTACTATGCCTGAGCAATCAGCACGAAACCGTTCTTTAAACGGATTCACATACAAGAATTCCATCGGTCGAGTCTGACTATATGATATATACGCCCTCCTTTCTATAAGCATATACCCTAATTTCGTAATTTCATCTCGTACTCTAGTTAATGCATCTTTTACTGGATGCATTCGTTGCCATTCTTGCTCTAAAATTGCAAGAGCTACTGAATCATAAGCAAGCTCACCATAATGTGGTTTGCCTTTCGGTATTCTTGCCTTGAGCAAAAAAGCATGCGTTTCCTTCCCATACGAACCAGTCGGAGTGATTCCTGCCTGCCGCTGAATCCGCTTGATTACATCAGCTACTGGACGGCTATAGTGTTCATCAAACTTGCGCCAAGGAAACAGATCTGGCCTCAATCTCGAAGCGACTCGTTTGACAGCTATAACCAGTGGAGCCTTAGTCGGTCCTCTAGCTTCTGAATCCCAGGGAGGATAAAGCGGATAAGGCAAATCATGTCTAATCTTCATCATTAAGACTGTCTTCTTCGTCATCTGTTTCTTCCTCATCAGGAGGATCTTCTGGAACGCCAACCAGTGAATCATCTCCTTCCTCTGACGGATCGAGCTGTTTAGCAATCACAGCAGCCCCCCTTGACTACCTAAGAGTCGCGTGACCAGCGCGAACAAGTTTTTTTCCAACATCATGGCCGTTCAACAGTTTTACCAATCCCAACACTCGACCATATTGGTCTAATTCTTCAGATTCAATAACCACAATTCGTCCTTCTGGAAGAATCCGAGCAAGATAGTCTTTCCCTGCATCTCCTTCAGGCGTTCCTAACGGTGGCGCGTCAATATTAGAAAAACGAATTCGTACATTTTCTAAGCGTCTGTTCCAGCCAAGATCAATTTCAGCATGAAAAGTGTCTGCATCAATAACGTATTTGATTTTTCCAGGTACTTTCCAAACAAAGTCTTTTATCATGATATCTCCCTTATTCGCACAGAAAACTCATCCCAGCAACATAATTTGGTCATTTGCTAAACACCCCTGAGGCGGCGAGGATGCCGATGATGACGAGAACAGTAAGGATGAATCCAGCCATCGCGTAGATACCGAGAAGCGTTTCCTGCCCGCCCTTCTTGATACTCTCTATTCGGTTGACACGGTCTTTTAGGTCTTCGTGCTTATCCGCCAGACCATCGGTCGTCGATCTGAACAACTCGGACAATTTGTTGATCGTATCCGCCACAGCAATCTCTGATTTGCCGATAGCCTTGGAGTTGGAATCATTCTGCGCCGAGACCGATTCTCTGGCCGCGACGAATGCGACGTCGATTCCCCGGCGCACAGCGGCCAGTCGTTCATCGTTGATAGTTTCGAGTGTTTTGTATCTATCGGCCACTCGCTTCTCAGCATCGCTCAATGCGAGCTGCCGATTGTACTCGGCCTTGTCCAGTGCGCCTTGCAGCTGTCGCTCGGCCTTGTCAAGCGCGATCTGAATGGTAGAGGACGCTGCTGCGAGCGCCTCTCTATGATTGTTCTCGACTCTGTCGATCTCCATCTGCAAGTGATCCTTCACTTCCGATAGCTTCATATGTGTCATGCGAAACCGCTCTTCGCTCAGAGTGGAGAGGGACATGACTGTTTCGCGCAATACATCAATACGCCCTTGCAAATGCTCACGCTCGGCCTTGATCGCACGTACCAACTGTTCCGTCGTCAAGACGGTGGGGTCAGGGATGGGGCGAATGCTTATGCGCTCGGTATCTTCTACGGCCATCTCGCGATCACCCTTTCGGCCCCGTCAGCACCGCGTCACGTCTGATAACGCAGAGCCGGGCGAAGTACGTCCCGAGCGTAAACCGGCCCTGTGGCTCATCGGTATAGCTGTTACAGACGATGTAGGTATCGCGCCATTCGCTCAGATCAACGATACCGTGCGAGCGCCGCTGTGCCGGACTCATCTTCTTAAGCTCAACAACCTGATACCCCTCTAGGTAAAGACCAGTTTGCTCATGAATAGCTAACGCTATTTTTTCGTGTTGACCTTTAATTGTCGGTACATCGGAAAACAATTTCTGCACAGACCTCCCCGACGAATGTGGGCCAAGTGTTTTTGCATTCAGATTATGCTCAAGCGTTGAAATTTTTGCCCGCAGCACAGCAACATCATCTCGTGCATCGTTCAATTTGGATTGCGCTGTAAAAACATAAAAAATCGCAGCAGTAACGAATATAACAACACCAATAACAAGCATAACAAAGAATGATCTAGTCATATCTAAGGAATTCTTTGAGAGAAAACATTTAACCAGTGTAAAGCGATATCACGTTTTCTCCACCAACCCCCAGCTATAATTTTTTGGTTATTGTCCATACCAACAACAACATAAACACCATCATTGCGCAAGTATATCTGTGTATTCATCAATGGTATCTGTGTATTCATCAATGGTGCTGTCGTTGGCAATGTAGACGGCAGATATGGTGGTATTAATTGAGCTATCGGTCTAGAAAACGCTAATGGTACTCTAAAATCTGAAGAATTCCAAAAAGAAATCGAATTAACTGTACTGTTTCCTTGATTAGATCCTGACCTGTATACGCCCAAACAACCAACAATTCCTTTATCTATAATTGGTTGTTCATTAGTGCCATCTCGTAACGCTTCCTCAACTGTTCTACCGACACGTGTCGCGGCCATCTCTACAATTCCTGGCTCGCTCTGACCTTGGCTAGCAGGAACATAAGCACCTTCCCAAAACTGCACCCAGTTCTGATTATTATAAACAGTATTCACGTCCGTAAGAGAAACAACAGGAGTATTATTACCATTTACCCATATCGTAGTAGCGCCAGCCTTTGATGCTCCTCTGCGCCCCAAAACAAGTTTAATCGTTAAATCATAACGAGCACTACGATCAAAATTATTCATTGGAACAATTGACCAATGATGCTTCCTTCCACCTTCTGCTTCGCCTTCTAACGTAAGAACAACTCCATCTTGTCCTTCCCAAGAATCACCAGATCCGAAATCAATCGCCCATGGAGAAACACCACCCCAGTATGTATCTCCAGCAACATCATGCATGTTGTAAATCCTGCCAGGAATTCCCTGTGGTACACGAAATGTTGCCAGTAACCACCAAGTTCTTTCAGACTCACCGGTAAAATGAATCAAACGTCCATGATCACGACCATTCGGCCCAGTCAATGGCGTTGATGCTGAGTTATAATGACGATAAGCACCTGAGTACCAGTTGTCAGAATACTCACAGGGATCATGGTTATTTGCTGGAGCTGTGAATCTCCACGTTGGCAACTGATAACTTTCTTGCGCCAAAAGTAAGTTTGTAACAATAAGCAAAACAACTGTAGCAATGATCACCACCAACGCATAAAAAACACCATTCTTCATGAAATAATTTTCCCGATACCCATTTGCCGATTCAATGGCGTAAAATACTCAATAATTGCCCAAAGAGTTAAAGCAACAGCTGGCTTCCAAACTAAACTAAAATTAAATCCCGAATTAAAAGAAGTGTGAAAAAATTCAAGAAAACCAACCATAATAGTACGACGAATAAAAGGGATAATGGTTTTTCCATTTTTTATATTTAAATCAGCAGGAAGATAACGTAGCGGCTCTTTCTTCCTTTTTGAGCTTTTATTTTCGCCTTCAAAGCGTTCATCGCCATAGTCATCTGCATATGACTCATTTGAATATGCATCATTGTCATAGCTCATGTCAATGCTATTCTATAACGAGGCCATTTTCGTACTTTAGCTGGATCACCATATTTAAGACCTATGTGAAGATGAGACGTCCACCCGCTAGCTCCTCCAACTGTACCGACTATATCTCCTGCTCGAATTTGAGATCCTGTCGTTACGGAAAGCTGCCCGAGATGAGCGAGAAAACAACTCTCTTGCTCTCCTACAATCGTAACGTAATAACCAAATCGTGTTCCTCGAACAGAAAGCCGACCACCAGTCCCTAAAATATACCCAGAAAATGGAGCAATAATTGGAGTTCCAGCTGAAGCTCCATAATCTTCTGCTCTGTCTGATTCCCACCCGCCCATCGAACGACTCATATGCACTGCCATTCCGCCCAAAAATGTCCAATTGTATCCGATCGGAATCGGAAAGAGGTATGACGGCACTGCTAACCGCATTAGAGAACGTGCTCGCGAATCGAAAACTAACTGACCACTCGGCACCCTTTTCCGAACAAGCACCTGATGCGTGCGCTGCCCATAAATGCCAGTAGAGATAATGCCACTGCGTCTTTGTACCGTTTTTACCCGAGCAACAAAAAAAGGACCATACGTTCGACGAACTATGCGCGGGGAACGAATAAAAACGCGCCAAGCTTTCACATTGCCTAGAGTTCGCAAAACAGCTATTTTGACACCCTCTACGTCCGGTCCATAGGAACCAAGGTGTAGCTGCCGGGTCAACGGAATCTGACTTGTCACGCATCGTCACCTGCCTCTCGGTTACGAGCGACAGCCAACGCGCCAGCTACGAGCCTTCGCGGCTCTCCACGTAAATCTGCAGCAAACCGTGCAAACTTGCCACCAAGCCCAAGGACCTGATTGCTGCACCCTCCAGCGTCAGAACAAGTACAGAAGGATCATCAGATTCTACGGAAGAGATTACACCGCCAACCAACAATGAGCGCAGCGATTCAAGCGCTTCGGAGTCGATTATCTCTTCGGAAGCATCAATGGCTCGAGCTTCAGCAAGAGAGCTAGCACCCTCGTTCATACCGCCGTCCCTAACGCAAGAGCATGCGATTCTTGCTGCCTCGTCGTAACCGAATCAATCAGCGCTACCCATTCCAAGTAAATATTGTCCCAAGATCTTTTTTTGGCGAAGTGATGGCGAATCCTTCTATCTTCTCGCAGCCTTACAGAATCAATCTCGAAAACACTCATTAGCGCTTCTAGCCACACCCTTCGATATGTTTCATTGTTAGGCCAGCCAGATATCCTCAGAGCACTAGAATGCACCGTTTCACGCAACCCGCCGAGAAGAGAAGTAACAGGAACAACTCCGGCAAGCTGTGTCTCCAGTGCAGTAATACAATTTGTTTCCAAAAAGTATGTAGGATAAGTCCAAATTCCAGTCTTCAAATATGACTCCAACAATTCCTTCTGCGGCCTACGACCATGCCAAAACACTCCTGCTTCTTCTCTGCCGACTCGATCAAGAGCTTCTTCAATTGACTGTTTGTACAGTTGTAACCTAGCAGAAGTAGGAGTATTAGAGTCAATTTTTAAAATTCGATTAATCGCATCCCATCCATAATAGATATGAAGTTCTGCCGCCGGTCTGTTTTCCTTAATCTCCGGCCAAAGATCAAGTAAAACATCCAAACCACGATCAGCACTCGAAGCGTAAACCATTCGATCAAGCGACCTATCAGCAGCCGCTTCCTCCTCAGAGCAAGTCAGCTCGATCCCGTTCGAAATCACCTGAATGCGTCGTGGATCAATGTCATACAGTCTCGAAAGATGCCGAGCATGCCAATGAGTTAGAGCCACAATCCTGTCAGGTAGTTCATGCAACGGGCCAAAACGACCCTGTACTAGTGTTCCAGCTGAATTCACATCATGCATCCACAAAAGTCTTACTTTTGCATTCAGCTCACCGTCAAACACTTCTGGGCAGCGCGAGCCAATGAGAACGGAAAAAGACTCAGCGGGATCGTAATCAGCCGAGGACCACCATTCCACTCCTGTCTCTGGATCGACCCCATAGTGTTCACCAGGAGTACCGAACACAACGACCCGCCAATTATCACGGGCGAATCGCTCTGCCAAACGCATCACACACGTTTCCGCCCCACCAGCTCCTCCTTCGCGCTCAAGCAACGGATGCCAAGGCTCAAATAGAGGACGCGTGACAAAGGCAATCGAGCGATCAGATCGGGACCCAAAACGATTACGACGATAAACAGCCCCTTCCCGTCGTTCAACGCCTTCAGGAGCGATTTCATCATCCTCTAGACGCTTAATCTTTTCTTCGAGTTCGCGATTTGCTCCTATCTCAACAAGAGCTTGACGATAATCATCCAATGCACTTTCAAGATCACCCTTATTTTCAAGTGCTAACCCATGTAAAAGCAAAGGCTCGTAGCGCAGCTTCAACGGCTCCTGAGCAGAAGCAGTAACTGGCTTAGAAGTAGAAAGAGCAGCATTTGACCAATGAATGACCTTATCCCAATCCTTTAAATGCATAAACGTTGTAGCCAAACCAACATATGCATCAGGATGTGACGGCAAAAACTTGAGTGCGCGTAGATCACCGCCTATAGCTCGCTCCCACTCGCCAACAATTCTCCATCCATCTGCAATTCGGCAACAAGCGAAATAAGCATCTTCTGGAATTGGGTCCATCGCTAAAAAATCACCATAAGCTTTAACTGCTGCTCGAACATAATCGGCTTGTTGAGATGGTTCATCCGCTCGTCCTATCTCAGCAAAAACTTCATTAGCCATATAAAAAGCAGCACGCTTATCGTTAGGACGCTTTCTTCTCATCTTCGCAAGAATACGTCTATTTCTACGCGCGACACCTTCATTCGCTCCAGACACACGATGATGCACTACCCAGGCTTGATCAGATTTGCCATAACGAGCTGAGGGCGGTCCTTGGCAGACTTCATGTACTTCATAAACCCAACGCCACCGCACTTTGGTCGAAAGCAGTCGTTCACGCCATTGAGTAACAACAACGCTGTCTGTTTCTGGATCACGAGCGTAGTCATAGCGCAGCAAAACTGCTCGGTCAGTTAGGTCCAGCCCATCAATTACCGAACTAAGTCCTTCAGGAGCGACTAACTCATCATCATGGTCAAGCCAGAGAAGCCAGTCATACTCCTCTGTCGGCACCATTCCAAAGCTTCGATTACGAGCAGCCGCGAAATTATTCGTCCAGACACCTCGCTCTACCTGAATCCCTGACCGCAAGAGCGCTTTCGGCACTTCTTTGCGCCCGTTGAAAAAAACGTAAACGCCAGCGACCTGCCCTTCAACAGAAGTAAGCAGACGCTCCCAGTCCTCCGAGGTCGAATCGTCCCCACAGATCATGGCAAGAGCAACCCTATGAGTCATGGTCTGCCTCATCATGAGCGCTCTGCACTCCTATCAGCATAGCTGATCTCAAAGCATCCCTAGCTCCAAAAGAGCGTTCTCTTCCCGTCTACGTCGCTCGAGCCGAAGAGCTACATGATCAGACTTCGCGAGCACAATTCGAACAGGACGTCGATTTGCAATCAAAGTAGGTGGAGCTGGCACAAGTGGAATCTTTTGTCTGACTTTTCGCTTCCCTGGTAGTTCTTCCCGCAACGTCGTCACAGGAACGAGCGACATCAATGTGAAGAGACGTCCATCGGCGCCGCCTAGCGACGGAATAGCGACTGGCAGCGGCAGAGTTCCAAATGCTTCTTCAGAACCAATACCGGCAACTGAAACGATCTGCGGATATCCAGGCCCAGAAAGAAGAACGAGTAGCGTCATGCGCTAGCCAACACCAAGAAGAGCGAAGCTCACAGCATTGCTAGGAATGGGGGCGGCTGCAGTGCCAATCCATCGCGGGCTAAGCTGTCGACGCGGAGGTGGACGAAAAATGAAGTACATGATTTAAGCTAGATTTCTGTCCAATACAAAACCCCGGATGCTGTGATCGAATCGGCTGGCGCAGAAATCAGCCGAAACGTCGAAACCGGTCCTTCTGCCGCCAGGTTCGTGAACTTCGGCCGCATTTCCGGAATCGGAAACCAGATGAGCGGAATGCGTATGTTCCAGGGGATGATGTCGATCAGAGTGCCGTCGGTCGAGGCCGTGCCGCGTAGCATCACGACCGCTGCCGACGCCGTGGCCCCGACGCTCGTGTTCGTGTAGACGTACTCCGTTGCAGCGGTGCCCGTCGCGCCGGCCGTGACGTCGCGATAGACGCCGATCATCAGGACTTCCTCCGCCGCATCGCCGAGATCGGTCGTCTGGCCGAGCGTCAGACCGTAGATGATCACCGGCCGATCGGCGGCGACGGTGATCTCGAAAAGATCGGTGGCCGTTGTGATCGCCTGCGCACTGAAGTTCGCGGCATAGACGACAGGACTGGCTTGGCTCATACGGACTCCTTTGTTGTCTCTTTAGCGACTCATGATGGGCGGGCGCAGTGAGTAGATCAGCGATACTGCGACGGGCGGCGGCACGGCTCGCCAGAAGAGGAGGAGGCTCATCGGCGGCTACGGCGGTCTCCCCTCAGACCGTCGTGCACTCCTCCCACGCGGAGGCGCCGAAGTATTTCCGCATATGGTACCCGCGTAGATAGCGCCTCGGTTCGCCTTTGACATATCCCCGCTTACGATCTGTGGCTGGAGAAACCGGCGCCACCTGTCCACAACCGCATTCGCATTGTCCGGAAGTCATAGTTACCATCTCATACGGTACTATATTCTTCCCAAAAACAATTCGTAACGTAATGGTTCGTCGCCGGGTTGGAGGTCGTCGCCGCCGCGACGATGTGCACGAGCAGCCCCTGCGAGGCGCGCAGAATGATCGGGTTCGAGTCGCAGATCAGCGGAATGATGTTTTCATCTGCCGCGATTACCTGGCCGACGGCCGTGTGGAGGCGCATTAGGTACTGCGCCCAGAATGCCGTGCCCGG
>Ga0209641_10004341_pt1 | contig 11713 bp, 8 predicted proteins | sample RifCSP16_1_FD_184022 | JGI IMG/M metagenome (GOLD analysis project Ga0209641, IMG submission 184022) | Soil microbial communities from Rifle, Colorado - Rifle CSP2_sed 16_1 (SPAdes) (version 2) | ecosystem: Environmental > Terrestrial > Deep subsurface > Rock core/Sediment | place: Rifle...
CCAGCCCGTGGCGCTCGACCGCTTCCAGGGCATACTCGGAGCAGGAGGGGTGGAACTTGCAGGCCCAGGGATTGAGCGGGCGGAGTGCCGCCTGGTAGAAGCGCACCCCGGCCAGCGCGAATTGTGTAGCCCAGCCGCCGGACTTCATCCACCCTCCCCGCGGAGCGCTTTTGCCACCAGGGCCCCGAGCTCCCGCTGCAGTTCGGCGAAGTCGGCCGTGGCCACGCGAGCGTCGCGCGGCTGCACCACGAAGTCCCAGCCGGCCGGCAGCGCGGCCGCCCGCAGCATCTCGCGCAGGCGGCGCTTGACCCGGTTGCGCACCACGGCGTTGCCCAGCCGCGTCTTGACCGAGATCCCCCAGCGCGTCCGTTCGAGCCCGTTCGGCCGCGCCAGCACCTGGAAGTGCGGGGAGCGCTCGCGCCGGGCCGGGTGACGGTGAATCCGGTCGAAGTCGCGCGTGTGCAGCCGGGCGAAGCGGCCCGGGCCGGACCGGAAAGAAGCCGGCGACATCCCGAAGCCTCGGGACGGGTTCACGTCGGCCCTCTCCTCTCTACCGGGAGGAGCCGACGGCCAGACGATAGCGTCCCTTGCGGCGCCGCGCGGCCAGCACCCGGCGCCCGCCCGCCGTCTTCATGCGGGCACGGAAGCCGTGCGTCTTGAGGCGATGGCGGACATTGGGCTGATAGGTGCGTTTGGGCATGACTCCCCGAAAACCGTGGCGCGACCCGGCGCCTTCCCGAAGCCTCGGGAGGAATCGAAAGCGCAGTATAAGAGAGCTTCGCCGGCAGCGTCAAGCCTGCCGGCGGCGCGCAAGCCGGAAGCGTCCCGAAGCTTCGCGCCGCGGGGGAAATTTTTCTCCCGGGCGCGACCGGAGCGCGCGTGGAAAACTTTTGGGAGTTGTGATATAGTCCGCGGCGTCTGGGGGAGAAAAGTCCAAGCGCGGATTCCCTTTCTTGGTTTCTATCGTCGGGGCCTGGAAGTTTTTCACACCGCCAACGGCAGCGTGCACTGTGCAGCGTGAGGAAAGAGTTGGGAGCGGCTGGAGAATCAAGCCGCTCACTCTTCCACCGCTGTGGAAATCTCTGTGCAAATCCCTGTGGGAGACCGGGGGCCTCCTCCGGTTGAACGCATGAACGCCTGGGAGAAAATCCTCGCCTACTTGCAACAGCGGCTCAACCCGCAGACGTTCGCCACCTGGTTCAAGCCCACGCGCCTGGAGGCTGTCAAGGGGGAAATTTTAGCCGTGCGGGTCCCCAACCTCGTCTTCCAGAAGTGGCTGGCGACCGACGGCGAGCGGCTGGTGGCCGAAGCCCAGGCGGCGCTCGACCTGAAGCAGTACCGGGTGGAATTCATTCCTGAACCCGAGGCCGCCGGCCGCCCCGCCCGCCTGCGGGACGGGCAGGCGCGGCGCTCCTCCGACGGCGCCGCCCCGGCCACGCAGCCCCGGCTCGACTTTGACTCGACCGACTACCAGCTCAACCCGCGCTACACCTTCGACTCCTTCGTGGTGGGCTCCTCAAACCAGTTCGCCCACGCCGCCGCCCTAGCCGTGGCCGAGCAGCCCTCCAAGGCCTACAACCCGCTGTTCCTATACGGCGGGGTGGGCCTGGGGAAGACTCACCTGATGCAGGCCGTCGGCCAGCAGGTGCGCGCCCGCAACCGCGCCCTGCGCGTCAGCTACCTGAGCGCCGAAAAATTCACCAACGAGGTCATCCAATCCCTGCGCTTCGAGCGCGTGGTCAGCTTCCGCGACAAGTACCGCACCGTGGACGTGCTCCTGCTCGACGACATCCAGTTCCTAGCCGGCAAAGAGCGCACCCAGGAGGAGTTCTTCCACACTTTCAACGCTCTCTACGACGCCCAGAAGCAGATCGTCATCAGCTCCGACGCGCCGCCGAAAGAGATCCCCACGCTGGAGGAGCGCCTGCGTTCGCGCTTCGAGTGGGGGCTGATCGCCGACATCCAGCCGCCTGACCTCGAAACCAAGATCGCCATCCTGATGAAGAAAGCGGAGAAGGAAAACGCCGCGCTGCCCGCCGATGTGGCCGAGTTCATCGCCCGCGGCATCCGCTCCAACATCCGCGAGCTGGAGGGGGCGCTGACGCGCCTGCAGGCCTACAGTTCGCTCATCGGCGAGCCCATCTCGCTGCAGCTGGCCGAAGGAGTGCTGAAAAACATCCTGGCGCAGCAGGAGAAGCGCGTCTCCATCGAGGCTATCCAGCGGCGCGTGGCCGACAGTTTCAACCTGCGCCCGCAGGACCTGAAGGTGCGCTCCAACGCCAAAGCCATCGCCTACCCGCGCCAGGTGGCCATGTTCCTGGCCAAGCAGCTGACGGGGGCATCGCTGCCGGAAATCGGCCGCGCTTTCGGCGGCAAGCACCACACTACCGTGCTTCACTCCGTCAGCAAAATCGAGCGGCTGCGGAAGACCGATAAGGAGCTGGCGCAGCGCCTAAGCAAACTGACTGATGCGCTTAATTAACACAGTGGGAATTGCTGTGCATCCGCGGTGGGCGTCCTGTGGGCACGGTGGAAGGATTTTGCCGCCGCCCCGGCCATCCACAGGTTCCACCACCGCATCCACCATTTTTCCCACCGCCCAACTTATACTCTTACCTCTATCAACTCTCCTTTTCCTCACTTTTCACCGCCCTACTACGGCGGTGATCTATATTTATATTATTTTCTCTAAAGACTTTCTTCGAGGGCAACCATGGAACTAACGGTGAAAAAGTTCGACCTCCTGCGCGAGCTGCAACTGACGCAAGGGGTGGTGGAGCGGAAGACGACAATCCCCATTCTGTCAAATCTTCTTTTCGAGGCGGGGGGTGAATCGCTGCGGATCGCGGCGACTGACCTCGAGCTGGGGATTAAAACCGGCTGCGCCGCCAAGGTCAAAAAAGAGGGTGCCAGCACGGTGCCGGCGCGGCGGCTATTTGAGATTGTGCGCACCCTGCCCGACGCCGACATCAAACTGAAAGCGCTCGAAAACCACTGGCTGGAGCTGCGCTGCGAGCGGTCGCATTTCAAGCTGGTGGGGATGGCGAAGGATAATTTCCCAGTGCTGCCAGAGTTCCCGCATCCGCTGGTGAGCATCCCCGCGCGTGTGCTCTCGACGCTAATCGCCAAGACCGGCTTCGCCATCTCGATGGAAGAGTCGCGCTACACCCTAAACGGCGCGCTGCTCTTGCTCAAGCCCGACAGCATCACCATGGTGGCGACCGACGGGCACCGCCTGGCCCACGTCGAAACCGCGCAGCGGCTCGACGGGCTCAAGGCTGAAGTGCGCGTCCTGGTTCCGAAGAAAGCGATGAACGAACTGGTCAAGCTTCTGGCGGAGGCCGACGAGAAGGCCGGGGTCGAGTTCGCCCGCGACGATTCACACCTCTTCTTCCAGGTGGGCGAGCGGCTGCTGATTTCGCGGCTGCTGACCGGACAGTTCCCGAACTACGAAGCCGTGCTGCCGCGGGAAAACACTCGCGTGGTGGTGCTCGACCGGGACCTCGTGGCAGCCGCCGTCCAGCGCGCCGACCTCGTGGCCGACCAGCGCAGCCACGCCGTGCGCATGGCGGTCGAGTCGGAGAAGGTCGAGATTTCCGCGCAGTCGCCCGAATACGGCGAGGCCCGCGAGGAGTTGGTCCTCCCGCCCAAGGCCTTCGCCGGCGACCCGATCCAAATCGGCTTCAACGCCCAGTACCTGCTCGACTTCTTCAGCGCCGCCGCTGCCGGGCCCATCAGCTTCGAATTCAAGGACGACCAGTCGGCCGGCCAGATGCGCCCGCTCGCCGAAGAGGACTACAAGTACCGCTACATCGTCATGCCCATGCGGCTGTAAAGACAGCGGTCAGCGCAGGCAAACGCCCAACAAAAAGGGGCTCCCGGGAGGGTTGAAAAGCAGGCAAAATGCCTGCTTTTTTTTGGGTGATGCAGACCTGCGTGAAAACACCTGTAACTAATTGAAAATACAGGTACATTATTTGATTCTGGGGGTCGATTTTTGGGCGATTTTCTGATAGGATTTTGGCTGGTTTGAGGGCCCCGATGTGGGGTCCCGAACAGGAAGGCTTGAGGGGCTTGCTCGCAGGCGGCATCCCACGCTGTGAAGGCGCGGTTTCCTCCCCGCGCCAGGCGAGCTTGACCTCGGAAATTTCCTTCCGCGGCGCCGATCACCCGCTTGAGGTGTAGCTGACTGATGGCGAAAGTAAAAAAGACCGCCGCCAAAGAGGCTCCCCCCAAAGCGGCCGCGGCGGCGAAGACCCCTACGGGTCATCACTACGACGCCACCAGCATTCAAATCCTGGGTGACCTGGAAGCGGTCCGCAAGCGTCCGGCGATGTACATCGGCTCGACCGGCGACACCGGCCTCCACCACCTGGTCTGGGAAGTGGTCGACAACTCCGTCGACGAAGCCCTGGCCGGCTACTGCACCAAGATCGACGTCAGCGTCCACGACGACAACTCCGTCACCGTCATTGACAACGGCCGCGGCATCCCGGTCGACATCCACCGCGCCACCAAGCTGCCGGCCGCCGAAGTGGTGATGACCAAGCTCCACGCCGGGGGCAAATTCGACAGCGCGAGCTACAAAATCAGCGGCGGCCTGCACGGCGTGGGCGTCTCGGTGGTGAACGCGCTCTCCGACTGGCTCGAGCTCGAGATCTGGCGCGACGGCGGCGTCTACGAGCAGTCCTACGAGCGCGGCAAGCCCTCCGGCAAGCTCGCCCCCACCGGCAAGACGCAGAAGACCGGCACCAAGGTCGCCTTCCACCCCGACCCGGAGATTTTCCCCAAGATCGAGTTCAGCTACGACACCCTGGCGCAGCGCCTGCGCGAGATGGCCTTCCTGAACAAGGGCCTGGAGATCACGCTCGCCGACGAGCGCTCCAACAAGAAAGCCGAGTTCAAGTACGAGGGCGGCATCGCCGAATTCGTCCGGCTGATCAACAAGAAAAAGACCGTCCTGCACGAAGAGCCCATCTACATGGAGGGCGAACGCTCCATGGGCAAGGCGGGGACGCTGGAGCTGGAGATCGGCGTCCAGTACAACGACGCCTACACGGAAAACGTCTTCTGCTTCGCCAACACCATCAACACCGTGGACGGGGGCACGCACCTCTCCGGCTTCCGCTCCGCCTTGACGCGCACCCTGAACCGCTACGCCAAGTCGCTGGGGCTGGTGAAGGAAGACAAGGGCGGCGAGACCGAAGGCCTGTCGCAGGACGACGTGCGCGAAGGCCTGACCGCGGTCATCAGCGTGCGCCTGCCGCAGCCGCAGTTCGAAGGCCAGACCAAGGGGAAGCTCAACAGCGACATCAAAGGCCTGGTCGAGGCCTTCCTGAACGAAAAGCTCTCCGCCTACTTCGACAAGAACCCCTCGGTGGCCCACAAAATCATCGCCAAGTGCATCGAGGCCATGCGGGCGCGCGAAGCGGCCCGGAAGGCGCGCGAGCTGGTGCGGCGCAAGGGGGCGCTGGAAGGGATGTCGCTGCCGGGCTTGCTGGCCGACTGCCAGGAGCGCGACCCGGCCCGCTGCGAGTTGTTTCTCGTCGAAGGGCCCTCGGCCGGCGGCTCCGCCAAGATGGGCCGCGACCGCCGCTACCAGGCCATCCTGCCCTTGAAGGGCAAGATCCTGAACGTCGAAAAGGCTCGCTACGACAAGATGCTCGCGCACGAAGAAATCCGCGCCATGATCACCGCGCTCGGCACCGGCATCGGCAAGGACGACTTCGACCCCGCCAAGCTCCGCTACCACAAGGTCATCCTCATGACCGACGCCGACGTGGACGGCTCCCACATCCGCACCCTGCTGCTGACCTTTTTCTTCCGGCAGATGAAGGAGCTCATCGAGCGCGGGCACATCTTCATCGCTCAGGCGCCGCTCTATCGCATCAAGAAGGGCAAGCGCCAGGAGTACATCTACGACGAGCGCGAGTTCCAGAAAAAGCTGATGGCGAGCGCGGTCGAAGACCAGTCGGTCAAGCTCGGGAACGGCCGCGTGCTGGAGGGCGCCGAGCTCACCAAGTTCCTCCTCCAGCAGATGGAGTACGGGCAGATGCTCGAGAAGCTGGAGCGGCGCGTGGGCGACCGCCGCCTGGCCGAGGCGCTGGCCGAGGGCGAGTTCGAAAAGAAGGACGACTTCCGCACCAAGGCCAAGCTGGAGAAGCTCGAAAAGCGCCTGGGAAAACTCGGCTTCGACGCCAAGCACGAATACGACGAGGAGCATTCGCTGCGCGAGCTCGTGGTCTTGAACGGCGTGGGCGCGGAGGCGCGGGTCAACTGGGCGCTGGCCTCGCTCCCCGAGTTCAAGCGCGCGGCGGAGCTCGCCGGGCGCTTGAGCCAGCACGACAAGCCGCCCTTCACCGTGGTCTCAAACGGCTCCAAGCTCGAGAAGCCGACGGCGCGCGAGCTGTTCGACCACCTGCTCGAGCAGGGCAAGAAGCAGCTCGCCATCACCCGCTTCAAGGGCCTGGGCGAAATGAACCCCGACCAGCTCTGGGAAACCACCATGAATGCCGAGACCCGCACGCTCAAGCAGGTGAAGCTCGAAGACGCTGTGGCCGCCGACGAGATCTTCACCACCCTGATGGGCGAGGATGTCGAAGTGCGCCGCAAGTTCATTGAAGAAAACGCCCTCGACGTGAAGAACCTGGACATTTGAAGCGCGGTGTCATTCTGAGGAGACCCGCCCCAATGTTTCGAACCCGACGGCAGGGAAGCCCGCACAGGCAGATTCCTCGCCCCGAAGCCTCGGGGCTCGGAATGACAACCGGGGAACAAGGAGAATAACGAGTAGATGCCGACGGAGGGGACCGACAAAGTAACGCCGCAGCCGCCCGAGGTGCCGCCGTTCGTCCCGGTGGACATCGAAGACGAGATGCGGCGCAGCTACATGGATTACGCCATGAGCGTAATCATCGGCCGCGCCCTGCCCGACGGGCGCGACGGCCTGAAGCCCGTCCACCGCCGCATCCTCTACGCCATGCACGAAATGAACCTCGTGCCAGGGCGGAAGCACTCGAAGTGCGCCGGCGTGGTCGGCGAAGTCCTGAAGAAATTCCACCCGCACGGCGACGCCCCCGTCTACGAAGCCCTGGTGCGCATGGCCCAGGACTTCAACATGCGCTACCCGCTGATTGACGGCCAGGGGAACTTCGGCTCGGTGGACGGCGACCCGCCCGCCGCCTACCGCTACACCGAGTGCCGCCTGGCGGCGATCGCCATGGAGCTGTTGGCCGACATTGACAAGGACACCGTCGACTTCACGCCCAACTTCGACGACCAGACGAAAGAGCCGCTGGTGCTGCCGGCGAAGTTCCCGAACCTGCTCGTCAACGGCAGCAGCGGCATCGCCGTCGGCATGGCCACCAACATCCCGCCGCACAATTTGACCGAAATCCTCGACGCCGCGGCGCTCCTGATCCGCAAGCCCAACGCCACGCTCAAGGAAGTGATGCAGTTCGTCCCCGGGCCCGACTTCCCCACCGGCGGCTTCCTTTACGGCAAGGAGGGCGTCGAGCAGGCCTACAAGACCGGCCGGGGCTCGTTCAACGTGCGCGCCAAGGCCGCCATCGAAGAGGCGGCGCGCGACAAGCAGAACATCGTCATCACCGAAATCCCCTACCAGGTGAACAAGGCCAGGCTCATTGAAAAGATCGCCGAGCTGGTGACCACGAAGAAGCTCGAAGGCCTCGCCGACATCCGCGACGAAAGCGACCGCGAGGGCATGCGCGTCGTGCTCGAGCTCAAGCGCGGCGAGCAGCCGGAGATCATCCTGAACAACCTCTACAAGCACACCCAGATGCAGGTGAGCTTCGGGATGATTCTGCTGGCCATCGTGAACGGCCAGCCGAAGGAGCTGGGGCTGGTCGAGGCCCTGCAGCTCTTCATCAGCCACCGCGTCGAAGTGGTCCGCCGGCGCACGCAGTTCGAGCTGACCAAAGCCCGCCAGCGCGAGCACATCCTGCTCGGGTTCAAAAAGGCCCTCGACCATCTCGACGCCATCATCAAGCTCATCCGCGCCTCCCAGTCCCCGCTCGAGGCCAAAACCGGCCTGATGAAGCGCTGGGACTTCACCGACCTCCAGGCCCAGGCCATCCTCGACCTCCAGCTCCACCGGCTGACGCAGCTCGAGCGCGAGAAGATTCTCGAAGAGCTGAAGGAAATCCAGGCGCGCATCAAGGAGCTCGAAGAAATCCTCGCCTCCGACGCCAAGCTCCGCCACCTCATCACCGAAGAGCTGCGCGACGTCCAGAAGCGCTTCGGCGACGAGCGCCGCACGCAGATTGTCGGCCAGGTGGAGGAGATCAAGCTGGAAGACCTGGTGCCGGACGAGGAAGTGATCGTCACCCTCACCCACTCCGGCTACTTGAAGCGGACGCCGGTGGAGGCCTACCGCGGCCAGGGGCGCGGCGGCAAGGGCCGGATGGCGCTGAAGGCGCGCGAAGACGACTTCGTCGAGCACCTGTTCGTCGCCGGCACCCACGGCTACCTGCTGGTGTTCACCACCGGCGGCAAGGTCTACTGGCTGCGCGTGTGGGACATCCCCGAGGCGGGCTGGGCGTCGCGGGGGAAGGCGGTGACGCAGGTGGTGAAGCTGGAAGCGGGCGAGCAGGTGGCCGCCTGCTTGGCGGTGAAGTCGCTCGAAGAAGCCGGCCGCTACATCTTCTTCGCCACCCGCAACGGCACGGTGAAGAAGACCGAGCTCAGCCAATTCGCCAACCCGCGCTCGACCGGCATCTACGCCATCAACCTGGAGCAGAACGACGAGCTGGTCGAAGCCAAGCTCACCGACGGCCGCCACATGATTTTCCTCGCCAGCCACAACGGCCTGGCCATTTTCTTCCGCGAAACCGACGTGCGCTCCATGGGCCGCCAGGCCTACGGCGTGCGCGGCATGAACCTCGACACCCAGGGGAAGAAAGGCCGCAAGCCCGACTACATCGTCGCCATGGCCGCCATCGCCCCCGACTGGGACATCATCAAGAAGGCGGGGAAGAAAGAGCCGGCTCCCGAAGGCTCGGGACTCGACGACGTCCCGGACGACGTTTTGAAGAAAGCTTTGCCCGACCTCATCCTCACCGCCACCGAGCTCGGCTACGGCAAGCGCGTCGAAGTGGCCGAGTACCGGCTGCAGTCGCGCGGCGGCAAGGGCGTCATCAACATCAAGGTGACGTCCAAGAACGGCCCGGTGGCGGCGGTGGCGCGCGTGCCCAAGGACGCCGACGCCATGATCGTCACCCAGCAGGGCAAGATCATCCGCGTGCCCACCAAGCAGATCCGCGCCATGGGGCGCTCCACCCAGGGCGTGCGCCTGCTCAAGCTGGAGGAAGAAGACCGCGTGGCCGCTTGTGCTGCGGTTATTGAAGAGGAACACGCCGAAGCCGTCGTCGCCGCTACGACGGAATAGGCGAACCTGTTTTTCTCCTGCTTGCCTCTCGCCCCCGTCCGAGTACAATAGCCCCCACCCTAGGGGAGGGTTCCCGGAGCGCGGGGCACGGTTTTCTTGCGGAGGGCGTCATGAAGAAAGTCGACTACGCCATCGTGTTTGTCTCCGACATGAAGCGCTCCATTGAGTTCTACCGCGACGTCCTCGGCCTGCCGCTCAAGTACGAGACTCCGCACTGGACCGAATTCTCGAACGACGGCTCGACGCTCGCCCTCCACCCGGGCGACGCCATCAACCCATTACCCGCCAGCGAAGGCACCGCCCCGGCCGGCTCCTGCCACCTGGGGTTCGTGGTCGAAGACCTGGACGCTTTCCACAAGCACATGCAGGCGAACAAGGTCGCCTGCTTGCATCCCCCCAAGAAGGAAGAGTTCGGCCGCCTGGCCTTGTATGCCGACCCGGACGGCCTGCCCTTCTCGGTCGCCGAACCCCCCAAGGGCAAGAAGTGGTGAAAGCGTTGTCCGCTTTCACCCTGAGCGAAGCCGAAGGGTAGCCCTCCTGCTGTCATTCCGACCCCGAGCGGAGTCGAGGGGGAGGAACCTGCTTCTTCAGTGGGGCAGACATTCTTGTCTGCCGTTGGTAGCGGCGGCTTAACGCCGCCATCTTGACGTCCACGGAGCACGAAGCACGAACCACGGCCTTTCCTGGAATGCCCTTCCCATGCGTCCGGATGCATCCGGACGCATGAACGCCCAGCCTCTTGAAGGGGGGGGGTGGGGGGTAGCCCCGGGGCCGGAGAATCGTCTAGAATCGCTTGCCGTGAATCCCCTGGCCGCTGCCGCCCCGGATGTTTTCGCCAAAGAGGATCGGCTCCGGCAGGAGTTGGCGCGGCTGCCGTCGCTGGTGGTGGCGTTGTCGGGCGGGACGGATTCGGCCTACCTGGCCTGGATCGCGAAAGAAATACTCGTACGCCGAGCCCTTGCCGTCACGGCGTTGAGCGCATCCTTTCCGGCGAGCGAGCGCAACGCCGTCGAAGACTTTGTCCGGCAGTTCGGCCTCTGGCACGAGTTCATCCGCACCGACGAGCTCGCCAACCCCTTGTACGTCGCCAACCACTCCGACCGCTGCTACCATTGCAAGGACGAGTTGTTTGCAAAGCTGGGCGAGCTGGCCCAGGCGCGGGGCTTTGCGGGCGTCGCCTACGGAGTGAACCTGGACGACCAGGGCGACTTCCGGCCCGGGCAGCAGGCGGCCCGCGAGCACCGGGTGCTCACGCCGCTCTTGGACGCCGGGCTGACGAAAGTGGAAATTCGTGAGCTGTCGCGCCGCGCGGGGCTGCCCACCTGGGACAAGCCCGCCGCGGCCTGCCTGGCTTCGCGCATCCAGCACGGGATCGAAGTGACCGACGACAAACTGAAACAAGTCGAGCGCGGTGAAGCCGCCCTGCGGGCGCTGGGCTTCAAGCAGGTGCGCGTCCGCTACCATGGCGCCCCCGAAGCGCCCCTGGTCCGCATCGAAATCGCCCCCGACGAACTCCCCCGCGCGCTCACGCCGGAAATGGCCCGCAAGTTCGCCGAGATCTTCAAAGGCCTCGGCTTCAAGTTCGTGACCTTGGACCTCGAAGGCTACCGCCAAGGCTCCTTCAACCCAAAGACTTGAAACCACAGATGAACACAGATAAACACAGATAGAAAAAACCACCCCCTTCTTTAGTCTCTCCGACCTCTGCGCCTCTGTGGTGGCAAATCTGTGTCCATCTGTGTTTATCTGTGGTTCCAATGAAGGTTCGCACCATCAAGCAGGCGGCGAAATACATCGACCGCGTCGGGTTTTGTCTCCTATTTCCCAGCAAGCGCCTGCGCCTCCCGAGCCTGTGGGCGGCGGTGAAGAGCCGCTCGCCGCGCCGGTTCGATTTGATTGCCGAATGGGACGCTGACACCGAGCGGCTCTGGGGCTGGAAGGACGAGCTGCCGCGGCGGCGCCTCGCCTACTCCGGCAAATACTTCCGCACCAAGGCCTCGCTCATTTCTTTGAAATTTCTCCCCTGCTTCTATCGCCTGGAAGGCCAGCCCGAGGCTGGTCCGCCTTGGGCGGAGAACACCGGCACGCCGGACGAGTACGAGCAGCTCTACCGCGCGGGGCGCCTCTCGGCCGACGCCCACGCCGTCGCCCGCGAGCTTTTCCGCCACGGCCCCCAGGCCACGCTCGAGCTGCGCTACGCCCTCGGCTGGACTGCGAAGCGCGGCAACCAGCGCTTCAAGCGCGCGCAGGCCGAGCTCCAGCAGCGCCTGCTCATCGTCCACTGGGGCACGAAGGCGGAAACCGCCG
>Ga0209641_10004346_pt1 | contig 11703 bp, 8 predicted proteins | sample RifCSP16_1_FD_184022 | JGI IMG/M metagenome (GOLD analysis project Ga0209641, IMG submission 184022) | Soil microbial communities from Rifle, Colorado - Rifle CSP2_sed 16_1 (SPAdes) (version 2) | ecosystem: Environmental > Terrestrial > Deep subsurface > Rock core/Sediment | place: Rifle...
GACGATTGAAAGAGGCGTCCGGCGCACGGATCACGGTTATCGCACCGAATGGAAAGGTCATCGGTGACTCTGACACAGCATCTAATCTCATGGATAACCACGCCGACAGAATCGAGATACAACAGGCGTCCATGAACGGTACCGGCATGGCTATTCGCTACAGCGATACCCTGCACCATGATTTTCTCTATATCGCCAGAAAAGTAATGACTGGGGAAAAAACGCAAGGATTTATCCGCATGAGCGTCCCACTCAGGGGCGTTGATACGGCGATCAACAGGCTCAGGATAAAGATCATCGCAGTCGTGAGCCTGATCTTACTGGCAACAGGAATGTTTTCAACATGGCAGATCGGCCGTATCCGGAAATTCACCCGGCAGATACGGGACTTTTCCGTTTCTCTCGCCCGCGGCGAGCTCGGCAAAAAACTGTTCCTCGGCCACGCAGGAGAATTCGATGAGATAGCCGAAAGCCTGAACACCATGTCCGTGGAATTGCGAAGAGGCATTGCGGAAACAGAAGAAGAAAAAGAGCGTTTGAATGTCATACTCAGGAACATTCCCGATGCCCTGCTCATCAGCGATGCGCAGGACGTTATCCGGATCTCGAGCCTGGCCGCGGGAATAGTTTTCGGCGTCGCGCCGGTGCGGGGCAGGCGGTTCATTGAGGTCGTGAGAAACCGGGAATTTGTGGCATTGGTAGATAAGGTCCGCAAGGGTCTGGCGCCGGAAGCAGCAGAATTCAAACTTGACTATCCGGAAGAACGGTACGTCGTTGCGATGGTTTCCCCGCTTTCTTATCGGGCAGGCGAACTCTCGGGTTTTGTCGCCATATTCCATGACGTCACGCGGCTCAAGGCCCTCGAACGGGTCAGGAAAGATTTCGTTGCAAACCTCTCTCACGAACTCAAGACGCCCATTGCAGCCATTACCGGTTTCGCGGAAACACTCCTCGACAGCGCCCTTGACAACCGGCAAGACGCGGAGAAATTTATTGAGATCATCCGCAGCCACTCGGCACGACTTCACCGGCTCGTGGAAGACCTTCTGATCCTCTCACGCATGGAGCTCGGCGAGATGACCTTCCGCATGGGGCCTGTGAACATCGGGCAGACGATCGTGAACGTGCTATCTCTCATGCATGCGCAGGCGGCAGCCAAAAAGATCACGATCACTCAGGAAAGCGAGCCCAAATTATCTCCTGTCCTCGCGGATCCCGATAAGATAACGCAAGTGCTCATGAATCTTCTCGATAATGCCGTGAAGTTTACACCGGAGGGGGGAAGCGTGAACGTGAGCGCACGCTTAGTGCAGAGTGCAGAGTGCGGAATGCGGAATGAAAAAAATAACTCTGAACTCCGAACTCCGAACTCCGAACTTGACCGCAATTTCATTGAAATTTCGGTCGAAGACACCGGCCCGGGAATCCCTCCCCTGCTCATTCCGCGCCTCGGGGAGCGGTTCTACCGCGTTGATCCCGCCCGGTCCCGTGAACTCGGCGGGACAGGGCTCGGCCTTGCCATCGTCAAGCATATCCTGCAAGCGCACGGTTCCAGTCTATCCATTAAAAATGCTCAGCGCCATGGCGCCATCGTCAGCTTCTGCCTGCCTGTTGCTCATTCGGAATCCGTCAACGATCAGTCTTCCTCAGCGAAACTATAGCCCACACCGCGTACGGTCTGGATATACCAGCCCGCGCCGGCTCTTTCCAACTCAGCCCGCAGACGCCGGATATGCACGTCCACGGTGCGTTGTTCCACAAAGGCTTCCCCTTTCCAGACCGCGTCCAGGATCTGATCTCTGCTGAACACTTTGCCGCGGCGCTCCATAAGGAACCTCAGCAGTCTGAACTCGGTCGGAGATAGCTCCAGCACTTTATCCCCTGCCCGTGCCCGGTGACGCTCGAGGTTGATCTCGATGCTGCCTGCGCGAAGAATTCCGTCAACTGCCTTCGTACCTTCAGCCCGCCGGAGCACCGTTTTCACGCGCGCCAGGAACTCCCGCACGCCGAACGGCTTGGTGATGTAATCATCGGCGCCCGATTCCAGTCCCGTGACCTTGTCCATTTCCTCAGAACGCGCGGTCAGCATAATGATAGGGATTGACGAGGTCTTCGGATTCTGTTTGAGTATACGGCAGATCTCCATGCCCGACAGACCGGGGAGCATGAGGTCCAGAATAATCAACTGGTAGGGGTGCTCCCGTATTCTGCGGAGCGCCTCCTCGCCGTCGCGCACCTCATCCGTTTGATAGCCGTGCTTCTTCAGATTGTATGAGAGCAAGCGGAGAATGTCCGGTTCGTCATCTACAACCAGGATACGCGTTTTGAATACCATGAAGAAGATAATACTTAAAAACACAATTATGAGCAAGCTCAAAACAAAAATGTCATGAAATTGTAATATAATTGTAACAATACTATGATACAGTGTCAGCAATAAATGCGGGAGGAAAACTATGAAAAAAGTCTTAGCAGCAGCGTTGGCAATGACAACAGTTTTAGCGCTCAATTTCACCGCAGCGCATGCGGATGAAATGTTGAACGGCGCGGGGGCCACATTCCCCTATCCGGTGTATTCCGCCTGGGCCAATGAGTACAACAAGGTCACGGGTATGAAACTGAACTATCAGTCCATCGGCTCCGGAGGCGGAATCAAGCAGATAACAGAGCGCACCGTTGACTTCGGCGCGTCAGACAAACCGCTAACACCAGAGGAGCTTGCCAAAAACAACCTGCACCAGTTTCCTGCGGTCATCGGCGGCGTTGTCCTGGTGGTCAACATTCCCGGCTTAAAAGCAGGAGAACTGAGACTCGATTCCGATACTGTGTGTAAAATATACATGGGAGACATAAAAAACTGGGGTGACGCCAAGATCAAGGAATTAAACCCGAAGATCAAACTCCCGCAGAGTGACATCACCGTTGTGCATCGGTCAGACGGTTCCGGAACAACCGCGATATTTACGGACTATCTGAGCGGCGCATGCCCCGCCTGGAAGGATAAAGTGGGAAGCGGAACATCCGTGAGCTGGCCTGCGGGCATCGGAGGAAAGGGCAATGAGGGCGTTACCAACTACGTCCAGCAGGCTTCAAACTCGATCGGCTACGTCGAATTTGCCTATGCCAAGCAGAACAACCTGGCTCACACACGGCTCAAGAACCGCGCGGGGGCCTTTGTGGAACCAAGCTTTGAAAGCTTTGCAGACGCTGCCGCTTCAGGCAGCTTCGACGCAAAGAAGGGTTTTTACCTCTGGCTTACCAATGCGCCGGGTAAAAAAGCGTGGCCCATTGCAGGCGCGACGTTCATCCTCCTTGCCAGGGAAAAGAAGGATTCAAACGGAAAGGTAGTCAAGTTCTTCGATTGGGCATTCAATCACGGGGACAATAAGGCAAAAGAGCTCATCTATGTGCCTCTCCCTAAATCGCTGAAGGACAAAGTCAGGTCTTACTGGAAGTCGAACGGCTTGCAGTAACGCGGCAGATTATAGCTCTCCGCATAACTAATGCAATAGGCGGTCTTTTTGCGCCATGATCGAAAACAAGTTTCCTCCCCTTCAAGGGGAGGATTAAGGTGGGGATGGGTATTAAAAAGCCGCGGTACAAATCCATCCTCACCCCGACCCTCTCCTTGAAGGAGAGGGTGGTCGGCTACGGCCACAGATCGGCAAAAAATTGATCTCGTTGCATTACTTATGCGGCGCTCAATAACGAGTCGAAAAAGAAGTTGCAATGTGCGGGTCAGGTCTATATACTCTTCCTGACCCGCTTGATATTTTCATACATCCAGGAAAGGGTCGTTCTTTCGCCATGCCATCAAAGAGAAATACCTACGATCTGTTATTTTCTTCCATAACGGCCGTTGCGTCGTTCGCGATCCTCATTTTTATCGTAGGGATTTTACTCGTCCTCGTCAGTGAATCTTCACTCGCGATCGGCAAATTCGGTTTTTTAAAATTCCTGACATCCACTGCATGGAATCCGGTCAAGAGCGAATTCGGAGCGGCCACCTCGATCTACGGAACGTTCCTCACGACGATTATCGCTCTCATCATAGCCTTACCGATAGCGATCGGGATAGCGATATTTGTTACTGAGATAGCCCCGAATTTCCTGAAAGGCCCTATCGGGGGCGCCATAGAGCTTCTGGCGGCTATCCCGAGCATCATCTACGGCATGTGGGGGCTCTTTACCCTGGCGCCCATTATGTCGAAATATATCGAACCTGCGCTCCAAGGCACTCTCGGCAAACTTCCCGGCCTTGAGTTCCTGTTCAAAGGCACGCCCATGGGCATTGATGTTTTAACGGCAAGCGTTATCCTGAGTATCATGATCATCCCCTTTACGGCGAGCATATCCCGCGATGCCTTTAACCTGACTCCCGGCGTGGTCAAGGAATCCGCCTATGCGATCGGCGCCACGCAATGGGAGGTCGTAAAAAACGTCGTTCTCCCCTATTCAAAACTCGGGGTGTTCGGAGGGGCCGCTCTTTCTCTCGGACGCGCACTGGGTGAGACCATGGCCGTGGCCTTTGTTCTCGGGAACAACCATAAGATCGCGACCTCGCTCCTGGATGCGGCGTCTACCATTACCGTGACCCTGGCCAATGAATTTACCGAAGCGGACAGCGATGTCTATCTCTCTTCTCTCTACTATCTGGCGCTCGTACTTTTTGTATTGAGCTTTGTCATCCTGGCGATAGCGAAATTCTTCCTTCTCAAGGCTGAAAGGAAATACTCGAGATGAACATCGAGAAGAAAAGGAAGATAGAAAGTATTATCGCCCTCTCGCTCAGCGGCCTTGCAGCAGCCGGGGGGCTTTTCTGGCTCATCTATATCCTTGCCGACGTGCTGATTCATGGCATCGGCGCGCTCAATATGGCTCTGTTTCTGAATGATCCGGCGCCGGCCGGCATAGAGGGCGGAGGACTTAAGAACGCCTTCGTGGGCCAGCTTCTCATAACGTTTGTTGCCACACTCATCGGGGTCCCCATCGGTGTTCTCGGCGGAACTTTTCTCGCGGAATATGCGCGGGGGAAAAAGATCGCGCGCATCATCAGCATTCTTTCCGATATCATGGTCAGCGTTCCTTCCATCGTTGTAGGCGCCTTTGTCTATGCGATACTGGTCCGCCCCTTGCACCATTTCAGCGGTTGGGCGGGCGCTGTTGCTCTTTCAATAATCATGATACCCGTTGTTTTACGGACGACGGAAGACATGCTCTCGCTCGTCCCCTGGACCGTCAGGGAGGCTGCGTTCGCTCTCGGCGCGCCCTATTATAAGGTGATCATCCAGGTTGTCTATCGGGGGGCCGCCACCGGGATCCTTACCGGCGTTCTTCTCTCCATCGCACGGGTTGCCGGCGAGACCGCCCCCCTGCTTTTTACCTCGTTTAACAACAACTTCTTTTCTTTCAACATGAACGGCCCCCTCGCCTCGCTGACCGTCACCATATTTCAGTACGCGATGGGCCCTTACAAAAGCTGGCACGCCCAGGCATGGGCCGCGTCCCTGGTGATCACGCTCTTCGTCCTTGCGCTCACGATCCTGGGAAGGCTGGCGCTCAAGTGGAGGTATAAACGGTGACGCAAGAGGTCGATCTTCAAGTTAAAAACCTGAATTTTTATTACAACGGAGATATACACGCCCTCAAGAACATCTCTCTGCCGATCTACCGGCATCATGTTACTGCGCTTATCGGCCCGTCAGGCTGCGGAAAGACCACCCTTCTCCGCTGCTTTAACCGGATGCACGACCTCTATCCGAGGCACCGGTATGACGGGGAGATCATCTTCGAGGGCAGAAATATCCTATCGAGCGACATCGACCTCATCAATCTCAGGAGCCGTATCGGCATGGTCTTCCAGAAGCCCACTCCTTTTCCCATGACCATCTCGGAAAACATTGCCTACGGCCTGAGGCTCAAAGGCGTAAAAAACAAGCCGGAACTCGCCGGACGGATTGAACACGCGCTCAAACATGCCGCGCTCTGGGATGAGGTCAAGGACAAGCTCCACGCGAGCGCCTATGAGCTTTCGGGTGGCCAACAGCAAAGGCTGGTCATCGCGCGGGCACTGGCGGTTGAGCCGGAGGTGCTTCTTTTCGATGAACCCACCTCGGCCCTCGATCCTATCTCTACTGCGAAGATCGAGGAACTGCTCGTACGTCTGAAGACAGACGTCACGATCATCATCGTGACCCACAACATGCAGCAGGCGGCGCGCGTATCGGATATGACGGGTTTTCTGTACATGGGAGAGCTCATCGAATTCGGGACCACCGAGAAGATATTCACAAACCCGGACAACAAGCAGACGGACGATTATATTACAGGAAGGTTTGGATGATTTTGACTGCGGATTTCGGTCGATAACGCCCCTCACCCCTGCCCCTCTCCCTCGGAGGGGAGAGGGAATATGGGAGAGAGTGATCTTGGCGGAGTGCGGATTTTAACGGCTTGCATCATGCATCCTGCATCGTGTATCATACAATATTATGCATTGTGAATCTTGAATCAAGGAGCAAAAAATGGCTAGATTATTAGAACATGACCTCGAGGCCCTCAAGGAAAGGGTACTCAAGATGGGAAGCCAGGTCGAAGACGCCATCCGGAAATCTATTAAGGCCCTGACTGAGCGTGACCGCGCCCTCGCCATTGCCGTGATCGATGGCGACCGCACGGTCAATACCTGTGATGTGGAAATCGAGGAAGAATGCATCCGCCTCCTCGCGCTCTGGCAGCCGACAGGAAGCAATCTCCGCTTCATCACCACGGCCATCAAGATCATCACCGACCTTGAGCGCATGGGGGACCTGGCCGTGGACATCTGCGAGCGAGCAATGGAGCTCATGGATGAGCCGCCGCTCAAGCCCTACATCGATATCCCGCGCATGGCCGAGGCGGCCCAGAAGATGCTCAAGGACAGCCTGGATGCGTTCGTAGCGAAAGATGCACCCCTTGCCTTGAGCGTGTGTGAGCGTGATGACTTCGTGGACAATCTGACCCACCAGATCTTCAACGAGCTGCTCGTGTATATGCTTCAAGATCCCAAGAACATCACACGGGCAGTGCGTATCACCTACGTTGCCAAATACCTGGAGCGCATCGCGGACCACGCCACCAACATCGCTGAAATGGTCGTCTATATGGTCAAAGGGAAGGTCATCCGCCACATGGAGTGCAAGATCGTTCAGCAGAACAATACAAAACAGTAAGAGTCTGCCGCGATTGCCAGGCATGCCGCGGCAGCAAAGGCGTACCCCCGGCAGGCAGGCGACGGTTTTTTTGTGGTGAGCATTACGGGACGCGGCGGGGCTGATCAATACAAACCGTCTCATGGCATCTGCCCGAAGCAGACTTATTCGGCGCCTTCAAGTTTCGGCTGGAGAATGCTGAAGACCTGTTCAGGAGTGATGACCTGCAGACAGACATTGTCAATGCATGCGGTCTTGCGGTGGTTCGCCGCCGAGACGCAGGGAGAACACGCCAGACCGGCATAGATCGGCGTCGCATTGCCGAGAGGTCCATAGAGCAGCGGGGTCTCCGGACCAAAAATTACGAATGAAGGCATGTCGGTCACCGAAGCAAAATGCGGCGGGCCGGAATCATTGCTCAGCATGAAAGCGCTTATCGAATAAAGAGCGGGCAGTTCGGAAAGACCAGTCCGCCCGGCAAAATTCACGCACCGCTCGCTCCGGATGGCCGATCTGATGGTTTCAAGTACTGTCCGCTCGCTCTCCCCGCCCGTCATCAGGATGACCACCTCGGGATACCGCCGCACTATGGTGCGAGCGAGGCTGATATAGTGTTCCTCCGGCCAACGACGGATGGGCAGAAGCTCCGAGGCGTTGGCATTAAAAAGGACTATCCGGTGCCGCCCGGCGTCATAGGCGGGATAGACCTCCCTGATCTTTTGGCGCATCGCCTCCTTCGCCGATTTTCCTATGGCGGCCTTTGCCGGTTTTATTTCATCATCCCGAACAATGGTCTTTGAGAACGGAAGCTCGGCCTTATCGCTTATCAGCGCGTTGGCAAGGGCGATGAAGTTCTTCGCAATATGCAGGTGGGGATTATAGGCGACCTTGTGCGTGAGGAGGTCGCCGCGGTAGAGCCCTTCATTATGGAATGCATGGAATCCTACCGTATGCCGCGCTCCGGAGAACCCCGACAGCAGGGCGGTAAAGCGGGAAAAGAGTTCCATGTCAATGACCGCGTCGATGCGCATCCGGCGCGTCCAGAGGAAAAACCGCAGAGAATCGGACAGGAATGGAAGCAATCCGCTCTCATCAATGGTATAGATGTTCTCTTTCGGAACCGTGCCCAGCAGTTCAAGGCTGGGGCTGTTCTTCCTGAAGATGGCAAAGAAAAGGTTGGCGTTCAGGACCTGTTTCAGCTTCCTCATCGCAGGGTCCGCCAGGATCGTGCTCCCCATTTCCGACAACTCGACCAGCAAAATATTCCGGGGCCGAGAGGACGGGGCAGGCGAAATAACCAGCGCGGATATTTTTTTCACCAGCGTTGCGACAAAACAGAGCGGCACGCCGACAAAATAATCCACCTTTCGCATCGTCTCGACTTTCATGAATTGCTCCTTGTTCACCTATGTCCGTCGGAAAGGCCGCGTATTCCACGCGGCTAAGGAAGTGTCCAGATAATCCGGCGCCTCATTAAGATTCCATGGCGCTCACCGGAAAAAACGGAAACGAAAAAACAGCGAGGCTCCCTGCCGCAAGATACAGGGAATGAGCTCACTCAAGAACTAATTGATCCGGCGCCACCGGATATTTGTATCCGGACCCATAAATGAGATTGACGGTACGTATGGGAAAGCCGTTCCTCCGCGCGGTGAACGAAGTGGCCCTTCCCCCCGATACAAAATATTCTTTGTAGGGAGGCACGTTCGATCCTCCCGGATAAGCATCGACACCGTTCTTGTCCCTCAATTCATCCGGGAACGGCCAGTAATTATACTGGTTCGTCAGCGTTCGCTTATAATCCACGCAAACAAAGATCCTTTCCCTGGTATAGTAGCTTATCTCCGGGCCGATTTGGCATCCTTCCGTCATGGCAAATTTTATCGACGGGTCTTTTTCGAGCTCCTCAGCCAGCTCTTTCCATCCGTAGAACCAATTGGTCGCGTCAGACCGCGCCGCTTTATCGGAAATGCTCTGAAGAGGAAGGATGCTGAACCGCGCATGAAGCGACGCGATAAGGGAAAGGAAAACGCTGAAAATAATCGCGATCCAGAAAAGGCGCTTCTTTATTTGATGACCGCTGAAAAAAAACTGCGTAGCGAGAATACCGAAGGAAAAATAGGCAAGATTCGGCCAATTGGCCGCTGCGGTTCGTTGTATTGATGACACGGCAAAAAAAAGTATGATCGGAAGGCTGGTCAGGCTCAGGAAAAGCAGCCGTTTATCTTTCTGGAACAAACTGCGGACAGACGCGTAGATCCCGGGCAGCCAGAAGAGAGGGCCTGCAACAAGCATCTGACCGCCGGCATATTCGAGGAGATTTTTTATGACCGGACTATGCTCGGACCGAAGGCCATGTCGCGTTTGATAGAGAAATGAGATCCATTGGTGCGTGCTGTTCCAGTAGACGACGGGTAAAAATAGCGCGCACCCCAGCAGGAACGCAGCGTACGGGTGAATCGTCTTGAACCAACGTCTTTCGTCGGAAAAGACCATAAAAAGGAAGAACGAAGGGGCCAGGAGTACGGCGGTATATTTTGAAAGCAGCGTCAAACCGAATGCGATTCCCATCAGGTACCAGTAACGAACTTTTTGCGTTTCCACAATCTGCCAGAACCAATAGATGCTCAACCCGGTGAAAAAAAAGACGGGGACGTCCGGCGTTATCAGGATGTAGCCGGACATTACGATCGGCATGACATTCAGGGCGATCACGCTTGCGGACGCAATTTTCTTGTCGCGAAACATCTGCAAGGAAAGGTTCCACGCGAGCACGCTGCCGATGACGGCAGCCAGGATGCCGCCGAACCGGACCCATAATTCCTGTTGTGAAAAGAGGGTCGTCAGCCGTATGACATAGGCGATCAGAGGCGCGTGATCAAAATATCCGAAATCGAGATGTCTTGACCACAGCCAATAATATGCCTCATCGGGGTGGAGTTGAAGGGTCGCGGCAAAATAGATTTTCCAAAGGGTTATGAGAACTACCGCAATGACCGTATTTCGTTGTATCGAGGAGGTGTCCATGATTTCTTTCATTTTCAATCCCCGGGTGCGCGTTCCAAGAGCAGCCACAAGAGGTACGAGGTTGAGGGTCCACGAACTTCTTGTACGGCACCATGAACCTTTCGGTGCCCCGTCACCATGCACGGAGCCCGATCATCGCGGACTGCGGCCCGATCGTGATCAACATACCTTGTAATCGGGCCATAATTTACTTCATTTCCCCGCGCTTGTCAATAAATAATACATATCCGCATGGCAGGCGTAAATAGCAAAATGAAATAGCGCATTGCAACAAATGTCTTGACTGAAACCGTGACGCCAGAGTATAATCGCACTGCATAATCAAAGACATCATACAAAGTTCAGAATTTCGGATCACCGGCCGCCGTCACAGGGGTTGTCCAACCTGAGTATACGACTCCCCACCTGCACAATACATGAGGGGCAACAACGACAGATCTATCCGTGATCGCGGCGAACGATCGGGCGACCCCGCGCGATTACATGTTCCCGCAGTCCCGCCATGGCGGGACGGGGCCTGCGCTCACTCCGGATTGCACAGCGTATTCCAGCACACACGGCGTCCTCCGTTGTGCTGAACTTTTTTAATATATAGTATGAGAGTGAACAATAAACGTCATGACTGAAGAACAAGATCGTCCCATGCCTCTGAATAATGAAGCCGGTCCGAAGCTCTGGGGACGGTATACCCTTGCCAGCATCATAATCACCGCGGCGCTCCTCGTCCTCCTCGTGTCGTATGTGGACCTAGCGCAGGTCTGGCGGGAACTGATCGCCAGCAATAAGGGGTTTTTGGTCCTTGCCGCGCTCTCGCATTATGGCACGTACCCGGTGCGCGGGGTCCGCTGGAAACGGAGCCTGAGCCACGTGCCGGTGCGCTGCGGAAACGCCCGCTTCGGGCTGCTGGTGTTTTTTTACAATTTTGTGGACAATGTGGTCCCGGCCAAGCTGGGCGATGTCTATGCGGCCCACCTTGCCCGGGTCAACTGCGGGATCCGCCGCTCCGCAGCCCTGGGCTCGATCGTTTTTCTGCGCATGGTGGACGCGTGGATGGTGCTGATATTCGCGTCGGTGGCATCGTGGTTCCTCTTTTCATCGGCCTTTCCGCGGCCTGTTGCCTGGGCGCTGGTGATCGCGTTCGTGATCGCCGTCGCCACGACCGCCGTCGTCGTGGTATTTATCATCCTGCAGCACGCCGTGCCGTCCTGGATTCCGGAAGCTGTTCGCCAGCGGATAGGCGCTTTTCATACGGGTATGCTGCCGGATCGGGGAGAAATCATCCCTCTGCTGGTCCTCACGATCATCATCTGGGGGATGGAGGTTCTGTGGGTATTCCTGCTTGCCCTGGCATTCCACGTAGACCTCAAGGCCGGACAAGCTGTTTTTTTGACGATGATCCCCATAATCGTCACGGCGTTCCCGCTTACGCCTTCCGGCGCAGGCGCCGTTGAACTGACACTCTTCGGTTGTCTGCGGCTGGTCGGTG
>Ga0209641_10004348_pt1 | contig 11702 bp, 11 predicted proteins | sample RifCSP16_1_FD_184022 | JGI IMG/M metagenome (GOLD analysis project Ga0209641, IMG submission 184022) | Soil microbial communities from Rifle, Colorado - Rifle CSP2_sed 16_1 (SPAdes) (version 2) | ecosystem: Environmental > Terrestrial > Deep subsurface > Rock core/Sediment | place: Rifle...
CTCGGGATACATGGACTACGGAATGCTCGGGGCCCTCCAGGTCGACCCGTACGGGAACATCAACTCCACCTATCTCGGGGGGACGTTCCGAAAACCCGAACGCCGTTTCGCGGGAAGCGGGGGGGGGAACCAGGTGGCGTCCCACTGCTGGAAAACCATCATCGTGATCAAGCACGAAGGGAGGCGTTTCGTTCCCAGGGTCGATTTTCTCACCTCGCCCGGTTACCTGACCGGGCCGGGGGCGCGGGAGAAGGCGGGACTGCCTGCCGGCACCGGTCCGTACCGCGTCGTCACCTCCAAGGCGCTCTTCGGGTTCGACGGGGAGACGAAACGAATGTCCCTGTTGGCCGTCCTGCGCGGTCTCGACCCCCGGGACGTGGTGAAGGACATGGCGTTCCGTCCCATGATGGCCAAGGAAATCGGGGAGATCCCCCCCCCCACAGACGAGGAGCTTCGCCTCCTGCGGGAGGAGATCGACCCATCCCGTTTCCTCATCCGCGGGGAGAAGATGTCGGCTTCCGCTTGACCTTCTTCGCTAAAAACCGCAGGACCCGGGCCCGCATTGAATCGCCCGGAGCGGGTGCTATAATGGAACACCATGGTTCGGCGCGTGTACATCGAGACGTTCGGGTGCCAGATGAACGAGGTGGACTCTGCCAGGATGATGGCGCTCCTCGGGAAGGCGGATTACCGTCCCGCGGACTCCCTTTCCGATGCGGACCTCGTGCTTCTCAACACCTGCAGCATCCGGGAGAAGGCGGACCAGAAGATCTACAGCGCTCTCGGCCATCTCAGAAGATGGAAGCGCGGGCGGGAGGGTCGCCTGGTCGCCGTGGGGGGGTGCCTCGCCCAGCAGGAGGGGCCTGCCTTGCGGGAAAGAGCGCCCCACGTCGACATCGTCTTCGGCACGCACAGCATCGCCCGCCTGCCCGACCTCCTTCGCCTCGCGGAAGGGTGTGGCGCGCCGGTGTCCGTCGATCTTTCCGGAGACACCAGCCACTGGGAGGTTCTTCCCTATCTTGCGGACGGGGCGGCAAGCGCCATGGTGACCGTCATGCAGGGATGCGACAATTTCTGCGCCTATTGCATCGTCCCGCATGTGCGGGGCCGCGAGATCAGCCGACCCTCCGCGGAAATCGTGGGTGAGGTCCAGGAACTGACGGAGCGGGGCGTCTGCGAGGTGGTCCTTCTGGGGCAGAACGTGAACTCCTACGGGAAAAAGGAAGGGGAGATCCCTTTCCCCGAACTGCTTCGGAGGATATCCCGGGTCCGGGGAATCCGGCGAATCCGGTTCCTCACTTCGCACCCGAGGGACCTGGACCGGGAGACGATCGGCCTCTTCTCCGAGATCGATACCCTTTGCCCCCATATCCACCTGCCGATCCAGGCGGGGTCCGAGCGCATCCTGGCCTCCATGGGGCGCGGATACACGCGGAAGGAATACCTCGGCAAGATCCGCGACCTTCGGATGGCAATGCCCGGAATCGCGTTCTCCTCGGATTTCCTCGTCGGATTCCCGGGGGAGACGGAAGAAGACTTCCAAGACACGTTGTCGGTCATGGAAGAAGTCCGGTACGATTCCTCCTTCTCCTTCCGGTTTTCCCCGCGGAGGGGGACCCGTGCCGCAGAAATGACCGGCAGCGTGGCCCCGGAGGAGGCAAGCGAGCGGCTCCATCGCCTCCAGGACCTCCAGGACCGGCACACCCGGGAACGCCTGGCCGCATGCGTCGGGAAGGCGTTGGAAGTGCTGGTCGAGGGAAAAAGCGCGAAGGATCCCTCGCGTTTGTGCGGACGCACGCCGTGCAACAAGACCGTCAACTTTTCCCCGGTATCAAGCGGGCATGCGGCTATGCGCCGCGTCGAAATCCGGTCCGCCGGGCACCATTCTCTCTCCGGCGAGGAAGGACGACCACATGGTTAAGGAAATGCAGGTGATTGGCATCACGATCGATCCGGTGACCCAGTCCCCCATCGTCATCCTGCGGGACAAGGAGAACCTGAATACCCTTCCGATCTGGATCGGGGTCCTGGAGGCGAACTCGATCGCCGCGGGGCTGGAACGCCTGCAGCTGCCGAGACCGATGACCCACGACCTGTTCAAGAATCTCCTCGACCAGATCGGGGTGAAGCTTCTCCGCGTGGAGGTCACCGACATCCGGGACAACACCTATTACGCGGTCCTCCACATCGAGGTGGGCGGGAATCCGGTCGCCATCGACTCGCGGCCAAGCGACGCGATCGCCATCGCCATCCGGATGGAGGTCCCGATCATGGTCCGGGACGCAGTCATCGAAAAAGCGCTGCGGGTCGAATCCGGAACGTCCTCCGGGGAAGAGAAGGACAAGTGGACAGAGCTCCTCGAGAAAATGGATCCGGAAGATTTCAGCAAATACAAGATGTGACATCTCCCTTCATGGATGTAACCCGCATACTGGTCGTACAGGAGAATACCGAGACTTCCCGGGATCTCCGCCTGACGGCCTTCCACCATCCGGTCGAATTCTCCTTCTTGCCCTCCGCCCAGGTGATCCGGGGGGAAGCAGACCTCTCCCCCTATATCGCAATCGTCGCCTCGCTCGATAGCGACCACCGGGCTTTGGTCGACTCTCTCCGGGATTGTCCCGACAGCGGTCCCCCGCTCTTCCTCTTCCGGAGCGAACCGCCGTTGCAGGAAATCGCCCGCTGGGTCACCTGGGCAAGGGCACAGGACGGAACCGATCCGGCGGTCACGATGCGACTCCTCTCGGAAAGCGTGGAATACTATTCCCTTGCCTCCCTCTACCAGAAGTGCCTGAAGATCATGGCGTGCTCGGACCAGGAAACGATGCTCACCCACATCGCGGATACCTTCACGCAGGAGCTCGGCGCCGAGAGTTGCGTCATCTGGCTCGCCTCCTCGCGCGACCCCGACGAAATGATGATCGCTTCCGTCCGCGGGTTGATCAGCATCAACCGGGAGGGGTCGAGTTTCCCCCTGTCCCAGGCCGACTGGGCGGACGCCACGGGGAAAGGGAAGCCGTTTCTCTACCCCTCCGGGGAAACCCGGGGAGAGGGGAGGCAACCGCCGGTCGGCGAAACCAACCTCTACGTTCCTCTCTTGTCCCAGGGAATACCGATCGGCCTCGTGAAACTCGGCGCAAGGACGGACCGGAAATCGTTCAGCGACAGGGACATCTACCTCGCATCGATTATCGCCGGGTACGCCGCATCGGCCTGGAAAAACGTCACCCGTCTCGTCCGGATGGAAAAGGTGTCGCTTCGCGACTCGGAAACCCGGGCATACTCCTCGGTGTTCCTGTCGGATTACTTCGAAAAGGAGCGCTACAAGGCGGAGAGGTTCCGCCGGCCCCTTTCGGTCGTCTTCCTCGTCATCGACAACCTTTCCCGGCTCCGGGAGGAAACCCGCGAGACTCTCGTCGCCGGGGCGCTCTCGGGCATGGTCGACGCCGTGCACAGGGCCCTTCGTGAATCCGACCTCATCGCCCGGGTGGAACCGAACCGGTTTTGCGTGGTCCTTCCCGAAACCGATTATTACGGCTCCGTCCTGGCGTCGCGCCGTCTCCGGAAGGCCGTGCGGGAAAAACGGTCCTTCCCGTATTTGGGAACCGAGTACTTCCTCGATCCGTATTTCGTTTCCGCCACGTTTCCCCGCGACGGAAAGGACCTTCCCGATCTTTGGCGTCTCGCGGAGGAGAAGTACCGCCGGCAGAAGAGGAGCCCCTTTCAACGCCTCCACCTCCAGGAAAAGGTCCTCTGGAGCGCCTTCGACATTCTGGTGGGGAAACCCGAGCATTACGACCTCCTGAGGGCGGGACGGAACGTACCCTACTTTTCGAAGTTCAAACAGGACATGGGGCGCAACGGGCACTTCTGCCTGCGCAGGGAAACCTTCCAGCGAATGGTGGAATCCGTGGCCCAGGACGTTGTGTCGCTGGGCCGGAAAAGAGGGCTGGTCATCGCGGCGGGCCCCCGCCCCGAGATGTTCAAGCAGATTTTCCTGTCGCTCGGGCCGGAAGCGGGAAACGGAAGGAGCATCTACATCATCGGCCGTGCCGGCAGCACCCGCTTCGACTCGAAGAACCTCCTGTACGTGAACGCGGAGGACGACCAGCTCCAGGAAAAGGAAATCATCCTGTTTCTCAAGGAAGACGGTTCGTACGGCCTGTTCGCCACCGAACGTCAGGAGGAGGTGTGCGGATTCAACACGGCCGACGAGTGGCTCGTGGACACGATGATGGAGAAATTGCAGGAAACATACCGCCTGCAGGGGAATTTCTAACCGACCACTTCCCGGACGGGGCGCAAGATGGCAACCGCGACGACCGCAAAGCAGATCCTGATCGCCGACCCGTCGGAGAAATCCCGCCGGTCCCTTCACCAGTTTCTCCGCGAGAAGGGATACGAGGTCATCGACGCGGCGGATGGCAGCAAGGCACTCGCGGAAACGCTCCTCCGGCGGCCCGACATCCTCCTCCTCGATCTCGCCGTTGCGGGGCTCGGGGCGGATCGCCTCGTCCAGATCCTCCGCACGAACCCGAACACGAAGAACATCCCCATCTTCTTCCTGAGCGAGCAGGAGAAAAGCGTTCCGGGATTCCGGCCCGGGGTTGACGAGTTCATCCGGAAGCCGTTTCACGGAGACGAAGTGCTGCTTAGGATCCAGCGCACGCTGTTCCAGGACAACATCACGGAATCCCTTGCCGGGGACTCGGAGATCAGCGGGAACCTGGGGCAGATCTTTCTCCCCGACCTGTGGCAGATGCTCTCGATGAACAAGAAGAGCGGGGTCATCCAGGTGGAAGGGGAGGGGATGACCGGGTCGATCTACATCGACCGGGGAGAGATCGTCTCCGCCCTCGCCCAGAACACCATGGGAGAAAAGGCCCTCTATCGTCTCATCTCGCTCCGGGCGGGCAGGTTCCGGTTCCTGCCGGGGAAAGTGGAGGTCCGGCAGACGATCCACTCCTCGAGCCAGTCCGCCCTGATGGAGGGCCTGCGGCACCTCGACGAAATCCGGAATCTCGGCGCCGAGCTCCCCGCTCCGGACGATTCGGTGGTCCTCGAGAAAAACACGCGGCCCATCAGCGGGGGGTCGGGGGTTGTGCGCGAGGTGCTTCTCCTCGCGGAGTTCTGCAATTCCGTGAAGGACATCGTGAACAACTGCAATTATCCCGACCTCGCCGTCTACGAGACGTTGCTCCAGCTGAAGAAGCGGGGGGCGCTCAGGATCGGGACGTTCGACGTCCCCAAGACGAAAAGCGAGTTCCTCCCGCCGGAGGATTTGGCGCGGCTTCGCACCCGGATCGAAGCAATGGGAAATTTCTCCGAGAGCGGCGAGGGACGCATCGTTTTTTTTCTCCCGGACCCCGCACTGCTCGAGGGGGTCGTCCTCGCACTGGGGCAGCTCCGCGATTTTCGGGTAGACTCCGCCTTTTTCTCCCTACGGAAGAAGGATGCCATCCCCATCGGGATGTTCGGAAAGCTTACGATCGGGGAAGGGTCCCATCTTCTCCTCTACGCCTTCCCGTATCTCCGCCCCACGTCCCCCCTGTGGTACGCCCTGGTCCCCCGGCCCTTGGGCGTCGTGGCGTTTCTCAAGGACGAAGTGTCGAGTTCCCTCGACGCGCTTCTGGCCGTCTCGGAGTATACGAAGGGAGGGGATGCGCGCGTGGTGCTGGCTGTCATGGGGAGATCGTTCACGAATTTCGGTCTCGGGGAAAATACGCTTCGGCTGTTCCAGAACCGCCTCGAGAAGCTTGGCTGCTTCCTCAAGGTCCAGGACCTCGAGCAACTGTCGCCGGAGGAGATCCGGGATGCCCTTCTCCAGGTGGTGAGACAATATCTCCAGAGGGAGCCGTAATGATCGATCTGCACATGCACTCCACCTTCAGCGACGGCGAACTGATCCCGTCCGAGGTCGTTTCCCGCGCCCTATTCGCCGGGTACACGCATCTTGCGATCACCGACCACGTCGACCCGTCGAACGTGGAGAACGTCGTGGAGCGCATGGTGCACGTCTGCTCCCAACTCCGGGGAAAGGTGCGGGCGCAGGTGTACCCGGGAGTCGAAATCACGCACGTCCCCCCGCGGCTGATCGCGCCGCTGGCCGCCATACGGGCGAAGGTCAACATCCTCGCCCATCCCGGCCTCCTCTCCGAGGAGGAGGCGACGCTGGCCAGGAAAAACGGAGTGCTTCTCGAGATCACCGCCCGCAAGGGACATTCGCTCACGAACGGCCACGTCGCGCGAATGGCGATGAAAACGGGCGCCCGGCTGGTGTACAATACCGATTCGCATTCGCCCGGGGATTTCACTCCCTGGGAGGCGGCGCTCCAAATTATCCGGGGATCGGGACTGACGGAGAAGGATGCCGCACGCATGCAGGCGAACGCGCGGGAACTGGTCGAACGATGACCGGGAGAGGAAACGGATGGGAAGGAAGATCAAATACACGCGAAAAGACCTGAAAGGCCCGGACGAGTTCATCTCCACCCTCGGACGGGCGACGCTCTGGATCAGGGAGAACCGCTCCCGGGTTCTCGTCGTGGTTGCCGTCCTCATGATGGCCGCGGGAGGCGTTTTCGGGACGCGCGCCTACTTCCGCTGGCAGGAGGCGAAGGCGAACCGGGAACTCTGGCCCCACCTGAACCAGGCCCGCGAGGTTCTCCAGGTCCCTTCGGTCGCCGACAAGGAGAAGCTCGATCGCCTCGTGGAGGTTCTGACCGTCCACGTGAACCTGCACCCGGACACCGGGGCAGCGGTCTTCGCGAGGTACTACCTCGGCAGCATTGCCTACCTGCGCAGGGATTATGACCAGAGCGCCGCGCAATTCCGTTCGGCCATAACCAGCGGGAAGGAGCAGGGGACCCTCATGGATTTCCTCCTCCGCGAAGGGCTCGCACAGGCGCTCGAGGCCAGGGGAGACGCCGAAAGCGCCCAGAAAGCCTACGGGGAGGCCGCCGCTTACGCGACCGGCGAACTTCGGACCCAGGCGTGGATGGGACAGGCGAGAACCCTCGCCATTCTGGGACGCAAGGAGGAGGCAGCGGGCATATTCCGCAAGATCCTCGTCGAGAATCCCGACACCCCTCTCAAGGAGCTGATCGAGATCAAGATGGCGCACCTGGGATAAGGGAAGGGGAAGGGACACCTCACGAATGAAGCTTCATCTCTGCTTTCTCTGGCACATGCACCAGCCGTATTACAAGGACCCCGAAACGGAGACCTATATCCTTCCCTGGGTTCGGCTTCACGCCATCAAGGACTATGTGGCCCTCCCGCGTCTCTTCCGGGAAATTCCTGCGGTACGGCATACCTTCAACCTGGTCCCGTCATTGCTGATACAGGTCCAGGACTACGTGGAAAACGGCGCGGAAGACGTTTTCCTCACACTGTCCCGGAAGAACTGCCTGGATCTCACGAAAGAGGAGGAGGAGTTTCTCCTCCGCAACTTCTTCTCCGCCTATCCCCCCACCATGATCCTGCCCCAGAGGCGATATGCGGACCTGTACGGGAGAAGGGAAGCCGCGGTACGGGGGTTGGGTAAATCCGGCGCATCGGGGAGGTTCGGGGCATCGGAGTACACCGACCTGATGACGCTGTTCAACCTGACCTGGTTCCACCCCCTCCACCGGGAAGATGACGCGGAACTTTCCAGGCTCTGGAGAAAGGGCAGCGGGTACACCGAGAGGGAGAAGGGGTACGTCCTGGACCGGCAGATCGACATCATGGCGACGGTGATACCGGAATACCGGAGGGTGGTGGAAAACGACGGCGGGGAGTTGACCTCTACCCCCATGTACCACCCCATCCTGCCCCTCCTGATCGACAGCCGGTCGGCGCAGGACGCGCTCACCGGGGCGCCCTTGCCGAGGATCCCTTTTGTCTACCCGGGCGATGCGGCGGAGCAGGTTTCCCGGGGGAGGGAAGTGTTCCATTCCCTTTTCGGGACGTTTCCGGAAGGGTTATGGCCTTCCGAGGGTTCCATCAGCCCCGGATCCCTGGAAATCGCAGCCCGTGCCGGTTTCCGGTGGACCGCAACGGACGAGATTCTCCTGTGCAAGGCGCTGGGGAAAACCGTCCATCGGGATTCCGCCGGTGTTCCCCAGGAACCGTCTTGGCTGTACCAACCGTACGTCGCCTCCACACCTGCGGGACCGATCCGGATATTCTTCCGGGATCACCACCTTTCCGACCTGATCGGTTTCGAGTATTCCCGATGGTCAGCTCCCGATGCCGCATCTAATTTTATAAGTATTATCAGCGATATATACAATAAATTATCATCCATTAAAGGACACCTTCGCAAAGAGGCCTACGTCGTTTCCGTGATCCTGGACGGAGAGAATGCGTGGGAATATTTCCCCGATTCGGGAGAGAAATTTCTCCGTACCTTGATGGGGCGACTTGCTTCACTGGCCCCCAACATATCCTGCATACCATTCAGCGAAGTATTACAGAAAATTGATCATCATGAACCATTGCCTTCCATCCCGACCGGTTCCTGGATCGACGGAACATTCAATATCTGGATAGGGCACCGGGAGGATCACGCCGCCTGGGAGTTGCTTGCCCGTGCGAGAAGCCTCTTGCAATTGCGCACCGAACAGATGAGGAAGGCAGGCCTCGAACCATCGAAACTGATGAATGACGCGTTCGACCACCTGCTCGCGGCGGAAGGATCCGACTGGTGCTGGTGGTACGGAGACGAGCATTCTACCCCCCACGGACCGGAGTTCGACCGCCTGTTCCGCAGCCATGTGAAGGCGGCCTACCGCGACCTGGGGGAAACTCCTCCCGATTCGATCGACATCCCCATCCTCCGCGCAGACAAAATTGCATCGGACAGGAACCATATCGCGAGGCCACGCACATATATTCACCCGAAAATAAACGGGAATCTTTCATCGTACTACGAATGGAGTGCAGCGACCCGGTATTTCCCCCGCCCGGATTTCGGAACGATGCACCGGGCTGCCATCGGAGTTTTCGATTGCCTGTATTTCGGGTTCGACGAATCGAATCTCTTTCTCCGGATCGATCTCCACCCGTCCATTTTCGAGTCCCCGGATTCGCTCGAGATGGAAATCTTCTTCCCGAAGAAAAACCGGAAAATCAGCATGGTTCTATTCCCCGCGGAGCCGTCCATACGCGCGTCGATCGGGAACATCGGGGAGATTCTTCTGTCCAACCATATCCTCACCATGCCCGAGGTGATCCGGGTTTCGTTTCGCAAGGTACTGGAACTGGGAGTTCCGTTTCGGGAACTCGGTTGCGAGGGCGAAGAGCAGGTCGAGTTTTTCCTAACGATCGTACGACCCGGTTCGATCGGGGAACGATGGCCCACGTATGGTACGTTCATAGCAGACCTTCCGGGGAAAAATTTCGAGGAGGAGATGTGGGATGTCTGATATCACGCCGGCATTCCGGAGCTACAACGTCTGGTAATGTATATTCAAACATTGTCGTTGCCCAAGATCATATTTCGATCGACATGGTTTATCAAATTGGTCGCCAGACCGGACGTTGATGGGCATTACCGGGTATAACGTGCAAGTTCAACTGGAAAGTCTTATGGTCTGCTCTTTAGACCACATTCCGTCGAGTTCTCCAATACCCATTCTTTGAGTATCTGACCGTATTTATCAATAGGTCCGAGGGAATAATGGCCAATCACTCTTGTCTGATTGTCATCGATTGCCGATACGTCGATCACTTGATATGTGTCCACACCCAATGCTCCATGTAGCGCAACAGTGATCGTTCCTGACCTCGTGTCGTGGTAAAGGTCTCCCTGAACGACCTGTTGCGCAGTAATCAAACCCATCTGAAAACATTTTCGCGCTTGATCGAGAACTTTTCGATATACCGGCTGATAATTCTCTGGCGCAATGAAAACAAACTGCCTTTCAGGCCCCATTGCGCGAACCCCGGCAGCAGTAGACGGTGCGCATCCATATAATCCACCTCCTATTAATAGCATTAGCGATACGGCTAAAAAAGCTCTCATGTGTTTCTCCTTAATCCTACTTTCAGGAACACGGAGGGCGAAATTATATTGCTGATAATGTATGTCTCCTTCGTTTTCCATGTTCTGACAATTCTTCATTAAAATCTATATAATGCGAATATTATTGCAATCGCATTTAACCAGATAGGCGCTGTATAATCAACATTAAGAAAAAATGATAAAATACGTGTTTTTCGTGTAATGTTAAAATGAATGTACCCAACCTTAAATTTATTAGATTCGGTCCCATCATTAATCGTATCGCCTTTAACTCCATTTCCATGGGCTATATGAGGAAAAACAGATTCTAATTCATCATAATATGTTTTATAATCCTCCTCAGAGTAACATACAATTTCGTATTCATACGTTTCACCTTTTAATAAATTTATAAATGTTTTTGTTCCGTCTGAATGCGTGTCAGCACATTTATTTAAAGTTAATTTCCTTTGAATAGTATATGGAGCACGCTTAATTAATGTACCGTAAAACATGAATCTAAGCATACTAAGAAAAGAGCATAAAATAACTCCGATAGATATATAGTTTGGATTTTTTATTTTAAATGGTATTCCTAAAACACTCAATGATAATGGAGATGAAATTTCAACCAACGCGGCGTAATATGTAATTAATATAATGCCAGATGCAAGGGAAAATCGTCTTATTTTTTCTAAATTTGGTTTTTCCAACAATAATCTCCAATTATATCTATTAGTTATCCTCTTTGTTTGTTACCCTTCCGAACAACCAAACAACCTTCGATTGCTTTAAGGATGTTATTTCCGACAATTTTCCACGCCATTGGATCAAGTTCTAGCCCGTGCTTTATCATCACGCAGGTCCGAATATACTCGGAAACGGTCATTCCTTCTTTGGCCGCGGCCTTCACGACCATTTTTTCCTCTTCCTCGGTGAACCTGCCAGCCAGCACTCGACTTCTCATGATAAGAATTGTATACAATATTGTTAACTTGTCAAGCCCGTTATTCCCGCCTGGTTTGAACCTGGTGCTCCCACCAAGCCTGTGGCCACTTGGGTGCCTCTTCGAAGCTCCGTGGCACCGCTCCGCTCCGCTCCGACGAGATATGCCCTGTGCCAGCACTCTGCCTGGTAGAAAACCAGCGAGTAGGGGAGTGGTCGACTTAGCATCCGTGTGCCCCGAAGGAATCGGCACCATGGGCAACGCCCGTTGAACGGCCACGGCAACCCCCGGGCCTCCGGCCCGTGCGTCGCCTCATATGTATCATGGCACCTGTTCAGTAGACGTCTCCTCACCGGAAAGGTCTACACGTTCCTCATACAGTCCCCCGCATCGTGGGCAAATCATGCCGACGCGTTCTCCGTCTTCGTCGCCCTCCATATAAACGACATTCAACACGTTCTGGTCCCGTGGGCATTTCCGCACGTCCCCTGGTTTGCCTGTTAGCAATTCTGGTTTCATCCCTGCGTCTCTCTTACGCCTCATCTTTCGTGCAAAACCCATCGAACTATCCCTCCTTTCTCTGGATACACAACTCCCGTTCAAGCAACGGAGCGGTTACTCCATCCGGGCACCGGCCTACGAATGGAGCCGAAGGGGAAGCACCTGCACCACGCTCCGATCACGTAGATGGCACAGGATGTCGGGCGACGCGAATATATCAATCTCGCCTCCCTTGACAGCATATTTGGTCGTGTACTTGACCGGGAG
>Ga0209641_10004352_pt1 | contig 11690 bp, 11 predicted proteins | sample RifCSP16_1_FD_184022 | JGI IMG/M metagenome (GOLD analysis project Ga0209641, IMG submission 184022) | Soil microbial communities from Rifle, Colorado - Rifle CSP2_sed 16_1 (SPAdes) (version 2) | ecosystem: Environmental > Terrestrial > Deep subsurface > Rock core/Sediment | place: Rifle...
GTCCCTATTTTAACATTTCCCGCTTTAATTGAGTAGTGGCAATCAGATGATCAGAGCACAGCAGCAGAGGAAAGTCCAGCATCACCAAGGATGATCGCTCCGTACAGAACCCGGAAGTTAAGCTCGACAACGCTGATGGTACCTGGTGGGCGACTGCCTGGGAGAGTAGGTCATTGCCAGGAGACTTTTCAATTTAACACAAAACCGCTCCACGAAATTATGGAGCGGTTTTAAATTAATACCTGGTAGATAACTTGCGTTTGAGATTAACTAAAAAGATTGCTTTCCTGGCCATTATTGGCTGAACAACCCCAGTTCGACGTAATACCAATCATCACCAGTACGGGCAAAGAAGGACACCATGTTCTCTGATGCGCGCGGGTTCAATACCGAATCGCTGCAGCAGAGATAATGCGGGATCTCGTCGTATCCCAGCATGGTTTCCTTGTCTCCATACCAGTAGCCGATCTTGCTGTCCCGCACAAAGAAGTGGAACGGGTTCCCGCCAATGGTCTGCAAGCCGAATGCTTCCTGGTAGTTCATGGATGTGTTCAAAAAAGCGCCATCTCTGCTGATTTGTCCTGTTGTAAATGGTTCACTTTCCAGGTTTACCAACACTGTCTCCAGCCACCAGGAACCGTCCACAACCCATAGACCAGCCAGGGAGTTCACTGGCGAACCAGGTCCGGTATCGATCCGGTAGATCTCATTTCCGTCCAGGGTTACGGTTACAAAGCCATCCTTTCCCGAGTTCTCGTAGAACTGTTCCGCCATCAATGGCTTCCCATCCAGTGTACCTGCAATGGCTATCTTTCCTTCCACGAAGGAGATTTGATCGATCAGGTAATTATCTCGTTCTCCGGCATGAGTTTGTAGGATGTCCTCCATGCTGCCTTCCATGGGCGTGAACTGCATCGGTTCCGACTGTGGACTGCCTGTCAGCAGGTGCTGTTCCAGCACAAGGTCTGGAGCTTCTGGTGTTGTCGGGCTGCAGCTGGCCAGGCTCACCATGATAATGACAGAGATAAAGATATAAACTAATTTCTTGTTCATGGGTACTCCTTGCTGGATGTTGATAAATGGGGAGGTGTGTCGCTGTGGATCAAATTCTATTCTTCTGCCTGTATTTCCACCAGGTTGAATGGACTGATATTCGTCCAGCCTTACTGTAGCACATGTTGGGTCAAATTGATAGTGCCAGAATTCACGTATATACGAATTATTCAATTGCAGAACTTATTTTATTGATGGTTGGAGTAGAAAGGATGAAGTAATCAGGAGCTTGGATCTGTTTCGTTAAGGACAACCGCCTGTCTGGCAAGCTGCCCGCCTGGATTTTCCATCTGGAATGACTGAATTTTTAAAAAGAACGATCCCGCATGGATGGTATTCATGCGGGATCGTTTCGTTCAGGTCAAAGAGGGATCAATACACGTCGTTGACTGTGTTGTAAACATTGAACTTGCCGGTTGGGGTGACCAGGTCCGGAATGCGGTCTATCTCCTGCAGGGTGGCATCATCATAGATCACGATCTCGCCGGTCTCACCCGGTATGGAGGCATCTCCCCACAGGCTGACCCACACTTCCGTACCCTGTTTATTGTATTCAAAGTGCACCGCCCGGCCATACGTGCCGATCTCCCAGCACTTGTATACCTTGGTTGGGTCAGCCTTGGCGATCACGCACACCGTGCGAGCCAGCACCGGGTCCGAATTGAGCACCATATCCACCCAGATCCACTGGCTGTTGGGGTGTGTTTTGATGAACAGGCTGCCTGATCCGGGCAGTTCGATGGTCCGCACCGCTTTCCAGGCTTGGTCCGGATGCCCATCGGGGTCGGTGCCGACCGACATGATGGAAGCTTCACTCAGGTGGGGGGTGCTCCAAACCGGTCCAAAATCGGGGTCGATCCAGTTGGCACCCCGCCCGGGGTGAGGGACCGCTCCCACATCTGCAATACCAGCCAATTCACCTTTTTCCAGGTCCACGATGGCGATCTTGTTCGCCTGGTTGGCTGCCACCAGGAAATAACGATGGGTCGAATCCATCCCACCGTCATGCAGGAACAGTTCCGCATTGATCATCTTGATGGATGGATTTAACGGGTTAACATAATTAACCAGCCAGATCTGGCCAGTTTCCTTGATGTTCACGATCCATTCTGGCTTGAAATGAGAGGCAAGGATGCTGGCGACGCGCGATTCATCGAGATATTCTCCCGTGTCAAAGGTATAGCTTCGGCTGGAGACCACCTTGATCGGTTCCAGCGTCTGCCCATCCAGGATGACAAAGTGGGGCGGCCAGTAGCAGCCGGTGATGGCATACTTGTCCCTGAAATCTCCTTCGACACCGTTATATTTGCTCACCTCGACCGAGCGGGCATCGTAACAGGTTTGCACCCGGGCAACCACTTCCGGGATCTCCATCCATAGATCGATCAATGCCAGCCTGCCATCCCGCCCGATGACATAGGCATAGCGTCCGCTGGCGGACATGCGGGTGATATGGACTGCATAACCGCTGTCAACTATACTGACCACTTCATGGGTATCCCCGTCGATGATGGCCACCTGGCCGGCATCCCGCAGCGTGACAATGAAGTAATTCTGCCAGTCCCGGGTTGTTTGAGGTTCAGTTGGGCGCTCGGAGACCGGTGTGATCAGGTTCCATGAATCCGTCATCTGCCCAAGCGAAAGTTCAGGCGGGGTGGGTGGTTCGTTCTGCAGGAATTTGGCCATTATCTCGGTTTCCGCCTGGGTCAGGGTTCCCTGCTTGCCCCAATCGGGCATACCCCCGTTGGTTCCGTTAAAAATGATGGCTGCCAGGCCGATGGTGCCTTTGGGTATGGTCACATCAGGCGTCAGGGCTGGTCCCGTGGCACCTTTGCGCAGGGTGCCGTGACAGCCGGCGCAGCGTTCAAAGAAGGTCTGCTTGGCCCAATCAAATTCATCTGCAGTCAGTGTGGGTACACTTCCAGCAGTTGAAACATCAGTCCCGGAGCTTGAAGGCAGGTTGGCTGCACCTTCCGGGAGACTTGCCAGGTAATCGATGACTGCCTGCAGCTCACTTGAACTCAACAGGTCACCAAGATTGGAAGGCATCAAGCCGGGGACGCATGGTCCCGTTGGGCAGTCTGGTGAAATGAATGTATCCGGAGAAGTGACCGATTCCTGGATATATGCATTGAGAGAGTCCGCAGTGCCGTTGTATTCGCCGGAGTCCAGAAGAACTTCAAATGATTTGGTCAGGTCATTTGAACCAGGTCCGATCGTACCGGTCGCCCCCGCAATACCAGGGATCACATGGCAGGCTACGCAGCCGGCTTTTTGAAAGGATGCCTGTGCCAATTCGTTGGCGTATAGAATAGGCGGAGAACTCTGGGTGGGTTCTGACTCACTCAAGCCGGATGCATCTCCCACCAGCAGGACCCCCCGCATTCCCAACTTTTCATAAGTGGAATCAAAATACTTGATGGCTGTATCTATTTCCGGAACTACAAACGTAATCGATGTCGTTTCGCCTTTTCTTGTGATGGTATCGGAATGTACATTGATGTCAGCAAACACGATATCATGTTCACCTTCGCCGCTGTTGACCAGCATGACCGTGATCCGCTCACCGGGTTTGGCATGCAGGGATGGATTGACCACACCATTGATGTCACCGTCCACACCCATGTATACAAAATTGCCATCCTGCATGGATGTGGTCAGGATGTACTCGGTATTAACCACGGCTGTTTTCGGTGTGCAGGATGCCAGCAAGATGAGAAAGGCAGCAGCAGCCCATAAAATGGTTGATTTCTTCATATTCTCTCCTCAGGAACAGGTTGTTTTATTGGATCATTAATTTCTTCGATCAAGGTTTCGATTTGAATACCGTATATGTTGGAGACATTTTTAAGCGTGCAGAATCTTGCCATCAGGCATCCGACGCAATTTAATTTCATGTGGATAAATACAGCCAGGGAATCCGGGTTGGATTCCAGGATCCTCTCAACGGTCCATTTCTCTGAAATTCTTAAAGACATGCATTTATGTTAACTTAATGAAGCCGTTTGTTCTTTGCGCTGGCGCAAAGAGAATATTGCGGATATTCAGCTGAAGTTCAAAGGTTCTGGAAGTTGGCAGACTTATTCCACCAGGTCATCTGCGATGCGTACCAATCCATGCGGTTCGATCACCGTCACTTTCCCACGGCCGGTCTGCAGAATGCCATCTTTTCCCCACCGGCTTAACAACCGGCTGACCGTATATAGAGTGGTTCCAGCCATTTCAGCCAAATCTGCCCGGGAAAACTGCAGTGTAATTCCACCCGCTTCCGCTTTTTCACCCGATTGGGCTGTCAGCCGCAGTAATGCCCTGGCCACCCGCTGTTCGACCCGTTCTGTTGCCAGTTCCCTGTAGCGCTCCTGCATCTCCTGGATGTACCCGGTCATCAGTTCCATCAATCCGAAAGAAAGCTGAGGTCGTTTCTCCAGTAGTTTGCGGAATTCCATGCTTTTAATGGCTATGGCAGCACAATCCTCAAGAGCCTGGGCACAGGCAGGATAGACTGCTGAACTCCGCACTGCTCCTACTGCACCGAATAGCTGGTTGGGGACAAGGGTGCGCAGGTTTACCTGCTGCCCATCAATGCTGATGGTGCATAACTTTGCCCGTCCGCTGGTGAGAATATACAGAAACTCTGCCTCGTCTCCCTGCATGAAAAAGAAGGAGCCCTCCTCCACCATGCGGGGGACACCCAGGCTGGCAATGGTGTGGAGATCTTCGTCGCTGGCAGAATTAAAAACAGCAACCTTGCGCAGGATCGTTACATAGTTGGGTTTGTCGTGCATGGAATAAATATACTCCATTATTGATGAGTTAACTGGAAGATGGTTGAGTTTTCACCCATTGCTATCAGGGAATGTCTCAGCGAACATAATCGAGGCAGATCTTGTTCAACGGTTCTCACCCAAAGGGAAATAAAAAATGCAAAACAACTTTCCAGCTTGACTTGGATAAAGAATTTATGTAATATGGTTTAATAAAACTACTTCCAAGGAGGTTTTATATTATGAAACATAATTCACGTATTTATCTGATGGTTGTCTTTCTGGTTGTGGCCTCTCTTGCCTGTAGTCTTTCTGACCTTACTGGTCAGGCTACTGCCACTACCGATTCGGGAGCGCTGGATACTGCCGTTGCCAAAAGCCTGGCAGAAACTGCATCCATACAGACCGCAGTTGCCCAGGGAGTAGCCAGCGTGGTGGTTCCGACCCAGGGAGGTGGTTCAGTAGTTGGACCTACGGTTCAGGGCCAACCCAGTCAGGAGCCTTCCATCACAGTCTCACCAACATTCACAGTCTCACCTACTTCTGCCAAAGCGATGGTCAGTGTATCCAATGCCACCAACTGCCGGTCTGGTCCAGGCACTGTCTATGACTGGCTAGGCGCATTGAATCCCGGGCAGGAAGTGGAGATCCTTGGCAAGGATCCTTCCAATTCCTCCTACTATATCAAGAACCCCACCAGCACCTCCGGTTTTTGCTGGATCTGGAACACGTATGCCACCGTAACCGGGGACCTGGGTGCTGTACCGGTTTACACACCCATGCCCACACCAACACCAGCCAAGACTTCCACGCCCACCACGCCACCGGTTGGTTTTAATGTAACTTTTAACGAGGTATTTCTTTGCGGCAGTTATTACATAGAATTTAATATCACCAATACCGGTTCCCAAATCTGGCAGTCCATCTATTCATCCGTAACCGATACCACCCTATCAGCGACAACCACATCAAGTTGGGACCTGTTCGAGGATTGGACTGGTTGCACCATGAATGTAGCCCAGGATGACCTGGCTCCCGGCGAATCAGGACAGGCATGGGCAGGACCACTCACCGGCAATCCGAACGGTCATCTCATCAATGCAACAGTTAAATTGTGTACGGCTGATGGGTTGGCGGGAACCTGCGCTTCCAAATCGATAAGTTTCACTCCCTGATCTCCTGTACAATAGATTACATAAAACCCCAACCTGGTTTCCAGGTTGGGGTTTTTCATCCCATGGAGAGAGTGAAACAATTCCTTACTTTCACTCAGGTCTATTGCATATTATTTTCATCCACCCAGCTGGGTGTATAAAGATCATGCGAGGATGCCAACATTTATATCATGATGGCAGCAAAGATTCCCCATTCCAGCAGTGCATTAAGCCAAAAGGCAGGCTGGTCGACAATGAGGACGAACGGTTTTTCGCGGGGTTCAAAGATGAACTCATGCTATAATTTTTCATTCCCATAAAAATGATGACTTCCCTAAAATGTTTTTCTGGGAATTATGTTTGTACCGTTCATGTATGATCAAACATATGTATTTACTATCATGGAGAGCTTATTATGCGGAATAATTATAAAGATCCAAATTCAGACCATGATAAAAATGATTTGACGCAACAAAAATCCAGGGATATGGAAGTTTATGCAGCAAGTTTTCTCGATAAATTCATGGCTTTTGTTGAGAGGCAACCAATCCCTTATTGGCTTACATATTTTGTGGCTTTTCTTGTGCAGAGTGCCATAATGCATATTTTGGCATGGACCACCGGCTGGCTTCCTTCTTATACGCTTTCCTCGATATTGTTTCTTTTTCCCATTTGGCAGTGGGTACCCCTGGTAATCATGACGTATTCGAACTCTGTATCCCGTCAAGCTTTGGCTTCATTCAGCCCGCTATTGGATCTGGAGGAAAAGGAATTGGTAAGGTTGAAATATAAGTTCTCAACCATGCCTGCCCGGGGTGTCATTCTGGGTAGTGTGACCTGGGGAATCGTCTACATCATTCTGGTATATGGAACCATCAACCCCGTTATGGAATACTTTGGTTTTGGACCTTTCCTTGCCACTGTGACCATACTGGAAGGATTGTTCGCATATTTGACTGGAAGCGCCATCTACTACCACTCTTTTAGACAGCTCGGTCTTGTTAATCGCACTGTAAAAATGGTCAGGCGGTTCAATTTGTTCCAGCTCGATCCGGTATACGCCTTTTCCCGCGTAACCTCGTTCATCGGTGTGTCATGGATGATCATGCTCACTTTGACTTTACTGACCTTTCCCATCCAATTTATAAGCGGGTTGGTCCTGGTAATCCTGGGTTTACAGGTGGTTTTGGGTGTGGCGGCATTTGTACTTCCCTTATGGTTTGTCCATATACGTCTTCGATCTGAAAAACTCAAACTCCTTTCAGAACTGAATCGGCAGTTTGAATCCACCATTACAAAACTGCATGGTTGTCTTGAAAAAAATGACATGGGTCCTGTGCCTCATTTAAAAGATGCCTTGCAAGGTTTGAGCGCTGAACGCGATGTAATGAATCAGATTCGAACCTGGCCTTGGTCCAACAGCACGCTTACCGGCTTTCTGTCCGCGACCCTGTTACCAATCGTACTTTTTATCATACAACTTGTAATTCAGAAACTCATCGGCGGGTGACGCTGATTTGAAACACTGCATGCACCTTTTGGCAGGACTTGCAAATCACTCGTTCTTCACCTGGAGATCATAGGAGGTTGTCAGCACCCATGCCATGATGGCAATAAAAATACCCCATTCGAGAAGTGCATTAAGCCAAAAGGCAGGTCGTTCAACGGTAAAAATAAGAGGATTTTCACCTGTACCAACCGGTTCGAGGACATACAGGAAGATGAAAGTAATGACAGAGATGCTGGCAGCCGGAATACTAGTCCAGCGGGAAAATTGCTTCTGCCTGGAAAAAAGAACATAGAGTGCAAAAAACGCCGATGACACCAACCCTGCCCGAAAGAACCACATGGCAAACACAATATGAGGGGCCAGGTTGTTCATCGGAAAAACGCCAACCAGTGCACCGGAAAGTCCGGTTGCCAGACCAAGGATGGCAAATATAAATCCCCAAAAATTCTTAAAAAGCATGGCTGTTCCGAGCATGAACCCGGTGATACACAACCCACCGATGAATAGGCTGACATTGAACACGATCGCCCATTGAGAAACACCCACTTCCCCCAGTTCCGAGATGAAATGGTTCAAGACCGAGTGATGCTCGCCGATCTTGCCGGTATAAACCATGGCGGTCAGCAGGGAACCCAGGATGATGATCAGCGGTCCGGAGAATCCAAGCAGGGTTGTGAGTTTTCGAATTTTCATTTGACAATATTATAATTGTTGTTCAGGACGATAATGGTATAAATTTCCTCTATCCATGCTGTAAGGTCAGCATTCTTCAATCGACAGAAAAACCTTGCGAAGGTTCAAAACCTTCGCAAGGTTTTATTTACTGTGCCCCAGGCGAGAATCGAACTCACAACCTTAGCCTTAGGAGTGCTCTGCTCTGTCCTTTTGAGCTACTGGGGCATGGACTGTAGATTATAACGCGCTTTCAAACGGGATTCAACAGGTACGGATGCTCACATTTCTTTGAGCATCTTTTTGACCAACCCCGGGCCTTGGTAAACCAGCCCGGTGTAGATCTGCACCAGGGCAGCCCCGGCTTCCAGGCGTTGACGGGCATCTGCGGAAGTCATCACACCACCGACGCTGACCACAGGGATGCGTCCCTTCACCCTGCCCACGATCTTCTCCAGCATTTGCATGCTGAGCGTTCGCAGAGGGGCACCGCTCAATCCACCGGATTCGCCGGCTTTCCCAGAAAGGAGATCGGGGCGTGCCAGCGTGGTGTTGGTGGCGATGATGCCATCCATGCCTGTCTCCATGATGACATCCAGGGCATCCCAAAGTTCGTCATCTGTAAGATCAGGCGCCAATTTGACCAGGATCGGGGTCTGGCTTTTCAGGTTGCCTCTTTCAATGGATATTGCTTTGAGCAGGTCTTCCAGCATCTGCCTGCCCTGCAGCCTGCGCAGACCAACTGTATTGGGAGAGCTGATGTTGATGGCCAGGTAGTCCGCCAGCGGTGAAAATGTGCGCATCAAAGATACGTAATCATCCGCCGACCGTTCCAGCGGAGTGTCCTTGTTCTTTCCCAGGTTGACTCCCAGGATGATCGCTGCTGGTCGTTCCCTATTTTTCAACATTTGGGCAGCAAATGCAGCCCCTTTCCCGGGGAAGCCCATCCGGTTGATGACTGCCTGGTCCTCAACCAGCCGGAAAATGCGCGGCCTAGAGTTGCCTGCTTGCGGCTGGGGTGTGGTTGTTCCCACCTCAATATGTCCAAAACCAAGTGCAGCCAGTCCTGCAACCGCCTCTCCATCCTTGTCGTATCCGGCTGCCAGCCCGATCGGGTTCCTGAAGGTCAGCCCAAATGCCTCCACCGGGTGATCAGGAACGGAATACATGGATTTCAGCAGCCAACGGGCTGGAGTGAACCTTCCTGCCAATCGCAGCAGCTGCAGGGTCATCCTGTGGGCATCTTCCGGGTCCATCTGAAAAAGCAGGGGGCGAATGGATCTATACATGGTTGGATAAGTTCAAGAGGTTTCAGTCAAAGGCGGTTGGTCGACCGGGATCAAAATGATGTGCAAAAGCTTCTTCGATCATCTCTCGCGTAGTTCGATCCTTCGAAAGTGGCGGCAGGTCATCCAGGTGAAAGAAGTCCACCCCCGTTGTTTCGTGATTGGTCCTGGGATTGCCTCCCTCCAGGCTGCATAGGAAGATCAGTTTATAGGCATGGTAGAACTCCAACGGGGCAAAGCGGTTGGCATCCAGCACAGCGATGACCTTGTCCACCGTGACATCAAATCCGGATTCTTCGAGAACTTCCCGCCTGACAGTTACACTGGGAAGGTCCCCGATATCCGCCCAGCCGCCCGGCATTGCCCAGCCTCCATCTGCCAATTCCCGGATCAACAGGAGCCTGTCATCCTGGAAGACTGCGGCACGCACATCGATTTTTGGTGTGGCATAGCCGTGCTGCAGGCTGAAACTCTCCATCACTTCCTCTTTCGAAAGATCAGAATTGCTCGCCAGTATCTCGGCGGAAATTTCTTCCAATTGATGGTAGCGCTCCAGGTCATAATCGTTCTTGCAGTAGGTCAACCCGGATTGACTGATCGTGTACAGAAGTCTTGCCCAGCGTAAAAGATCGGTGCTCTCTTTGCTCATGCTCTCTTCTTCTCTGTCAGCATCTCAAGGGTTTTGGCAATGCGCCGCTGCCTGGTTTCCGGGCGTTTCGCATCCAGGATGGCGTTGACATGTTCCTTCTGGTGGGAGTAGGAAAGCTTCTGGAAAGCTGCTTTGGCTGCAGGGTTCCTGTCCAGGGCTTCCTGCAGGTCTTTCGGGATGCTTACCTCCCTCGGAAGTGTATCTTCCTCAAGTTCGATTTTCACCTGGTCGCCAATATCCTTGCCAGTCTCTTGTCGGATCGCTTTCAGGATAATGAGAATGTGGAAGGGTTCCCCCATCCGCACCAGGGTGCCCCGGTATGGCTGCCCCTCAATAGTGGCTTTTACCGGGACGCGTTTTTTGCCAAATACCTCTTCCACGTCAAAGGGAATTCGTACATATGCACCGCCGCCACCTGCATCTTCGATGGTGGCTGTGAAGGATTGGATCCTAGTCATGGTGGCTATTGTAGCATGCTTGTATTTGAAATGATATGAACTTGTAGAGGCTCATCCCGGCGAGATCATTTTCTTCGGGTCAACCAGGAGGTCAAAATCGTTTGCGCTGATAAGACCGCTGGCAAGGGCTTCCTCGCGCAGGGTGGTACCGTTCTCCATGGCTTTGTGTGCGATCTGTGCGGCATTATCATAGCCGATCTTTGGAGTGAGGGCTGTGACCAGCATCAGGGAGCGGTTCACCAATTCGGTCAAACGCTGAATGTTCGGTTCAATGCCTGCGATGCAGTTGTCCGTCAGGCTGGATGTGGCATCCGCCAGCAGCCGGATGGACTGGAGGACATTGAAGATGATGACTGGTTTGTAGGTGTTCAATTCCATCTGTCCATTTGCGCCTGCAAAGGTGACTGTGGTGTGGTTGCCCATCACCTGGGCGCAGACCATCGTCATCGCTTCACACTGGGTTGGATTGACCTTGCCTGGCATGATGGATGAACCCGGCTCATTTTCAGGAAGCAGAAGCTCTCCGATGCCTGCCCGTGGTCCGGAACCCAATAAACGGATGTCATTGGCGATCTTGTACAGGCTGACCGCCAGGACATTCATCACGCCGGATACTTCCACCATGGCATCATGAGCTGCCAATGCCTCGAACTTGTTACCGGCAGAAGTGAAAGGCAGCCCCGTAAAGGAGGCAACTTCTTCCGCGAATCTTTCAGCAAATCCCACTGGTGCATTCAAACCGGTACCAACTGCAGTACCACCCTGGGCAAGCGGATACACTCGTTTCAACGCATCTTTCACCCTTTCAATGCCCATTTCAACCTGGGTGGCATATCCGGAGAACTCTTGTCCAAGTGTCAGCGGGACGGCATCCTGCAGGTGGGTCCGTCCGATCTTGACCAGGTCCTTCCAGGCTGTTGATTTTGCCAGCAGGATGGTATGCATGTGTTCCAGTGCCGGGATCAGATCATGCTGCAGAAGTTCAGCGGCAGCAATATGCATGGCGCTTGGAAAAGAGTCGTTGGAGGATTGGCTCTTGTTGACATGGTCGTTGGGATGCACAGGTTTTTTTGACCCCAGCTCACCGCCCAGCTTTTGAATGGACAGGTTGGCGATCACTTCATTGGCGTTCATATTCGATTGG
>Ga0209641_10004356_pt1 | contig 11687 bp, 13 predicted proteins | sample RifCSP16_1_FD_184022 | JGI IMG/M metagenome (GOLD analysis project Ga0209641, IMG submission 184022) | Soil microbial communities from Rifle, Colorado - Rifle CSP2_sed 16_1 (SPAdes) (version 2) | ecosystem: Environmental > Terrestrial > Deep subsurface > Rock core/Sediment | place: Rifle...
CCGGGGGGAATCCCCCTTGTATATCCCCGCTATGGAACAAGGGGGCGTAGCCCCCTTGTAAATCCCCGGTTGGAACCCGGGTTGCTCAGACCGCGATCGGCGCCTTGATCGCCGGGTGCGGCGCGTAGCCTTCGAGCGTGAAGTCCTCGTACCGGAACGCGAAGAGGTCCTTCACTTCGGGGTTGAGCTTCATCCTCGGGAACGGGCGCGGCGCCCTGGCGAGCTGCTCGCGCGCCTGGTCGAGGTGGTTCAGGTAGAGGTGCGCGTCACCTAGCGTGAGCACGAACTCCGCGGGCTTGAGCCCGGTCACCTGCGCGACCATCAGCGTGAGGAGCGCGTAGGACGCGATGTTGAACGGCACGCCGAGGAAGATGTCGGCGCTCCGCTGATACATCTGGCACGAGAGCCGTCCCTCGGCGACGTAGAACTGGAACAGCGCATGGCAGGGCGGCAGCGCCATCCGGTCGACCTCGGCGGGGTTCCACGCGGTGACGAGATGGCGCCGCGAGTCGGGCTTGCGCCTGATCGACTCCACGACCCTGGCAATCTGGTCGATCGTCGTGCCGTCGCCCGCCGGCCAGCTGCGCCACTGGGAGCCGTACACCGGACCGAGCTCGCCGCTCGCGTCGGCCCACTCGTCCCAGATCGTGACGCCGCGTTCCTGCAGCCAGCGCACGTTGGTGTCGCCGCGCAGGAACCACAGCAGCTCGTAGATGATCGACTTGAGATGCAGCTTCTTCGTGGTGAGCAGCGGGAACCGGTCGGAGAGGTCGAACCGCATCTGCCAGCCGAAGGTCGAGAGCGTGCCGGTGCCGGTGCGGTCGCTCTTGCGAGCCCCCTGCTCGAGCACGTGCTTCATCAGGTCGAGATAGGCGGCTTCACTCATCCGGAATCGGCGCCGGGTTCAGTGCGCGATGTAGTTGAACAGCTCCCGCGCCGACTGGAAGCGGTCCTCGGGACGCTTGGCGAGCAGCCGGTCGACGAGCGGCTGGTACCCGGCGAGCCGCTTGGGCAGCCGCGGGATCTCGCCGTGCACGTGCTGATAGGCGAGCGCCGACGCGTTGTCGCCCTCGTAGGCGTGCTTGCCGGTGAGCATCTCGTAGAGGATGACGCCGGTGGCGTACAGGTCGCCGCGCGCGTCGTGCGGATGGCCGAGGCACTGCTCGGGGCTCATGTAGAGGGGCGTGGCCATCACCATGCCCTTCTGGGTGAGCGTCGAGGTCGCGTCGATCTCGCGCGCCAGGCCGAAGTCGAGGATCGCCGGGCGGTGGTTCGCGCGGAACATGATGTTCTGCGGCTTCAGGTCGCGGTGCACGACGCCCGCCGCGTGCACGGCGTCGAGCGCCTCCGCGAGCTGCACCAGGATCTTGAGCGAGCCCATCGAGCTGATGCCCTTGCGGATGCGCTCCTGGAGGTCCCCGCCGGGGAAGTACTCCATGGCGAGCCACGGGTCGTCGGACGTGAATCCCTGGTCGAAGATCATGACGACGTGCTCGTTCTGGATGCGCTGGATGATCTTGTACTCGCGCACGAACCGCGCGCGCGACGCCGGGTCGGCGGCGAGCCGCGGGTCGAGCATCTTCAGCACGAGCTGCAGGCCGTCGGACTCCCGCTCGGCGAGGAAGACGCGCGACATCCCGCCTTCGCCGATCTTCCGCAGCACCTTGTACCCGGCGACGTCGAGCTTCACGTTGCCGGCCGGCTGGCCGATCTCGGCGATCGACAGCTGCTGGGTCCGGCGCAGCATGCCGACGTCGCGCGAGATCTCCACCGCCTCGATCATCGCCTCCTTGATCGCCATCGCGAGCCGGATCGCCGTGACGTCGGGCTTCTTGAGGCAGTCCGCGGCGCCGGCCTTGATCGCCTTGACCGCCGTGTCCTCGCCCCCCGAGTCGGAGAGCACGAGCGTCGGCGGAACCGGCCCCTCGGCGCGGAACTCCCGCAGCCACTCGAGGCCGTCCTGTCCGTCGCCGGGCGTGTCGTCGAGCAGCAACGCGTCGTACCGGCGCCAGTCGAAGCCGACGGTCGGCTTGCCGTGGCGGGCCGGGTCCCAGAGGGTGAGTTCGGCGTCGGGCATTGCGGCGCCGAGATACTGCGCGATCCGCTCGCGAAACTCCCGGGAATCGTCGATGACCAGGACGCGCATTCGGTCAAGGAGGGAAAGGCTCGCTGGATGATAGCTCTTTCCGGGAGCGCGTCTCCGGCGGCACGCGCCAAAGTGTGACGGCTACCGCAATCGCGAAGAGACAATAAGCGAGCGTGAAACCCCACTCGGGAAAGTCGTAGTAGAGGAGCCGGCTCACCCAGCGGCCGACGAAGCTCGGGCCGTCGGGGCTTCCGCTCCGCAGCAGGTACTCCCAGACGGTGAGCGGACAGGCGACGCCGACGAGCGCCTCGGCGGCGACGAAGACGATCGCCGCGAGATGGGCGTAGCGAAACGCGCGGTTGCGGATCCAGCGCCATCCGGCGACGGCGCCGACGAGGATCAGCGCGAGACCCCCGACGACGAACACGACGAACGCGAAGTGGAGGACGAGGATGACGTCGGCGAGGAGAGCAGTGCTCACTGCCGAGCCTCTGCCGTCCTCAGGGTGCGGCCCCGGTCGACCCGAGGTGCGTCACGGGTCCCCGCCCGTGACGTAGGGTCGCCGCGGATCCGCGCACCACTCGCTCCACGAACCGGGATAGACGCGGCTTCCCGAAAGCCCCGCGATCTCCATCGCGAGGAGGTTGTGGCATGCCGCAACGCCCGAGCCGCACGAGTGCACGACGCCTTCCCCAGGCACCCCCGCGAGCAACCCCTGCCACTCCGCGCGGAGCTGTGCCGCCGGTTTGAACACGCCGCCCGTGGCGAGATTCTCCCCGACGAAGCGGTTGACCGAGCCGGGAATGTGGCCGGCCACGGGATCGATCGGCTCGGCCTCGCCGCGATACCGTTCGGCCGACCGCGCGTCGACGAGCTTCACCGCCCCGTCGCGCAGGTGCGAGGCGACGAATCCGACATCCACCGCGAGTGGCCGCACGCGCGGCGCGAACCGCGCCGGCGCGATGCGCGGCAGCGCCGCCGTTTCTGGCCGCTCCTCCCGCAGCCACTTGGCCAGGCCGCCGTCGAGCACCGCGACCGCGGCGTGCCCGAGCCAGCGCAACATCCACCAGAGACGCGCCGCGCTCGCGCCGCCCTGGGCGTCGTAAGCAACGACCTGCGAGTCCCGCCCAACCCCGGCCGCGCCGAGCTTCGCCGCGAAGGCGGCGGGGTCGGGGAGCGGATGGCGCCCGTTCCGGCCGGTGAGCGGCCCCGCGAGGTCCTCGTCCATGTGCATGAACCGCGCGCCGGGGATGTGCGACTTCAGGTACTCCTCGCGGCCCGCGTCCGGGCGCGCGAGGTCGTGGCGGCAGTCGAACACGACCCAGGCTGGATCGTCGAGGTGGCCGGCGAGCGTGTGGGTGTCGACGAGGGTGGTGAAGGACATGGCCGCGCCGTTGCGTTGCGACGGAATATAGCCCCCTGATGTAGCCCTGTCATCGCCCCGGCTGGGCGATAATTGCGCATCCGCGGAGAGCCACCATGAATGAGCCCGTCACCAAGGGCATGACCGAGGTCGCTGCGAACCTCGACCCGTACTGGATGCCGTTCTCGCACAATCGCTACTTCAAGCGGCATCCCGCGCGGCGCCTCCTCGCACGCGCGGAGGGCGCGTACTACTGGACCGTCGAGGGCGACCGCCTGTTCGACTGTCTCTCGGGGCTCTGGTGCGTCGGCCTCGGCCATGCGCACCCGCGCATCGGCGCGGCGCTCAAGCGCCAGTTCGAGACGATCGACTACAGCCCGGCGTTCCAGATGGGCTACCCGGGCACGTTCCGGCTCGCCGAGCGCATCGCGGCGCTGGCGCCGGCCGGGCTCGATCACGTGTTCTTCGTCAACTCGGGCTCCGAGTCGGTCGACACCGCGCTCAAGATCGCGCTCGGCTACCACCGCATGAAGGGCGAGGCGGCGCGCACGCGCTTCATCGGCCGCGAGCGCGGCTATCACGGCGTCGGCTTCGGCGGCATCTCGGTTGGCGGGATGGTCGCGAACCGCAAGATGTTCCCGTCGGCGCAGCTCGTCGGCGTCGACCACCTGCCGCACACGCACAACCCGGCCGAGATGGCGTTCTCGCGCGGCATGCCGGGCTGGGGCGCGCACCTCGCCGACGAGCTCAGCCGGCTCGTCGCCCTGCACGACGCGTCGACCATCGCCGCGGTCATCGTCGAGCCAATGCAGGGCTCGGCGGGCGTGATCGTGCCGCCGGTCGGCTATCTGCAGAAGCTGCGGGAGGTCTGCACGAAGCACGGCATCCTGCTCGTCTTCGACGAGGTCATCACCGGATTCGGGCGCATGGGCGCGGCGTTCGGCGCCGACCGCTTCGGCGTCGTGCCGGACATGATCACGTTCGCCAAGAACGTGAACAACGGCGTGGTCCCGCTCGGCGGCGTGATCGCCCGCAAGGAGATCTACGAGGCGTTCATGACCGGGCCCGAGCATTCGGTCGAGTTCTTCCACGGCTACACGTACTCGGGGCATCCGATGGCGGTCGCCGCCGCGCACGCCACCCTCGACCTCCTGGAGGAGGAGGGGGTGTTCGCGCGCGTGCGCGCGCTCGAGCCGGTGCTCGAGAACGCCATGCACTCGCTGAAGGGCGAGCCGGGCGTCCTCGACATCCGCAACTGCGGGCTCGCCGCCGCGGTCGACCTCGAGCCGATCGCCGGCGAGCCGGGCCTGCGCGCGATCCGCGTGTTCGAGCAGGCGCTCGCGCTCGGCCAGCTGCCGCGCTTCACCGGCGACACGATTGCGGTCGGTCCGCCCTTCATCTCTACCGAAGCCGAGATCGCGAAGATGGCGGACGACCTGCGCAAGGCAATCCGCGCGACTTGTTAAATGGGGCAGCTTGTCCGGAATCGGGGAGCACGAGGGGGCATGCCCCCGCGTAGCGTGACAACTACACGGAGGCCACGATGAACGATCTCGCCGCCGGCTCCAACGTGCTCCTGCACGCGATGCTCGCGCGCGCGTGCGTCGCCGCCTGAGGACCGCATGGCGAAGCGCGAGTCCTCCGGCGCCGAGGCGCCTGCGAGCTTCGAGGCCGCGCTCGCCGAGCTCGAGAAGATCGTCCAGTCGATGGAGGCGGGCAGCCTGACGCTCGAGCAGTCGCTCGCCGCGCACCAGCGGGGGCTGGAGCTCGCCAGGTATTGCCAGGCGACCCTTGCGCAGGCGCAGCAGCAGGTCCGCGTGCTGGAGGACGAAGCGCTGAAGGCGATGCCGGCGGGGTCGGCGAGTGGCGACGCCGAAGGCTGAGTTCCGCGACTGGATGGCGGGCGTGCAGGCGCGCGTCGAGCGCGCACTCGACCGCATGCTCCCGCCCGGCGGCGAGGCCCCGCAGCGGCTGCACGAAGCGATGCGCTACGCCGTGCTGGGCGGCGGCAAGCGGGTGAGACCGCTGCTCGCCTTCGCCGCGGGCGAGGCCGCGCGCGCGGCGCCGGAACGGCTCGAGGCGGTCGCCTGCGCCGTCGAGCTCCTCCACGCCTACTCCCTCGTCCACGACGACCTGCCGTGCATGGACGACGACACGCTCCGCCGCGGCAAGCCGACGGTGCACGTCGAGTTCGACGAGGCGACGGCGCTCCTCGTCGGCGACAGCCTGCAGTCGCTGGCGTTCGAGGTGCTGGCGGGGAATCGCCTCGCCGACGATCCCGCGGCCCAGCTCGAGATGGTGCGCGCCTTCGCGGTCGCGAGTGGCACCCGCGGCATGGCGGGCGGCCAGGCGATCGACCTCGCCGCGGTCGGGACGAGCCTCACGCTTCCGGAGCTCGAGTTCATGCACATCCTCAAGACCGGCGCCCTGATCCGGGCGTCGGTCATGCTCAGCGTACGCTGCGGCGACGCGCTGGGCGCGGCCGAGCTCGGGCGGCTCGATCGATACGCCAAGTGCGTCGGCCTCGCTTTCCAGGTGGTCGACGACGTCCTCGACACCGAGACCCCGACGGCGACGCTCGGCAAGACCGCCGGCAAGGACGCGGCGCGGGGCAAGCCCACCTACGTGTCCGTGCTCGGGCTCGCCCGCGCGCGCGCGCTCGCGCAGGAGCTGCGCCGGGATGCGCGCGCCGCCCTGGAGGGGTTCGGCCCGCGCGCCGAACGGCTGCTCGACCTCGCCGATTTCATCGTGCTGCGCGAGTTCTGACGCGCCGGACGCGCTACAATCACCGGCAGCAGCAGCGCCCGGCTCCCCCGTCCGCACCCGAGATTCCGCAACCCGTGGCCTACGAGCTTCTTCGGACCATCAACGACCCTGCGAGCCTCCGCAAGCTCGAACGCAAGCAGCTCGGCGAGCTCGCGACCGAGCTGCGGGCCTTCGTGCTGGAGTCGGTCAGCAAGACCGGCGGGCACCTCGCGTCGAACCTCGGCTCGGTGGAGCTCACGATCGCGCTCCACTGGGTCTTCAACACCCCGGAGGACCGGATCGTCTGGGACGTCGGCCACCAGACCTATCCGCACAAGATCCTCACCGGGCGCCGCGAGGCAATGGCGCGACTGCGGATGCTGGGCGGGATCTCGGGCTTCCCGCGCCGGAGCGAATCGGCCTACGACACGTTCGGGACCGCGCACTCGAGCACCTCGATCAGCGCGGCGCTCGGGATGGCGGTCGCCGCCAAGCGCAAGGGCGAGCAGCGGCGCGTCATCGCCGTCATCGGCGATGGCGCGATGTCGGCGGGCATGGCCTTCGAGGCGATGAACAACGCCGGGATCGCCGACGGCGTAAGCCTCCTCGTGATCCTGAACGACAACGACATGTCGATCTCGCCGGCGGTGGGCGGAATGAACCGCTACCTCGCACGGCTCGTTTCCGGGCGGTTCTACGCTGCGGCGCGGCGCGCAGCGGAGAAAGTGCTCTCCGGAGTGCCGCCGCTGTGGGAGCTCGCGCGCAAGGTCGAGGAGCACGCCAAGGGCATGGTCGTCCCGTCGACGCTGTTCGAGGAGTTCGGCTTCAACTACATCGGTCCGATCGACGGCCACGACCTCGACTCGCTCATCCCGACGCTGAAGAACATCAAGGCGCTGCCCGGCCCGCAGTTCCTCCACATCGTGACCACCAAGGGTCAGGGCTACAAGCTCGCGGAGGCCGACCCCGTCCTGTACCACGGCGTCTCGAAGTTCGAGCCCGCGGCCGGGATCGCCGGCGGCAAGTCCGGCGGCAAGCCGACGTTCACCCAGGTCTTCGGCGACTGGCTGTGCGACATGGCCGAGCGCGATCCGCGCCTGATCGGCATCACGCCCGCGATGCGCGAAGGCTCCGGGCTGGTGAAGTTCGCCGAGCAGTTCCCCGACCGCTACTTCGACGTCGGCATTGCCGAGCAGCACGCCGTGACCTTCGCCGCCGGGCTCGCCTGCGAGGGGCTCAAGCCGGTGGTCGCGATCTACTCGACGTTCCTCCAGCGCGCCTACGACCAGTTCATCCACGACGTCCAGATCCAGAACCTGCCGGTGCTCTTCGCGCTCGACCGGGCGGGGCTGGTCGGCGCCGACGGGCAGACCCACCACGGTGCGTTCGACCTCGCGTACCTGCGCTGCGTCCCGAACATCACCGTGATGGCGCCCGCGGACGAGAACGAGTGCCGCCAGATGCTCTACACCGGGTTCCTGCTCGATGGCCCGGCGGCGGTGCGGTATCCGCGCGGCGGCGGCCTCGGCGTGCCGGTCGAGAAGGAGATGCGCGCGCTGCCGATCGGCAAGGGCGAGGTTCGCCGCGAGGGCCGTCGGGTCGCGATCCTCGCGTTCGGGACGCTGCTCAAGCCCGCGCTCGAAGCGGGCGAGGAGCTCGACGCGACCGTCGTGAACATGCGCTTCGTCAAGCCGCTCGACGACGAGCTCGTCGCCCAGCTCGCGCGCTCGCATGCGCTCCTGGTCACGGTCGAGGACAACGTCGTGATGGGCGGTGCCGGGAGCGCGGTGGCCGAGAGCCTCGCCGCCCAGGGGATCGGTGCCGCGCTGCTCCAGCTCGGGCTCCCCGACCGGTTCATCGATCACGGCGACCAGAACCAGCTGCTCGCGGTGGCGGGGCTGAACAAGGACGGGATCCTCGCGTCGATCCGCGCCCGCCTCGGGCAGCTTTCGCCGCACGTGCGAGCTGCATAACCCCGTGCGGCGAAAGGACTTTGGGCCGACGTCGCGAGGGTGCGTGCTAGAATCGCCAGGTCTCCCGCGACTCGCCTACGAAAGGCCTCCGGCATGAACACCCGCGACCCCGTCGGCGCCAAAGGCGCCGCGCCGGACGCCATTCCCGACGTCCAGGCGTCCGCCGACACGCGCCGGCTCGCGATCGACAAGGTCGGGATCAAGGCGATCCGGCACCCGATCCGGGTGGCGGAGAAGGGCGGTGGCGTGCAGCACACGATCGCTACCTTCAACATGTACGTCGGGCTGCCGCACCACTTCAAGGGCACGCACATGTCGCGGTTCGTGGAGATCCTGCACGCGCACGAGCGCGAGATCTCGGTGGACAGCTTCAAGTCCATGCTGCGCGAGATGGTCGAGCGGCTCGAGGCCGAGTCCGGCCACATCGAGATGAGCTTCCCGTACTTCATCGAGAAGCGCGCACCGGTCTCGGGCGTGCAGAGCCTGATGGACTACGACGTGACCTTCAACGGCGGGATCGAGCGCGGCCGACCGACCTTCACCATGAAGGTGGTGGTGCCGGTGACGAGCCTCTGCCCGTGCTCCAAGGAGATCTCCGAGTACGGCGCCCACAACCAGCGCTCGCACGTGACGGTCACCGCGCGGACCAAGGGCTTCGTCTGGATCGAGGACCTGGTTGCGGCGGGGGAGGCTGAAGGGTCGTCCGAGCTCTTCGGCCTGCTCAAGCGCCCGGACGAGAAGTACGTCACCGAGCGCGCCTACGACAACCCGAAGTTCGTCGAGGACATGGTGCGCGACGTCGCCGGGCGCCTGGAGAAAGACGAGCGGATCGAGTGGTTCTCGGTCGAGTCCGAGAACTTCGAGTCGATCCACAACCACTCCGCCTACGCGCTGATCGAGCGCGACAAAGCCGGCGCCTGACTCTCCGCCTCGTTCTCGCCGCCGGCCTCGCCGCGGTCCTTTCCGCCGCGGCGCAAGCGACCACCGTCATGGTCATGTCGCTCGAGACCGACCGTGCCCAGGTCCTGGTCAACGGCACGGCGGTCCGAACCCTGCGCGCCGGCCAGACCTCGCCGGAAGGCGTCCGCCTCGTCGCGGCGGACCGGGCGAAAGCGGTGCTGGAGGTCGATGGCCGGACCCTGACCCTCGGCATCGGCCAATCCACGGTCGCCAGCGTCGAGCTGAAGGCCGACGCGCGGGGACACTTCATCACCACGGCTTACATCAACGGCGTGCCGACGCGGGCCCTGATCGACACCGGCGCCACCAGCGTCGCGATCTCGACCGACGACGCGCAGCGGATGGCGATCGACTACGCCGGCGCGCCGCGGGTGCAGATCGGGACCGCTGGCGGGCCCAGGACCGGCTATCGGGTGATCCTCGCAACCGTGAGCGTCGGCAGCATCACGCTTCGGAACGTGGAGGGGGTCGTGATGGAGGCCGGGCGGGACGAGCTTCCCATCACCGCGATCGGCATGAGCTACCTGAACGGCGTCGACCTGCGCCGTGCGGGCGACACGCTGACGCTCACCCGCCGCAACTTCTAGAACCGCTTGATCAGCACCATCGTCTCGCCCTCGCGCTTCATCTCGGTGCGGTTGAGGAAGCTCATCCCGAGGAGTGCAAAGGGCAGCCCCGCTTCGACGACGTGCGCCTCCACGCCGTTCATCGTGATGTCGCCCACCCGGACGCTGTCGAGCGTGACCCTGTACGCTGAGTTGCGCCCGGCCGCCGTCTGGACGCCGTCGCGCTGGCCCTTCAGGTAGTCGATGCCCAGCCGCCGGGCGTCGGCCGCCGGCAGGGAGATCATCGTCGCCCCGGTGTCGACGAGGAACCGGACGTTGCCGCCGTTCACCTGGCCCACAGTCCAGAACATTCCCCCCGCGTCGGCCTTGATGGTCACCGAGCTGCCGGTGCCGGCCGCGCGCGAGACGTACGGCTGGCCCAGCCGCAGCGTGCGGCGCTGCCCGTCGACCTCGAACGTCGCGGTCTCGCGATCGACGGCCACGAGCTCGACCCCTTCAGGCGAGCGTTGCCCGACGCTCAGCGTCCGCGGCTGGCTGCCGTTGATCGACACCACGGCCTTGCTGCCGAACAGGCCGACGACGTTGAGGTCGGTCGCCGCCGCGGGTCCGGCGAGCGCCAGGGCGAGCCCCAGCACTGCAATACAATCGGCACGCTTCATGGGTAAAGCGAGGGCTATGAAACCGATCGCCATCTTCCGGCAGAGTTCCACCGAGGGTCCAGGGTATTTTGCCGCTTATCTCGACGCACAGCGCATCCCCTGGCGCGTCGTCCGCGTCGACCAGGGTGAGCCCGTCCCGACCGACCCGCGCGCCTTCGCCGGGCTCGTGTTCATGGGCGGGCCGATGAGCGTGAACGACGACCTCGCCTGGATCCCGGCGGAGCTCGAGCTCATCCGGCGGGCGGTCGACGCGGAGGTACCCTGCCTCGGCCACTGCCTCGGCGGGCAGCTGATGTCGAAGGCGCTGGGCGGCGAGGTCACGCGGAGCCCCGTGAAAGAGATCGGGTGGGGAAGCGTGCAGGTCGCCGACGGCCCCGTCGCGCGGCACTGGTTCGGCGAGCTGCGCGAGTTCCTCTCGTTCCACTGGCACGGCGAGACGTTCACAATCCCGCGCGGCGCCACGCGGATCCTGGGGAGCCCCCATTGCGCGAACCAGGCGTTCGCGCTCGGCCGGCATCTCGGGATGCAGTGTCACGTGGAGATGACTGCCGATCTGATCCGGACGTGGTACGCGGACGCCGGCGAGGAGGTCCGCCGCCACGCGGGCGCTGCGGTGCAGACGGCCGAGCAGGCCGAGGAGCGGATCGAGGAGCGGGTGCGCGAGCTGAACGGCGTCGCCGCGCGGCTGTACGACCGGTGGGTCGAGGGGCTCGCGCGCTAGGCGGCTAGTCGCGGAAGTTCCCGAACTGCAGCGGGATCTCGGTGACCGACTGCTTGACGAGCTGGATCACCGCCTGCAGGTCGTCCTTCTTCGTCCCCGACACGCGCACCGCCGCGCCCTGGATCGAGGCCTGGGCCTTGAGCTTCGAGTCCTTGATCAGCTTGACGATCCGCTTCGCCGTCTCCTGCTCGATCCCGTTTCTGACGTCGACGACCTGCTTCACCTTGTTCCCGCCGATCTTCTCGACCGCCTTCGCGTCGAGCGCGCGCACGTCGACGCCGCGCTTCGCGCAGCGCCCGGTGAAGAGGTCCATCACCTGCTTCAGCTTGAAGTCGTCGTCGGCGTAGACCGCGAGCGCCGCCTCGGCCTGCTCGATCCGCGCGTCCGAGCCCTTGAAATCGAAGCGGTTCTGGATCTCCTTGTTCGCCTGGTCGACGGCGTTCTTGAGCTCCATCTTGTTGACTTCCGAGGTGATGTCGAACGACGGCATGGCGCGGGTTCTCCGGTGCGCGAGGGGCGCGATTATACGGCGCGCGGGCGCTCGTGCCTGGCCCGGCGCAGCACGAGCGCGCCGGCGAACGTCGCGACCGCGAGCAGGAGATAGCCTGCGCCCA
>Ga0209641_10004357_pt1 | contig 11686 bp, 11 predicted proteins | sample RifCSP16_1_FD_184022 | JGI IMG/M metagenome (GOLD analysis project Ga0209641, IMG submission 184022) | Soil microbial communities from Rifle, Colorado - Rifle CSP2_sed 16_1 (SPAdes) (version 2) | ecosystem: Environmental > Terrestrial > Deep subsurface > Rock core/Sediment | place: Rifle...
TCCTATCCTTTACTCCATTGGCGGGAGGCTCTTGAGTAGCCCCAAATGCGAGCAGTTCATCCCCGACATTCAAAGAAGAAATAGGCACCCACCTCAAATCCGAAGTCAGTACACGATGATGTCCCGCTAGGCATTGAAAGTCAAAGTGAATCCCAGGCGTCCACTTCACGACATCCGTAAGATAGCGATGCATTATTCTCTCCGGGAGAAAGCCGCGCACCTCTGATTTGGGAACAGCACGGGCTTCCAATGGGTCTATGCCAACCTGAATGCGGCGTGGGCCGCGGCGGTGCAATACTTGCCAATCGGGGTCAGGGGCTATCACCTCCCCCTTCAATGCATCCCGCGAGCGCAGGCGCACCGGCCGCTCCACGGGCTGAGGAATGTGAATCCGCTGGCGCCTGCCTGGTTTTATAATACTGCGTGTGGTGTTGAAGGGTCTTTTTCGTTGCGCCATTATCCGACCAGGACCAAGTTGATTCTGGCAACTTGTTCAATATTGGCATAGTCGTCCAGCCCTGAGAGATGCTCTTCTAAATCATATGTGTTCAGGGATGATACAAATGCGTAATGTGACCGTCCGAAGTGGTCGATAAACTCAACAGGAGATTTTGAAGCCCGCGCCGTCTCCAGGTCTGCATCCATGGTTTGGGCGGTGCGGCTGTCCTCACGCCCGTCAAACACGACCTTGGTGCCCAGCAGAATATCGTAGCTGTAACCATAAGCCTCATCGGGGCGCATGAGGAAGCGATAGGTCAGGCTTTCCAAAATAGGAGACTGGGCGGAGTCGGCGGTGACGAAACGCACATCAACTAATAGATAGTTATATTCAATGCTGTTCAAGCTGTTCGGCATGGTGAGTTCGGTCACGCCATTTGAAGTTACTGTGCTCCATAGCACATAGGCTCCGCCATCAATAGAATAGTAGACAGCCAGTGTGCGGGTAGCAGTGAGATTGGATGCCTCGATGAGAAGGGACGGGCTGGACTTGATGACCCGCCGATACCCCGCATCCATCCGAGAGAAAATAATCCCATGGCTTCCTGTCGTGGGAAAGTTCGCATACGGAAATACGGATTGCTCCTGAAAGCGGATGAAGAGGGTCTTGACTGTCCCCGCCTCGGCGCGCCCAATCCACAGGCGCTCGTTGTCCGTGTCATATCCCATGGCGGTAGTGAGCCACGCCCCGCCCGTTAGAACCGCCACCCCGCTAACCACGATATCCAACAGCTTATGCCATGACACCCCATCCCAGCACAACAGGCTCTCAGTGTACTGCGCTTCGTTGGTGCGGGCAGTCATGTATAGGTAGTCGCCCACCGCCACGAAATTACTGAAGCGCCCATAAGTCAAATAGGGAAAGGTGTCGCTGATGCGGGGCGGGGTCATGGGGGTCGCCCGCGTCCCATTCCATTGGAACAATTGGTCACGAATGGCAAATATCAGGAAGCCCTTGTATTCTGCCATGGAACGGAAATTCCATGAGGAGCGCTCGTTGGTGTAATCCAGCACCTGGCGGGCAATGCGATCTGCCCCCAACTCCCACAGGCCGTCTTCTCGGGCAAAGAACAGGCGACTGAACGCACGGATAGCGCCCACCACCCGAACATCGTTGGCCCCAATGTATATCTCATTGGTGTCATCAGCGGGAGCGCCTTCCAAGTCACTCAGGTCATCCTCACTGGCATAATAGACCGTATTAGTTCCTTTCAGAGCATACACATATCCAGCATGGGCAATCAACAGGCGATAGTTAGTGGAGTTGGTGCCGGCACCGGCGTCACTATGCACGCCGTCCCGCCCTACTTTGCGGATGCGCCCGTTAGAAGGACAATAGAACATATAGGAGCCAAGACCCAATGCCCAATTCACGCGGGTGTGGGTTGCATTGTTGATGTTTACAGCCAAGTGGCAGTACAGCAGTGAACTGCTCCACGTCCAGCTCATATCCACACTTGCCCCGCCGGCTTCGGTGGAAACGCCAGATTGCATGCTACTGGCTAGAGGCACTTGTACTTTTTGAGTTTGACCCGCTCCCTTGGTTATTGTCTCCTGTCCATTGATGGCTACCGCATCTATCACCAAATCATTGGCCTCAGAAGTCACAGCGGTGGAGACGGAGGTGGCGGTGCCTGTTGCGGTTTGTACAGTTCCAGTGGGAGTGCTTTGGTCAACATTGAATATAGGAATGCCGGTGGCAATAATGGCAGTGCTTGCTGACAGCGTAATCACAATGGACTTGCGCCCGCGTGGGGGATCCACCAGTTTGTACATCAGCAATTTCGGGGCTGTGCCAACTGTTCCAATGACAGTCATGGCTGCCCCGCCGCAGGTCACAGAACTCACCGTGACGTTGGTCTTCAATTGAATAGTGACTATGAGGAGGGCATCAGCAGCATTTGCAATTGTAATTGGAAAAGTCAGGGAGGCGGCGGCCGCTGACTTAGCTCGGGCAATGCCGTTTGATTCCGTATCATTACCAATGAAGATTGGTGAGATGGCTCCGTGTTCCTGTTGCCATACTTCGCCATCAAAACGGTGCAGCCCCTGCGGACCCCACGACCACTCCGCACCATCCCATCCGGTGAACCCATCCCGCCGCACATTATCAGTGGAAGGCAGGCTGGTTTCCAACGCCGTGAACATCATGGCAATACCGGCATGGCGGGTATCTATGTTTCCATAAGTGCGCAGGTAACCCTGAGCATCCTCGCTCCATGGGAAGCCGAAGCCATGCTGCCAGGATGTCTGAAGCTGGGATTGATAAAGACCTAATTCGGAGTGAACAACCGAGCCGCCCGCAGTGCTGGCCCGCGGAGAAAAATCCACAATGTCCGATTTCCTCCGTGATCCGAGGCGGACGCGGTAGGGCTTTCCATTCAATTGTATATGCCCAAATTCAGGAGCGGCCATTCTACCCGTTCCATCCCATTGGGTCGTCTAATGAACCACCGTATCCGCCGTCAGGCGCGTCGTACATGAACAGGCTCATAGCAGGTTCGTGCATCTCAGAAGAGGCGCGGGCCTGTTCTGCTTCCACCCTCAACCGCTCCGTCTTGCTGACGTAGTGTGGGCGATCCACGCGGGAGCTATCCGTGCGCATCTCATACAATTCCTTCATTGCCCACGGCACGATGAACTCAGGCAACACAGGAGTGGTGTCGTCATCATCTGTCATGTCGCTGGGCTTATATGAATATTGGAAGCGGAGACGCATGCCCGCATAAGATTCGTAGCGGGCGTGCAGGTACATCTTGGATGGAAATTCCTGGCGGTCAAAGCGCACGCCAAGTATCTGCTTCCAATCTTGATATTGCTCTGATGGGTTCCAAATGCAGTATTTGGAAGTGCTATCGGGATTGGTCGTCCATGTTGGAATGGTTAGCTGGCTGCCGGATACGCTGCTAATCGTGCGCACCTGCCCAGCCCCCGTGCCATCATAGATAGAAACCTTCCATGTTGCTGCCGCCCCATCGGTTACAAAGTTATGGGCAGTATCGGTAAGCGTTGTGGCCGCGCCCGCCGTCGCCGTTCCTCGAATGACGGAGCGGGGCAGTTCCACCCAAATGTTATAGATTTTCCACGGGGTTGGGCTGAGGGAGGTAAATGCATACTCCAGTGTATTGGTTTTGACTACCAAGGTGTCTTCGTCAACCTGCACGCCAAAGAAAGTCTTGGCGCCCTCACGATTGGCGTTGTTGATGGCGGCGTGGATTTCGTAGGGAGAGTAAACATCGAACATTTGATACAGCGTGCCCGCTGTTGGGCTGGCAGAGAGTGCCTGGTCCAGCGTCACAGAGCCGGGGGTGGCAAAGTCAGTTACCCGTCGTATATCCCCGGCAGGGTCAGCCGAACCTGCAATTGCAGGCAGTACCATCAGCCAACGCTGGTTCCAGTAATCCGCAGATTGCACCAGGGCGGCATCCACGATAGCGGGCGTGCCGGCTACATAGGAATCAATCGTGCCAGACCCACCGTAGCGCTTGTGGAACTCCATGCCCATGCGCAGGGCGATCTGGTCACGCAGGTCGCTGCGAGTAACAGTGGGTTGGGTCATTTAGGCATCCTTTACCCATGCACCATCTAAATCAAATTCGTCGCTGGCGCGCTTGATGCGTTGCACCAGAGCCAGTAATACTTGCTTGTTCGTGCGCCCTGCTGGAATGGTTGGGTGTCCCTGAGCGGTCAGCCATGCGTTTATCTTGTTGCGCACCTTGCTTGCCACCACGCCGTCCAACTCTCCAAACTTCCTCACCCCATCATCCGTCATCGCCACCAGCGGAAAGACCTGCGGCAGGGCGGCAATGTTCTGTAATTGAGTGGGCGTGCCGCTCATGATGTAGAACGCGTAGTTCCCTTTCGGCCCAGCAGCCAGTGAATAGCCGTGGAAGGGCAAGCCCCCGATGTCAGGGGACCCGCCAACCATTGAAGCAATCGCGTACATCCACATCAGACCCTCACTTCCAACGCGCTCGCATATTCGAGAAGCGTTCGCTTATTCTTAGTTACGTTGCACCGTCTACAGGCGGGGACAACATTCGTCTTTGTATTGTTTCCGCCGCGAGAGATAGGTGTCATGTGTTCCATATCGAAGCTATCAACGGGCTGTAAACAATAGGCGCAGTGATAATTGAACTCAGCTAATACTTCTGCCCACTGTTCCTTTGTAAAATCATTTATTTCACAGCCTTCTAGTCTTGCCCGTCGTTGGTGGTAGTACTCACTTTGCCTTGCGGGGCTAGTATGTGGAGCGCTCGTTCCGCCCTTCCACGCTGGGTGGTTTGCACCAGTCAAGTTGATGGCGTTCCATTCGCGCATACATTTCAAGGAGCAGAACTTATAAACCCCCTTCCTTGAAGGCGTTGGAGTTCTCTCGAAATGGCCCGCACACATTACGCAAACAAAGGATTGCCGTCTTTCTTTTGCTTTGTCCCTGCATGTTGCGGAGCAATACCGCCCTCCACCGCGGCTCTCTAAATCTCGCCTATCGTCCCAATCATTGCCACAATGCTCACAAGTTCTGGTTACAAGACCGCCTTTCCAGTGTGGGTTCTTAGCCCCCACTAGGCGGCCCTTTTGAAACGCGTACACACAGGAACGAGAGCAAAATAGGTTGCGCCCAGTTCGTAATTCGTAAGGCCATTTCTGAATAACCTTTCCACAGTTGGCACAGGTGCAATCTATTTTGCTAGGCGACATACGGGTTGAAACTTGCATCGTACTCACCTCCTGTTCCTCGGCTCCATAAAACAAAGTTGTCAAGACTATTCGAACTGGACGTACTGAAAATTCCATGCAGAGTATTATTTGTTATTCCTGCGTCACTAACTGTGGCCTGAGTTCCTACGAGGGCCTCCGCGTAATACACGCGTACTGCTGTGCCATCCTTTACTACGACCAGGCGTGCGCCAGCGGAGTAGGTGACTGTTGCGGTGATGAGATTTGTGTAAACACCTGCTACGCATTTGTCGAGATATATGCTTGTGGTTGTATTAGCTTTATGAAGATAGGCAAGTAAGAAATTTGCAGGCGTGGCGGCGCTGTCAAGGTTGAAAACCACACCTGCTTGATTGTCGTCATCCCATGTGATTGCAGCCTCAACAAGTACATTGGCAGAACTGGAAGCAATAGAGGAAAATAATTCCGATAATGTTAGGGCTTTGATTGAAACATCATCTACGTCGCCGTCGCTGGTTGCCGAGAGCGCTCTAACGCCACCAGTAAGGCCAGCAGTGGAGCGTCCAGTCTGTGTGAATGTTCCACTCGCGGACTTGATGGAGGATAGGGAAACAGAACTCAGCGCTCCAAGAAAGACACAGAAATTTGACGCCCTTCTAACTAAAGTCCAAGTCGTGCTATACCATTGTCCAATAGTAAGAATACTCTCAGAAAGGGACGCCGCCGCGCCCGCGGCTTTGGTTGCTATCCCAGCCGCAATCGTCCATCCCGAACCCTTCGTCCAATCCGTATCTGCCGCAAATGCTCCATTGACAACTAGGTCACTTCCCAACGATGGCGTATTCACCGCCTTATTAGTAGCAATGGCAAATGTAGAGCCAGTCCACGTCAATCCATCGCCGCCAGCTTCTTCCGAGCCGCCGCCGCCCGTTGTACCTAATGCGCCATCTGCGCGAGTGAACGCGTCTGAGGCTAATGGCGTGATAGTGATGAGGTTGGAGGGGATGCGGAGTTGGTCGGCGGTGAAGATACTGATTGTGTTTGCCGCCGCCACAGTTGGATACGCACCGGCTGTTCCCACTTTCGTGCAATACAGAAATGTCCAATTGGTAAACGCCCCGCCCTTGATGAACCAGAACATGCCCGTGGCGCGCATAACAGCGGCTATGGAGTAGTTGGTTGAAGTGGAATAACTACCCATCGCTATAGCAGTGGCACTATTGGCGTAGACGTAAAAGAGGTTTGAGCCGCCCGTTAGAAATCTATCAAGAATTGCCCCGCTCGTGTCAGTGTCCCATCCCATAGACGGATTAGATGTTGTGTCCGCCATGTTCATTATGCCCAGTAGTGTTTTGCCAGCTACGCGCGCTTGGATTTCGTATCTCACCCTGTCGTGCGAGGCTTCCCCAGTAGCAAAGTTCAGCACTCCCGACCCAACACTAATCTTCGAGTTGGTATCAACAACCGTGCGCGCCCCCGGCCCCGGAGTAGCCGCGGTTCCATTCACGAAGCCAGCGGCTAGTGTGTCGGTGAAGTCGTCGCGCAGTTCAAATCCAATATAGGTAATTGCAAACTGGGCGGCCGCTGTATTGCTGTTCCCGATTGCATCTACAGCAACCCCACCTGCAATATCCACAGTCACTTCTCCATTTGCAGGTGTGACATCAACGGTATATACCGCACCGCTCCCAGAAAAATTAGATAAGCTAGATCCCCCCGAAACGGTAATGTCTCCCATGAGGAACCCAGTAACTGCTTCTGAGAATGTGATGGTAATGGGAATGGGAGCCGCGTTAGTAGGACTTACCTCCGATGAGGTTATAACTACTGTAGGGCTTGTTGTATCCCCTACATTCGTTGGGCCGCAGAAAGGAAACTTCAGCATTGCCTTATGCGTTCTCTATGATATACACATCCACCCCGCCGGTCTTGACATTTCCTCCTTGGGCAATGGTAAGTGTAAGTCGGCCGTCAATGATGGGATAATCGTACACGCCTGCAATGACGGAGCCAGTGTTGCCCGACCCCTGGACACGAGTCAGGTATTCGGCATCGTCGTTGGCGTTGGTCAGGGTAAGCAGTGTGCGGGCGGGGGCATCCCCATGGGCAGCAACACTCAGTACTGCATCCACGCCATCGTCGAAGTCTCCATCCTTCCACTTCACCATATAAAGAAGACCTAAAATAGCATCGGGCAAGGTTACTGAGCCGACTCCGCTTGCATTGGTTGTAACTCTCAATTGTACCGAACGAAGAGTGCTTGCCATATTTCTCCTATTAGGCCAAGGGGTCTATGCCCACCTGGTCTGTCTGCTGAACAAATGGATTGGGGTCGCGGGTCTTTGCATCTACATTGGCCTGGTCCCACAGAGGGGCGGCCACGCTGCGTTCTTTGGTTTTCCCCGTTACCCCTAAAATATCTTTGCGGCGTTCTTGGTCTTGCCGCTCCAACCGTTTCTGCTCCAGCCTATCTGCCACTGAGCGGGGCACTTTGACTACCTGGCCCACGCTATAGCAGAATCTCAGGGGGCCCATTCGTATTTCCTCCGGCACCATAAGAACCTGCATGCTGCCTTCGGCGCCTCGGGTTGTCAACGGGCGGGGCTTGGCCGGCCAACTAATGGTTAGTTGATCCTCGTCCCGCAATTTCTGCTTCAATCCTATCTGCTCTACAACCACGGCGGCGCGAGCTTCCTGCATATCTTGGGCAGCCTTCGCCTGTAGCTGCGCTCGCTTCTGCGGGTCAGTCTCAATCAGGGAAGTTGCCTTCTCCTGTACCCCCTGAATAAAGCTCTGGGGATTCTCGGCGAATTTCTTTTCGTTTTCTTCCCGCCGATGAAACATTGCTTTTGCACGCTGAATGGCGAGGCGGGTCTTTTCGGGAAGCTGGCCGCCATTGGTGCTTTTCAACAATTCTTCCAATGCCAATACATCTTCCGAGGTAAACGGCTCATCCTCCCCCTTTCCAAACAATTGCTTGACAGAAGCATCTTCGCCCGTCAGATTGGGATGCAGGGGGATTTGCAGTGCCTCTTGCATGCCTGGAGTATCGGCCATTGGGAACTTCCTTTCTGTGAAAACTACCAGGGGCGGATTTTTATTCCGCCCCCAGCGAGTTCGTTTTTATGCAAATCCTGCTTCGTCAGCGCGTGGGATGTAGAAGACGTGAATATCAGCCGAACCGGTGGTGGGGGTACCCCCAGCGCGGGTCAGGTCAATGGTATCCACAGATTCATACACATGCCCAAAGCTGCCGGGCTGGGCGTCCTGAAGCATGGACTTCCAACCAGTAGCCGAGGGCGCAAACGCAGTGTCATCCATGAAGCGGTCGGCGTCATCGCCGTCGCCCAGCGTGGCGGTCATAGAGCCGTTGAAGGCTTGCAGAACGTTCACGCGGATGTCATGGATGTAGGTGTACTTATCACCCTTGAACAGTTGGTTTGCGCCAACCGCCAAGTTTGTGGCAGTCACCCGTTGAGAGACGGCATGCAGCACAGTGTGCCGCACCGTCTCCGACATACCTTCACCCGGGATGTGACGAGGGGGCAGGAAGAGTTTCTTTACAGTTGTTGCCATAGGGTCCCTCCTAAGTTACTAAAGCAGCGGCCGTCTGATTCATAGTCCAGAGAGGCGGCCACCACTCAGTACCAGGATAGCGATCATTTTTGACTTGGTTGCAGTTGGCGCAGGCAGGAACAAGATTAGTAAGCTCATGTCCTCCGCCCTTGCTCAAGGGGATGAAGTGGTCGAGATGTTCGTAGGAGCCGCCGCAGTAAACGCAATGATTGCCCAGTTCTTCAATTTGCAATTGCAGATCCTCGGTATCAATTGGCATTACTGTGGCATGTTGCTTACGCGCCCAGTACTCCAAGCTTTTCAGTTTTCGGTATTCAGGCGAGCGCGCTCGCCCATGCGTGGTCAATCTCCTTGCAGAGAGTTCACGTTGTAGGCAGCCACAGGACTGGGTAGCTCCTTTACGGAGATTGGAGGCCAGAACAAATGACGTGTTTCCACAGTCACACTGGCATTCCCATAAAGAAGCGTTGTTAGATGGATGCTTCTTCCCCGAGTTACGGGTTACAAGCAGCCTCCCAAAACGCTGGCCCGATATATCTTTGATCGGTGGCCCTTTCTGCCATTCTTCCCGTTCAAGAAAACGGCATCCACAAGATCGAGCATGCCCATTCCGTAGATTGCTGGTAGATGCCCGATGGGTTTTACCACAGGCGCATTTACACAGCCAAACAGAATGAAGCTCCCGTTCTATCACGGTCAGCCTTCCAAACTTCATTCCAGTCAAGTCAATCTTAGTCGGCATAATTTTGGTTGAGGTGGGATTTTTTAGTCCCACCTCAATTCAAATTTAGCTGTCGCTAATCATCAGATCTGATGTTGCAGTGCTCAAGGTCAACGATGAAGGCGCTGTTCAAAATCACAGTGTCTTCGCCCGCCTTCCAGGCCACAGATCCGCGTTGATCCATCGGGTCGTCAGCACCGGCAGAGCCGAGTTGCTTCACAATGAGTTTCACCGGGGAGGCAGACACGCCGCCGCGGCCAGTCATGTTGAAGGTCTCAGGTCCGCCATTGTCAACTTCCTTCGGAGCAATGGAGCCCATACCAGCGATGCCGTAAGCCTCGCGTCCAATGAACAGGGCGGAGTACACATCAGGAGTGCTTCCCAAACCACCATTGGCATATTCGCGAGCGTTGCTGGTTACGTAAATGTCACAGCCCAAGATCACGCTGGTACCTGCATAGCCCGCACGCAAAGCCGACCCATCCTGACGAGAAGCCTCGAAAGTGAACAGGTTGACGATGGTGGGGTCAAGGAACAGGGTAGCCAGTGAATCGGGATGCAGGATGATGATGAAGCGGCCGTTCTGCACCGGCGAGGCATTCGCAGCCTGCAAGGTCGCAACGGCCTTCAGCACATCCTTGTAGTTGAGATCCGCATTGGGCGAGGCCAACTGGTTGCGGGCGGTGTTGCCCCCGGCATACAGCTTGGTCGCTCCATCTGTGATGTCATTGCGGCGCAGGGTATCAATGGACAAGCCTGCTTGCTCGCCCAGGATAGCCGACATGTACATCACAGTTGCATCAATTGACGTGAAGTCAATTTCGTCCGTCACACCCAACCATGCTCCGTAGAACAGCGGGGTCGCCGTCACCAGAGTCAGGGAAGGAGCGGATTGTTCGGAGGGCGTAGTGCCCTCGGTTCCAATGGCAGAAGTCACAGCCGCCAAAGAACCGTAGCGCCGCCATTCCTCACTGCCAAATTTGTTGAGGATGGACTTGGTTCCCCAACGGCCGTGAATCAGGCGAGGCAGGGCGCGCATCAGCAAGTTACGGTTGTAACTGGTCTTGATGGCATCTGCCATATTGGTTTGATTTACATTAGCCATAGCGTTTCACCTCTGTGTCCCCCATCACCTAATGCTCGATTAGTTTCCGACGGGGAGAATAGTGGGCGGGAGATCGCCACTCGAAATCATGTCGTAGATCCTCCGTTCCGTGGCTTCGGGGCTTTCGCCGGGAAGCTGGTTCTGCTTGATCAGGTCGGCCATGGTATCTTTGTGGGCACTGCCTCCAGCCCCGTCAGTAAGTACGTCTGGCGCATTGGGCATCTTGGGTTTCTTCGGAGCGGCAGGCTTGGCTTCTTTGCCATTCAACCCGGCCTTCGTCTCCAAATACTCCCACGCCGCCTTTGCAAGCCCTTCGACTCCATTATCGAAGTCGAGTGCCGAATCGGGAATGCCTTTGCCACGGAAGTAATTCACCGTGTCGGTGAATGCCTTCTGCACTTTCAGAGATTCCTCCAATTCAGCAGCACGGGCTTCAGCGGCTTCGGCTCGCTTTACCGCCTGTTTGCCTTCGTAAGCCGCCCGCTGCGCATCGTCCATGTCCTTTGTGGCGAGTGCGTCATAGTCGGCCTGCATCTTGGCAAGGCGGTCGTTGAGAGCCTTTTCACGCTTCGCTGCCCCAGACTCAAGGGAAGACCTGAGATTGTTGATGTCATCTTCATACTTTGCCATCAGCGAATCAATGGCGGCTTGCTTTTCAGTAAGCTGCTCTTGAACATTGCTGGCAGAGACATCTTCTCTCTTGGCATCCCCAGAGGCGCCATCGGCCACCGCTGCTGGTTTCGCAGCCGCTCCGACAGACGGCACGGGCGTCGCTTCCGCAACCCCGGCCGGATCTTTCTGTTCCTCGGGAACCTTCGGTTCTTCTTTCATTTCCTAACTTCCCCTTTCAAAATCATAGTGATATTACACGATTGTTTGCAAGAATGTCAAGGTAAGTAACTAAGAATTAGTTAGGCAATGGGCGGGCGCCTCCCTTCGCTTTGTAGGATGAGCCATGAAATACAGGCTTGAGATATTCATTCCATTCAGGATGGCGTTGCAGAATGGATTCCAAATACTCTTGGGTATCCTTATCCACCGTGCTGCCTTCTCTCAATGCTTTCTCCACTGCTGAGGTAGCAGCCGCGCCCAAGGTTTCGGAAACA
>Ga0209641_10004359_pt1 | contig 11686 bp, 10 predicted proteins | sample RifCSP16_1_FD_184022 | JGI IMG/M metagenome (GOLD analysis project Ga0209641, IMG submission 184022) | Soil microbial communities from Rifle, Colorado - Rifle CSP2_sed 16_1 (SPAdes) (version 2) | ecosystem: Environmental > Terrestrial > Deep subsurface > Rock core/Sediment | place: Rifle...
CCCTCGGCGTGGCCGGGGCCGGGATCGGGGCCGGCACCCTCCTCTACCTGCGCTGGCGCGACGTGCCGGAGCTGCTCGCGGCGCGGTTTCAGCGGGCCTATCGGCTCCTGTGGCATAAATATTATGTGGATGAGCTGTACGACGCCATTTTCGTGGACGGGTTCCTTCGGTTCTGCCGTCTCTTCTGGAAGGTGGATGAAAACGTGGTGGACGGCGCGGTGAATGGAACGGCAGACGTGACAATGCGGGTGAGCAACGGCTCTGACTGGAATGACATCAAGATCGTGGACGGCGCGGTGAATAGGATCGCCGACATCATTCAGGGCTGTAGTGCCACCTGGCGGTATGTGCAGACCGGGCTCGTCCAGAATTATTTGATGGCCATGGTCTTGGGGATCTTTCTGATTGTCAGTTTATATATGGTCTTATAGGATCGAACGTCCAATGTCTCAGGTGGATTGTTTTCAGAGGGCGGGCGTGTACAGGCGTGATCCTACACATTGGACCTTGATCCCGGAACCGGAGGAGGAGGATCCATGAACGTTCTGAATTTCCCTCTGCTCAGCCTGATCACATTCCTCCCCCTGCTGGCCGCTCTCCTGCTCCTCTTCATTCGCCGGGAGCGGGAAGGACTTATCCGCGGCGTGAGCCTCCTCTTCACGGTCCTCACCTTCATCGTCTCGCTGTGGCTTCCCGTTTTATTTGATTTTGGCAGCGGGGAGATGCAACTGGTCGAGAAGGCCTCCTGGATCGAGGCCATGGGGGTGAGTTACTACATGGGGGTGGACGGGATCAGCCTTTGGCTGGTCTGCCTCAGCACTCTTTTGAGCGCCCTCTCGGTCCTCTGCTCGTGGGACTCGATTACCGACCGGGTGAAGGAGTACTACATCTTTCTCCTCTTGCTAGAGACCGGAATGATCGGGGTCTTCCTCGCCCTGGATTTCTTCCTCTTCTATGTCTTCTGGGAGATCGTATTGGTCCCCATGTATTTCCTCATTGGCATCTGGGGACATCCGGCCCGCCGCCTCTACGCGGCGATCAAGTTTTTCCTATACACCCTCTTCGGCAGCGTCGTGATGCTGCTCGGCATCCTGGCGGTCTACTTCTATGCCGGAAACCAGACCGGGCGGTATACCTTCGACATCCTGGAGCTGATGAAAATCAGTTACCCGTGGTCTCCGAGCCTCGTCTCTTTCCAAAATCTGGTCTGGCTCTCCTTCTTCCTCTCCTTTGCCATCAAGGTCCCCATGTTCCCCTTCCACACCTGGCTTCCCGATGCCCACACCGAGGCCCCCACGGCGGGGTCGGTCATCCTCGCAGGGATTCTCCTGAAGATGGGGGGATACGGTTTTGTCCGCTTCAACCTCGGCATGTTCCCCGAAGCCACCTGGTACTTCGTCCCCTTCATGGTGACCTTGAGCATCGTGGCCATCATTTACGGAGCGATGGTCTGCCTGGTGCAGCAGGACATGAAGCGCCTGATCGCATTTAGCTCGGTGAGCCACATGGGTTTCGTCACGCTGGGGATGTTTGCCCTCAATATGCAGGGGGTCCAGGGCTCGGTCCTGCAGATGGTCAATCACGGTCTCTCGACCGGAGCCCTCTTCCTTATCGTTGGCCTGATCTACGACCGCCGCCATACGCGAATGATTGCCGACTTTGGCGGTCTTTCCACGGTGATGCCGATCTTCGCTACCCTCTTCGCCATCATCATGTTCTCCTCCATTGGATTACCGGGCCTGAACGGTTTCGTCGGAGAGTTCTTAATCCTGGTGGGGGCCTTTCATGTCGACTGGCGTTGGGCGGCCTTTGCGGTGACGGGGATCGTCCTTGGGGCAGCCTACATGCTGTGGCTGTATCAGCGGACCATGTTTGGGATCGTGACCCACCGGGAAAACTCGGACCTCTTGGATCTCAACTTCCGGGAAGCCATGACCCTGATTCCCATCGTCATTTTGTGTTTCTGGATTGGGCTGTATCCTGCCCCCTTCCTCAGAGCGATAGAGCCGTCGGTGAAAAAGGTGGTCACCCACCTGGATAAAGCTCGCAAGGTGGTCGAGGGGGGGCCTTCCCCTACCCTCTCGGCCGTACCGAAGAGGTGAATCGATGACGGCGGCCTTCAATCCGGGGGTTGATACGCTCCACGCCTTGCCCGAGGTGTTCCTGTGCACCATGGCGATCATCGTCCTGATTCTCTCCTTCGCGGTCCCGGACCGCCGGGGGTGGATGGAGGGTTTGAGCGTGGCTGCCGTCGTGGGGACCGGCGCCCTTCTGCTTTGGCAGCTTGGGGAGCCGGTCTCTGCCTTCAGCGGGATGTACCTGGTGGACAACTTCGCCCTTTTTTTCAAGGCGGTCTTCCTCATCTCCACCCTCTTTGTGATCCTCATGTCGATCAATTACCTCCAGTTGGAGCGCGTTCCCGTGGGAGAGTTTTACGCTGTCCTCCTCTTTTCCACGTTGGGGATGATGTTTATTGCCTCAGGGGGCAATCTTCTCTCTCTCTACGTCGGCCTGGAAACCATGTCTATCTCTATCTATGTCCTTGCGGGCTTCCTCAAGCGGGATCGAAAGTCCAACGAGGCCGCCCTGAAGTACCTCCTGATGGGCGCCTTCACCTCTGGGGTGATCCTCTACGGGATCGCCCTTCTCTATGGATTGACCGGGACCCTGGATATCAAGCAGACGGCGGCCACCCTCGTCCAGATGAATCTGAGCAATCCTGCCCTCCTGCTCGCCATGGTCATGCTGACCGCGGGCTTTGGGTTCAAGATTGCAGCGGTCCCCTTCCATATGTACGTTCCAGATGTGTATGAAGGGGCTATGACCACGGTGACCGCCTTTTTGGCGGTGGGCTCGGAGGCCGCCGGGGTGGCAGCGCTGCTTCGGGTCTTCCTCGGGGCTATTCCCCAGATTCAGGGGGATTGGGCCGTCCTCTTTTGGATCCTCTCGGTCCTGACCATGACGGTCGGGAATGTGTTAGCCATGGCCCAAAGGAACATGAAGCGGATGTTGGCGTACAGCAGTATTGCTCACATCGGCTATGTCTTGATCGGCTTCGTGGTCGGAACGGAGCAGGGAATCTCCGCCATGCTCCTCTACGTACTCATCTACGAGTTTATGACCGCTGGCGCCTTTGCCATGGTCATCTATCTCCGGACCGAGACAGTGAAAGGGGACCTCATCGAGGATTTTGCGGGTCTCGCGCGGGTCAGGCCCGTGGCAGCTGCAGCCATGGTGATCTTTCTGATGTCGCTCACCGGGATCCCACCCACGGCGGGCTTCGTGGGGAAGTTCTACCTCTTCGGGGCCGCCATCAACAGCGGGTACATCTGGTTGGCCGTGGTCGCGGCCGTCAATACCGCCATCTCTCTCTTTTACTATATGCGCGTGGCCATGGTTATGTACATGTTAGAATCTCCAGGGCCCGTCTCGGTGAGCTCGTCGAGACCCCTCTACGCGGCGTTGATCTTCGCGGTGTTGGGAACACTGATCATGGGAATCTACCCCGGACCGTTTTTGGATTTGGCCCAGGCCTCGCTCATGGGCCTGATGAAGTAAGACGGAGGGTCCTGGTAACATCCGAGGTCTCCATCGGAGGTTGTGATCGTGGAGGCGATTGAGCATCTCGCGCTCTTCATGATTCCGAATTTCATCCCGGGCCTGCCAGGCCGCTTTGTGCCTGACCATGTGACGATGGCCTGGCTGGTGATCCTTGTCCTGGCCATCCTGGCATACCGGGTGGCGCGCGGCCTTCGGGAGGTCCCCAGCGCTCTCCAGAATGTCATGGAGGCGACCATCGAGATCCTTCACGGGCTGCTCGATAGCGTCATCGGACATCACGGCCGCCGATACCTCCCACTGATTGGCGCGCTGGGGCTCTTCATTCTCTTTTCCAACCTGCTGGGGCTGATCCCCGGAATGAAGTCCCCCACGGCCAACATCAACACCACGGCAGCGCTGGCCGCTGTGACCTTTTTCGCCTATCACACCATCGGAGTCCGCGAGGTCGGGGCCCTCACCTACTTCAAGCACTTCTTGGGACCGGTGGGAGAGCTGCCAAAGCCGCTGCTGATCATCATGGGTCCGATCATGATTCCTGTTTTCATTATGGTGGAGGTCATCGGGCACATCTCCAGGCCGGTCTCCCTCACCATTCGTCTCTTCGGGAACATCTTTGGAGAAGATGCGGTGATTCTCTTTTTGTTTTTCCTGGTCCCCGTTGTCGCGCCGCTCCCCATGATGGGGCTGGCGATTTTTACCAGCGTGGTCCAGACCCTGGTCTGGGTGATGCTCACGACGATCTATATCGCCGGGGCGGTAGAAGCAGCTCACCACGAGGCGCATTGAGGGAGAGGCAGAAGCCAGGGACCGGCAAGATTCGGGGCGGGGGGTGGCTTCATCGAGTCAATCAACCGGAGGTTTCTGGAAGGAGGGATGGGCATGCAATCCAAGTTGACGGGCATCGTGATGGGGCTCCTCACGGTAGTTGGATCTGCGACCTTCGCCTGGGCTGCGGAGAGGGCCGGAGCAGTCAGCGAGCAGACATTCTTCTGGGTGACGGTTCTGACCGGAGGGTTCGCAATGGCTCTCGCCTCGGCCATGGCCGCCTTAGCACAGGCGCGGGCGATATCTGCTGCCCTGGACGGGATGGCCCGCCAACCGAACGCCGCAGGACGGATCCAAACTGCTCTGATTATCGGCCTGGCCTTCATCGAGTCTTTGGCCATCTATGTGCTGTTGATTGCCTTGATCCTGCTATTCGCGAATCCCTTTAGCGCGATTGTTGTCAAAGGGGGATAATAAGGGCGGAGGCCCCGGAATCCGGGGCCTCTCATGTTGGGGGAGTAAGTACAAAGATTCACATGCTCATCGAGTATCTTCCCATCCTCCTGTTCATCGTCGCCGCGGTCCTCTTCGCGGGAGGCTCGGTCCTCCTCTCGTCGCTGATGGGTCCAAGGCGGCCCGATCGGGTGAAGCTCGAGCCGTACGAATGCGGCATCGCCCCGGTGGGGCTCGCCCGGGAGCGGTTCTCCATCAAGTTCTATCTGGTGGCGATGCTCTTTATCATCTTCGATATCGAGATCATCTTTCTCGTCCCCTGGGCGGTGATCTACCGGGACCTCGGATGGTTCGCCTTCTTGGAGATGGGGGCCTTCCTGCTGGTGCTGGTCCTGGGGCTCGTCTATGTCTGGCGCAAGGGCGGGCTCGAGTGGGACGAGCCAGAGCATCGTGCGGCCAGGCGTGACCATGGCGCCTTCCCGGCGGCGCGGGATCTCGAGGGGGGATGAACGGATGCTGTCGACAAAGCTCCACCAGGTATGCGCTGAGCTCCTCACGCGATATCCGGAAAAGCGGTCAGCCCTCCTCCCGCTCCTACACCTGGTCCAGGAGGAGCTCGGGTACCTTACCCCCGAGTCTATGGAGCATGTGGCGAGGCTTCTCGAGATGCGTCCGACCGATGTCTGGGAGACGGCCAGCTTCTACACGATGTATCATTTTCGGCCCATCGGTCGATGTCACATCGAGGTCTGCCACAATCTCTCGTGCACCCTCTTGGGGGCGGAATCGCTTCTCGATCATCTGAAGGGGCGGTTGCAGATCAGGGAAGGCGAGACCACACCCGACGGCCGCTTCACCTTGGGGAGGACGGAGTGCCTCGCCGCCTGCGATGGCGCGCCCGTGATCCAGGTCAACGGACGGCACTACGGGCCGCTCGACCGGACCCGGCTGGAGGAGCTCCTGGCGTCATTCGCCCGCGGGGAACTTTCGCAGACCTACCGGTACCCTTCTTCGGCGGGGCCGGCCTCGCCTGGACCGGCTCCAGCCGGCGCCCCCGAAAAGATCCTGCACCGCAATCTCCTCGATCCGGGCTACGACGGCAGCATTGAGGCCTATCTCGACCGGGGTGGCTACCGGGCGGCAGCCAAGGCCCTAGGCGATCTTCAGTCTCCCGAGATCATCGACATGGTCAAGCGATCCGGTCTTCGCGGCCGGGGCGGCGCCGGCTTTCCTACCGGGGTCAAGTGGGGGTTTATCCCCAAGGACCCCGGCGTCGCGAAATACCTTCTCTGTAACGCCGACGAAGGGGAGCCCGGGACGTTCAAGGATCGCCAGCTGCTGGAACGGGACCCGCACCAGCTACTCGAGGGGATCATCATTGCGAGTTACGCCATCGGGGCCGAGGTCTCGTACATCTATCTTCGGGGCGAATTCCTGGACGGTCTGACAGTCCTGGAACGGGCTCTCGCGGAGGCCTATGCCCGGGGCTACCTGGGAAAGAACATCCTTGGTAGCCGCCTGAATCTGGATGTCTATGTGCACCGGGGGGCCGGGGCCTATATCTGTGGGGAGGAAACAGCCCTGATCGAATCCCTGGAGGGCAAGCGGGGCGAACCCAGGATCCGCCCCCCCTTTCCCGCAGTGAAGGGCGTCTACCAATGTCCGACCGCGGTAAACAATGTGGAGACCCTCTGCAACATCCCACACATCGTCCTCCGGGGGGCGGAATGGTATGCCAATCTGGGAACCCCAAAGAGTACCGGCACCCGGATCTTCTCGGTGAGTGGTCATGTCCGCTACCCGGGAAACTACGAGCTGCCGCTGAATGCCACGCTCAGGGAGTTGATCTTTGGGTATGCCGGCGGGATCCCGGACAACCGGAGACTCAAGGCGATAATCCCGGGGGGGAGCTCCGCTCCGGCCCTGACCGCAGACCACCTGGATGTCGGCCTGGACTTCGAATCACTCGCCGCTGCCGGATCGATGGGGGGTTCCGGGGCCGTCATCGTCATGGACGAGACGACGTGCATGGTGAAGGTCGGGGAGGTGGTCAACCGGTTCTATCACCATGAATCGTGCGGCCAGTGTACCCAGTGCCGGGAGGGGACCGCCTGGCTTCACAAGATGCTGAAGCGGATCGAACAGGGGGGAGGGCGGTTGGCCGACCTCGAAACCCTGAAGGGTGTCTGCCGCAATATGAAGGGACAGACGATCTGCGTCCTGAGCGATTCGGCGGCGATGCCTACGGAAAGCTATCTGAAGTACTTCCGGGAGGAGTTCGAGGCACACATAGCGCAGGGGGGCTGCCCGTTCCGAACTTAGGACTGAATGCTGAGTGCTGAGGACTGAGCGGTTTGAATCGCCATGAGTGAACCATCGCAGAAACTGGTGACGGTGACCATCGACGGCCGGCAGATAACGGTCGCGCCCGGAACGATCATCATCCAGGCAGGAGAGCGGCTCGGGATCGAGATCCCCCATTACTGCTATCACCCCGGGCTGCCCATCGAGGGGGTCTGCCGGATGTGTCTTGTGGAGGTGGAGAAATCCCCAAAGCTCGTCATCGCGTGTGCGAACCCGGTCACCGAAGGGATGGTGGTCCATACGGGGACCCCGCAGGTGGAGGAGGCCAGGCGAGGGGTCCTGGAGTTCTATCTGCTCAACCATCCCTTGGACTGTCCCATCTGCGACAAAGGGGGGGAGTGCCCGCTCCAGGACTACACCATGCGGTACGGCACCGGCGCGAGCCGGACCGCCGAGGAGAAAGTCCATCGGGACAAGCACCGCCCCCTCGGCCCTCACATCATTTTTGATGCCGAGCGGTGCATCCTCTGCACCCGGTGTGTGCGGTTCTGCCGGGATATCGTCGGGACGGGTGAGTTGGGGATAGGGAACCGGGGGGACAAGGCGGAGATCGTCCTCTTCCCGGGAAAGGAACTGGACAACGCGTATTCCGGCAATGTCATCGACCTCTGTCCGGTGGGCGCCCTGACCAGCAAGGACTATCGGTTCAAGTCCCGCCCCTGGGACCTGGTGAAGCAGGTGGAGAGTACCTGCCCCGCGTGTAGCCGGGGGTGTAGCATCGTGCTGGATGTTCGACATCTCCGCACGGAGGGTGAGGAGGTGCTGCGGATTCGCCCCAGGTACAACCCGGAGGTCAACGGCTATTGGATGTGTGACGAGGGACGGTTCGAGGCCTATCCTCGGCGGGGGCGGTGCGCCTTCGAGGCCCCCCTCATGCGGCGGGGGGATGGGTACGTGCCTGTGACGTGGGAAGAGGCCGTGGCCGCCCTCGTTGAGCGACTCCGGGGGATTCTCGATCAGCACGGGCCCGAGGCCATCGGCGGGCTCCTCTCTACGTGGCTGACGATCGATGAATTGTACGCGGCCGTGACCTTCCTTCGGCATGAGGTGGGGACACCCCACCTGGACTACCGCGTCACTCCGGTGCATACGCAGGAGGGGGACGAAGCCGAGGATCATCTGCTCAGGCGGACCGACAAGAGCCCGAACACACAAGGTGCCAGGCTGCTCGGCATTGGCCCTGGACCGGGAGGATGGGGGACGAGCGAGATGCTCAAGGCTGCGACCATGGGTACTCTCAAGGCGCTCCTCCTCTTCGAGCTGGATCCCTGGGAAGAGCCGTCCCTCCGGGCGGAGCTGGAGAGGTCCGTGGATCTCGAGCTGCTGGTGGTCTGGGCGGTTCGAGAGTCGGCTGTATCCCGTCGAGCCGATTTCGTCCTGCCCGCGCTAGGCTATGCAGAAAAAGAGGGGACGATCGTGAACTTTGCCGGTCGCATACAACGGGTGCGGAAGGCCATCGAGCCCAAGGGAAAGATTCTCCCCTTAGGGGAAGTTCTGAACCGCGTGGCCGTCGGGCTTCGCGGCTCCGGGGTCCGGTGGACCCCGGAGGAGATCTGGCGTTGCCTTTCGGGCGAGTATCCCGCCTTTCGCGGCATCGAATATGAAACCATCGGGCCACTCGGCCTACAGTTGTCCGACGACCGACGACTGACGACGGCGGACTGAGGAGGTTCCCATTGGTTCTTTACGGTCATCGGTCATCGGTCATCGGTGAAGGATGATGGACTTCCTGGTCGCTACGGTGCTCAAGATCGCCCTGGTGATGGGACTGGTCCTCCTGGCCGTGGCGTATCTCACCTGGCTCGAGCGGAAGGTGATCGGCGATATCCAGGTCCGCTATGGCCCCTCCAGGGTCGGTCGCTTCGGGCTCCTGCAGCCGATCGCCGATGGCATCAAGCTCATGTTCAAGGAGGATATCGTCCCCGCCAATGCGGACCGGCTGATCTTTTGCCTCGCCCCGGCCATCAGCATTATCCCTGCCCTGATCGTCTTCGCCGTGATCCCCTTCGGGCCATCCTTCGTGATCACCGATGTGAACGTCGGGCTTCTCTACGTCTTTGCCGTCACCTCGCTCGGCGTGTACGGCATCGTCCTCGCCGGATGGGCGTCGAACAGCAAGTACGCCCTCCTGGGGGGTTTACGCTCTTCGGCCCAGATGGTGAGCTACGAACTTAGCCTGGGGCTTTCGGTCGTCGGGGTTGTCATGATGGCCGGGTCGCTCAGTCTCGTCGATATCGTGGAGGCTCAGAAGGGGAGCTGGTACGGGATCCTTCCCCGGTGGAATGTCATTCCCCAGTTTCTCGGGTTCGTCATCTTCCTGGTGAGCAGCAATGCCGAGCTGAACCGGGCCCCCTTTGACCTGCCCGAGGCCGAGACCGAGCTGGTGGCGGGGTTCCACACGGAGTATAGCTCGATGAAGTTCGCCTTGTTCTTCATGGCAGAGTACGCCAACATGATCGGCGCCTCCGCCATGGCGACCACCCTGTTTCTTGGGGGGTGGCAGGGGCCGCTCCTGCCTCCCGTGTTCTGGTTTGTCCTCAAGGTTTTCTGCTTCCTCTTCCTCTTCATGTGGCTGCGTGCCACCGTACCGCGGTTCCGCTACGACCAGCTCATGGGTTTCGGGTGGAAGGTCCTGCTCCCCCTGGCCCTGGTCAACGTGATGTTCACGGCGGCGGCGCTCCTCATGTTTGCCTGAGGTGACGGATGGAGTGGGCCCTCTTTCTCATCTTTGCTCTCGTGGCTGCGGTGGCCGCCGCGGGGATGGTGCTGCAGCGCAGTCCGATCTACAGCGCCCTCTGCCTGATCCTCGCCCTCTTTGCCCAGGGGGGGCTCTATGTCCTTCTCCATGCCGAGCTCATCGCGGCCGTCCACATCTTCGTGTACGCCGGCGCCATTATGGTCCTCTTCCTCTTTGTCATTATGCTGCTGGATCTGCGACCCGAATCGCACCCTCCGGTGCAGTTCAACCGCGTCGGGGTCCTCGCCGGGTTCGTCCTGGCAGGAGCGCTGCTGGTCGAGTTGGCCCTGGGCGTGGGCCCCCGGATCATCCTGGGACCTCGGGGCCCCTATGATCTTGAGACCCTCAGGATGGTTGGAAATACCCAGGCGGTGGGCCGGGTCCTCTTTGGCGAATACCTGATCCCCTTCGAGCTGACATCAGTGATCCTGCTCGCGGCCATGGTCGGGGCGATGGTCCTCGCCAAACGGAGGCTGGAGTAAGCCCATGGTCCCCCTGTGGGCATATCTCTTCTTGAGCGCCTTCCTCTTCGCCGTCGGGGTCGTCGGCGTCGCGACGCGGCGCAACGCCCTGGTCATCTTCATGTCCATCGAGCTGATGCTCAACGCAGTCAATCTCAGTTTCGTCGCCTTCGCCCGCTTTCTCCATTCCCTCGACGGACAGGTCTTCGTCTTTTTCGTAATGACGGTGGCGGCGGCGGAGGTGGCGGTGGGACTCGCGATCATCATCGCCATCTTTCGCAATGCCGAGACGGTCAATGTCGATGAAGTGCATCTGCTCAAAGGCTAGAGCAGTTCACAGTTCACGGCAACAGCTCAAGAAACCCTCTGCATTTTCCGTCTGTGAACTGTGAACGGTGAACCGTGAACGAGACGTCGATGATCCAATACATCTGGTTAGTACCAGCCTTCCCCCTGGTGGGGGTCGTGATCAACGGGCTGTTCGGCCGGAGCTATCTCCGGGAACGGGCCCACCTCGTGGCGGTCCCGGCCGCCGGCCTCTCGTTTCTCGTGGCCCTGCTGATCGCGCTAGAGGTCGTGGCCGGCCGCACCCTCGACCTGCACCTCTACCCGTGGATCGTGGCCGGGAATTTCCAGGTGCCGGTCGGGTTCCTGGTCGATCCCCTCTCCACGGTCATGATGCTCACGGTGACCTTCGTGGGCCTCCTCATCCACATCTATTCCATCGGGTATATGTACGGCGATCCGGGCTACCCGCGCTTCTTTGTCTACATGAACCTCTTCATGTTCTCCATGCTGATGCTCGTCCTGGCCAACAACTATCTCCTCATGTTCCTGGGCTGGGAGGGAGTGGGGCTCTGCTCGTACCTGTTGATCGGGTTCTGGTATGAAAAAAAGACGGCGACCGATGCGGGGAATAAGGCCTTCCTCGTCAACCGCGTGGGGGATGCCGGCTTCCTCCTCGGGCTCTTCCTGCTCTGGACCACCTGCGGCACGCTGCAGTACGCCGAGGTATTCGCCCGGGCGGCCGCGCTGCCGGCCCCGCTCACCGCCCCGGCCGTCGGGGGAGTCTCCCTCGTCACCTGGATCACGCTCCTGCTCTTCATCGGGGCCATGGGGAAGAGCGCCCAGCTCCCGCTCTACGTCTGGCTCCCGGACGCCATGGAGGGCCCGACCCCGGTCTCCGCCTTGATCCACGCGGCCACCATGGTGACGGCGGGGGTGTACATGGTCGCCCGCTCGAGTCCCCTCTACAGCCTCGCCCCCCCCACCTTGGAGCTCGTGGCCACCATCGGGGCGCTCACCGCCCTCTTCGCCGCCACCATCGCCTGCGTCCAGACCGACA
>Ga0209641_10004362_pt1 | contig 11678 bp, 12 predicted proteins | sample RifCSP16_1_FD_184022 | JGI IMG/M metagenome (GOLD analysis project Ga0209641, IMG submission 184022) | Soil microbial communities from Rifle, Colorado - Rifle CSP2_sed 16_1 (SPAdes) (version 2) | ecosystem: Environmental > Terrestrial > Deep subsurface > Rock core/Sediment | place: Rifle...
GCTTAAACCACCGGAATGGATTCAATTTTGGAGCCAGGCGGTTTACCGTGTCCACCGTTGGTCTTGTGCCGGCTATAAGGCGCCTGGCTTCCGAGAAGAGGCAGGTCAATCTTGCCGTATCTTTGCATGCAGCCGATGACGACTTAAGATCTACCATGCTGCCAATTAACAAAAAGTACTCCCTGGAGATATTATTTGAGGCGTGTAGAGATTACGTGGCGAAAACCCGGAGAAGGATCACATTTGAATGGGCTCTAATTCACAAAATAAATGATGGACCTGAGCAAGCCAGGTTATTCGCCAAAAGAGCTGAGGGGTTACTGTGCCACGTGAACGTGATACCCTTGAATCCAACGCGAAAATATTCCGGCAATCCATCTTCTCGTGATAGAGTTCTTGCTTTCAAGCAAGAGCTGGAAAACTTTGGTATACCCTGCACGATTCGATTGCGGCGCGGGATTGATATCCAGGCTGGATGTGGCCAACTAGCCACTGAGTAACACGATTATCGCAAGAATATCCGCTCAATACACCCTGCACTTCGAGTGTGGGGTGTTATTTCGATATTACAATTCATGCTACAATCATTTTGAAATTTAAAAGTTAAATTTCTTCACGACAAATGGAGGTCTCCGTGTCCGAGCAAATCCTACGGCTCGTCTATCCAGTCTCCTTGATGAGCGTACCCATCATTAACCAATTAATCCGGCGTTACGATCTCACTGTCAATATTCTTCGAGCGCAGATCGGAGGGGAGGATCGCTGGATGGAAGTGCAGCTCTCGGGTAATCCGGTGGTTATTGATGAGGCGATTGATTGGCTCAAAGAGCAAGGAATACAAATCCAATATAAATAACAGCATTCAAGATTCAACCCCAACAACACATGGCTGAAGATAGCGTTGACATCATTATAGACCGCATCCGCTCTGCTTATGGGACCAATCGGGTGGAGGATGCTTTAGCGATTCTGCTCGAACTCCACCCTGCTGATCGCGCCGAGGTATTTAATCTCCTGACCGACGCCGAGAAGTCTGCCCTGTTCTCCTTATTGGACGTGCCAACAACGGCTGACTTACTGGAAGAGCTCGAAGATGAAGAAGCGCTCGAGGCAATTGTATCGCTTTCCCCGGAGCGATTGGCAGATGTTCTCGATGAGATGGAGCCGGACGAGGCTGCGGATCTCTTAGGCGATCTAACGCTTGAACAGGCAACAGCAGCGCTGGCTGAAATGGAAGACGCAGAGGAGGTGATCCCTCTTCTGGGTTATCCGGACCAAACTGCCGGCGGCTTGATGACCACATCCTTTGTAGCCCTGCGCAGGCATACAACCACCGAGCAGGCTATCCAATTTCTCAGGCAAGTGAGACCGGAAATAGAAATCCCATATTATTTGTACGTGGTGGATAGAGAGAAAAGATTGATCGGTGTAGTTGGATTTAGAGAGTTGGTTATCTCTAACCCATCGGATACCATGGATAGCATCATGGATCCGGATGTCAGATATATATCGGTGGGTACGGATCAGGAAGAAGTCGCCCGGTTGATGACTCGATATGATTTAGCCGCAGTGCCAGTTGTGGATGATCAGCATCGCCTGGTTGGTGTGATCACCCACGATGACATCCTTGATGTGATAGAAGAAGAGGCAACCGAGGATATATACCGATTAGCCAACGTGTTTGATACCGATCTTGACCCCCAAAGCCCAATTTCGGAACAGCTTAAAGGTCGGCTCCCATGGGTGTATCTAAATATGGTAACAGCCTTGTTCGCCTCATGGGTGATTACAAATTTCGAGGGCCTGATCGCTCAGGTGGCTATTCTTGCTGCATTTCAATCCGTAGTCGCTGGCCTGGGAGGGAACACTGCCAGCCAAAACGTCGCTATGATTGTCCGCGCCTTAGCACTGGGGAAAATCGATCCTAAAAAATTATGGAAGGTCACGATAAGACAGGTTTTGGTGGGCATGCTTCAGGGCATTGCGGTTGGGATTGTCATCGGATTTGGGGTTGCGTTGTGGCAAAACAATTTATATCTGGGCGTAATTTTGGCATTGGCGATGGTAGGCAATATGATCGTTGCAGGCATTATCGGCACGCTCGTGCCTCTGGGCTTGCGCGCCATCGGTCTGGATCCTGCGTTAGCCTCCTCCGTTCTCGTTACCGCCGTTACCGACAGCGCCGGGTTTTTTATATTTTTAAGTCTTGCATCTTTGTTTATAACCTATCTATAGTAGTGAAATGAATGGCTGGAATTATGGATCGACTCAGGCATTTTGTCCTGAGTAAAATTTTTAAGCTCCTATATCATCAATTCGCTTTTAGTTACGATCTGGTTGCCAGCCTGGTGTCTTTGGGGTTATGGAAAAGCTGGGTTTTTTCCGCACGAGAATACCTGAACGGTCCCAAAGTATTAGAGATTGGTCATGGTACCGGTCATTTACTACGCGCGTTGAGCGAGCTGGGATTATGGGTTATTGGGCTCGAGGAAAGTTGGCAGATGCAAGAGTTGGCGCGAAAAAACCTGGAGAACGCGGGTTTAAAGTTGAAATCGGTCAATGCCGTCGCACAAACTATCCCATTCAAAAGCAATTTGTTCGACCAGGTTGTCGCCACCTTTCCTTCTGATTACATCGCCGATCCACTAACATTGACAGAGATCTACCGGGTTCTGTTGCCAGGTGGAAGTCTCATTGTTGTCCCGGTTGCCTGGATAACAGGGAAGAACTGGTCGCAGCGAGTCGCCGCCAGGTTGTTTAGAATTACTGGGGAAGCGCCCGAATTAAATCCTGAATTCGTACAGAAGTGGCTTCGATTGTTTACCAACGCAGGATTTCAAGTCCACAACGAATACGTTAAGCTTGGTTCAAGCTTAGTGTTCATTCTGATTTCAAAAAAACCGTATCCATAACAGAACGCAGTCGAAAATACCACCTGCTTCTATGGGAATAATTGTTGTAAAATTCCCGTTATGGAAGTTAAGATCGCGGTATCAAAAATCAATAAATATGCCACTTCACAATCCGGCGACACAGTCGAAATTGTCGAGAGACCAAACGGCGGGCTTTCGGTAGTGATGGCCGATGGGCAGAGCTCGGGGCGTGGGGCAAAACATGTCTCCATCCTCGTCGTCCGCAAGGTTATTTCTCTTTTGGCTGATGGCGTCAGAGACGGCGCCGCCGCGCGCGCAGCCTCGGATTACTTGTTCAGCGAGCGAGGCGGAAAAGTATCCTCTACCCTGAATATCGTATCCGTGGATAAGCAAACTGATACCCTCGTTATCACGCGCAACAATCCCGCACCTGTCTTGCTGGCTTTCAACGAAACGATTCAAATTCTAGGAGATGAATGCCGGCCAATTGGTTTATATCGCGGCACTCGACCGACGATTAATGAAGTGGATTTACAGCCCGGCCTGACTGTTGTTGTTTACACCGATGGGCTCATTTATGCCGGTACTCGTTATGGCCAGACCATGGATGTAGAAACTTGTCTTGAAGCGCTAATCGAGGGCGTCGAAGACCCTTCCCCTCAAATGATCGCGGACGCGCTGCTCGAACACGCCCTAAAGCTTGATCAAGGTCGTCCGTCCGACGATATCAGCGTGGTTGTTCTCCGAGTGACCAGCCACACAGGCGATCTCGTCAGACGGTTGAATGTTCGCTTGCCTCTGTAAAATGATACCGAATGCATTTCGATGATCTCCAAGTTGATCGGCGTCGTTGGTCCTTGTGGGGCGGGAAAATCCACATTGGCTGCCGGGATGCGTGAGCGGGGCTATCAGGCCAGGCATATCGCCCAGGAACATTCGTACGTGCCGGGAATGTGGCAGAGACTCACAAATCCAGACATGTTAGTATTCCTAGATGCCTCTTATCCGGTCGTAACCCGCCGGCGTAAACTTGATTGGACATTGCGCGAATACCAGGAACAACAGACCAGGTTGGTCCATGCCAAAGAGCACGCCCATCTATATTTAGTTACCGATTCCTTAACTCCCGAACATGTGCTGGATATCGTGAGATATTTCCTGGAAAACAACTCTATCTAACCAGTTCAATCAGGTCGTTGTTGGACAAGCACGAGAAACCGGAGTATAATCCAGCACTGCAAGTTCGATAGACCTTAAGCCAGCCCCAGGCTGGCGTTTGTTTGATAATTGGAGGGTATTCCTGAGAAATGCGCCTAAAACTACGCTTGCTTATTCTCATCTTCGTTATTGTGATGGTCGCGGTTTGGATCAATCTGCCAAATAATCCAGGCAAAGATTTACTCAATATTCAGCGCAGTTTTGACCCGCGTTTTGGTTTGGACCTGGTTGGCGGCGTTCAGGCTCTTCTAGAGGCAGACTTGCCACCTGATGCTCAGCTCACAACTGAATCAATGCAGACCGCGCGCACGATCGTCGAAAATCGGGTGAACGGGTTGGGGGTAAATGAGGCGGTCGTTCAGTTGGCGGGCGACCGGCGTATCGTGGTGGAATTACCCGGGGAGACTGACCCAGAGAAGGCTTTAGAGACGATCAAGCAAACCGGCCTGTTGGAATTTGTCGATTTTTCTTCCCTGCCCGTTGAAGTGGCTGTTAATCTGGTTGGAACCCGCATCGTGACAGATTTTGCCACCACCAGTGAACCGCAAGCCTCGCAAGAGATAACCAGCACACTTAGCGATCAGATTTACCATACTGTAATGACCGGGGCTGCGTTAAAAACCGTTCAGGTGACCGCCGATCAATTGACTAATGAGCCACAGGTAGCATTTGAACTGACTCCGCAAGGCAGCACGATTTTCAAGGATTTCACCGAGAGAAATATCGGTAATGTTTTGGCCATCGTCCTGGATAAAGAGGTCATTTCGGCACCGACAATCAGGAACGCTATCACCGATGGTCAGGGCGTGATAACCGGTCAATTTACGATTGAAAGCGCAAACGCCTTGGCTGTTCAATTACGCTATGGCTCCCTGCCCATCCCGTTGAAAATCGTCGAATCGCGCACGGTCGGCCCCACTCTAGGCCAGGATTCTCTAAACAAAAGCGTCATCGCCGGGATTATCGGGTTTTCAGTCGTCATTTTATTTATGGTCCTTTATTATCGCCTTCCTGGCATGATCGCCATCCTGACTATCATGGTCTATGGTTTGGTAACGTTCGCCATTTACCGCTCTATTCCCATCACGCTGACTCTTCCAGGAGTTGCAGGATTCCTGCTCAGCACCGGAAGCGCCCTGGATGCTAACATCCTGATTTTCGAGCGACTCAAAGAAGAGCTGCGCTCCGGGCGAACTCAGGGTCAGGCTGTGGATATAGGCTGGCGACGGGCGTGGCCCTCTATTCGGGATTCGAATATTGCCACCATAATTACCTGCACGATCCTTTTTTGGTTTGGCAGCGCCTTTGGGGCGACAATCGTCAAAGGATTTTCTCTGACCCTCGCGATCGGCGTTGGCGTCAGCCTGTTCACCGCGCTTTTGGTCACCCGCACGATATTAAGCCTGGTTTTAGAGTATCTCAAACCCACGAACCAGGAATTATGGTTTGGCATTTGATCGGATTTCAGCCCTATGATTAATATACTTTCGAGACGCTATCTATTCTTCGCACTATCGTTGTTAGTGATTACTCCCGGCTTGGTGGTGATGGCCATCTGGAAGCTGCCCCTGGCGATCGATTTCACTGGCGGCAGTTTATTAGAAGTTAGCTTCGATTCCGGGATAACACCGCAGCCGGCAGAAGTAGTCGATTTATACAGCCAGCTTGGCGTGGATGATATCCAGGTCCAGACTACCAGTCAAGGCACGATACTGGCGCGTTCCAGTTTTCTGGATTCGAGCGCACAAGCGCAGGTGGTCTCATCTATGGAAGAACGCTTTTCGCAGCCGGTGACTGTGTTACGCTTTGACAGCGTAGGGCCTACGATAGGTCAGGAAGTAACTTCGAGAGCAGCTCTGGCTGTCTCAGCCGCCGCGGCAGCAGTGATCATCTACATGACGTTTGCCTTTCGTGGTGTGCAAAATGCCTTTCGTTACGGAATTTGCGCCATTATTGCGATGATTCACGATGTCGCCATTGTGATCAGTTTGGGGGCAATTGGCGGGAAACTCTTAGGCTGGCAAATTGACTCCCTGTTTCTTACCGCTTTGCTCACCGTGATCGGCTTTTCTGTTCAGGATAAGATCGTAGTTTTCGACCGTGTGCGCGAAAACGCCACAATCTTCCGCCGCCTTCCTTTTGAGACATTAGTAAACCACTCCATCATCCAAACGCTGCAGCGTTCGATCAATACGCAATTGATGACCGTCGAGTTCATGCTTCTGGCTCTTGCCTTGTTCGGTGGGGTTACATTGCGCGAATTTGCTCTGATCTTGCTCGTGGGGTTGTTCAGCGGCACGTATTCTTCGATCTTTATCGCCGCGCCGATCCTGGTGGTATGGGAAAAACGAGAGTGGAGAAGGTGGTTTCGACGCGAGGAGAGCGAGGGAATTGCGTATTAACGCCGAAAGTATTGACAAGATCCGGGAAAATCAATACCTACAACAGGATCGCGATGCCCGAGTATCTTCTCATACCCAAGAATAATTTACCAATTCAGCGCAATTTGCAAATAATTCCTGAGAAAAAGCATAACGAACGCCCCCAACACCAAGAATGGGCCATAAGGGATCGTCAAATTTGCATGGTATTCCCTTTTTAACAACGTCACCAAGATATAAATCAGGCTCACGACGCCAGCCGAAAGAATCGCCAGCACAATCGAGATAAAAATACCGGGAAATCCGAGAAATAACCCCAAGACGCCACCCAGGATTACATCGCCAAAACCCAATGCATCTTCGCCTGAGCTCCTATGCCGTAAACGGGCTAACCAGCCCATAAATATCCTGCCGAAAAGATACAACATCAGCATGCAGATGAAGCCAGCGATACCGCCCAAAAGGGTTACATTTATTCCATGCAGGCTGAATCCGATTACAAACCCCAAGACAGCCCCGAATATACTTACCGGATGAATGATCAGTCGGTGTTCGATATCGATCACCGCTACAAGCAGGAAATAAATAATGACCAGCAGCGCAGGTATAAAGGCAAGTTCTATGCCACTGCCATACAACCAGGCGAACATCCCCAGCAGCATTAAACTTATCCGTACGACCCAATGTCGAATTTCAACTTTCTTTCCGCATGATGGGCATTTCGATGGCCAAAGGATATAATAAGTAATATTGAAAGCGTGATCGCACCTGGAGCATTTTGGGGTGGCAAGTTTTCTTTTTACCGGAAGCACATCCGCCAGATAATTGACAACCCCAGCCGCGACCCAGGCGGTTATCAGGATAATAATTATTTCTTTAATGGTAGTAGAAGACATTGGCAAGATAGAGCTTTCGATTTGCATGCAGGCTGCGAATATTATAGCAGTCAAGACAGCGGAATGGTTGATCGGGTCCTAAGACATATATTATCCGAAAATCGTTTGCATCGTCCGGAGATATCATCAAAAAATGCTCTCATATTCACGGAATCATGAAAAATTCGTTATTGAAGGGGGTCAACGACTGAAGGGAGAAATTACACCATCGGGCAACAAAAATGCCGCCTTGCCAATGCTGGCAGCCTGCACGCTGACCGATGAGCCAATTGTGTTGCACAACATCCCCGAAATTATGGACGTGCAAACCATGCGCTCATTGCTGCAGAGCCTGGGTGTTGAAGTCACTGCAATGGATAATCACACCTGGCGCATTCAGGCCAGGAACGTATTTCCAGCAGACCTTGACCCGGATCTGTGCTTGCGAATACGGGCTTCGATTTTACTTGCCGGTCCAATGCTGGCCAGGTCCGGTGAGTTGAAGCTCCCCCCTCCTGGCGGCGACGTAATTGGACGGCGCAGGGTGGATACCCATATTCTTGCCTTGAAGTCACTTGGCAGCCAGGCAGAATACAACCGCAGCGATCGATTGTTTCACTTCAAAGCAAACAAGCTGATCGGCGCTAATATATTGCTGGATGAGGCGAGCGTTACTGCAACCGAAAACGCGATTATGGCCGCGGTGACAGCTCAGGGTTCAACGATCATACGAAATGCAGCCTCCGAACCCCACATCCAGGAGCTTTGCCAGTTTCTGAATAAGTTGGGCGCCAGGATTGACAATATTGGTTCGAATACACTGCACATAGAAGGTGTATCCCGCCTGCATGGAGGCGAGCACGCCATCGGTCCGGATTATCTCGAGGTGGTCAGCTTTATCGGAGCAGCCGTGGTGACAAATGGCACGATACATATACGTCATGCTGGTCCGGAACACCTGGATATGATCGAGATCGTTTTCAATCGCTTGGGCGTATCCTGGGAGACAACCGGTGATGATATTATTATCCCTGCTGGACAAAACCTTGTCATCGAGAAAGATCTGGGTGATGCTATCCCCGAAATCAGCGTGATGCCCTGGCCAGCATTCCCCACTGACTTGATGAGCATTGCCATCGTGGTGGCAACCCAATCGCGGGGAAGCGTATTATTTCATGATTGGATGTACCCGAGCCGCATGTTTTTTATCGATAAGCTCGTTGGCATGGGCGCTCAGATCGTCCTTTGTGATCCCCACCGCTGTATCGTGCAGGGACCAACGACTCTCTATGGGGAAAAAATGGAAAGCCCTGATATACGCGCCGGGATGTCCCTCGTGCTGGCAGCTTTAGCTGCAGAAGGGACATCCGTCATAGGCAATATTGGCCAAATTGATCGGGGTTATGAGAAAGTGGATGAAAAGCTGCGCTCACTGGGCGCCAAGATTGAGCGCATCCGTGATTGACAAACCGGTAGGTGAAGGCTAATTCTGCGGCTGCTGGACCACATCTAAAAACTGAGCCACCACGTCACGCAGCATGGGTTCCGGGAGTGCGCCCACCTGGCGGTGGATTAATTTGCCTCCCGAAATGAATAGCATGGTGGGTATGCCCTGAACTCCATACTTCATTGCCCATTCTGGATTTTCATCTGTGTTTACTTTAGCGACCAGCAGCTTGCCTGCATATTCTTTAGCGAGCTTGTCAAGAGTCGGCGCCACCATGCGGCAGGGGCCACACCAGGGAGCCCAAAAATCTACGATGGTCGGGATCGTGGATTTCAAAACAGTCTTCTCAAAAGCAGCATCCGTTACGTGAACTGGTTCGTTGATCATTAATTCTCCTGGCAGTTATTTAATTTTAGATATTACGAGTGCAGATTTCCCATTAACAGACATAGCATCTCAATGATTAGATGCAAAATACAGGAATTCGTTACATGATTACACCCGAAATGTACCCTCCGTCCAGTGGAAAATCCTGGGTATCCGGGTTGAGATGATATGTCGAAGTAATCTTTGAAGTCATTCCCAGCATTGCACTTGCGGAACAATATTTTTCCTCCGAAAGTCGAATCGCCTGCTCAACATCCTTTGGCTCAAGACCATCCCCCCACAGCACATAGCTAACCTCAATCCGCTTATAAACCCTGGGGTGCTCGTTTGCCCGGGTCCCACGCGTGTAAACCTTCAATGCTTGCAGGTTGACGCGTTTTTTCTCCAAAATTGACACGATATCGATCCCGGTGCAGCCGGCTAACCCGATAAGCAATAATTCCATTGGGCTGATTCCTGCTAGGCTGCCTGCGCTACCCAGAGCCACGCTAGCGCCTTTGCTGTTCTTGCCCTGGAAAGTCAAATCGCCGTTCCATATTACCTCAATTGATGTCCAAGATTCGTTCATCAATAGCTCCAATCTGTCCTCCAGGTATCTCAAACCACCGGTTACCTTTTTGGCGAAAGTCAGTATAGCATGAGGGTAGATATTTGTCAGGTATAATTTCGAGCATGGCAAGACTGCTCGTCTCCAGGGATTTCGATTCATACGAAATTACCACGCCGGTTTTCGAAGGGCCGCTGGATTTGCTCCTCTACCTGATAGAGAGAGCGGAGCTGGATATAACCAAATTAGCCTTAGCCCAGGTGACCGATCAATACCTGGATCATCTGCATCGTTTGGAAGAACTCACCCCCGATGACATCTCGGCTTTTCTGGTAGTGGCTGCCAGGCTGCTGCAGATTAAATCCGAGGCACTTTTACCTCGACCGCCAGAAAGGGAGGCAGATGAGGAAGACCCAGGGGAGGCATTGACCCGCCAGTTGTTAGAATATCAACGCTACAGATCAGTAGCCGAAGCCTTGGGTGAGCGCGAATCAGCCGGCCTGCGCAGTTATTTACGTCTCGCTGCGCCGCCAAAAATCGAAGGCAAAGTAGACCTGACCGGCATCACCCTGGAAGCTCTGGCCTCAGCCGCTGCATCGATCTTGAATCGGATGGATAGCCGCCAGGAGCTACGCACGGTTGTAGCCCCCTCTCCCATTACTATCCGCCAGAAAATTCGCTTGATCTCGCAGACTTTGAAGCAGAAGGGCAAGACGAGCTTTCTAGCTCTACTCGCCGCGAAGCGAAATCGCCTGGATGTAGTCGTCACCTTCCTGGCAGTTCTGGAGCTGGTAAAACAACACTTTATCCGCGTATACCAGGATCGTTTGTTCGACGAAATTGTTCTGGAAACCACCGATGCTATGTATGATGCTGAAGATCTCGAACTCGAATTTGGTGAATGAGGGTGTAAATTACAGGTAGTATTATGGTAAATCGACTGGCGAAGGAAAACTCCCCTTACCTGCTGCAACACGCCGATAACCCCGTTGATTGGTACCCGTGGGGAGAAGACGCTCTAGAACGGGCAAAATCTGAAAATAAACCCATATTGCTGAGCATTGGCTACGCTGCCTGCCATTGGTGCCATGTGATGGCTCACGAGTCGTTTGAAGATCCAGTCACAGCGAAGATCATGAATGAACACTTCATAAACATAAAGGTAGATCGCGAGGAGCGACCAGACCTCGATAGTATCTACATGAACGCTGTCGTGGCAATGACCGGTCAAGGTGGATGGCCCCTGAATGTATTTCTGACGCCTGAAGGCAAACCATTTTTTGGTGGAACGTATTTTCCGCCTCGACGCAGGTACAGCCTGCCTTCGTTTCAGGATGTACTCTTCAGCGTAAATAATGCCTGGCAAAATGACCGCGACCGAATCGAGCGATCTGGCGAGCAAATCGTCGCTCACCTGAGCGAATTAGTAAACAACGTCGCAAGTGGAGGTCAGCTCGATGCGAAAGTAGTAGAAAAAGCCGCTCTGGCGCTCGCCCAGGCTTATGATTGGAAATTCGGTGGTTGGGGTGAAGCCCCCAAGTTTCCCCAGCACATGGTAATCGAGCTCTTGCTGCGCCTGGCGAGCAGGGGCGATAAACTCGCATTCGATATGGCTGCTCATGCACTAGAGGCGATGTCCAAAGGGGGAATGTATGATCTTGTGGGAGGCGGATTTTCACGCTACAGCACAGATAACAAATGGCTGGTGCCCCATTTTGAAAAAATGCTCTACGACAACGCCCAACTGGCGCTGGTTTATTTACATGCCTACAAACTGATGGGCAATGAAAAGTTCCGCCAGGTAGCGGAAGCCACGCTGGATTTCCTGGTACGCGAGATGAGGCACCCCCTGGGTGGCTTTTACAGCAGTCTGGATGCCGATTCGGAAGGCGTGGAGGGTAAATATTATGTTTGGACCGTGGCCCAGATCGAAGAGGCCATCACCGACCC
>Ga0209641_10004369_pt1 | contig 11670 bp, 20 predicted proteins | sample RifCSP16_1_FD_184022 | JGI IMG/M metagenome (GOLD analysis project Ga0209641, IMG submission 184022) | Soil microbial communities from Rifle, Colorado - Rifle CSP2_sed 16_1 (SPAdes) (version 2) | ecosystem: Environmental > Terrestrial > Deep subsurface > Rock core/Sediment | place: Rifle...
TGAGCGCGAGATCCGTATCTCCGATTGCTTCGGCAAGGAGAACGGATTCCTTCGCGTAGAGCTTGAAGAATTCTTCGTCAGCACCGCCCATATCCCGGAGATTGTCAATTCGATCAAGCATTTTGATCCGCTTTACTTCGGGAGTCCCGTTTCTGGCGAGCCACTCCCGATCCATCTTTTTCCGCTCTTCACGAGGAGTGTTGACCAGTCCTTTCGAAACGCTTGTAAGTCCGATGACCAGCTGGGTGATCTTCGTACCGAAATTCTCTTCCAGCTGAACCATGTGGACTTTTGTGTCTTCGAGAATATCATGAAGAAAAGCGGCCGCCACCATCTCCTCACTGGTTCCATCAAGAAGAGCGACTCGTGCCGCAACACGGGCGGGGTGATGGATGTAGGGCACTTTGTGATACTTGCGGAACTGGCCCTCATGCGCCTCTCTGGCGAAGGCGGCCGCCTTCAGAATGATGTTTGTCAATTGCTGTTCTCCATCTCGTGAAGAGGTGCCCACCAGACCTGACAGCCATAAACCGTTTCGCTCGAGTCGAGCACGATCTTGGGGTTCCCATCACTCCTGACCACTTCAGCTCCATCCGGGATTTCCCAGAAGTTCGGCTCTTCCTCGGCATTTGTATTGGAGCGAAGGGAACCGTCGGGCATCCGGATGAAATAGACGGTGACGTCCTCGACGTAATCGCCCTCACCCAGATACTTCGACCGGTCGCCGTTCCAGACTTTGACTCTCACTACGCCTCCAATCCTCTCACACAAAGAAGCCAATCGTTGAGAAGCCGTTTGTCGGCCTCTTCAGGAATCTTCCATGGTCTCATGGCGTCGATAGCCGCAATCTCGCTCTTGGCGAGCCGCTCCACTGCTTCCTGTGTCAAAAGATCCATCCTGATCTGCATCAGGTGGTCACGTTCGAGACCTTCTTTCCAAACCACCGGTTCTCCACCTTGAGCGATTCGTTTCGCGTCCCAAAGGAGACGTACCATGTGATAGGCCCACTTCTCCGAGTACTTCCCCCCCTTCGTGTGAAGGCCGGCTTTTCCGGTGTGATGCGCCAACTTCTTAAGCTGTCCTTCGGCATAGCCCAAGTACTGACGCACAGCGACTTGGCTGAGAAACTTCTTGCGATAGGCCTTGAGAGTGAGCCAGTCCGGAGTGTCAAAACACATCCGGTCTGTGAAGAGCATCTCAACAATGCTCGGATTGCCCTTAAGAAGAAGCTGGCAGAACTTCCCCACTTCATGGGCTTGATAGTCGGGCTTCACGTCGGTGGGATTGTCCACCGTGTCCGGAGGTGGAAACATCCCGAGAAGTTCTTTATTCGAACTCACATAGACGGCGAGGAAATCTTCATCAGAGGTCGGTAGCTCCGTGTTGTGCGATCGAGAGCCCCACAACTTTCCGAAGATTATCTTGCCCGGGAGCTTCGTCTTTTCGATGAACTCACGCACATCCACTTGATCTGTCTCCTTGATTAAAAAGAGACCCCGGAACGGATTGTGGGTCCGTTCCGGGGTCTGGGAATAGGGAATTATGGTTGTATGATCTCTCGCTCTTCACGAACTGAGAAACGGAGAAGTCTGACCACCTTGCCAGAAGTTTGAGCGATGTCCTTGGCAATGGGACGGAGAGAATCCACTCTCTTGAAATCAGCCCCTACGAGCGGCATCCACTGCCCGTTTGGGGCGAGAAACCCCACGATCCCCTCGCCTTCATCGTCGTCGGCGACAAAGGCAAATATCTCGTCAATCTTAGGCATTGCCCTCACCTAAAATGCCGTGAATGGCCTCCTTGATCTTGGAACGGAGTTGGGTCAACTGGAAGACTTCCTTCTCACGATTTTCGATCTCGATTCCCAACTCCTCAAGACGTAGGTTCAGTCCATTCATCTCGACTGACAGCGATCCGAGAGACTCGCCTATCTTCCCGGGGATCTTCGCACTTGACGAAGTACCCGACTTCTTGGGACTTGCGACGGTCGACTTGGCCGCCTCTTCGTAGATCTTCTTTGTCGTCGCGCCCGCCTTGCAATGGATCCTGTGCCCGTTCCAGCGGAGACCGACAAAAGGACCGTGCTCCACGCAGTATTGAACGACAGACTTGTACGCCATTTCCTTCTCCTTAGAAACCGAAAATTCCCGGGCCTTCCTTCTTCAGACGGTCGCCGATATCCCTTGCTCTTTTGACGTCTAGGGCTTTCTTTGCGGATTCTGCATACCGCGCCAAAGCTGGATCCATGAACAGCGTGAATCGATAATCCGAACCATCCGGATTCACACTGGAGATCAGAGTGATCGCAAATGCAAAGAGCTCTGGAATGTCCATAAATTCCTTGGATTGACCCACGATCATCCTGTGAAAGATGTCAAAGCACTTTCCTTCGTCTTTGAACTTCTTCGCCGCTTCAACCATGGCGTTCTTCAGCTTCTCGGAAAGTTCGGCTTCACTTGAGGTAAGAACATTAATCTGTTCTTCCAGACCTTCTATCTTCTCCTCCAGATCGCCGATGGTTTTGTCCCGACCTTCAAGAGCGCTCTTTTTATCGATCTCTGCGGATGCAGTTTTGTCCACATAGGCCTTCTTCAGCTTTTCAGATTCGGCCTTAAGGGTTTCGATATCCTTGTCATGATCGGAATTGAAGCAGTAAGCATCCTGACTGAGTCGTTCCAGCAGTTCTTGGGTAAGGGCCTGTTTCTCTGGCTTCTTTGGCATAAGCCTCCTTCGGAAACAAAAAACGGGAGGAAATGATCTCCTCCCGCTTTTTGCTTTACAGGGTTTCGTCAGTCTCTAGATTCTTAACGTCTTCTTCGTCTTCGTCCTCATCGTCTTCCTCGTCCTCATCGTCATCATCGTCATCGTCGTCCTCCTCATCCTCCTCTTCATCTTCCTCTTCTTCAGGGGTCTCTTCTTCCTCTTCCTCTTCTTCCTCTTCTTCTTCCTCTTCTTCGTCGTCTTCTTCGTCCTCTACCTCTTCGGCCTCTTTCTTAGGATTTTCATCAGGTTTCTTGGGATCGACCACATTTTGAAAAGAACCTTCTATTATCCTCTTCGCAAGAAGTTCATAAAACTCCTCCGGGCTTAACCTTCTCCCTGACATTCTCCTCCTCCTATTTTGTCGATTTTGTACGGTGAGTTTTGAGCCGATGCTCCTCAAGGTGCTTTTTACAAAACCCTTTGAGGCAACCGCAATGCTCTATTATGGGATGGGTGCAACCCTGCTCAGAACATCCTTCATAGAGACCATCTCTTGCCGAATAAGGCAGATCAGAGTTACCCGAGAACTTCTCCGGCACTCTGCCGTACCTTGGCATGCTTCCCCCTCTGACGTTTATATTCAACAACCTGCTTCTTGGACCACACCGTCGCGTATTTCACCCGATGGTGCGGCGAAAGTCCATATTCCCTGAGGGCCTCCCATTGTCTACGTGTCCTGTACCCAACCCCTGTATCCCAGCCGTACATTGGAAACTTCTCATGGAGCTTTTTCATGTAGGTATCCCGCGTCGCCTTGGCCAAGATGGACGCGGCCGCCACGGAGAAGATCTTCCGATCGGCTTTTACCATATTCACTTGATGAATGCCGTCCGGAAGATCAAGCTTGTGGAAATCCGTGACTACAAGCGACGGAATCTTTTTAAGTCCTTTGACAGCCCGCTCCATGGCAAGAATGGACGCCTTGAATGTTCCGAGATTTGAGACTTCCTCCGGTTCCACCCAACCAAAAGAATAATCGATAGCAACTTTCTTAATCTCCTCGGCAATTGCCAGACGCTCTTTATGGGTCGGAACAAGTTTCGAATCGCGAACGCCTTTGATCTTGAGGCCGGCAGGAAGGATAAGAGCGCAGGCTAAAAGTTTGCCCGCGACGGCAGAAACGCCGACTTCATCACAGCCGGCAAATGGGCCTTTCGCCTCCCATTCTTTTTCAAGTTTGGTACGACGGATTGACCGGCCGATCTTCATGCCTCCCCCATGGGCTGGGGCCACGGAAATTCAATTCCGTGGCCCCAGTTCATTCTAGGCGGAGATGCGCTTCTTACATCCCGGACATTCCACTTCGGTCATCCGCCGGTACCACTTGCCGTTCTCCACGAAGACGATCTTGATGAGATACCCGCAAGCCCGACAGAGCACCCGATAAGGGTGACGACCCGTGCGGCGCTTCCTCTTCGACCAGAACTCCCGGCCGTCGAGGTTGACCACCCTCTCGGCGAGAGTGAGCTCGCCGTCATCCGACTGCTTCTTGCCGTTCGACCAACGGCGCGGGTTCCCTCAGCAGGGGCCCGAGCAGATCTTGGGATTGTCCTTGAACCGAAGGGCCTGCGGATGGTCGAGATAGAAACAGTCGCAATCATACCGTCCATCCAGCCCGCGACCCCAGCCGTGATCATTCCAATCACGTTTTAGGCGGCCCATCCACTTCGAGAAAGAACGATAGCGGCGAACTCCTCGATCGCCATACAACTGGGTCTTCTCCAATTACCTGCCTCCCGGGCAGGCTTTCGGGAGCTAGCCCATTCTAGCCCCCTAGCCTGCCATCTTAGGCAGGCCTTCACGAGGTCTGTGCATTCCTTCTCCTTTCACGGTCGTCGAGTGATTATTACATGGTTGTAGCAGACGTTGTGTAATCCGTATTTAAATCCAAACTATTGCCGGGCACCGTCCCCGTCGGGTATATCGTCACCTGATACGGAACAATGTTGGACACCCCACTTCCGTTCGGGAAGCAGGAGCCACCAAAGGGATATCTCTGAAGAGACACCGGATCGGGGAAAACCACCTCTTCCTTTTTCTGCGGCCTCTTCGGCATCCCGCACCACTTGACCTTCTCGAAGATCACGTCGTTCGGGACGCCGTTGTCCACATCCCAAATGAAATCAGCCCATCCATATTTCTTTGGAACGTTAGGAGGTCTGGTATCACTCTTCTCAAAATACGCTTTACGACGGCTGGCGCAGGAGGCGATCAAGATGCCAATAAACGATATGAACAAGGCCGTCACGAATCCTGCCCACATCATCGTAGGAGTAATATTTTCCATAAATTCCTCTACACCGCCCGAAGGCGGACAATATCGCCTTCCACATCCACAAGCTGGTTCACACGCATCCACGAAAGGCTGTTCTTGTAGCCGCTCGAGTTGATGCTTGTCCCTGAAAGGGTCGAAAGCTGGGCGCGCGTAACCTCCTTGCGCTCAATGACAACCTGAAGCATCTTTCCGCGCTTCCCGCCGCCAGCCCTCTGGAGCCAAGGCGTATAGACGGACTCGTCAACCGTCATCGATCCATTGGAAGGCTTCAGTTCCTCGAACAAGGCCCGGAAAGCGTCATACTGGGGTTGGAGGGTCTTCCGTACCATTTCAAGCCGGTTTAGGGCATCCTTGGCCTTTCCGTCGGCATCCCGGAGGCGCTTCTTCAGGTTCTCATTCTCCTTCTGGAGGATGTCGTACTCTTCCTTATCGACCATTTCGCGGGCGGGAGGCTCAGGAGCCCGGGGCAACGTCTCCGGCACATAGGTCGACTTTACCTCTCGAACGGAGCTCCCGACCGCCACCGCCGTCTTCGTGAGCTTGGGACGGAGCTTGGCCACGAACTCCTTGACATCACAAAGGGCAACAGTTTTCAGGGCTTTGCCGACCTTCCGAGTCTCGCCCGGATGGAAGGTCTGGGAGTCCCTGATCTGAACCTTTTCGAAAATCTTAAGCCACTGGGGACTCCAGAAATAGGCCATGCCATCCCCGAGGCTAGCGAGGCTGTTGACAAGATCGACTCCCTCGGATCTGAGATCCTTGCCGCGCTCAGAGAAATAGGGCTCAAGCCACTCAAGAAGGGCCTTCCGATCATGCTTGCCGACCGTGCGCATGACGAAGAGGTTGCCTGCCTGACTCAAAATATCCTTATCCACCGTAGCTGGTCTCTGGGTGATCAAGGTGCATCCATAGCCCTTGTTCCGCCCGAGACGGACAAGCCGCTCAACTGCTTCTTTACATTCGGCAGTCACCGCGACCTTAGTCCTCTGCGGCGCGAATTCTCCGGTTTCCTCGATCAGAATGTGACGAGGAAGGGCGTCCGGTGCCGCATGCATCAGGGTCAGGCAGAAGTCCGTCAGGAATTTGCGCCACGTCTTTTTGCTTTCCTGACTAAGGTCGATGATTCCCGGAACATTCGTTCCGATCATGGCTTCGGCGATCCTAGACCCGCTATCTTTATCAATCGGAAGATCGCCGTGCGGGCCCCCGAAAACAACTACGGGAAGACCGTCGTCCGGGTTGCCGTCCTTTCCGGCTCGAAGGCCCCAAAGGATTCCAACGGGATCAAGGGCGATCCAAGGAAGGCCATTCCGCGTGAACTCCTCCATGAAAACTTTGGCCGTCGTCGTCTTTCCAGCGCCACGAATGCCCATGATCGCAAAGGTCTGTACAAGGGCATCTTGAGGCAACACAAAAGGATTGCCCTTCAGAGTTTGTCCGATCATGAGGCCGTTCGTCTTCTTCATTTCTTCTTCTTTTTGGCTACTTTGGGCTTATCCCAATAAGCGCTTTTGCAACGTGGACAGAGCCGAATTTCCGTTTTCCTAGGAAACCACTCGTACTGGCATCTCTGGCACTTAAGCTTAGTAATCTGTATCTCCACACTTAAAAGCTTACTTATACTCCTACTCATTGTCAAACTTTTAAGCTATCTTAACCTCCTTCGGACGACGGACGATAATGACCGAAACCCAACCGCACCCGACCCAAAAGGACCCCACAAAACATTGCCCAACCCAACCTTACTTCTTGTCCTTCTTCATGATCTGAATCGAGTAGTCGTAATCCGGGTCGAGCCCTGAGAGGAAGCCCGACATCAACATGCAGGCATCATCGGACACCGCCCGGATGACGTCCGCCCGTCCTTTGATCCTGAAGTGGTTCTTCAAGTTCTTGAAGTCTCCCTTCAACTTGCGACCATAAGTAAGGACGGAAAGCATCCCCAAAAAGAGCGCCGCCGAATAGGCCGCCACAAGGATCTTCTCGTTCTTCACCTTTTTCTCGTACTTCGCGGCGGTCTCGGCGATCATTCTCTGGACTTCCTCATAGACTTGATCAGCTGTCCGCCCGAATACTTTATCTATGTCCATAAAACCCCCTCTTAAATCGTTACCTTACCGTAATCCAAATACACCTACCGGATTTGACGACCCGGAACTCCACGTCCTTAACTTGGCTTGGGCACCGGGCTCTCAAGGGCGTCCGGTCCTTGGAAATGACGTGTCCGCCTTGCTATGGCCTCATAAGCCAAAGCAAGATCTTCTACTGAACCAATCAAGGGCTTCGAAGTCTTCAGATCCAAAAATCCTTGAATCCAAAGTTCGGGTTCATCATGGCCAAGGTCGCAGAACTCCATGACAGGCTGGAGTCCCTTGATTTCATAGTCGGCCTTCAGCTTCTTCTTGTAAAGCTTGATGGCCGTACTCGTCCTTGATTGGTAGTCCTTCTCTGTGATCTTGATGAACTTCTCGTAGGTGTTCTTGTCCCTGAACTTCTTCTCAAAAAGACCCGCACTCTTCTCGAACTCCTCTTGGAAGAGGTAGTTGAAAATGAACTTTCTGGTGAAGGTCTTCATGCGGCCTACGCGATGGCCGATCCAGCAATCCTTCTGCACGATATGGAAAAAGGTATCTTTGGAAGGAGACAGATGGAAAAGTTTGTCAATGCGCTCTATATCCTTTTTCAGCACAATGGATTCTCCTTAGAATTCTTGGGCTAAACTGCGGCCAAGGATCATCCCACAAAGCCTGCAACGCCAGTGGGGCCCCCATTCACGGGAAGTGATAAGAAGCTCCTGCTTTCCGCACTTCGGACATGGCTGGCCCGTCGGCACTTGCTTTGGGTAGAGCTCGTCGCAGGCGACACAAGCCCAGTATTCGCAAGTGACATGCTCGGGGGCGTGCTGACAATTATGTCCTTCCATTATTTTCCTTTCTCGATTCCAAGAAGCGCGACAAGCGACAACTGCTCGGCGAGTTTCTCGGTCTCGGGAATCATGTCCTCGACCGTCCAGTAACGCTGCCCATAGAGCTTGGCCTCATAGGAGAAATCACGCTCCATCTCCCCTGCATCAAGCCGTGCGAGGTAGGCCTTCCATTTCCTGACTTTTTTGCTTGTTTTCTCTTCACGTTCTGACCTGACCTTGACAAGAATCCGGAAATCCTTGTCTTGGAAGGGAACATAGTCGTCGGCTTCATAAGGACTTCCCGGATGCCCTGCGTCCCAACCGAACCACCAATCGCCTTTTTCATCAGGATCGCACGGACAGTAAGAAGCGGAAAAACCCAAGCCGCCATGGACTTTGAGATAGCCGTCCGGACTCTTCAACCACTGGTCGACCTTTTCCTTACCTGACAAAAGGGCCAGAAGACCGCCGCTTCCCAAATGAGCAAAATCCAGCCCATCTTCGAGCTTCTCTTTGTTCGGGTTAAGAGCAACTGGCTCATCTTTATCGACCCCGAAAAAGGGATGGCCCTTCTCCACACGGATGAAACCCAAGTGATTGTTGAGACAAAGGTTTGTACAGACACGGCAAAGAAGACCATGAGCGGCCCACTCCCGTTCAAGCCGGATAGCATAACTGTGTTTTCTGCTCATGCTTTCCCCTTAACCCTTGTCAATCCAAGAAGCTCCATGGTCGCCAGCTGCTCCGCCAGCCGTTCGGCCTCGGCGGCGACTTCATCAAGCGTCCAGTAGTGAGTCTTATCGAGTTGGGCCTCATAGAGAAAGTCACGTTCGACCTCGCCTTCCTCGACACGCCTGAGGTAGGTCGTCCACTTCTCGATCTCGTCAGGCGAATGGATATCCGGATAATCCTTGGTGACTTTTACATGGATCCACTTCATCTCAAGGCTCATCGGACTGTAGTCTCCGGCATGCCCGGAGTCGAACCCAAACCACCAGCTGTCCGCCTCTTTCTTTTCCTCTCCGGGACAGTACTCGGACGAGTAGGTCACACCGCCGTGGACTTTGAGATAGCCGTCCGGGGTACGCATCCACCGGTTGACCGCCTCTTCGCCACCGAACAGGCTGATCACACCGCCAAAGCCGATTTCACCTACGTCGTGCTTCCACCGAGCTTTGTTCGGCTTGAGCGCTACAGGTTTGTCGTAACCAATACGGTATAAGGGGTGTCCTTTTCGGATCCGGACATATCCATTGTGCGTATGGAACATGTTCTGAACCACACGACAGAGGAGCCCGTGGGCGACCCATTCCTTAAGGATCTTCGCGCGTTCGTATCTCTCCGCCATTTTTCGCCTTCCACTCTTTGACCCACTTCTTGAAGTCCTGCATGCCGCCTTGGATGAGATGGACGCCCTTGGAGTTCTCATCAGTACAGGCGGCCTTCATGGATTGGACAAAAGGATGCTTGTCCAGCTCTTCTTTTGGAATCTCGGCAATGATCGCAGCGAACGCTTCCACATCGTGGCGGGTTGCATCCGCCGTCTGAACATGATCCGGGGTGTCCAGTGGAGGCGGAACCGGCTGGTCTTCAGGACTGTCCGTAACTTGAACGGCCCGTCTGAGAGCGGCCATCGGATCACCGTAGAGCTCATAAGTCACAAACCATTTCTCAGGCTTGCGGCCATGACCTGAGATCTCGCGTCCGCTCTCGGAGAGAACAAGGAATTCACCCCTGACAAAAACTGGCATCTTGGCTTGGCCCACAACATTCAGACCTTCTCGACTGAGATTGATGTAGGTCTCTTTTCCATCGCTCGTCAGGAAAACGTCGGCAAGATTGCCCTCTTGGCCATCACCGACATCGGTGATCACGCAGAACTTGAGCTTCACTTTGTCTCCTTGGAAACCCCTGCGGGCCCGGCAAGACCCGCCTTGAGTCCCTCCATCGTCTTCTTCATCACTTCATGGGCGGCCACGACGGCCTCCCACTCTTCCTTGGACAGGAACTGGCAGGTGTGGAAAATAGGCATCCCGTTGATGGATCGAGGACCGGCCTCCTTGAGGTACTCAAAGACCACCGCCGGTTTTCTCTTCTTGAGATCCTTTTGCATCTTCTTGTCCATGAAGAGGAGCGGCATGAAGACTTGCCCGAGAAGATCTTTCTGGTGCATATGCCTGTCCGTGAAGATCAGACCTTTGTAAAGATCCTCGGCAATCTTGAGAATGTCGACTTCGGTTCTTTCTTCTTTCTTCGCCATGATCCCTCAAACTTTTTCGATGTCTTTATGGGAGACAGCGATACGGGGTTCGATCGTGAATGTTCCGAAGGTACGCCGGCCATCGAGGCGCATGCTCCAGACTTCCTTGCCGTCCTGCACTCGGTAGAGCTGTTCCAAGATTCCGGTCGCGCCCGCCTCGAAGATCGTGTCTCCAAAACGAAGATCATGGCAGTCACGGATGAGTCGCGTCCGATCTCCCTTCCTGAAACCGGAAGTGATAGTGGTCTTGTCCATTGCAGCTCAATGATCCCTACAAAGCTTCTTCAGAAACTCGATCCCACCGATCCGGCCGTCCTTCAGAACATCAAGAACGAGCTCGCCTTCGGTCGGAGACTTGAGAATCACGCACCCTTTGAACTGCCACTTCGCGCCGGGCTTGTTGCAGTTTTTCGGATCGACAAAATAGATGTACGACGGACATCCCTTGGCGCTCTTGGTCGACTTGGCCAGAGCATTGGCGACCGCCGGCATCTTCGCTTTCTTTGCCAGCTCGACCAGCCAAGAAGGGTCATAGGATTTCCACGAGAGTTTCTTCATGATTTTTCCCCTACATGAAGATCATGTTCCCGGACTTGTGATGGACGTTGTCTTCCTCGAGCATCTTCTTCCACTGTTCCTTGGTCGCCTTCTCACGTCCGAATGTGGTGGCATTGTCGGCTGCCCACCCGCAGAGCTCATCCAAGGTCGGAAATACCGGAGAGATGGGAGAGCCTTCGGTCACATTTTCCCAGAGCTGGAAACCGTCGCCCTTGGGCGGATCCTTGTGCTCCCACTCTTCGGATTTCTTCTTCATTTCAGCATTGGCCCAGATGATGGCTTCACCCTTGCACTTCCCGCAAAGATGCGGCACCTTGTGACGCTTGCAACGGGCTTCGATGCAGATTCCGGCGTTGATCGAATCATGACCCATGCCATGCCCGCTCCATGCATTCACCTCGTCGGGCGTCGGAACATAAGGCGGCTCCTTGTCTTTCCAGCCGTCCTTCTCGGTCCATGTGCGGGTGAAGTTCCATAGACGTCCCTCCTCAACGAGGGCTTTCACGTCGTGAGCGTCGAGCTTGTCGTTCCAATTGGCCAAAACAGTGAACCCGAACTTGCGGGCGAAGTCGATATTGTCCGCGACTTCCTTGGACCATCCCGCCCGAAGGATCCGATCCCTATCCCAAGCGGCAAGGATGTTCTGCCCGTAAAACGTGCCGAACATATCTTGAGCGAGATGCCTGTACCATGCATCGTTCAGGAACTTGCCTTCACGGGAATACCCACTATGGTCGCATTCCTTGCAATTTTCGTAGTACTCGCTGTACGGGTTGACGTATCCCTTCCAGATCTTGTTCAAAGGCCAGTCGAAGTCCAAGGCGACGCGCATGAGTTTCCGGCTCATCTTTTCTCTCCTGCGGGTTCGTAAGGAAGCGTCTTGAGGAATGTAACCAATCTGTCCACTTC
>Ga0209641_10004370_pt1 | contig 11667 bp, 16 predicted proteins | sample RifCSP16_1_FD_184022 | JGI IMG/M metagenome (GOLD analysis project Ga0209641, IMG submission 184022) | Soil microbial communities from Rifle, Colorado - Rifle CSP2_sed 16_1 (SPAdes) (version 2) | ecosystem: Environmental > Terrestrial > Deep subsurface > Rock core/Sediment | place: Rifle...
ACTGTATAGCGATGATGACGATGTTATTTACAGCTTTAAACGATGTGTCGGTATCAACGGTATCAATCTTGTGGCAGTAAAGCCGGACTTGCTTGACCGAACTATTTTGTTTGACCTCGGAGAAAAAATACCTAAAGACAAAAGAATACCAGAAGGGAAACTATGGAAAGAATTTGAGCACAAATTACCAGAGATTCTTGGCTCTATTTTTGATGTGATCTCCAAAGCCATGAAAATAAGAAAGTCGATTAAGTTAGATTCTTTACCAAGGATGGCAGATTTTGCTTTGTGGGGATCCGCTATTGCCGAAGCGCTTGGTTATACAAAGGAAGAATTTCTTCAGGCTTATTACAACAACATTGAGCGCCAAAACAAAGAGGTGTTATTTGAAAGCCTTGTGGCGTCTGCAATTATCTCACTCACGGAGGAATCATCCTTTTGGGAAGGCTCCCCGTCCGAATTATTAGAAAAACTAAAGGAAATAGCAAATAAACAAGGAATGAATACTGAAAAAGAAAAAGCATTTCCTAAAGCCTCTAATGCTCTAACGAGGCGTCTTAATGAACTCAAATCAAACCTTGCCGAAGCCGGGATCAAAATAGAGAGAAACGACAGCGGTAAACACCGACAAATTATCATCCAAAAAGTACTTAAAAATACTGTATCTATCGTTGAACCGTCACAAGCCAATGCAAACAAGGAGACTCCAGGGACGGTACCTAAAGATGATATCGACGATACCACATCTAATATCGTCTCTGAAAATCCCTTATTTTCTAAAGGAAAAGACGATAAAGACGATAAAGACGGTATTTTCTAGCATTTATTGGAATCCTATGGAACTCAAACCAGAACAGATAAATAAATTCATTGAACTTCACAAGGACTGTGTTGGTTTTGAGAATTACTCAGAAAAACAGGTTAGAGAAATTGCTAATGGAATCGCTAATTATTATTTAACTTTATTTAAAATCCATCAAAGAATTACAAAAAATACTGATAAACAGCAGAAAAATAATGGAACACTAGAGCCGTTTAAAAACGGGGAAAAACGGCGAGTCGCCCCATTAGAACAGGTAGGAATAAGAAATTTATGATATAATATAATATAAATGACTTAAAATAACTAACCATTATGAAAATAAATAACCAAAAATCAGTCATAATTTGCAGAGTTTCTTCTAAAGAACAAGAAGACACCGGTTATTCTCTAGATGCTCAAGAAAAATTATTACAAGAATACGCTGATAAGAATAATTTTAAAGTAATAGCAAAACCATATCGCATTACTGAATCAGCCAGTGGAAAAGTCGCACGAAAGAAGTTTCTTGAGATTCTTCAATTCATCAAGAAAAATAATATAAACCTAATATTATGTGAAAAGATTGACCGCCTAACCCGAAACCTAAAAGATGCAGCGATTGTGAGCGACTGGGTCCATGAAGATAAAGGTCATGAGGTCCATTTTGTCAAAGAAAACTTCATTGTTAGTCAGAACACTAAAGCCCATGAAAACCTTGTGTGGGATATGAAGGTGGCAGTTGCTAGATTCTATACCAATAATCTTTCTGAAGAGGTCCATAAAGGGCAAAAGGAAAAAATTGCTCAGGGTTGGTTACCGACCAAACCTCCGACTGGCTATAAAACTATTGGGGAAAAGGGTCACAAAATACATGTGATTGATAACGAGACGGCTCCACATCTTAAAAAAATGTTTGAACTATACGCTACAGGAAACTATTCTATACAAAAACTTGAGGATGAGATGTATAAAATTGGCCTTAGATCTAGAAATGGAAATAAGATTTTACAAAGTAGAATTCATGAATTACTTCAGGACCCATTCTACTGCGGAAAAATGAAGTGGAAGAGTGAAGTGTATCCGGCTAAACATGAAGCATTAATCACTAAAGATTTGTTTGAAAAAGCTCAATCTGTTCTCAAAAGAAGGGGTAAAACTTCTCTTTCTACGAAACATAATTCTCTTTTTAAGAGTAAAATTTTCTGCGATGGTTGTGGGGGCGTAGTGAGCTGGGAACTGCAAAAGGGCCACTGGTATGGCCACTGTAATAACCATTTAAAATCACGCTATTGCCCTAAAAAGACCTATATTAAGGAGAAACAGGTAGAAGAACAGATAGATGTTGTATTTGGGAAGATAGCCCCAAAAAACGAAGCTGTGCTCAAATGGATTGAGGAAATTATACTGGAAGAAAATGCAGGCCAGGTTAAGTTAAGAGAAACTGAAATTCAAAGATTGAATGGATTACTTGGAAGTGTACGAAAACAAAAAGATAAATACTTTGAGGCGAAAATAAACAGAGAAGTGGACCTTGAGTATTGTGAAAGAAAAATTGACGAGTGCAAGATTGAAGAAAGCACACTAGAATCTGCTCTTGAAAAAGTTGTTTCTACGAGCGATGAATATCAAGAACTTCGTCTGATAATTCATGAGTTGGCTTTTAAGGCTAAGGAAATTTACGAGAAAGCAACGGTGGATGAGAAGAGATTATTATTCTCTCAATTATTTACGAACTTTATCCAAGACGGTTATGAAATAAAGCCAAACTACAATTTAGCCTCTCAATATCTACTCGAATGGATACCAAAGCTAAATGAAAGCTACGAACCGCATAAAAACCTTGTATCACAAATACAAAAGAATGATTTTGACCCTAGTACTAACTCTTTGCTCCGCAGGTAGGACTCGAACCTACAACCAACTCCTTAACAGGGAGCTGCTCTACCATTGAGCTACTGCGGAATGTAAATTTCCAAAGAACTTCATTATCTTAACAAAAACCAGATAAATTTCAAACGCCCGCGCTGGCAAATCGCCATTTTCCATACTGATCTTTTGAGAATTTAATATTCCTGTATTTTTCTTTCAAGAAGAGGGAAGCGATTTTGGCTTTTTGCGGCGCGTCAAATTCAAACCAAAGCCCGCTATCTTTTTTAAGATATTTCTTTGCTTCTTTCACAAACCTTTCGATAATGGCTAGGCCGTCTTTGCCGCCAAAGAGAGCAATTTTGGGTTCATAATTCAAAACTGATTTCTGGATTCTTTTAATATTTTTGGGGGACAGATAAGGGGGATTGCCGACAATAAAATCATATCCGCCTTTCGCTTTTTTGAGTATATCTGACTGAATAACTTTGTAGCGGCTAGCCAGTATTTTGTTTATTCTTAAATTCTTTTTTATTTGGGATATCAATTTCGGATCAATCTCGAAAAAATCAACTTTTGAATGTTTAAGACTTTTTAATATAGCAATGCCGATACAGCCGGAACCAGCAAAGACGTCGGCAATCCTAAGCGGCGGCCATTTGATCACTTTGGTATGTTCTATAAACTTCTCGGTCCAATATTCTGTTTCGGGGCGGGGGATGAGCGGTCGAAAAGACAAGTCGATTTTCGTGTTTAAAAAAGGCATCCAGCCGATAATATAATCAACCGGCTCGCCGGCCTTGAGGCGCAAAATATCTGTGAGCATTGCCTTTTGCCACTTTTCGTTATATTTATCCCGAAAGATGAAGTAGAGTTCCTTTTCTAAATTTTTCATATTTGGTATACTTTAAAGTAATTATGATCTGGGAGGGAATAAAGATCAACCTAAAGTCTACCAATATGCCGCTCACGGATGCTTTAACTGACTACGCCATCAAACGCGTAACTAACCTTGGTAAACTTCTCCAAAATATCCAGGCGGCTGGCGGGGAAATCCTTGTTCATTTTGAAATTGAAAAAACGACTAATCATCACAAAAGCGGTCAAATCTTCAAAGCCGAATGCAGTATTACCATTGATGGTAAGCAATATTACGCCGAATTTAGGGATGAAAATATGTATGCCGCGATTGATGGTGTGAAAGACATTGTTTTACGAGATGTCAAAAAAGACCGGGATAAAAAACAAACGCTTTATAAGCGCGGCGCCCAAAAAGTAAAAGATGCCATTCGCGGCTTAACCAGCTGGGAAAAGATCAAATTCTGGAAGTAAAACTTTTCCCCAACTCCATATTTTTATCAATATCTGTATTTAGGTATACTTTAAGTATTAAAGGTCGAAACAAATAGTAAATTAAGCTTAATTTATTAAAATAATACAAAATGGAAACTAAGAAATTTAATTGGAGCACCCTTATCCTCGGCATCGTCATTGGGGAAAAGTTTTTTTGGGTTGTCACGGCTGCGACCAAGCCAGCTGCTGGCACAGTTGAGACGATTACTTCAACTGGAACGATCACTGATATCAATAAGGCAGTCCAACAAGGATCAATCAAGGATCCTAATGTCGCTCAAGAATATCAGTTCCGGATTCCGGAGGATGTTAGCGCCGGCTACACCCCGGTAGTTGGAGATACGGTAACGTTTGATGTTTCTCCAGATCAAGCCCAAAGGGCGAGAAATGTCAGGGCTGGTGGTATTACATGCGGAGCTGGAGCTGGAGCTGAATCATGTGCTGACGGATTTGATAATGATGGCGATGGTTTGATTGATTCTGCTGATTCAGGCTGTTGCATCACGGGAGGAACTAGTGATGGTAATGAGTGTACGGATTGTGGTAATGACGTGGGCCTTTAAATCAGGAAAATAGGTAAACCAACCAAAAACCGTCCCTCAAGTGAACTCGGGGCGGTTTTTTGTTATTTTAGCAAATCGTTAGAGAGAAAATATAAGTTTTAATTTCCGGTCAATTTCCTTCATAAATTTTTGATCTAAACGGCCTATCTCGCCGAGCGCGATTTTCTTTTCGAGCGTGGCAATTTTTGCTATTTTTATTACAGAGTCAATTTTCAATCCATTGTCCGGCGCCGCCTTTATTTTTAAACCAAAGCTATCGGCTGCATCACTTTGTTTGGAAGATATAAAACAGGCGATTAAATCATTTCCCTTTTTACTGACAGAGAGAACAACCGCTGGTCTGACTTTTTGTCCGGATAGATCTGTAAAAGGAAAGGGAATAAGGATAATCGTTCCCTTATGCATAGACTTTTTTTAAATCACTTAAGTTATAAAGATCTGGTTCCTCCTTCAAAAAATCAAAACTTCTTGAATTAGCGTTCAGGTTTGTTATCTCGCCTAATTTTTTATTGTAATTTTGAGGAAATTGGACAATGATGGCATCAATGCTGTTGTGTCGGCCAATGCCAAAAACTTCACCTCGGTATTTGACCCGGTCAATTAAAGTTTTAATTTCATTTCGGGCAGTAGTAATGCTGATTGTTTTCATATGTACACATTGTACAAAATATTGAAATTAAAGCAAGGCGGTGTACAATTACCCATATGGGGATGACATTTAAGGTAGAATTGAAGTGACAAAAGTTAACTGTACACGGTTTTTGAGTTATCTGTAAACAGTTTCTTTGCCGCCTTCGGGGATTACTTTTTTGATAATGAACTTTCTATTTTCTAGTGTGGCATCAGTAATGATATTTCTTTTATTTTCTTTGAAAAAATAAGTCCGCGGCCACCCGTAAAAAGCCCGGAATTTATTGTAATTCTTGATTGAATCGTCATTCAAATCAATTAAGCCGTCTTCTTTTTTTATTTTTCCGCAAAATATCGCTTTTGAATCATCCTGCTCCACCAATTTTATTTTACCAGCGACATATTCGGGTAATATCTTCGCCAACAAATTGCCGCCGACCTTTGTTAATCTTTCCAAAAGCTCTGGTGCTTTCTCATCTGGTCTTATTTTTACCTTTTCCTGGGCCACTATTGGTCCGGCATCAAGTTCTTTCACCATCTTCTGAATGGTGACGCCGGTTTCTTTTTCGCCATTCAAGATGGCTGATTGGACCGGGGAAGCGCCGCGGTATTTAGGGAGTAGTGAGTAATGAATATTCAAAGTGTCGAGTTTGGGCGCGTTGATCAACCATTCCGGGAAGATTTTGCCATAAGCGACGACAATAGAGAGGTCAAACGGCTCCCTGCCAGACGGGAAAAGGTTGAACCTTTTTGAATTCTTAAGGTTCAACCTTGAGGAGTCTGGCGACCTTTCTCCGCCTGTGAATTTTTCGGGCTGAAGGACGGGGATGTTATTTTTCTCCGCCCAAACTTTGACCGGCGGGGGAGTAACAATTTGCTTTCGGCCAACCGGTTTGTCGGGAGCGGTGACGATTAAGCTCGGCAGGAAACCTTTCTCTTTGAGAATTTCTAAAGTAATGGCGGCGATTTTAGGGGTGCCAAAAAAAGCAAATTTAATCATTTTTTTCTGGTTTTACTTCCGCCAGATTTTCTGCCTTGTCAATAAAAAGAACGCCGTCGAGGTGATCGATTTCATGCTGGAAGGCTTGAGCGAGGAGTCCAGCGGCGCCAAGCGTAAAACATTCACCTTTTTCGTTGTAAGCCTTAACTGTTGCTTTGGTACTTCGCTTAACTTCGCCGTACCACCACCGGACTGAAAGACATCCTTCCGTGATTAATTTTTGCTCGCGCGATTTTTTGGTAATGACCGGATTGATGAAAATAAGATCCGCCGGCAATGGTTTGACTCCTTTTTCTTCCTTTTCTATGGCTTCCAAAATAGGCAAGTTTTTAGAAATGACAAAAATTCGCACAGCCTGCCCGATCTGGGGCGCCGCCAAAGCGACCCCGTCTTTTTCTTTGGCTAAAGATTTTTTCATCTTCATGATTATTTTTTGGAATTTAGAAGAAGTGATCTCGTTTAACGAGACTTCTTTTGCCACTTCGCGCAGCACCTTTGCTTCTTTTTGCACAATTTTAGCCATATTATTAATACGAGGATAATGATTACTGAAGGACTCTCCGAGCTATTTCAAATGTTTCAAATAATCCGGCAGTTTGGCGATTTTAACAGTTTCCTGGGAATGGTTTTCCATATTCCGGACGATAACCGATTCCTCCATGGCTTCTTTTTGACCGAAGATAATGACATAAGGGATTTGCTTTTTCTCCGCAATGGCCAACTGAACACTGATGCTTTCTTTGGTCAGCGATTGGGTAATCGGGACTTTTGCTTTTCGCAAGATTTCAAGAATTGCCAAACTTTTTAATTTTGCTTCCCAGCCAATGCGAGCGAAGAAAACTTTCGGTTTTTTGATTACTTTCGGCTTAAGAAGAGCCCACCAACTTGAATTTACGATCCGGTCAACACCAAGGGCGGCGCCGACGGCAAAAACATCTTTGCGGCCGGCAAGACTTTTGGCGAGATAATCATAGCGGCCGCCGGAAGCGATAGCTAGGCGGGATTCTTCCGGCTGCTCGGGTAATTCATTGAAAATTTCAAAAACAGTGCGGGTATAATAGCTAAGCCCCCGGACAAGAAATTTATTGAGCCGGTAATTGACCTTGGCTTCTTCAAGATATTCCAAGACTTCTTTGAAGTGCTGTTGGCAATTGGCGCAGAGAAAGGCCATTATGTCCGGCGCTTTTTCTTTGATTGGAGCACACTTTTCGTTTTTGCAGTCAAGAACCCGAAGTGGATTAATTCGGATTCGGTTTTTACAGTCGGGACAAACCGCATTGATATGCCTTTTGTAGTAATTGACGAGCTCGCGGATATAGGCGGGCCGGCATTCTTTGTCGCCGATACTGTTGACCTCAATGACCAAATTTTTTGCTCCCGCTTCCTCGGCAATAGTAGCGGCGCTTTTAATAACAAGCGCGTCAGCAATGCTTTTTTCTGTTCCCAAGACTTCGAGACCAAACTGCCGGAATTCTCGTAAGCGGCCTTTTTGCGGTTTGTCGTGTCGCCAAAACGGGCCATAGTAATAAAGCATGATCGGTTGAGGCTCGGCTTGGAGGCCGTGCTCGATATAGGCGCGCATGGTGCCGGCGGTGCCTTCTGGACGGAGGACTAGTTTCTCGGCTCCTTTCGCCCGGACGCGATACATTTCCTTATCAACGATATCAGTCCCTTCACCAAGGCTTCCGGTGAAGACCTCATTTTTTTCGATCGCCGGGAGTTCGATTGGCTTGAAGCCGTAGTAAACGGAAATCTCCTGGGCTTTCTCAAAGAAGCCCTGATAATGATAGTATTCATCGCCTAAAATGTCGCGCATGCCCCTCGGCGCTTTCGGCGGCTCTTTTTTTTCTTTTTCTTTTGCCATAATTTTTTAAGGATTTATATCGCCGGGCAAATAACCCAGACTCATCAAAGGAAGCAAACGAAGAAAGGCCTGGCCGACAAGGAAGTGGCGGGGAAGCGGACCCCAAACCCGCGAGTCGGAGCTCTGCGCCCGATTGTCGCCCATCACGAAGTATTCATTATCGCCTAATTTCACTTTAATCTGGTTTTCCGAAGGATGAAACACATAGGGCTCATAGAGCTGTTCGCCATTTGGAAATTCCGTGTTCGTAATGAAAACATTACCACCGCGAATTTCGACAGTCTCGCCAGGCAGGCCAATAATCCGTTTTATGAAAAATTTACTCGGGTCGTTAGGGAAACGAAAAACAATGACTTCGCCGCGTCCTGGATCGTTAAAACGGTAAGAAATTTCGTCAATGATTAAATAATCGCCATCGGTAAAAGTCGGCACCATTGAACTGCCGTTGACAATAAAGGGTTGGGCAATGAAAAGCCGAATCGGTATAACAATGAGAATGGCAATTGCCGCAAACTTTAAAAGTTCCTGCAGCGGATGCTCCCGGTGGATCTTTCCCCTTATTTCTTGATTAACCATGGAGCTATTTTATATGCTTTCCGTGTTTGGCGCAAGAAAAAGATACGGCTAATGCTTCTTGGTGTTTTGATCAAAAAAAAGTTTACGGTATAATAAAAAAATGTTTAATGTGGCTGGTCTTGGCAATCCCGGCGAGGAGTACAAAAACACGCGGCATAATACCGGCCGGATCATTTTGGAATGGCTGGCGAAAGCGAACGATTTTTCTAATTGGGAAGTCAACAATAAGGCCAAAGCCCTTATTTCCGCCGGCAAAATCGGCAAAACAAAGGCCCAGTTCATAATGCCCGACAATTTCATGAATAATTCCGGCAAAAGCCTGCCTTATTTCGTGAAATCCAAAAAAGATCTTAATCAAATGGTGGTGATTTACGACGATCTTGATCTGCCGATCGGTAAAATTAAGATTTCTTACAACAAAAGCTCGGGCGGTCACCGCGGCCTTGAGTCCATTATCAGAGCTTTTAAGTCAGAGGAGTTTCCAAGAGTGAGAGTTGGTATTTCGCCGGCAACGCCTTCTGGAAAAATTAAAAAGCCAAGTGGCGAGAGGGCGGTGGAAAAGCAGATTTTGGGCAAATTTAAAGACGCGGAATTGGCGACGCTAAAAAAACTATCAAAAAAAATCGGCGAAGCACTCGCGATGATCGCCACGGAGGGGAGAGAGAAGGCGATGAGTATTTTTAATCAATAAGGGGTCAGGAGCCTTTTTCGAAAAGGGGGTCAGGTACCTTCATAAATGGGGTCAGGTACCTTTGTGGTGAACGGCTACTAAGCGGAGCCACAAAGGTACCTGACCCCTCTTTCGGGTGACCCCTCTTTCTTGCCGTAATCCTTGTTGTTTTGGCGCACGGCTATTAACGCGAAGCCAAAACGACAAGGTTGCGGCAAGGTTTGTTTGCATATGAAAAAGGCTCCTGACCCCATCTTTTTTTATTTTTTATCTTCAAGATAGGTGAACATTAGCTTTTGGTCTTTGGGTTCAAAAAGGGTGACTTGGAAATTGTAGGTTTTGCCAAGTTCAAGTGTATCGCGGAGCTTCTTCTCCGAGCCGAAAGTGGAATTATGAACTAATCCCGCCACGCCTTCTTTGATGGAAACGAGCGCGCCATGCTTGTTGTATTTTAGAACAACTCCTGAAACAATATTGCCTTTCTTTAATTTGCCCTCAAATTCTTTCCAAGGATTTTCTTTAAGAGCTTTAATAGAAAGAGAAATCTTGCCGTCTTTGATATCGATAATTTTAGCTTTGACTTTTGTGCCGATTTTAAACATTTGCTTAGTGTCTTCAACAAAACCCCAATCAAGTTCCGAGATATGGACAAGACCCTCAAGACCTTCTTCAATTTTGACAAAAATGCCGAAATCAACAAGGCCCGCAACGGTCCCGGAGACTTCATCGCCGACCGCATATTTGGTCAGGATTTCTTGGCGATTCTTTTCAATTGTTTCATCTTTCTTTTCAGAAAATATCAGTTTGTTTTCTTTTGGCAGGGCAGAGATCATGATTACCTGGAGTTTTTTGCCGATGAATTTTTTAAGTTCTTTTAAGATCTTGTCTTTATCGCTGTCCATCACCATTGGGTAATTTTCTTGTGAAAGCTGGGAAGCCGGTAGGAAGCCTTTGATGCCTCGCCAATCCATAATCAATCCGCCTTTATTAGCATCCTCGACTTCAAGTTCGAAAACCATTTTGTCTTTAATGGCTTGTTCCGTTTCGTGCCAAAGCTGAGCTTCTCTGGCTTCCCGGAGCGACAATTCGATGTAACCATCCTCGTTTTCTTTCTCGATTATTTTGCTTTTGACGATGTCGCCAATCGCGACCTTCTTGATGATGTCTTTGGCGGCAAGAAATTCCCGGCCGTAAATAATGCCGGTGCCATAAGGCGTCAGGTCAATAAAAATAGCCGATTTTTCTTTGGCCAAAACTGGTCCCTCGACAATCATTTCTGACATTAAGGGGCTCAAAACTTTTGTATTTTCGGTTGTCATTAGTACTGTTTAGGTTAACAAAAAACCGAATTTAGCGCAATACGGCATGAGGTAATGAATGAATGGGGTCAGGTACCTGACCCCTTTTTATGACCCCTTTTTATGTTACAATGTGTCTATATGGTAATCAGTTACCTCGGTAAACAGTTTTTCCGAATTAATCACGGCGATCTCGTTATCGCCACGAATCCCGCCGGCAAAAACCGCTTTGGCGCGGATCTTGTTTTTGTCTCGACGCTTCACGAAGATCACAACAACCCCGAGCTTGTCTTCTTTGGCGACAAGACGCCTTTTGTGGCCCGAGGACCTGGTGAATATGAAATAAAGGGAGTGGCGGCCGAGGGTTTTGCCAGTGAAGTCGAAATTGAAGGAAAAAAATATTTAAATACCGTCTACAATTTCAAATTAAACGACATCTCAATCTGCTTTCTGGGGGTCACTCATGAAATTTCAAATGAAACTCGCGAAGTAATCGAAGAGCCGGATATACTTTTTGTCGCGATTGGCGATGATCCGGAAAAAGCCTACAAAATTTCCATGTCACTTGAGCCGAAAATTGTGATCCCGATGGACTTTGAACCCGGCGGCAAAGCGATCAAAACTTTTCTTAAAGAAGGAGGAAGCAAAGCCGAGCCGATTGAGAAGCTTACTTTAAAGAAAAAAGATTTGGTCGACAAAGAAGGTGAGATTGTTTTATTGAAACAATAGTATTATGAAATGGCTTGAAAATTTGCGAAGTAAACCCAAAGCCGTGCGCCGGCATATTGCTCATGTTACGGCCATTGTTCTCGGCGGAATTATTTTTTTATTTTGGGCCGTTACTTTGCCGTATCGTTTGGGTGATGTTAAACAACGCGACATGGCCGAGAGTTTAAAGCCGCTTTCGGTTTTGAAGGACGCCTTCAAGGAAACTTTGGAAGAATCAAAAACAAGCATTAACCAATTTGAATATGACCAATAAAAAAGAAGAAAAAGAACAAATAGTGTCAAAAATTGTGCCGGTTTTTGATTCTTCCAAAGTTTC
>Ga0209641_10004372_pt1 | contig 11664 bp, 9 predicted proteins | sample RifCSP16_1_FD_184022 | JGI IMG/M metagenome (GOLD analysis project Ga0209641, IMG submission 184022) | Soil microbial communities from Rifle, Colorado - Rifle CSP2_sed 16_1 (SPAdes) (version 2) | ecosystem: Environmental > Terrestrial > Deep subsurface > Rock core/Sediment | place: Rifle...
CCAGAACGATGTGGTGGCCCCAGACAAACTCCGCCGGCGCGCCCGAATCGTTGCCGACCTTCTCTTCCAATTCCAGCGTTGGGCTCCCCGGCGAAAGGCGCATATGGCGCTCGAGCCGCAGGCCCGTCGCCCCGGAGCGTACGCGAAAGAAGGCCGCTGCAGCGCCGCCGGCGTCGTCTTCGATGTGCGTCTCCCAGGCCAGCAAGGCCACCTCACCATGGAAGGGGATCTCGGCCCCCCGGACCTGGCAGGCGTCATTGACGCTGGGGAAGAGCTCCTGCCAGCAGCCCTCGTAGTTCTCGAGGAAATCCGTCGGCCGGCGATCGCCCGGCGGCCGCAAGCCCCAGGGCGTCTTCATCAGCACATCGACACCGCTTGCCAGGTCGACCAGCTCATAGATATCCGCCCCTTTCTCCGGCAGGACGGAAACGCGCAGCCGGTCGTTTTCCAGGGTGACGAAGCGATGCCCGCGGAACTCCCCGACGGTGATCACGGCTAGCCCTTGATTGCGCCGGCCACCATCCCGCGGATGAAGTAGCGCTGTCCGAAGATGTAGAGCAGGATCATCGGCGCGCTGGCCATCAACATTCCGGCCATTGCGACCGGTACATCGCTGTTGTAGCGCTGCCCGAAGACGGTCACCCCGACCATCAACGTACGCAGCCGGTCGTTGGGCAGCAGCACCAGCGCCACCAGCAGATCGTTCCAGACCCAGGTGGCGTTGACGACGATCAGGGCCACCAGGGCCGGGCCGGAAAGCGGCAGCAGGATCTTGCGCAGGATGTCCATCGGCGAGGCGCCATCGATGAGAGCTGATTCGAGGACCTCGTGGGGGATCGTCTTGAAGAAGTTGGTCAGTAGATAGACCGAAAAGGGCGTGATCAGGCCGGCGTAGACGAACGTCGCCCCCCAGTAGGTGCTGGTCATGTTCAAGCGGGAGAGCAGCAGGAACAGGGGAACCAGCATGACCACGGGCGGCACAACCATGAGCGAGGTGACGATCGAGAGCAGTGTGTTGCGGATCGGAAAGCGCATGCGGGCGAAGGCAAAGGCCGCCAGGGCCGAGGCCGTGGTCGAGATCACGACCGCCCCCACCGACATGATGACGCTGTTCATGAACCAGAGCAGGAACCGCCCGCCGCGCATGGCAGTCACGAAGTTGCCGAAGAAGAGCGGGTCGGGGAAACCAAACTTGTCGGCGGCGTAGTTGGGGAGCGACTTCAGGGCGGTCACGATCATGAAGTACCCGGGAAGCAGGATCAAGAGCGTTGCGCCCAGGAGGACGACGTGGCGCGGGAGCGACAGCCAGCCCCGCTCGCCTGCTCCCCGTCGTTCGAGGTCGTCGGCGACGCTCTTGCGGCTCACGCCATTTCCTCCACCTCAGCCTCAGCCCGCAGCCGGAACATCGGCAACATCAACGCCAGGGTGACCAGGAACAGAATGACCGCCACCGCCGAAGCGATGCCGGGAAGCTGGTTGCGGAAGGCGAAGTTGTAAATGTAGAGCTCCATGACTGTCGTCGCGTTTCCGGGCCCGCCGTGGGTGATGACGTAGACATAGGCGAAAACCCAGGCCAACATGGTGATGATGCTCACCACCACGAAGAACTCGATGACCGATCGCAGTTGCGGGATAATGACATGCCGCAGCCGCTGGCCCCATGTCGCCCCGTCCACTTTGGCGGCATCGAGCAGGTCCTCGTTGATACTCATCAGACGCGCCAGGAACAGCACGATGCCGAAGCCCACCTCTCGCCAGATGATCACCCCCATCACGGTCCACAGGGCCAGGCGCGGGCTGCCCAACCAGTCAAGGGCCAGCATCCCCAGGCCGTTACCCCGCAGCACTTCGTTGACGATCCCGTTCAACTGGAGCATGTTGCTGAAGATCACACCCACCACCGGCGTGGCCAGGATGAAGGGCACAAAAAGAATCGCACGGTAGGTCCGCCAGCCGAACGGCCGGTCGAAGAGCAGGACGGCCAGGAGGATGGCGATGACGGTCATGACGGGCACCGCCAGCAGCAGGAGGCTGTTGTGGGTCACGGCCTCGCCGAAGACTCGGTCCTTGAAGACCTGCCGGTAGTTCTCGAGCCCGATGAACGGCCCGGTCGCACCGCGGATGCGGTGGAAGCTGAAGTTGAAGACCGCCAGGAGGGGATAACCGAAGGTGAACAGGAGGATGATGGCCATCGGCAGCAGGAAGAGCCAGGGGGTGATCCGTCGCGTTCTCAACATTGGCAATGTCCACGGCCGGGCGGCCGACCGGACGAAGTGCTTCCCGGGGCCGCCTGCCTGCTGGCTCAGAAGGTGCTGGTCAGGCCCCCGTCCACGACCAAGACCTGCCCGGTCATGTAACGGCAGTATTCAGAGGCCAGGAAGACCACCGCACCGGCGTCGTCCTCGGGGTTACCGGAGCGGGCCAGTGGCACCTTCCGCTTGGCCACGTACCACTCCTGGAACTCGGGCGTCGTCGTCTCGTCCACGCCGTCGACGATCGACATCGGGGTCAGCATGAAGCCCGGGGCCACGGCGTTGACCAGGATGTTGTAGGGCGCCAGCTCGACGGCCATCGACCTGGTCAGGGCAATGATCCCGCCCTTGGCGGCATTGTAGGGCCCGACGGTGCCACTGGCGACCAGCCCCTGGATCGAGGTGATGCTGATGATCCGCCCCCATTTCTGCATCACCATGTATGGCGCCGCCATCTTGGAGCCCATGTAGACCGCCTCCAGGTTCACGGCGATCGTCCGCCGCCAGTTTTCCAGCCGGTCCTCCAGGATCGTGGCGTAGAACGCAATGGCGGCGTTGTTGACCAGGATATCGATGTGGCCCCAGGTCGTGGCCACGTCGGCGATGGCCCGGCCATAGGCGTCATAGTCGGTGATGTCCAAGGGGTAGGCTCTGGCCTGACCGCCCTTGGCCTTCATCTCCGATTCGACCTGGGCGACGGTTTCCGGGTTGATCTCGACCAACCCGACCGCCGCGCCTTCGGCCACGAATTCCCGGGCGATGGCAGCCCCCAGCCCCTGTCCGGCGCCGGTGACGATCGCCACTCGCCCCTTGAGCAAGTCGTGCGGCATACGGCCTCCACAGTGCCAGACAGCATCCTCTCCCAGTGGTCGCCCACTGGGAGAGGCTTCGACCGCTTCGCGTCCGCCTAAAGGGTCAGGTCGGCCGCCCAGGTCGAGTACTTCTCGACCAGGTCCGGGTTCTGCTCCAGCCAGCGCTGGGTGACCTCGTAAGCGTTCTGGCCCGCCTGCTCCCCATCAAACTCGCCGGAGATGATCTTCTGCGAGTTGACGAACATGGCGTCGGTCCAGAAGAGGACCGGCATCAGGTTCGAGATGTAGGGAACGGTATCGCCGGCGACCCATTCGGTCCGCAGCTGGCGCAGGAGCGGGTCGTCGATCAGATTGACATCGAAGTCGGCGTCCATCGGGACGGCCTTGGTCTGCTCCCACAACGCTTGCACCCGCTCCGGTTGGTGGATGAAGCGCAGGAACTCGGCGCATGTGTCGACGAACTGCGTCCCAGCCGAGATGCCGATGCCCTGGCAGTCGGAGATTGGCTTGCCGGCCATCTGTCCGGTGCCGAATACCGGGAATGTCATCAGGCCGACCTTCTCTCTGCCAAGCATGTCGGCCTGCGAATTCAAGATGGGAGCCACGATGGCGGTCATCGCTCCGTGGCCCGTCCCGAACAGGTCGATCCCCGGGTACAGGTCGATGGAGTTGATGTCGTCATTGATGAACCCGGCATCCCACAGCTCCTTCAGCCGGGTCCAGTGCTCGTGGTAGCGGGGCTCGCGCCAATCCAGGTTGCCGATGAACAGGTTGAGCGCGTCGGCCGGCGAATCCAGGTTCTGGCCCAGGCCGTGCCCCATATACCACTCACCCCACGGGCCGTCCTTGAGGCCTCCGACGATGGGCGTCAGCCCTGCGGTCTTGAGCCTGTCGCAGGCTTCCAGAAGCTCATCCCAGGTGGCCGGCGGAGTATCGGCGTTCAGCCCTGCACTGGAGAACATCTCCTTGTTGTATACATACAGGGGGGCGGCCGAGTACCAGCCCATGCGGTAGTTCTGGCCTTCAAAGCGTGACAGCACCGTCGGGTTGGTGGCGGCAATCTCGGCCGCCGGGATCAATCCATCCAGAGGCTGCAGATAGCCGAGCCAGACGCTCTCCATGTGGTAGATCCCATTCCACAGGAACTGCAAGTCGGGGGCCTCGCCCGCCGCAGCGGCCGTCTGAAACTCCGAGATCACCGTCGTTGTATCCTGCAGGTGCGTTTCGATAATGCTGCCGTTCTCCTCCTGGAAGAGCCCCACCGTCTCATTGATCCAGCCTTCCAAACCCGGCGCTTCCTGTTCGCCCCACCACCAGAACCGCAGGGTTTGCCCGCCGCCGCCACAGGCCGACAGCAGCGTCGACATGCTTGCCGCTGCGACGCCGGTTCCCGTCATCTTGAGGAACTCGCGCCGCGTGATGGCGCGCCGCAGAGTGGTCATTGTGCCCTCCTGATTCCACTTGCTGAAGTCGTCTCCGGTCTTCGGACGACCGCCCACATCCCATCGGTCGCCCCGTTGCCGCCTCCGCGTCGGTGCCCTCCTCTCCCTCTTGGGCTCGGGTTCAGTCGAGCCGAGCCAGATGCCGGGTCAGGACCTCGGCGCCGTCGTCTGTCACCAGAACGACATCCTCGACGCGCACGCCTCCGATCCCAGGAAGGTAGATGCCTGGCTCGAGAGCTAGGACCATTCCCGGCTTGAGCGGACTGGTGTTGTACGGAACGATGCGGGGCTCTTCGTGGTAGCTGGTGCCGATGCCATGGCCCGAGTGATGGGGGTACGGATCAAACCCGGCCCGGCGCACAAATGCCCGCATCCGGCCGTCGATCTCGCCCGCCGGCTGGCCGGGCCGGACCGCGTCGATGCCCGACTGCAGTGCCTCCCGCGCGGTGCGGTAGGCAGCGGCAAGGGGCTCGGACATCGTCCCCACCGGGTGCATATCGGTGTTGTCCCCCCAGTAGCCGTCCAGGCGGGCGACGAAGTCCAGCATCAGAGCATCTCCCTCGTGCAGGACGTATCCGCCGGGAGGGCCGCCGATCTCGGCTGTCCGCGGGCCGGCGACGAAATCGACCAGGGCCGGTAGCCTCCCGCCGACGTGTGCCTCGATCTCTCCCCGGACTTGCCCCCAGAGCTCCAACTCGGAGGCGCCCGCCCGCAGGCAATGGCGTACGATGGCCTGCGCCTGGTCACACACCGCCAGGACCTTGCGCAATTTGGCGATCTCCTCGGACGACTTGACGGCCCGCAAGCCGGCGACCGCTTCGTCCACCGGTGCCAACCCGCAACGCGGCAGCGCCTCCGCCAGGCTGGTCAACAGCGGCGCGGCCAGGGTGTCCATCTCAACTCCCACCCGTCCTCGCCCGCCGGCTCGACCTTTGAGAACGGCCCGCAAGGCCTCACTCATCCGTCGCGTGCCACGCAGCGGTTCGTCGATGGTGTAGCCGACATACTCCTGGACCTTCGCCCCGCAGGCTGAGGCGGACGCGGTTTCGAGGTTTGAGACAACGAGCGTGACCTCGCCCGTTTGAACCCATCCCAACGCTGGCCCGCCCTCGAAAGGACTGGGACCGGTCTCGATCGGGGCGGCGTAACCTGTCAGCCAGGTCAGGGTGAACGGATTCGAGACCAGCGCCGCCCAGATTCCCTGGGCTCGCAGGTACCCATCAAGAATGTCGAGTGCGTAGGGGTTCATAGGAGGTCTTCGCCTGGCGGGCGTCTCATGCCCGTCCTCATGAGGAAAGGGGCGGATCAGGCGGACGATCCGACCTGCCGGACAGCCTGCCGTACCGGAGCGCCGGCGCGCTCCCGGTCACAAACAGCAGACCACTCGTCGCAGCGACCCACCGGAATCCGGCGGGCCGGGCTGGCGGGCCATTGCTCCCTTTCCGACGGACGACTGCCCTGCAGATCTCGAATACCCTCGGAGACGGATCCGAAGCGGCATCCCCGCTCTTGCCGGTTCCCCCCAGGCGCGATCGGGGTCGGTGCCTGGAAACGTTTGCGACTTGACACGCGCCCACATGATAGCATAGCCGACGAGCCGGCGTCAACAGGCCGGCTCCAAAGCTCCGGTCCCGGGTTCTCGCCCCGCGGCATTCCTTTCTTTCTCGCTTTTCAACCTCCGTCCGGCGCGGACGGGCCGTCCTGCTGCTTCGGCCGTGGCGATGATTGACTTGCGACTCCGTCCGTGCTATCCTCCGGTCTGCAATCGTTCTCAGAAACGCGCTGGGACGGCGGTCCGGCAGCGCTGGCGGAGCCTTTTCGCCGCGTGGGCACTCCAACTGCCTTTCCTTGCCTCAGGCGACGGGTCGGGAACTGGCCGCACGGTTCGGCAGGGGTCAACCTGGCTTGGCTGGCACTTGGGCGCTGTCGACGGTCATCCTACCCCGATCTCTAAGGCGAGATCGCCAACCGAGCCGCCCGTCTGGGCTTGGCGGCCGGCCAACCGGCCGCCGTCGCTAGCGCCGAGCCGATTGGACTGTGGCTGGAGCGGGGCATGAAGCTGAGCTGCCTGCCGGTATCCTTCTTCGAGGATATCCTCGCCGGCCGGATGTCGGTCGGCGAATGGGCCCACATGGGCGCCGACATCGGCCTGGACGCGATCGACTTGAGCGTCCTGTTCATCCCCGACCGCACATTGGCACAAGCCGCCCAGCTGCGCCGGCAGGTCGAAGATGTCGGCATGCGCGTCGCTATGGTCACCTCCTACCCAGATTTCACGCACCCCGACCCGATCCAGCGGCGTGCCGAGCTGGATCTGGAAGAACAGGTGGTGGCGCTTTCGGCCGAGGTTGGCGCCGAGCTGGTGCGCGTCACCGCTGGGCAGGCCCATCCGAGCGTATCACGCGCTGCGGGCATCGCCTGGGCGGTCGAAGGCCTGGCCCAGCTGACGGAGCGCACCTCCCATTCGGGCGTGAGGCTGGCCTACGAGAACCACGCCAAGCCCGGGGCCTGGCGCTATACCGACTTCTCGCAGCCGCCCGACATCTTTCTCGAGATCGTCCGCCAGACCGGGGCTGTCAACCTGGGCGTGAACTTCGACGCCGGCAATGCCACGGCCTTTGCCGAGGACCCACGGGCACTGCTGCTCGCAGTCCGCGACCGGATGATCAGCCTGCACGCTTCCGACACCGCTACGCGGGATGAGCTCCGCCACGTGCTTGTCGGGACCGGGCTGACTCCGTATGCCCAGCTCTTCCAGGATCTACGCTGCAGCCGGTGGGACGGATGGATCTGTATCGAAGAGGCCTCCTTCCTGGGCCGAGAGGGCGTCGCCGCCGCAGCCGACTTCGTCCGGCGGGCATGGCAGGCGGCCGCCCCGGCCGACTGACCGCCTTCGACCGTGAGAACGACGATGACCCGTGCCGATCTCCTTAAGGCCGAGATCCAAGCCGAGCTCAATACCAAAGGGCGAAAGAGTCCCGACGACCTGCTTGAGCTGATCCTGCGGGGGGCGGTCCACGATGCTTTGTGCGAGCTGGTTTTCTTCTCCCCCCCCAACGCGCTGCAAACGAGCCTGACCGCGCTCCAGGCCGGCATCCGTCGGGCCGCCGCTGGGGCCGAGCCCGCGGCTCGCCTGTCACTGCTCTCCTTCCAGGCGCAGCTGGCCATATGGCTGATCTCCTTTCTGCCCCGCTGGAATCTCCGAGACAGCGGCCGGCACGGCTCGGCGGCGCTTTCCCAGGCAGAGGTGGCGGATCTCGCGGACGAGGCACAGGCGTTAGCCATCGAGCTCTCCCAGCGCGATGCGGGCTCGGCCTCCGTCCTTCTCGCCAACTCGAGGGTGGAAGCCATGAGCCGGCTAAAGGCTGAAGCGAATCCTGATCCAGCCGGAGCCGCGGCCTCCTGGGTCGGCACCTCGCTGGCCGATTGTCTGCACAGCCACCGGGATGCGTTCGACCGCAGCCACCTGCGGCGCATCGCCGAAATGCGCGCCGACGGGAAGACGGCCAGCGAGATCAGTAATGACTACGCCGCCTTCCTGCCCTACGCCTTGTACCTGGGTGCCTCCTTCGTGACCTGCAATCCGCCTCTCGTCGATCTGGCCTGGCAGGCCGATCCGCCGCGTTGGAACGCGGTGGCCGACGCGATCATTGCAGACCACCCCCTGGGGGACGGAGACGAGCTGGCCCGCCGTCTGACCCTCGAAGTCGTCCTCTCCAACATGCAGCTTCTGCGGCCGATTTTCCTCCTCAGCCTGGGGGAGATGGGCTGCGTCAGCCTGCAGGTCAACCCCAAGAAACACGACGACGCGGCCGAGATGGTCGCCGACGCAAAATCCATTTACACCGAGCTGCGGGAACAGCTGAACGGCGGCGTCCCCAACGTCGTCTTCAAGCTGCCGGGCACCAAAGCCGGCCTGCAGGCCTGTCGTGCGCTGACGGCCGACGGCATCGGGGTCAATATCACCCTCAATTTCAGCCTGTTCCAGCATTTGCCTTTCGCCGAGGCGATCTTGCAGGGGGAGGCCATCTACTGTGTGTTGGCCCACATGAGCGGGCGCCTGGCCTTCCCGGTGCGCGACGAATTGCTCGGCAAGCTGGCGGAGCTCTCAAGCCTTGGCATCGATGAGGGCGGGGCCCGGCTGGCGGCGGCATGGTCTGGGATTGCGGTTCTCAAGCGGGTCCACCACCTCCTGGCGGCGCGCGGAGCATTCTCGCGGCTGCGACTATTGATCGCCTCCATGCGCATCTACTCGGGAGCCGCTTACCAGGGCCTCCCCAGCCCGATCCCCGACATCAGCGAAGCCGTCGGCGCCGGCATTCTCACCGTCTTCCCCAACGTGCGCAGCGCCTTCGACACCCTGGCCTCCATCGCCCTGGACCCTTGCCGGATCGAGGCGCCAATTCCGCCCGGGGTCCTGGAGGTGCTCGGACAGAGCGAGATCTTCCGCCAGGCCTACTACCTGGACGATCCAGCCTGGGTCGAGGACGGACCGGCACTGCGCCCGGAGAAGGTGCTGGCGCTAGCCGATGAGGCCGGGACTGCCGCGTGGCCGCCGGTTCACAATACGCTGACCGAGTTCTGCAAGGCTTACGACGTCTTCGTCGCCCGGATTGAGGGCCGGCGCCGATTGGGGCTCTTGCGGCATCGGGCAATGGCTCCCGGAGAATGGTCGGAGGCGGAGGCGGGCATGCTTGCCGAAGCGCTCTGCCAGTTCGACCCATCGTCGGCGGCCGATGCGCTCCGCCTGCTGGCGGAGATCGCGCCCGACGGCCGCATTGGCAATTGCCTGCGCCGAAACCAAGTCGGGCAGGCGATCCGCTCGCAAGACCAAGGCTTCCTTCTCACTCTCCTGGAGGAGGCGCTCGCCAGACACCCTTGCTGAAAGCCGGGAGAGAGATCTCGGAAGCACGAGAGGTGCGGAATGACTGCAGGAAGTGCGGCCCAGGTTGATGAAGCTGGTGATCGGGCGACCCTCGAACTAGGCAAGCCGGAGGCTCTGGACCTCCTGCGACAGATGTGGGAGATCCGCTTCTTCGAGGAGAAGGTCTACGACCTGCTCGGGCGAAACCTCATTCGGGGCGCCTCCCACCTGTACGCCGGCGAGGAGGCGGTGGCCGTTGGGGCGATCTCCGTCTTGCGCCACGACGACCTGATCACGTCGACCCACCGCGGCCACGGCCACTGCCATGCCCGGGGCGCAGCCTGGGCGCGCGACGACACATCCCGCCAGGAGCACCTTAACCGAATGATGGCCGAGCTGTGCGGACGGACGACCGGTTACTGCCTCGGCCGCGGTGGTTCGATGCACATTGCCGATGTTGAACGCGGCAACCTGGGCGCAACCGGCATTGTCGGAGGAAATATCCCTGTCGCCACGGGGGCGGGGCTGGCCCAGAAGATCAACGGCAGCGGCCGCGTGGTGGTCTGCTTCTTCGGCGAGGGGGCTGCCAACACGGGCAACTTCCACGAATCGCTCAACATGGCTTCGCTGTGGAAGCTGCCGGTCGTGTACGTCGTCGAGAACAACCTGTATGGGATGTCGGTCCCCTACGAGAAGGCCACCGCCAAGCTGGAAGTTGCCGACCGGGCCTGCGCCTACGGGATCCCAGGCCAGGTCATCGACGGGATGGACGTCCTGGCCGTCCGCCATGCGGTGGCACAGGCCGTCGAGAGGGCCCGGGCGGGCGATGGCCCATCTCTGATCCAATGCCAGACCTACCGCTGGTACGGACACTCGCGCTCCGATCCGCGGAAGTACCGCACCAAGGAAGAGGAAGCCGCCTGGCGCGAGCGAGATCCGATCCCCAGCTTCGCCCGGCGACTGCAGCAGGCCGGTTTGGCCTCGACGGCCGAGTTACAGGATGTGGAATCACTGGCCCGCCGCGAGATCGAGGCAGCCACCGAGTTCGCCTTCGGCTCCCCCTTCCCTTCCCCGGAGGAGTTGGAGCAGCACGTCTTCGCTCCCTTCGTGTGGACCTCGGCGGATTTCCAGCGCGAACGGGAACTGCGCCAGCGCTGCCGGGAAGGCACAAAGGGGACGCGCAAGATCCGCTACTGGCAGGCCATCCAGGAGGCGCTGCGCGAGGAGATGAAGCGCGACTCGCGCGTCTTCCTGATGGGCGAGGACATCGGGCTGTATGGCGGCGCCTACGGGGCCACGCGCGACCTGTTCGAAGAGTTCGGTGGCGAGCGGGTTCGCGACACCCCGATCTCCGAGGCAACCATCGGCGGCGCGGCGGTCGGCGCGGCCATGGCCGGTCTGCGGCCGGTGGCGGAGATCATGTACGTGGATTTCACCCCCCTGGCCATGGACCAGATCGCCAACCAGGGCGCCAAGAACCGCTACATGTTCGGCGGGAAGACCACCGTCCCGATCGTCATCCGGACCGAGGGCGGCGCTGGCCGTTCCATCGCCGCCCACCATTCCCAGTCACTCGAAGCCCTCTGGGTCCACTTCCCCGGCATCTACGTCGTGATGCCTTCCACGCCTTTCGACGCCAAGGGCCTTCTCAAGGCCGCCATCCGCGACGATAACCCGGTGATGTTCATCGAGCACAAGATGCTCTACGGACTCGAAGGCTACGTCCCCGAAGACGACTACGTCATCCCCTACGGCGTGGCCGATGTGAAACGCTCGGGCACGGATGTCACCCTGGTCACCTACTCGCGGATGGTCCACCGCGCCCTGGAGGCCTCCGAGCGGCTCGCCCGCGAAGGCATCCAGGTCGAAGTCATCGACCTGCGCAGCCTTAAGCCGCTGGACATGGCGACGGTCGCCGAGTCGGTCCGCAAGACCGGCCGTGCCCTGTGCCTCTCGGAAGGTTGCCGCACGGGAGGGTTCGCCTCTGAGCTGGCGGCGCGCATCAACGAAGAGCTGTTCGAATGGCTCGATGCTCCCGTCGCCAGGCTTTGCGCCGCGGACGTGCCCATCCCGATGAGCGAACCGCTCGAGGACGCCGCCATCCCCGGTCCCGAGGCGGTCGTCTCCGCGTTGCGTGCGGTCCTTAAATGAGGGTCAGCGATGGTCTATGAAGTCATCCTGCCTGTCCTTGGGGAGACAATGAACGAGGGCACGGTCGTCGAGTGGCAGAAGCTCGAGGGGCAACCGGTCCGCGTCGGCGAGGTCCTGTACACGCTGGAAACGGACAAGACCAC
>Ga0209641_10004376_pt1 | contig 11660 bp, 9 predicted proteins | sample RifCSP16_1_FD_184022 | JGI IMG/M metagenome (GOLD analysis project Ga0209641, IMG submission 184022) | Soil microbial communities from Rifle, Colorado - Rifle CSP2_sed 16_1 (SPAdes) (version 2) | ecosystem: Environmental > Terrestrial > Deep subsurface > Rock core/Sediment | place: Rifle...
TTCGGCACCGCCTCTATGTGAATGATGAGATGCGAAAAAAAGCAAACGTGAAAGTCGGCGACAACGTTCACTTGACTTTAAGGCTTGACACTGAACCGAGGGAGGTCGCTGTGCCCAGGGAACTGGTGGAAGCTCTTGAAAGCAATGAGAAAGCGCGAACCGCTTTCGAAAGGTTACCGCTTTCTCATCAGAAAGAAATACTTGATTACTTGAATTTTCTTAAGAAGCCTGAAAGCTTGAAGCGGAACATCGAGAAAGTCATCCGTTCGCTTCTCGAACCAAAAAAGAAAAAGACATGAAAGGAAAAAATTGTGCAGAACAAATGAGTTCTTATTCGCTGACTGAGAATTTTGGGGGTTGTTGCTGGCGGATCTTCACGCGAAAATTCCCGCATGGGATCCGCCAAGCATTTTTCTTGGGGGTATGCTATGGCAACGTTATGTCTATAATGATTCTCGGGTATATGAAATATTGTGATTGTATGAATGCTACAACAGTTTCATTAACAAGATAAGAAAGCTGGGGTTTTGTGGAAAAAGCATTTTTGAAGTTTCAGAAGCGTGTTAAATCAGACCCGATTCTCTTAGATATTCGCGGCAAGTCATTCAACACGTATGCGAAGACGTGGCCTCGCCATTTTCCCCAACGTTCCTCCGCCAGTCGCTTAAGCATAGGGATTGCTTCCCGTGGGGATTCTGTTTCTTTTCCAAAGAGGAGGATGTGAAAGATTTTGGCGCTCCAAATGTCTAATGGGAAACCCATGCCGGGCACAACGATGTCAGCTGAATAGTCGCCGATGCCGCGAAGGCTGAGCAGTTGTTTCTTGGCTTCTTCTTGTGGCATTTCCCAGAGTTGCTGCATGGTTGGAAAACCGTCGCTTAGGGTTTTGGCGATTGATTGGAGGTTTGCGGCTCTGTAGCCGAGTTTGGCTTTCGTTTTCAAATCCTCAACTGAAGATAACGATAGCTTTTCTATTGAGGGCCAGTGCTTGATTGTTTTTCCGTCAAACCTGATTGTGTCGCCGAAATTTTCTATCAGCAAGTCCATCATCTGGTTGGACCTTTTCATGGGTGCCATCTGAAGAGTCACGGCGAGGATTAGGGCTGGAAGAAGGTCGGGCCATGATACGGTGCGCATTCCGCACAAATCCTTGACGACATCGCGTAATATCATGTCTTTTCGAGCTAGAGCATAGAACTCGCGTAATTCCTCTTCCACTCTTAAAGCTCTCTTAACTGTGCTTGTCACGTTAGCCTTCTCTTCGTCGCTTAATCGTTCAGGCGCGAAGACTCGGCACTGCACGCAGGTTTTCCGCAATGTTCCTTTCGAAGACAATTTGAATCCCAAGAGCTTAGAGTCGAACCGTGCAGTGGTCCACAGAACGCCGTCTTTGAAAATCTCGTTTGGCGTGGACCACCACCAGCCGGCGGGTTTGTGCACTGTAAGCTCGAAATTGAAGGGTGATGCTGCCTCAAACTCGACGCGATGTGCTTCCTTGTACAATGCGAAATCCCGAATTGACTATCTAATCGGTTGTAAATAAATCAAGTGAGCACATGTTTTTTCCCTCTTAGAAGGAAGGGGGGAGCTTTTCAGAGCAATAGGTTAGTCGTATTGTTTTATCCGTATCATTCTTCTGTAGTTTCTGAGGTCTTTGGAGACGTTTTTTATTAGGTGCAGTTCGTCCATTGTTTTTTCGAATTTGGCGATTTCTTCGCGTACTTTTAGGTGTACGGTTGGGTCTTTAGTCATGTTTTTCAGCGCCGTGTGTTGTTTTTTAGATGTGTGTTGGAGGGCTGGTCATTGTGTGTTGGCGGTCTAAACTGCCAATCCGTCATCGAGGAGAAAGGAGAAGGCTTCGAAAACGGAAAAATTTTTTGTTGGCTCGTTTAGTGCTGCCTTCAACCTCTTAGCCCTCCTTGTTTCACGTCTTAAGACTTAAGACATTATAGTCTTATAAACGTTATGAATCAAAAATTAAAACAGACAAAACAAAACAAGACTAAACAAAAATTTAAGCGATAGCCAGAACGCCTTCCAAAACCTTCCGTTCAGGAATCTCCAGCTGCTTACTCAACCAAACCTTCACAAGCGGAGCCAACTTTGGGATTTCGCCGCTGTAGGTGATGATTTGATTGCCTTTCAACGCGTCAGCTTGGAACGTTCTTTCGGCTTCTTTGACCATGAATGAGATGTTTTGTGCTTGTGTGGCTAAGCTTTGGAAGTCTTCCCATTGTTTGCAGCGTAGGATTACTGGTGGACCGTGCATGGCAACTGGCTGTTCAGCTTGGATTGGAACTGGGATGGCTGGGGGAATTTCGGTTTTTGGTGTTTCTTTCGACAGGGCTGCTGCTGGTACAGGTGTTTCACGTGGTGAGGTGGATAGGTAGCTGATGAGGTTGGTGATTTCGTTTTGTAAGCCTGTGATGCGTTCTTCGATTTTTTCGACTTTGCTGGTTAGTTCGCCTGTTGCGCCGATGGCTTCTGTGACTGTGCCTAGTTCGCTGATGAGGCGGTCTAGGTCTTTTTCGTGTTCTTTGAGGACGTTGACGATGAAGTCTAATGCTTCGAGCGCTTCATCTTTTGACTGTGGCTTTCTTGACATGCGTATCCCCGCGTTTTGCCTGTGCTATATGGATGTGGGTTGCGTAGATAAACGTAGCGAATCCCAAAAGCGAATCTAAGCGCAGATATAACCGTACGAATTGGCAATATGCACAACAGGAATACACTCGTAAATTGAGTCTTTTTTGGTGTTTCATTTTCCGGTGGAGTGTCGGGTGCAGTTTTTGTTGTTGTCTTTTATTGATTTAATTTTTCGGCGGGATTCCATACGCATTTTATCGCGTTTTGTGGGCAAGCTATTACGCATGGCGATTTGCCGCTTTCAGGCTTACATGAGGAGCAGGTGTATTTGATTTTTTTCCGGTGTTGCTCCGTCACCGCTGCCACCGTTTTGTCGTCCAAGTCAATCAGCATCGTCGTCATCTCCAACGCCTTCCGAGGGCAAACAGCCACGCATTTCTGGCAGCCGTCACATTTGCCCGCGTCAATAACGACGTAGAATTCGCCTGAGCCATCACAGTACCCGTAATGCGTGATTATGGCTTATCCGCCCTTTAGCCGCCCTGCGATTTCAGGTACAACGCCCTGCCCAGCAGCGCCGCGCCTATTGCGCCCGCCACCATCGGGTCCAACCCGTTTTCGCGCCACTTCGGCGACGGTAACGTCTTCACGCCCAAAACATTCTCAATCCGCGTCACGATACCTACGTTCTTGGATTGCCCGCCTGTGACGACCAGTTCCTTTTCCAAGCCGACCCGATTGATTAGGTTCGCCATCCTGACAGCCATGGCACGAGTGTAAGCCGCTAACACCTTCTCCTTCGACCAACCCTTACGTAACAATCCCATAGCTTCCGTCTTCGCGAAAGCAACACAAGTGCAACTCACTGGTTCAGGCTCCGTCTCAACCTTCAACGATTGCTCGCCAATTTGCTCAATCGGAATCTTCAGTAAATCAGCGAAAACCTCCATGCCCCTGCCCGTGCCAGCGGCGCATTTATCATTCATCAGGAATGAAACTACTCTGCCAGTGTCGTCGATGCGTATGGCTTTAATGTCCTGTCCACCCACATCCAGAACTGTTCGCACGCTGGGACCCCAGATGTAGTTGGCGCCTTTCGCGTGGCACGCTATCTCCGTAATCGCCTTATTCGCCATAGGAACATTGACCCTGCCGTAGCCTGTGCCCACAATATACTTGAGGTCGCCAACATTGAGCCCAGTACCTTCCAACGCCCAATTCAAAGCCTTCGTTGCGCTCTCAGGGCTATTCGCTCCTGTCCGCATGATACCCCACGAGTAAATCTCCCCATCAATCATAATCGCCGCCTTCGAACCCACCGAACCCACGTCAACGCCAGCGGTGATTAAATCCTTGTTTTTCCAAGTTTTATCTGGCATAACGCGGTGGTACTCTTTCCAACGCCAATACTCCACATCTTCCTTAACAGGGGTTTCCTTCAACACCATTGCACCTATTTCACTCGACCAGCCGCAACCAAAGCCGCCCCATACGCGCCTGCAAACTCTGGATGCTCAGGTATCAATATTTCAAGCCCCAGCTTCCTTTTAAGTGATGCTACAAAACCTACATCCTTGGCAACGCCGCCGATGAGAACAACGTCAGGCGTCAACCCCAACCGAAAAATCATCGAAGACACACGGTCAGCCATAGCGTCAAAAACAGCACGCGCAATCTCAGGCTTCGACTCCTGACGATGAATCAACGTCACTACGTCAGACTCACCGAAAATCACGCAAGAAGCATTAATCGGGCTTGCCCGCTCCGCCTTCAGCGCCAGTGGACCCATCTCCTCCATCTTCATTTCTAAAGCTCTCGCCATAGCTTCAATAAAGGCGCCTGCACCCGCAGCACACCGCTCGTTCACGACGAAATCCACCATGATTCCACGGTCGTCACATTTTACAGCTCGTGCTTCCTCAGCGCCAACATCGATTATGGTTCTGGCTGATGGGAAAAATGAGACTCCTGCCTTTGCGTCAGCGCCCATCATGCTAACCGTGCTGTCGGACGTGAGCGCCATCTCCATGCCTGAACCCGTAGCCGTAATATGCTCAACCTCAGCTGACGACAACTTTGCAATCTTCAACGCCTCCGTGCATGCCGTCTCAGCCGACTTCGATGGCTCAAAACCCGAAAACACCTTGCCGCGACCCACCACATGCCCATCCTTGACGACTACGACTTTCACGGTTTGAGTGCCCATGTCTATTCCAACAGTTATCACACTTGTTCACTCCTCTAAATGTCCACCCGCGCGGTCAGCATTTCCAAGAAAGCTTCAACCCGAGTTTTCATCTGTCCCACATCCTCACGGGTATACTCAGTGTCCAAGTAATAAACAGGAATGCTAAGGCGGTCCAACACTTTCTTAACCCTTGAATACTCCATCGCGTAGAGCATGCAGCCACGAACCACATAGTAAACGACCCCGTTAACTTTCCAATCTTTAACCTTATTAATTAACCAGTTAATTCTATCCTCGTTCCCGTCCGCGGAAGTGAAGCATGGACACGTCGAAGCCATCAGATACCGCTCAGATATGCCTTTAAGCATGTCATCCATAGTCCACTCATCCACACCCACAGGGTCATTCAGAATCCTATCGCTCGAGCATAACTCATCAGCTACAAGAACGCCTTGCGGCGAGGCTTCCTCCACCAGCGATGGCATTTTCCAGTTATCAGGCCAAATCATCGGCGTACCAGTAACCAGCACCCTCGGCGTATCAGGCGGACAAGCCCAAGACTTCTGCTCCACCCGCTTATCAAGCTCATCACACAACGCCTCAGTTTTCTCCGTCCAACGCGTAATGTCGTCCCACATGAAAGCCTGATTCACCAGCATCGCGTCCCTGCCCATAATCACTGGCGGACCCTTTCGCAATTCCTGCAGCCTGCGGAAAACCTTCGTGGCTTTTTGAACAAGCTCAATCGAACCCCGCAGCCTCTTCTTATCAATCTTCGTGCCCGTCAACTTCTCAAGATTATCTTTCGCACTCCTGATTTCCTCATTCCAGAAACGCAACGACTGATCAGAGTCCTTAACCCGAGGAAGAGGCATCGTCCAAACCGGCTTGAAATCACCCAAAATCTCGCTGAGCTTCGTCATCCCATCGCAAGTCAAGACACTAATTAACGCGTCGCTCATTTCCAGGAAGGGTGACAGCGAAATCATTTTGGCGCCAATCGTCGACCGAACCATAGGACAAACCTCGACAGGAACCACGCGGTCACCGATTTTTGACGCGTCATACCAACCCGAATTCACGCGGACAGGAATCGCGTCAGCAGCCAAAATCAACTCAATCGGCGCGAAAGCACAGAAGTAACCAACAATCTTCTTGCCGCTCTCTTTAGCCGCCTGCATTTCCTTCTGACGTTGACCAAACAGGTCAGCAATATCGTCGAAGTACTTCATTGCCTCCGGTCGATTTGCAGACGTTTTCTTCATCCGCGCGATGTAGTCGGCAATCACCTTCTTCGAATTAGCCTGAATCAGGTTTCGCATGTCTTCGATTTCTTTCTGAGCCATGTCAGGCACGTATTTTTTTTGCGTTTCATTTGGGCTTTTCATTTAGCTTTTCCTCAGTCACTTTTCGATGGTTCCAACCAGTTTCGCGATTTGAAAACCGTTTTTCCTCCGATTTTCACTTTCAAGCATTCCTTGTAAGGGCACATTTCCACGCAGCGCAAGCACAGCATACACATTGAAGTGCCGATTTTTCCGCCCTTCTGCTCGTAAACCTCCGTAACCTGCACAGGACAAACTCTTTTGCAGATTCCACACTTGGTGCATTTCTCTTCGTTCTTGTCCAGATGCACCACGGGAGCCCACTTAAAACCTTTAAACCTGTTGACTATTGCCACCGAAGACCCTGTGGGACAGAAACGGCACCAGAAACGCCTGTATATAAACGCGCCCGCCAACGTTAACGCAACGAACACGTAGGACAGATACGTACCGAAGGCTTCGCCACCATACTCCATGATTTCTTGGACATAAGGATAACTGAAGTTTATCTCGTTAAACACGACCAACCCCTTCCACGGAACAATCACAGGTACTAACGGACCAAGCAACACTTTCATTGGTTTGAAATCTCCCGCGAAGAACAACACCATAGAAAGCCGTTCAATGCTAATGCTGCTGAGGGCAAACGGCAAGAAAATAAAGACGAGCAGTATTATGTATCTGGATTTATGCAGGGCTTTGTTGAGTTTATCAGGTATGCTCCTGTACCGGATTCTCGTGGCTTTTCGGACCGCTGTAACTAAATCCATGTATAAGCCAAACGGGCAGAACCAACCGCAGTATAACCTGCCCAAAACAATCGTCATTAACAGGATTATGCCGACCATTAGAAGCAGCCAAATCGGGAAAGTGAACAAGTAGAAGATAACGACAAGCGATAGGGCTTGAATAATGTACCTGAGATACGTCACTTTCGTTGCCAAGTTCTTCTTCCAAATGAGGACAATGAGAATGCCTGCTATCGCTAGCGTCGCCAGAACCGTGAGTTTCATTATTTCGCCGACGATTTCCAACGCCATCTTTTTCTCACCAAAAGTTACAGTGCCAGAATCGCCGTTAGAAGTGTTATGAGTCCAAGCACGATGAGTATGCCGCCGCCGAATATTGCTATCCATTTACGGAAGAGCGGCGCCTTGTTCAGAAGACACCCTGTGACTCCGCCTAAAAGCAATAGGGGAGATACGACTGTTCCTATGCCGAATAAGAGTGCGATTATCAAGCCGTCAATCGGAGCCGCGAATGGCAAAGAGTACAAGAGAAGCGCAAGTAAGGGTGGGCAGACCGCCAAACCTCTTGAAAAGCCCAAGGAGAAGGCTCGGAAATCAATTTTTTGACGTGGTTCTTTCTGTTGGCTAATCGTTCCGGTACCCTCCATGTTAAAGGTGCACGGAGAAGATTTGATTCTCAGCAGTATGGTTACGCCGATTATTATGGTCACGACGCCGAACGCCATCGACGAGTACGCTTGAAAGGGCACGAAAGATTCTGCGCTTAAGAATAGTCTTAATGCGCCGCTGAGGGCGCTGACTATTCCGCCTATAATGGCGTAGGCTACTAGGCGACCTGAACTGAAGGCCAAAGTAACTAGTACTCCTTTGCGGAAGCTTGCCTACGCCTGCGATATAGCTTGCCACGTAGGGTAGGCACGATAAAACGCAGACGACTGAGCCGTAAAATATCCCGGCAATGAATGCTTCCAGATAGGGGTTTGGTGTTGTAGGCATTAACGACATGCTTGGAGTCTCTTTGGTTTTGGATAATTTTGGTGGTCTGCAGCATTTAAAGCTTACATACTCCGATACCTTCAGCAGGAAAAACCAACCTTAGCAACATCACCTTAATCACGGTCCATCGTTTCCGCTTTCGCTTCCAATTGACTGCTTGTTTTTGGAGGTTTCAGCCAGTTTCTGGACATGAAAATATTTTTTCGTCCAACTTTCACATTTAAGCAGCTTTCGCTGGGGCACATTTCCACGCAGCGCAAGCACAGCATACACATTGAAGTGCCGATTTTTCCGCCCTTCTGCTCGTAAACCTCCGTAACCTGCAAAGGACAAACACGTTTGCAAATCCCACATTTAGTGCATTTTTCCTCGTTCTTGCTGAGGTGAAGGAGAGGTGCCCAGTTGAAGCCTTTGGCTCTATTCACGACAGCGATTGATGCTCCGGTAGGGCAGAATCGGCACCAAAAGCGTCTGACTATGAATGAGGTTACAACTGCCAACGCAATAAAAAATAGAATGTTGAATAGGACTGAAGCTTCGTTAGAGTAGTAGACTATCTGGTCGACGTAGGGAAAGTTTAGGTTTATCCCGCTGAATGTTGTTGGCCCCTCCCATGGCACAATCACTGGGACTAGTGGACCCAGCAAGATTCTCAAGGGGTTAAAGGACCCACGCAAGAATATTGCCAAAATCCAGGATTGGGACTGCAGAGGACTTAGGAAAAAGGGAATGACAAGAATGACTGCTAAGATGATGTATCTAGTTCTATGCAGGTTCCTGTTCAAACTCTCTGGAAGGTTCAGATAACGCTTTTTGAAGGATCTGCGAAGCAATGTCACCAAATCCATGTAGAAACCAAAGGGACAAATCCAGCCGCAGAAAAACCTGCCTACGAAAAGGGTTGCAATGAAAACTACAGCTAAAACAAGACCTAGCCTTTTCTCAAACGTGATTATGTAGAAGATGGCGAATTCAGATATTACTTGGACAAAAATTCGTATGGTACTTACCTTTTTAGTTAAGTTTTTCATCCAAATAGAAAACAGTAAACCGCCCGCTAACGACACCCCTGCCAAAATTGTCAATATCAGGATTTCGTCTGCTATTTCCGTTACCAAGTTCATTTAGCCCTCAAAGCATTCATTGGTCTTATAGCAAGGGGTGGGAGGATGATGTAAGTGGGTTTCATTGCAACTCAGTTCAAATGCTCGCAAAGTGTTTTCGCTCAGCAATTTCCTGCATGCATTTTCGCGGGCTTCTGATTAGCGATGACTGGGAATTGGGTTTGATTAAGAAACCAATTGGTACTCATCGGCGATGTTTCCTGAAGTACACCAGAATGGCTATGTTAGCTACAATTACTATCACTATGATAGCAATGACCCATGTTATCGGAAATGGTTCTGGCGGTGGGGCTTGTTCTGGGGGTGCGGAAATTATCCGGGTGTTGTATTCCTGGAAGTACCCCAAGTGGTCGTCGAAGGGATAACTTTCTTTGTCCAATGGGTACGGGAAGCCACTCATTGTGCGGAAAGGCAGTGGGTCCACCGTAAAGCCGTTGTTTCCAGGTCCGAAACCATAGTTTGCGTACTCGACTTTGAACCAAGCGGCGACGAAGAAGAAGTAATCTCTTTCCATTCCTGGGGCTGGTGCAGTTAAGTTTCCCGCGTTATATTGAAGGGAAATCGAGTCGCCTTGCCGTCCAATCACGAACTCGTCGTCTTCGTTTAGCAACAGTTCGGTTACGTCACCGTATCTTGTGAAGTTCCCTGAAGAGGTTGACTCGGAAAGAAAGACCTGGCTTAAATTGGCTTGCGGATTAATCCTCTGAACTATCACGTTTTGCTGAATGGACGTGTCTACACCGACGTAGTCAAACGTTACATTCCAGAAGTTACTTATCCTAAGCGAGTAATCGTTTGTTGGGAAAAGCCCTGTCAAGTTAACAACGTAAGTTCTAGCGACGCCATCTGGTGGCAACGGAAACTGCCTGCTTTCTGGGACACGTACCCAATTGCCATTCGCATCTTTAACTTCCATGAAAGGAACGGGCGTTGGCTCAGTTTTATCCGGCACCTGCGTAGAGTAAAATTTGTTCATCCAAAGGTAGTAACTTTCAGGCGCGCCCCAATCAACGATTGCTTTAACAACGAGGTTTGTCTGTGGTGCGCTAGCCAGGTTGCCTAGGTTCAGTGTCAGTCTATTCCATGTTTGGTTATTCCATGCTTCGCTGTATTTGCCGTTGAACCCAGTCGTGAAAACTCCATCGGCTTTTGAGATTGCAGACAGGGCATCCACTTTATCATAAGAGCTGGTGACTGTACCGTTTACAACTATGACTTTTTCATTGAAAGCCGAGACTGGCGTCAACGGATTCTTGCTTACTGTGTAAATCTTACCCATGTACTCAGGGTCGATGTATTGCTCAACCATAGTTGAATAGACATTTTGACCAACTGGATGATCAACAACAAGCAAATAAGCCGCGTCTACGAAGAAGATTTCATCCCAGTTTTGAGTTAGGGACAGGTTGAAATAGCCATTGTTCAGCTGAAGTTGACTCTTATCTAACGGAATGTAATCCCATGGATTATTTCTCCAATATTCGAGAGAGCCATCAGCATTGACGTATCTTGTGTACCCCAGCCATCCATGATTCGAGACTTCTGACACGTAAACGAAACCTGTTCCATTCCAAATGTATAAGGAAGGACATGAGGTACCTTTCTCGTAGTATGCAACTAAGATGGTTGGTTTATTTAGTGTGATTGTTCTTGTTGGGCTTGTGCTTCCGTCTTCCCAGTACAGGAATGCATTTTGCCCAGTGGTGTCTGTGCTAGGAAACGCGATGGTGTATGTGCCTCCAGGCAAAACCTCCGTGTACGGCGTTCTCTGGTCCTGCCCGTTCAAGGTAAATCCTGCATATCCCTCATCAGGCGTCGGCGAAATTAAAATGCTAAGCGTGTATGTCCCTACGGGCACCGTTTTGAACGACCCGAATAACGTGTTCACCCTGACTTTGTGTGAGCCTTCGACTGTTGCGTTTACTGTGAACTGAACGATTGTGGTCTCACTGGGGGCTAGAGTTATTCTATTGTTCTCCACGAATAAATTGTCGATTAGAAGTCTAACGGTGAGGCTGTCGTTTTCGGCTCCTTGATTCGTGGCTGTAACGTTGATGCTTACTGTGTTGCCTAACCAGACTTCATGAGGGTCAATCTCGAGATTCGAAAGGGCTATGGTGGTGTCTTCGGGCGGAGCCGCTTTAACTCTGAACGTGCCTGATAAGTCGCCTATTTTGACTTGGTAGTTGCCTTCGAAGGTTTCGGCGTCAGTAAACTGCATGGTTACTGTTTCTCCAGCTGGAACGGCGACTGTCTGGTTTTCACGTACCACGTTGTTAATTGTGAGGTTAGCTACGTAGCCACCTTCAACTTCGCCAATGTTTGTTACGTTGACTGAAATGGTTATGGGTTCGCCTAGGTCTGGTTCTGACGAGGTGATGATGAGGTTTGATAGGATGAATTCGGCGGGTCTAGCTGCAAAAGCGTTCTGGCTTTGGAGGTAAACGTAAGTTGCGCCTACGACGGCTATTATTACAATGTCGATAACTAGTATGGCTTTTAGTTTGGTGAGGGCTTTCCGTGAGGACATTGAAATTCTCCATTCGGTTGGTTGATGCAGAATGTACTGTATAGCTTTTAAGTTGTTCGGAAAACTTGAACATCTTCCGAAACTTGACCGTTTAGATGTTAGAAGCTGGCAACGCCCTTTTTCTCTGAGAAATCATACCATTTCCAAAGCTCATCCGCGACC
>Ga0209641_10004383_pt1 | contig 11648 bp, 14 predicted proteins | sample RifCSP16_1_FD_184022 | JGI IMG/M metagenome (GOLD analysis project Ga0209641, IMG submission 184022) | Soil microbial communities from Rifle, Colorado - Rifle CSP2_sed 16_1 (SPAdes) (version 2) | ecosystem: Environmental > Terrestrial > Deep subsurface > Rock core/Sediment | place: Rifle...
TCAACAGCAGGCTCATCAATCCTTACGCCACCCGCCACATTTACAAAAATATCCTCACCCTGCAGGTGAAGTCCGACCCTCTTCTCAAGTATGGCAATCAAGAGTGATACCCTGTTAGAGTCAACACCTGTCACCATCCGTCTCGGCATATTAAGATTTGAATAGCTTACAAGTGCCTGAAGTTCTACCAGAATAGGCCTTGTCCCTTCTATGCTGGATACAACGACTGAACCTGAAATATTATTTGGCATCTCGGAAAGAAATAATTCGGATGGATTTGTCACCTCCTCAAGCCCGTTATTCTTCATCTCAAACACGCCTATCTCATTTACTGAACCGAATCTATTTTTTATTGCCCTTAAGATCCTGAATGTATGCCCCCTGTCGCCTTCAAAATAAAGGACAGTATCAACCATGTGCTCAAGCACCCTTGGGCCTGCAATCGCCCCATCTTTAGTAACATGCCCGATAAGAAATGTAGCTATACCGATTTTTTTTGAGATTTGCATCAACTGAAACGAGACCTCTCTTACCTGACTTATACTCCCCGGTGCAGATTGGAGTTGTGTGGTATAGATGGTTTGAATGGAATCTACTACAATAAGTGAGGGATTTACCTTTTCAATATGCGGGATAATATCTTCAAGGCATGTCTCTGAAAGTATGAGGAGTCTGTCTGAAAAACTGCCGAGCCTGTCACTCCTTAATCTTATCTGACTCCCCGATTCCTCCCCTGATATATAAAGGACTACACCTGCATTTTTACTTACTTTGGCAGAGGCTTGCAAGAGGAGGGTCGATTTTCCAATGCCCGGGTCTCCGCCAATGAGGATTAGAGAGCCGGGCACAATCCCCCCGCCCAAAACCCTGTCAAACTCGGCAATTCCTGAAATCAGCTTCTTTTCATAGCAGCTCTCTATCTCAGAAATAGGAATGGGTTTTACTGCACCACTTTTTTCTCCGGACCATCTTGTTTTATCTTCTGCATCTTCTCTCTCTTCTACAAATGTATTCCACTCTCCGCATTCAGGGCACCTGCCCATCCACTTTGTTGATTGATAACCGCAAGACTGACAGGAGAAATGTGATTTTATTTTTGCCATCTGGTATAGGTTCCGCTCTTACCGCCGCTCTTTTTAATGATACAAATATCTGTAATTGTCATATCTTTATCCACAGACTTGCACATATCGTATATAGTAAGGGCTGTTACAGATACAGTTACAAGCGCATCCATTTCAACCCCTGTCCTGCCTACTGTCTTTACTGCGGCTTCTATTTCTATGCAGCTCTTCTCTCTCACTGGATGAAATGTTATATCAACACCTGTAATATTTATAGAATGGCACATCGGTATGAGGTCATGGGTTTTTTTTGCTGACATAATACCTGCAGTCCTTGCAACACCAAGGACATCGCCTTTTGAAATCTCTTTACCCTGTATCATCCTGAAGGTCTCCGGCTTCATATGAACCAGACATTTTGCCACAGCCTCTCTTATGGTATCTGACTTGGTGCTTATATCAACCATCCTCGCCTGACCATCTTTATCAAAATGAGTAAGGGTTTTCATATAAAAAAACATTTTAACCACAGATAGACACAGATGACAGCACCTCTGTCATTCTGAGGGCGAAGCCCGAATTGTCCTGATCACATTCACTTTGTTCAGTGTAAACTCCGCGAAGGAACTAATAAGACCCTTCACTTCGTTCAGGGTGACACTTCGTGTCAGATTCCTCACTTCGTTCGGAATGACATTTCTGTAAAAATCTGTGAAATCAGTGGTTTTCTAAGTATTTTTTGGTGGCGGCGCAGGGATTCGAACCCCGGACATGAGGCTTATGAGACCTCCGCTCTAACCAACTGAGCTACGCCGCCCAATTAAGCAAATCAATAGGCATAAAAAATAATAAATTATTATATCATATACTATCTTAAAACAATCGGGATAAATTTACGAAAATAATATTGAAACACCCTATTTAGAAAATAGAATTAAGTTTAAATAGTTATCGGATGGGAATTATTGATAGAAGAAAAAGTATTAATATTTATACATGGATAGATATAAGCGGCTGGTTAATAGGACATCGTAAAAGAGTGTTAAAATTAGCCAGAATTTATACTTTCTTAAAATTCCCTTTTCCCAACATTGGAAAGGATTTTAACCTGAAGCAGAATGCTCCGCCTCAATCTTTTATCTGTAATGGAACGAAATTTCCTCAAAAGGAGCAACTCCTCCTTGGAAACATCATCCCAAAATCCTTTCAGCTTAATTCTCCTCTGTTCATAAACTTGTGTTTTTTCCATTACTTTATCTGCAAACCTGCTGGATAGAATGTCAGAGACTTCAACTCCCAAAACCATTCCAATCTGCTGTAACCTCTCCACTGTAATAGGAGTTGCACCATTTTCATATTTCTGTATCTGCTGATAACTCAAACCTATTGCCTCGCCTAATGCAGATTGAGAAATACCTATCTTTTCTCTCAACATTTTGATTTTTAAGCCTATCTCCTCACTCTGTCTAATGATTTCAGCCTCCCTTTATATTCATTCTATAATATGCCTTTCCCTATAATCTACCGATTGTTAGTAGCATTGTATATTTCTTGACACTCACTACTAATAGTAGTAGTAGTTATTATCCACATATTGGATATGAAAATGAGAAATACTATTGACAATTCCTATTCAGGAACTATATTAGGAATTAAGGTGGGTATATTTATGACATATCAAACAAAAACCAAAGATGAATTAATAAAGGAATTATCAGAGTTAAAAGATAAATGTGAGGAATTAAAACGTGCCGAAGAAAAACTTCGCCTCATGCAAGAAATAACACAATCTATAAGTGAGTCAGAAGATTTTAACTCTGCACTTTTAATAGCAATTCATAAGATTTGCAAAACCACAGGCTGGGTTTATGGTGAAACATGGATACCATCTTCAGACAACTCATATCTTGAGTGCGGACCTGTTTACCACAGTAACATCGCAGGTTTGAAAGAATTCAGAAAGGAAAGCGAGGGTTTTAAATTTGAACGAGGTGTTGGAGTTCCTGGTCGTGTGTGGGCTTCAAAAAATAATGTATGGCATTGGGATATTACAGAGAACCATGTATTTCTCCGCTCACATATTGCCAAAAAACATGGTATCAACGGAACATTAGTAGCGATACCTATTCTTGCAGGCGGTGAGGTTGTGGCAGTAATGGTTTTCCTTGTAACCGAACATGGGAAAAGAAATGAAAGGATTGTTGCATTTGATGTTGCACTTGTTTCTACAATCGTTACTCACTTAGGGACTATTTTTCTACACAAACGGGCAGAAGAATCTCTGAGAGAAAGTGAATCACGTTTCCACCGATTAGCTGAAGCTTCTTTTGAGGGAATTGCCATTCACGACAAAGGAAATATATTAGATGCTAATGGGTCTCTTGCCCGTATGTTCGGATACGAACCCTCTGAGATAATAGGAAAGAATGCCCTTGACCTTACGGCACCTGAATCCCGAGAAATCATCTTAAAGAATATCATGGCAGGATACGATAAACCTTATGAGGCAGTGGGTCTTAGAAAAGACGGAACAACTTTCACAGCAGAACTAATCGGCAAGCCCATACAATACAAAGGGAAAATGGTCAGGATAACAGCCATCCGTGATATCACTTGTCAAAAACAATTTGAAGAAGAGTTATTAAAGGTACAGAAACTTGAATCGCTTGGTATCCTTGCAGGCGGGATAGCCCATGATTTCAACAACCTCCTTACGGGAATCTTGGGGTATGTCTCCCTTGCAAAGATGCGTTTAAATCATGCTGATAAAGAATATAAATGGTTGAGTGATGCCGAAGAATCCTGCAGACATGCTAAAGAATTGAGTTATAAAATAATCACCTTTTCAAAGGGTGGGAGTCCCATCAAAGAACCAGTCTATATAGCAGAGATATTAAAAGAGGTAATAGACAGTCTATTGAACGGTTCAAATATTAATACAGAATTTGTTATCCCTGAAGACCTTTATATTATTGATGCAGACAAGAATCAGATAAGAGAGGTTATGAAGAATCTGGTTATCAATGCAAAAGAGGCGATGACAGATGGAGGGGTTCTCAAGGTTCAGATTGAAAATATAATTAGTGGTGAGAAAGTGGAGCCTTTTTTAAAAGATAGAGAGTATCTAAAGATATCTATATCAGATACAGGAAAGGGTATATCAAAGGAGGATATACCAAAGATATTTGACCCTTACTTTACTACTAAAGAAATGGGGGGCGTTAAAGGAACAGGACTCGGGCTTGCTGTGTGTCACTCAATAATAAAAAAGCATGATGGATTCATCACGGTTGAGTCTGTGGCGGATAGCGGTTCAACTTTTAATGTATATCTTCCAGCATCTTCAATGAAGGCTGGATAGTTTGTATGTGTTATTTTACTTCTTTTTCTCTGCGGTCTTTTCTTTTTTCTCTACACTCTTCTCTTCCTTTTCAACATGCTTTAACCTTCTCTTCGGCTCAGCAGATACATCCCTGTCCACAAGCTCAATTACAGCCATTTTTGCAGCATCTCCCCTTCTGACACCAATCTTGTATATCCTGGTATATCCGCCTTTTCTCTCCGCATATCTCTTTGCAATAGCATCAAATAATTTTCTTATTATGTCTTTATCCTTAACATATTCAGCTGCACGTCTCCTTGCACTAAGTGTCCCTTTTTTGCCGAGCGTAACCATCCTGTCTGCTACCCTCCTTAGTTCTTTTGCCTTTGCAAGGGTAGTCTCTATCTTCTCGTAGCGGAGTAATGAGGTAACGATATTTCTAAATAATGCCTTTCTATGTGAAGTCGTCCTGCCTAACTTTACACCCTGTTTTAAATGACGCATATCAAATCTCCATTAATTTTAACTCAAAACACCAGCTGATTTAAGTTCGCTCCTGTAATCATCTAAATTCATTCCGAGGCTCAAGCCCATCTCTGCTAAAATCTCTTTTATCTCGTTTAAAGATTTTCTCCCAAAATTTCTTGTCTTAAGCATCTCATGGTCAGTCTTTTGAACCAGATCGGCTATTGTCTTTATATTTTCATTCTTTAGGCAGTTGTATGACCTCACTGAAAGCTCCAACTCTTCTACACTCCTCTTCAAGTTTGCAATAATCTTCTGCTTCTTTTCATCTACCTGAGGCCCCTTAACCTCAACCTCTTCTTCAAAGTTTATAAATATCTGCAGATGGTCCTTAAGTATCTTTGCAGAGTGTGCTATTGCATCATCAGGTTTTATAGCGCCATTTGTCCATACTTCAAGGATCAACTTTTCATAATCTGTTGACCGTCCAACCCTTGTATTCTCAACAGTATAATTTACCTTTTTTATAGGGGAAAATATAGAATCAATCGGTATCATTTGTATCGGCATCCCCTCTTCTGCATTCCTCTCTGCAGGAATATATCCCCTTCCTTTTTTTACAACCATTTCAATATTCAATTTACCACCTTTATCAAGCGTAGCTATAAGGTGTTCCGGATTTAATATCTCTACATCTGCATCCGCCTTTATATCTTTTGCCCTGACCTCACCTTTTCCCTCTGCATGGATGAATATAGTCTTCGGCTGGTCAACATTGAGTTTTATCATCAACTCCTTTATATTAAGGATTATATCTGATACATCTTCCCTAACCTTGGGTATTGTTGAAAATTCATGGTATACACCATCAAACTTAACTGCCGTTATCGCTGCACCCTGTATAGAGGACAATAGATGTCTCCTGAGGGAATTCCCTATTGTTTTAGCAAATCCTCTCTCAAAAGGCTCTGTAACAAATTTTCCATAGGTATTTGTCAGCGTCTTTTTATCAGCTTCCAATCTTTTGGGTTTAATAAAACCTTGCCAGACCGTATTCATGAAACCTCCTAAATATGACTAACAACTTACAACCAATAACTAACAACAAAATACAAGTTGTAAATTGTAAGCTGTTAGTTGTTAGTTATTTTGAGTAAAGCTCTACAATCAAGTGCTCTTGAAGAGGGACGTTTATCTCCTCCCTTGTAGGTAGATTCATCACAACACATTTCATGAATGGGGAGTCTAACTGGAGCCACGCTGGAATACCCTTTTTCTCAGTTTCTTTCAACGAATCCTTTATCACCTTAAGGTTGCGGCTTTTTTCTCTGACCTCAATAATGTCACCCTTTTTCACTATATATGACGGGATATTTACCTTGCGATTATTCACCACAACATGATTATGCCCCACTAATTGACGTGACAGCTTCCTCGTAGGAGCAAAACCAAGCCTGTAAACTACATTATCCAGCCGTCTTTCAAGTAACTGCAAAAGAGTCTCCCCTGTAATGCCTTTTTTCTTGTCAGCAATCCTGAAATAGTTTCTAAACTGCCTCTCCATTAAACCATATATCCTTTTACCTTTCTGCTTCTCCCTCAGCTGTGTGCCATATTCAGATAATTTTGATCTGCTCTGACCATGCTGACCAGGCGCATAATTTCTTTTATCAATAGCACACTTATCCCCAAGACACCTGCTGCCTTTAAGAAAAAGCTTTTCTCCCTCTCTCCTGCACAATCTGCAAACTGAATCTCTATACCTTGCCAATCTTACCTCCTACAAAAATAAATTAAACATTAAAATCAAATATCAAATTTTAGGAAATATTTCTAAAACTCCTTATTTTTAATTTTTACATTTTAACTTTTTTATTTTTATTATACCCTTCTCCTCTTCGGGGGACGACAACCATTATGAGGAATTGGCGTAACATCCCTTATTAGATCAATTTCAAGCCCTGTTGCCTGAAGAGCCCTTATCGCTGCCTCTCTCCCTGCGCCAGGACCCTTTACATAAACACCTATTTTTTTTACTCCAGCATCCAATGCCTTTTTAGCAGCAGATTCTGCCGCCATTTGCGCTGCAAATGGAGTCCCCTTCCTTGAGCCTTTAAAGCCAGCAGTTCCTGCACTTGACCATGCAACAACATTTCCTGTGGAATCTGTTATAGTTACAATTGTATTGTTAAATGTAGATTGAATATGTGCTACACCATTACCAACTGCTTTTTTTATCTTTTTCTTGACAGCCTTTTCTTCTTTAGGTTTCTCTTCTTTCTGGTTTCCCTGATTTTCCTGTTTTGCATTCTCCACCATTTAATTATTCCTCCTTTTTCCTTGCACCAACAGTCTTTCTCGGACCTTTTCTTGTTCTGGCATTTGTTCGTGACCTCTGTCCCCTTACAGGAAGATTTTTCCTATGTCTTAATCCCCTATATGAGCTAATATCCATTAATCTTTTAATATTAAAAGAAGCATCCCTCCTTAAATCACCTTCTACCCTATATTCCTTTTCAATAATAGCCCTTAGTTTTCCAACCTCTTTATCAGTCAGATTTTTTACCCTTGTATCAGGATTAACCTCTGCCTTTTTAAGTATAACATTTGAGAGGGCTCTGCCTATACCATAAATATACGTAAGGGCTACCTCTATCCTCTTCTCTCTCGGAATATCTATACCTGCTATTCTTGCCATCAAGCCTCCAAATAAGTTAATAAGTTAAAGAGTTCAGGAGTTCAGGAGTTAACTCATCAACTCACAACTCATCAACTCCTTAACTCGTTACCCCTGTCTCTGCTTATGTTTTTGGATTTCGCAAATTACCCTTATTACTCCCTTCCTTTTTATAACCTTACACTTTTCACAAATCGGTTTTACTGATGCCCTGACTTTCATAATCCACCCTCTTTTACCACAGATTCACACAGATTTTCACAGATTTTAAAAACTCTTTTAATCTTTTTCCTGTTTCTTATCTGTGTTTATCTGTGTCCATCTGTGGTTAAATTTCATTTTTTTTATTTAAACCTGTAAGTTATTCTTCCCCTTGTTAAATCATAAGGAGACAGTTCCACCTTAACCTTGTCACCCGCTAAAATTTTTATAAAATGCATTCTCATCTTGCCTGATATATGTGCCAAGACCTTATGCCCGTTTGCAAGCTCAACCCTGAACATTGCATTGGGGAGAGGCTCTATTATCGTCCCTTCAACCTCAATAGCTTCTTCTTTTGCCATAACAAATAAAACCCCTTTTAAACCACAGATTCACACAGATTTTCACAGATAAAAAATTCTTTAATTTTATTATTTTCTAATCCGTGTTTATCTGTGTCCATCTGTGGCTAAGTTTTATATTTTCGTTAATATCTCCACTCCATTGTCTGTAACAGCAACCGTATGCTCAAAGTGGGCCGAGAGGCTTCCGTCTGCTGTAACAACTGTCCAGTCATCTTCCAAGACCTCAACATCACTCACCCCTGCATTTACCATAGGCTCTATTGCCAGCACCATCCCATTTTTTAACAACGGCCCTTTTCCTGCCTCACCAAAGTTTGGAACCTGCGGCTCTTCATGCAGTGAGGTTCCTATGCCGTGTCCTACAAATGCCCTTACTACCGAAAATCCCTCTCCCTCTACATACATCTGGACGGCATTTGATATGTCTGACAGATGGTTGCCCGCCATTGCCTTTTCAATTCCTATATAAAGTGCCTTTTGAGTGGCATCCAAAAGCCTTTTTGCTTCAGATGTTATTTCACCTGCGCCTACCGTAATCGCAGCATCTCCATAATATCCATCATGGTAAACACCAAGGTCAATACTGACCAAATCCCCGTCTTTTAATCTTCTGTTTGAGGGGATACCATGCACTACCTGCTCATTTATAGAGATACAGAGCGAATTAGGATAGCCCCTGTAACCCTTAAATGCAGGGGTTCCACCCTTCTTCAAAATAACCGATTCAGCCAGCCTGTCCAATTCTATCGTTGTTACACCAACTCTTATCTTTTTTTTTATCTCTTCTAAAACCTCAACCACTATCCTGTTTGAGATTTTCATCTTCTCTATCTCATGCCGGGATTTCAGAATTATCATTCTTCCAAAACACTTGCAATCTTATTAAATATATCCTCAATGCTGCCCGTACCCTTAATAGAGTGAAACCTTCCGTTTTTGCTGTAATAACTTTTTAATTGAGTTGACTGCTCATGATATACCTTAAACCTTTTATATATTGTCTCTTCCTTATCATCATCCCTCTGATACAGCTCCCCGCCGCATTTATCACATATCCCTTCCTTCTTTGGCGGATTGAATGATAGATGAAACCCCTCGCCGCATTTCCTGCATGTCCTTCTCCCTGTCAGCCTCTTTATGAGATCATCATAATCCACATCTATATCTATGACATGGTCTATCTCCGCTGACATCCTTTTCAAATTTTTGGAAAGTGCCTCTGCCTGAGCAGTTGTGCGGGGGAAGCCATCAAGTATATATCCTGATTTGCAGTCACCCTCCTTTAATCTATTCTCAATTATCCCTATAACAACCTCGTCAGGAACCAGCCCGCCGGCATCCATGTATGATTTTGCCTTTATTCCAAGCTGGGTCTTATCTGCTACAGCCTTTCTTAAAATATCCCCTGTGGATACCTGCGGGATACTATATTTTTTTGTAATCAATTTTGCCTGTGTCCCTTTACCTGCCCCTGGCGGCCCCAATAAAATTAACCGCATCTTTATGCCCTTCTGCTCCTCAATCTTCCCTTCTTCACAAAACCCTCATAGTGTCTCATCACCAAATGTGATTCTACCTGCACCATGGTATCCATTGCCACTCCAACAACAATCAGAAGACCTGTTCCTCCAAAATAAAATGGTATATTAAAATATTTTATAAGGTAATCAGGCAAAACACATACCAGTGCTAAATACGCTGCACCTCCAAATGTAACCCGTGACAGCATCTTGTCAATAAACTCGGATGTAGGTTTACCCGGCCTGATGCCCGGTATAAATCCGCCGTGTTTCTTCATATTCTCTGCAACATCTGCAGGGTTAAAAATAATAGCCGTATAAAAATAACAGAAGAAAAAAATCATTACTACATAGAGCAGTGTATATACGATTGTCCCCGGCATAAGGCTGTTTGATACTGTCTTCATCCAAGGATGAGATACAAAATTAACCAGGGTTGCAGGAAACATTATTATTGAAGATGCAAAGATAGGCGGTATAACGCCTGATGTATTCACCTTCAGAGGCAGATGGGTGCTCTGCCCGCCGTACATCTTCCTTCCAACAACCCTCTTTGCATACTGCACGGGAATCCTCTTCTGCCCGCTCTCCATAAATACTATGGCACCTACAACCAGCACCATTAATGCAAGAATACCCAGCAATACAAAAAACTGAATCTCACCTGTATTCATGAGTCTTACTGTATTTTTGATTGCCGACGGTATGCCTGCAACAATTCCGGAAAAAATTATAAGTGATATACCATTTCCGATACCCCTTTCCGTTATCTGCTCTCCAAGCCACATGATAAATGCAGTCCCTGAAGTCAGCGTAAGAACAGTCATCAGCCTGAAAGACCACCCCGGGTCTGGAACTATCAATGCACCCCCCGGGCTCTTCATTGCCTCGAGTCCAAAGCTTATGCCAAGACCCTGGATACAGCTCAATAATATTGTCCCGTATCTTGTATACTGCGTTATCTTTCTCTGCCCATGCTCTCCCTCTTTTTTAAGCTTCTCCAGAGGAGGAAATACAACTGTCAAAAGCTGAAGAATAATGGAGGCGCTTATATAAGGCATAATTCCAAGGGCAAATATTGTAAGCCTCTTGAAAGCCCCGCCAGAAAACATGTCAAAGAACCCGAAAATTGTCCCTGCCGCACCTTTAAAGAACTCACTCAATGCATAGGCATCAATTCCAGGTGTTGGTACATGTGCACCAACCCTGTACACAGCCAAAATCACCAGAGTAAAAAAAATCCTCTTTTTTAATTCAGGGACATTGAATATATTCTGAAAACCTGCGGCTATCATAAAACACTTCAGTACGCAGTAAGTAGTAGGCAGTAGGCAGAAAAAATTTCCTTCTCTATAGTGCTTACTGCTTACTCTTTACTGCTTACTGTATTGTTATTGCCTTTCCACCTGCATCTTCAATCTTTTTAAGTGCAGATTTACTGAACTTTGCTGCATGAATGGTCAATGGTTTTGAAATGACACCGTCACCCAACACCTTTACATTTTTCACCGTCTTGATAATACCCTTTTCCTTCAATATCTGCGGAGTTACCTCCCCATCAAACTTTTCAAGTGTCTTAAGGTTGACAACGGCATACTCTACCCTGAAAGGGTTTTTAAATCCCCTCTTGGGAATCCTTCTAATGATAGGCATCTGACCACCTTCAAACCTTGGGTCCGGATGTCCGCCTGACCTTGCCTTTTGCCCCTTATCTCCCCTTGTGGAGGTTTTTCCATGCCCGGAGCCGCGTCCCCTGCCTACAACCTTCCTTCTCTTATTAGAACCTGGCCTTGGTTTTAAATTGCTTAAATTTATCATACCTTTTTTATTTAGACTCTTCTAAATTTTTATCTTCTTTATCTGATCTTGCCCTGAGATGTGCTATTGTCTCTGCATTTCTCAATCTCATAAGGCCTTCAATAGTTGCCTCTACCACATTATGAGGATTGGCTGAACCAAGAGACTTAGTTAATATATCTTTTATACCTATAACCTCCATAATAGCCCTTACTGCCCCGCCGGCTATCACACCTG
>Ga0209641_10004384_pt1 | contig 11648 bp, 13 predicted proteins | sample RifCSP16_1_FD_184022 | JGI IMG/M metagenome (GOLD analysis project Ga0209641, IMG submission 184022) | Soil microbial communities from Rifle, Colorado - Rifle CSP2_sed 16_1 (SPAdes) (version 2) | ecosystem: Environmental > Terrestrial > Deep subsurface > Rock core/Sediment | place: Rifle...
GGCGGCGCCGCGCCGTGTCCTCGCCCTGCTCGTCCTACTGTCCGTCGGGCTCCCGGGGTGGATGGGGTCGCCGGCGGAAGGGCAGGCGCTCCGGCGCGGGCGGCCCGTTCCGGACATCGCGGGGGCGCCGTGGATCAACAGCCCGCCCCTTACCACGAGCGGGCTCAAAGGACGGGTGGTGCTGGTGGAATTCTGGACCTACGGGTGAATCAACTGCCAGCACGTGGTCCCGCAGTTGCGGGGCTGGCACGAGAAGTACGATGCGGCGGGGCTGACGATCGTGGGGGTCCATACCCCCGAGTTCTTCTGGGAGAAGCCCTACGACAAGGTCGTGGCCGCCACGAAGCGCTTGGGCATCCGCTACCCCGTGGTGCAGGACAACGACTCCGCCATCTGGCGGCGCTTCGGGATCTGGGCGTGGCCTACGACGGTGATCGTGGACAAGAAGGGGATTGTCCGCTACCAGCATATCGGGGAGGGGGCCTACAAGGAGACCGAGTCCCTCATCCGGCGCCTGCTGGCCGAGACGGAATGACCATCCGCCTGGCTTCCCCCCTGGTCAGGTTCTCGACCTTCGGACTGCTGGCCGTCGTCCTCCCCGCCGCGATCCTGGCGGTCCTCGGGTACGTGTCCCTCCGGCAGTGGGAGACCTCCGCCGAATTGCTCTTCAGGGAGCAGGCCCGGGATCTGGCCTCCATGACGACCGAGAAGGTCGAGATGCTCCTGGCGCGCATGGAGGACGAGATCCTGAGCCGGATCGAGGCTCTTTTGCGCCCGCCCGATTTCGCCTCTGCGACGCTCGCAGAGGTCGCGGCGGCGGCGCCCCTCGTCGGGCGCCTCTACCTCGTGGACCGAGGAGGACGCGTCTTCTTTCCCGCCGCGCTGGCGGGGGAGGAAGCGGGGGTGATCTCGAAGCTGCTGGTGGAGATCTCGCAGGCCTTCTGGGAGCGCGGCGGCCGGCGCCACGTCGTCGTGGGCGACCAGGTCATCCTCGCGGCGGTCCTCAAGACGGGCAGAGGCCCCCTGCTGGTCGCGCTCTCCCGGAACCCCGAGGTGTTCCGCCGCGAGATCCTCGAAAAGACCCTGCGCGCCGTGGAGGGCCCCACCATCATCGCCGTGCTCGACGACCAGGACCGCGCCGTGTACGCCCGGGCCCCCCTGGAGGGGGCCGAGCGCATCGCCACGGCCCCCTTCGGCGCGGCGCTCCCGTCGTGGCGCGTGGCCCTGTACCATCCCCACGGGATGTCCCCGCGGGCGGCGATCCGCCGCCAGGCCACCGTGTTCACCATCGCCTTCGGCCTGCTCCTGGTCGTGATCGTGGCGGGCCTCGTGGCGACCTACCGGCTGGTGAGGCGCGAGACGGAGATGGCCCGGCTCAAGGCGGACTTCGTCGCCAACGTGTCGCACGATCTCAAGACCCCGCTCTCGCTGATCCGGATGTTCGGCGAGACGCTCGAAATGGGGCGCGTGACCGATGAGGCCGCGCTCCACGAGTACTATCGCGTCATCACACGCGAAAGCGAGCGGCTATCCCGTCTGATCGACAATGTGCTCGACTTCTCCAGGATCGAGGGGGGAGCCCGCACGTACGACATTGCGCCGACGGCCGTGGAGCCGCTCATCCGAGAGACCCTGGAGGCGTTCGGCTACGTCCTCGCCAAGGAAGGCTTCAAGGTGGAGGTGACCGTGCCCCCGGACCTCCCGAAGGTCCCCATGGATGCCGGCGCCGTCGGCCAGGTCCTGGCCAACCTGGTGGACAATGCGATCAAATTTTCGGCCGAGCGGAAGTGGCTCGGCGTCGAAGCCGAGATCCAGGCCGGTCACCTCACGCTCACGGTGGCGGACAAGGGGATCGGGATTCCCCTTGCAGAGCTCGAGAAGATCTTCCAGAAGTTTTACCGCGTCGGGCGCAGTGAGACCCAGGGCGGGCGCGGGAGCGGCGTGGGCCTGGCGCTCGTGCGCCACGTGGCTCAGGCCCACGGGGGGCGGGTGACCGTGGAGAGCCGGCCGGGGGAGGGGAGCCGGTTCACGCTCTGGCTTCCGCTATGCCGCGAATCCTGATCGTGGACGACGAGCCGGAGATGGTGCGGGGGCTCGAGGACAACTTCCGCTTCGAAGGCTACCAGACCCTCGCGGCGACCACCGGGAAGGAGGGCCTCGCCCTCGCCGTCCGTGAGGCTCCCGACCTCATCCTGCTCGACATCATGATGCCCGAGTTGAGCGGCTGGGACGTCCTGCGCGCGCTCCGCCAGAAGGGTCTGGATGTGCCCGTCATCATGCTGACGGCCCGCGGCGAGGAAGTGGACCGCGTGCTGGGCTTGGAGCTGGGCGCCGACGATTACGTCACCAAGCCGTTTTCGCTCAGGGAGCTCCTCGCGCGCGTTCGCGCCGTGCTCCGCCGGCCTGGACCCCGGCTGAAGTTCGAGGAGTTCGCCTTCGGCGATGTCAGGATTCGCCTCCGCGGCCGGCAGGTCTTCAAGGCGGGGCAGGAGGTGCGGCTGACGCGGAAGGAGTTCGACCTGCTCCGCTACCTCGTGGAGCACCGGGGCGAGGTCGTCACCCGCGACCGCCTGCTGGACGAGGTCTGGGGGTACGAGCAGTTTCCCACCACGCGCACGGTGGACACCCACGTCCTCCGCCTCCGCCAGAAGTTCGAGAAGGACCCGGAGCACCCCGCCTGGATCCTGACGGTCCACGGCCAGGGCTACAAGTTCGCCGGCTGAGGTCTGTGTCAGAGGGGCGATCTAGAAAGGGACGTGACAAACTGGATGCCGGGTATGGTTTTTTCACTCAACCGGTCGTCGTTGGTTATGAAAAGGTCTACGCGAGCGTGCGCTGCGGACGCCAGCTGAATCGCGTCGGGAGGCCGTATGTCCCGGTCCTGGCGAACGGTGGCGTAGATTCGCGCGGCTTCCACATTGAATGGGATCACAATCGCCCCGGTAACGATTGCAGCTTCGTATTGCCGCCTGAGATCCTCGTTCCCGCCTTCGGCGGGTTTTACCAGGACCTCCCCGAGCGTGAGCGCCGACGTATAGAGCTGATCGTTCCGGCTCAATATCCGCTTGCGCAGTGCGACGACGCGTTCGGACAGGTCGCCGTAGTCCTCGATCAAATAGACAAACAGATTCGTGTCCCAGAAGATCCGACTCATTCCCAACCTTGACGAAGACGGCGCACATACCCGTCGGGATCCTCGCCGGCCCACATCTCTTTGCCGAGGCCACGAAGCTGGAGGATGGGATCTGTCTTTTCTGCATCGGGTGGCTGCGAAACATACACAGTGAGATACCAGTCCACGAGATGGTGGTACTTTGCAGGAATGTCCTCCTTTGCTGGAACGATCTTGGCGCCGTCTCGAGCGGGGTGGCAGGAATCTCCCGGACGGAAAAGGCGACGGGTGTTCTTGCCTGTGGCAAACAGCATGCGGTATCTTCCCGGGCTCGGCGGGCGGTTTGCGACGCAGTGCTGAAGCGCATGCACATATATTCCGGGACGCAGTCCAGCGGTTATGGCCTCCCTGGCAGCTCGGTCGACTATCTCCCGGATCGTGAAATCCTCCCGAGAGGGATTCTCCCGATGAAGCAAGGCGGCGGCAATCCAGGTTTCATCGGCGACCTTTAGGGGACGCTTGATGGCTGCACGCATTGGGTACCCCTCCTATCCGGGTAAAATACTTCCCTACACTCCTACAATGTATTTATGTAGAATACCTTTGTCAAGGGGAAGTTCTTGAGTCTAATCGACTGGGGGCGGGAGACCTGCGGTCCCCTCGGGACGGCTGAGTCGCGGGAGTGGCTCTGCACCAACGGCCTGGGAGGGTTCGCCTCGGGCACAGCGGCGGGTCTCCTCACTCGCCGCTACCACGGCCTGCTGATCGCCGCCTTGAAGCCCCCGGTGGGGCGAACGCTGCTCGTCGCCAAGGTGGACGACAGCGCGGAGTACGCGGGGGTCACGCGCCCGCTCTTCGTCAACCGCTGGTCGGACGGGACGGTGGAGCCCCACGGCTATCAGGCGATGGAGCGTTTCAGGCTGGAGGGGACGACGCCGGTCTGGACCTACGCCTGCGCGGACGCGCTCCTGGAAAAGCGCGTCTGGATGGAGCACGGCCAGAACACGACCTACCTCCACTACCGCCTGATCCGGTCTGGTGGTCCCCTCACGCTGGAACTGAAGACCCTCGCCAACTATCGCGACTACCACTCGACCACTCGGGGCGAGGGCCGGCGGATGAACGTTGAGCCGATCCCCGACGGCCTGCGGGTCACGGCCTTCCGGGGAGCCATCCCCTTCGTCCTTCTGGCCGAAGGCGCGAAGGTCCGGCCGGCCCACGACTGGTACCGCGGGTTCCACCTCGCGCTCGAGCAGGAGCGGGGGTTGGACTGCCAAGACGATCACCTGCACGTCGGCACCTTCAGGGCGACGCTCAGGCCGGGCGAGACGCTCACGCTCATGCTGTCCGCCGAGGCGACGCCGTCGCCCGATGGCGAGGCGGCCTGGCAGCGATGCCTGCGTCACGAAGATGGGCTCCTGTCGGCGTGGCGGCGCGCCCAGCCCGCTGCCGCCAGTGCGCCGGACTGGATCCGGCACCTCGTGCTGGCCGCCGACCAGTTCGTGGTTCGCCGCCCGCTTCCGGACGAGCCCGACGGGATGTCGGTCGTCGCGGGGTACCACTGGTTCGGCGACTGGGGACGCGACACCATGGTGAGCCTCCCGGGGCTCGCGATCTCGACCGGGCGCCCCGAGGTGGCCGCGCGAATCCTCGCGACTTACGCCCGCTTTGTGGATCGGGGCATGCTCCCCAACCGCTTCCCCGAGTCGGGCGAGGCGCCCGAGTACAACACCGTGGACGCCACCCTCTGGTACGTCGAGGCAATCCGCGCCTACTATCGGGCCACGGGCGACGACGGGCTGCTCGAGCGACTCTTCCCCCTCCTCGAGGAGATCGTCAGGTGGCACGTGGACGGTACCCGCTACGGGATCCGACAGGACGCGGCGGATGGGCTGCTGCGCTCGGGCGAGCCCGGCATTCAGCTCACCTGGATGGACGCCAGGGTCGGCGACCGGGCCGTGACGCCGCGGACCGGCAAGCCGGTGGAGGTCAACGCCCTCTGGTACAACGCGCTTCGCTCGATGGCGGCGTTCACGCGACGACTGGGCAAGCCCGCGGACCGGTGGGAAGGACTCGCCGAACGCGCGAGAGCGGGTTTCGACCGCTTCTGGAACGAGGCCGCCGGCTACTGCTACGACGTCGTGGACGGCCCCGAGGGGAACGACGACGCGCTCCGTCCCAATCAGATCTTCGCCGTGTCGCTCCCCGAAAGCCCGCTCTCCCCTGAGCGCCAGCGAATGGTCGTGGAGGCCTGCGCCCGCCACCTCTTGACCCCCTTCGGCCTGAGGAGCCTGGCGCCGGGCCACCCGCAGTACAAGGGGCGCTACGCTGGAGGCCCCGCCGAGCGGGACGGCGCGTATCACCAGGGCACCGTCTGGGGGTGGCTCCTCGGGCCGTTCGCCCTGGCTCACTTCCGCGTGTACCGCGACCCGGCAACGGCCCAGGCTTTTCTCCTGCCGATGGCGCACCACCTGGGCGACTACGGGGTGGGGAGCAGCGCGGAGATCTTTGACGGCGATCCTCCCTTCGCCCCGCGCGGCTGCATCGCCCAGGCCTGGAGCGCGGCCGAGACGCTGAGAGCGTGGCTCGAGATCGGGGGAGGGCGCGCGGCTTCCCGCGTTTCCGTATACTAGGGACGGCCATGCCAGGACGCTCCAGGAAGCGCCTGCTGCTCGCGGGGGATGTCGGCGGGACCAAAACGGCGCTCGCCCTCTTCGAGGCGCGCGCCCGCGGCCCGCGCCTGGTCCGGGGAGCCGTGTTCCCCAGCGGCGAGTTCGAGAGCCTTGAGGCCGTAGTCCGCCGGTTCCTCGGCGAGGGTCCCTCCGTCAGAATCGCGGCCGCGTGCTTCGGCGTGGCGGGGCCCGTCGTCGACGGGCGCTGCGTCACCACGAACCTCCCGTGGCACGTTGCCGAAAAGAGCCTCGTTAGGGCCATTCCTGCTCCACGAGTCAAGCTCTTGAACGACCTCGAGGCCGCCGCTCACGGCGTCCTCATTCTGCCGCTCCGCGTGCTGATGCCGCTCCAGGCGGGCAGGGCACGGAAGGGGAACAAGGTCCTGATCGCCGCCGGCACGGGCCTCGGGGAGGCCATCCTCGTCTGGGACGGCGCGCGCCACCGGGTTGTCCCGTCCGAGGGCGGCCACGCCGATTTCGCCCCGCGGAACGACCTCGAGATGGACCTCCTGCGCTTCCTCCAGAAGGAGTTCGGCCACGTGAGCTACGAGCGGGTGCTGTCGGGTCCGGGGCTCTACAACATCTACCGTTTCCTGCGCGACACCGGCGTGGCGCCGGAGCCCCAGTGGCTCGGCGACCGGATCCGGAGCGGCGATCCGAGCGCCGTCGTCTCCGAAGTGGGCCTCGCGGGCGCGCATCCCCTCTGCGTGACGGCCCTGGAGCTCTTCGTCTCCATCTACGGGGCCGAAGCGGGGAATCTGGCCCTGAAAGCCCTGGCCGTGGGCGGCGTGTACGTCGGCGGCGGGATCGCGCCCAAGATCCAGGCCAAGCTTGCCGGCGGGAGTTTCCTCGCCGCGTTCTCCGACAAGGGACGGTATGCTTCGCTCCTGGGATCCATCCCGGTTCGCCTGGTCCTCAACCCTCGAGCGCCGCTGCTCGGGGCGGCGCAGGTCGCCTCTGAGCTCCTGCGGGGGAGGTGACCGTCATGATCGTCCGCGGACTCCTGATCGCCGCGCTCCTCCTCGGGCCCGTGAACCCCTCGTGGGCCCAATCGCCCCTCGTGGCAGAGCTCGAGAGCTTCGCGACGCGCTACCACGAGGACCCGCCGAAACTCGACCGGCTCCGGGAGGGGCTGACGCAGGCGGCGAAGGCCGACCCACGCGTGGAGCACCTCCTGGCGCTGTCCCGTGTCTGCTTCATCTGGGGTGACATCCGCGCCGCCGACCGCGACCAGAAGCTCGAGGCCTACGACCAGGGGCGCGAGGCGGCCAAGAAGGCCATCGAGCTGGACCCGAGGAGCGCGGCGGCCCACTTCTGGTACGGCACCAACACGGGACGGTGGGGGCAGACGAAGGGCGTGGTGCGCTCTCTCTTTCTCCTCCCGACGGTTCAGGAGGAGATCCAGGCGGTCCTGAGCCTCGACCCGAAGTTCACCGCCGTCTACGCGCTCGCCGGCAACGTGTACTACGAGGTGCCGGGATTGCTCGGCGGGGATCTGAACAAAGCCGAGGAGATGTTCAGGAAGGGGATCGAGCTGGACCCGAAGCACACCGGGATGCGGGTCGGGCTCGCCAAGACGCTGATCAAGAAGGGGCGAACCCCCGAGGCGCGGCGCGAGCTCCAGGCCGTGCTGGACGAGAAGGAGCCGCGGAACCCGGCCGACTGGACCCTTAAAGATTCGAAGGAAGCGCGCGCGCTGCTGGAATCCATCAAGGGCAAGTGATGGCCACTCGCTCTGCTAGGGCACGCGGAGGATCGCGAACGGGCGCGTGCCTCCCGTCGGCGCGCGGGTGACCGCGCCCGTCGCGAGATCCACGACCGTCAGCTCGTCGTGCCCTCCGAGGGCGAAGCCGCCGGTGAGATAGGCCCGGCGGCCATCGGCGCTGAGAGCCACCTGCTCGTGGTCCTTCCCCACGGGAATCCGGCGCAGCTCCTGAAGTGTCGTCGTATCCACCTCGGAGAGGGAGCCCGCCCCGCCGAAGACGTTGTTCGCGAGGTAGAGGCGGCGGCCGTCGGCGGAGATGGCGATGCCGTGCTGGTGGGCATTGATCTCGAGCGGATGCGTGGTCATGGTCCCGGCAGCCGTGTCGATCGCCACGAGGGCGCGGCCCTGGAAGGGCAGGTAGAGCATCCGGCCGTCGGGGGAGATGGCAAGGTAGTGGGGCTTGTCGAAGGCGCCCTCGCCGAGGGGTGTGAGCGCGATCGTCCCGCGCTTGGCCAGCGTCGCTGCGTCGAGGACGGACATGGTGAAGGTGTCGTGCTCGGGCACGTAGAGCGTTCGCCCGTCGGGGGAGAGGTAGACGCCGAAGGCGCGCTCGCCGATCGAGTCCTGGGCGCGGAGGCGGCCGCGCGCCACCTCCACCGCCACCAGCCGGTCGCCGTCAGCCCGATGGACCGCCACGTAGCAGACGGCGCCGTCCAGCGAGAGAGCCACCCCCATCGCCTGGCCGCCAAGCGCCACGCGCCGCTCGACGACGCGCGCCTCCAGGTTGACGACGGCCAGGCCCCCCGCGTAGGAGACACAGGCCCGCCTTCCGTCGGCGGTCACCGCCACCCCCCACGGCCGCTCCCCGACAGGGATCGTCGCGCGAACGGCGAGGGAGGATTCGTCCAGGATTGCCAGCGTGCCGGACCCGCGGTTCGTGACGTAGAGCGTCCCGGCCGTCGCCCCCGGCGCCGAAAGCGCGACGAGCGCGCTCCCGAGCACCAAGACCAGCAGTTGCCGGCGCAAGCTGGGGTCCTAGCGGCTCTTGCCGGCGGCCGGTCGAGGCGGTTTCATCCAGCGCCGCCCCCAATGCGACAGATCGTCCATGGCCTTGAACAGGGCGCGGCCCTTGGGGGTCAGGGAGTATTCGACCCAGGGTGGGATGTGAGAGACAACGCGGCGGGAGACGAGCTGCTCCTTCTCCATGATCCTGAGCCGCTCCCGGAGGGTCCGGGAGTTGACCCCCCCGAGCGCGTGCGAAAGCTCGTTGAACCGCTTCACCCCGCCCATCAGCTCCATGATCAGGAGGAGGGTCCACTTCCGCCCCAGCAGGTAAAGGGTGGCCTTGACGGGGCAGAAGGGCGCCGCGCCGTCCTCCGTCTTCTTCGGTCTGGCCATGGCCGCGCTCGATCCCCCTCATCATCTCTAGCAGAAATTCGAGCTACCCGCAACGATCGAGAAGGCACTTGACATTTTATGGCGCACCCAATAGGGTTGTGGTCGCCGCGGGGGCGCGGGAACCGCTACGGGGTCACGGAAGTTTACGGGGGAGAGGCCGACCGCGAAGAAGAGGAGGGACGCCACATGGCCAGACGGACGATGCTCAAACTCACCGGCGCCATGACCTTCACCGACCCTGCTGTCACAGTTCAATTCTTTGAAGGGAGGTATCACATGAGCCGATCCGTCGCGGCTGTCCTATTGGTAACGCTCGCTGTCTCTCTCGCGCCCCTCGTGGCTGCGGCCGACCCGATCTCCTTCAAGGTTCTGTACACCTCGCGCGCGTCCTTCAAGACCGATGCCCCGCTCGAGACGATCGTTGGGACCACCTCCGGCGAGGCCGTCAGCGGCAGCGTGACAGTGGACCCGGCTCGCCCGCAGGGAGCCACCGGCAGCGTCCGCGTGGACCTCACCACGCTGAAGACCGGGATCGATAAGCGTGATGCCGACATGCGCAGCAAGAGCTACCTGGACACCGAGGTGGAGGCCAATAAATACGCTGTCTTCGAGCTCAAGGGCGTGGAGATCGTCGGGGCGCTTGAGCCCGGGCGCGAGACGCCCGCCAAGCTGCGGGGCGTGCTGACGATCAAGGGGAAGCCGGTGGAGACCGTCGCCGACGCCCGCGTCACCTACCAGAAGCTGACGTTGGAGCAGCTGGAGAGCCTGCGGCGGTTCGGGTTCACAAGCGATATGATCCGCATCAAGGCCACCTTCAAGACGGCCTTCACCAACCACGGCATGCAGGTCCCCCAGCTCCTCTTCCTCAAGCTCTCGAACGACATGCAGCTCGAGGCCGAGCTGACCCTCGTCCGGCAGTAACCCGCTCGCGGGGGGGCCGGCTCCCGCGCCGGCCCCCCCTTGCGCTCTCCCCGCCCCGTCCCTATACTGCGCCGATGCCCTGGTGTCAGGCACCACCGCCGTGGCCCACCTTTCCCATCTGGAGCGGGATAACCGCTTCTGCATCGCCTGCCACAGTGCCGACGGCAAGCGCCTGCACGGCGACCTATTCGACCGCCACGAGGCGAAGCCGCCTGTCAACCTGAGCGCCGCCCACGCGGCCGCGAAGAAGGCGGTCCGGTGCCGGCGCTGCCACAAGGAGATGGGCACGGAGCAGCAGTACTCCGGTTAGTCGTCCGCTGCGCAATCGGTTGCGCGGCCGCGAAGGCTATTGCGCAGCCTCGGCGCTGCTTGGCCCTCTTTCCCCTCCTCGCCGTCCCCGAACATCTCTTCTCCGGCCAGCAGATACGGGTTTTCCCTCCGGCCGCTCCGGTCGGCATGGCTTTTGCCCATCGACGGCGGCAGTGGGTCTCAATGTCGAGAGCAAAAGGAGGAGCAGAGTCATGTCCTACAAGAGGGGTCTTGCACTGGTGTCGGTGATTGCTATGACCGGGGTCCTGCTGTTGGGCCTCACCCTGGGAGTCCAGGCCGCCGAGGAGCGCGTGATCTACATGGCGGCCATCGAGCCCAAGGGCGGCGTCACCGCGGACAAGGAGCCGTATCCGGCCGTGGAGCTGCCCAAGGGGGGCGGGTACGTCAAGGAGGCCCCGGACGCCGCGACCGGTCGCTGGGAGGTCTCGGTCTACCAGTGGTCTCCCGCCACGGTTGTCGTGAGGCAGGGAGAGCGCGTGACGCTGGAGATGGTCGGGATCAACGGGGCGAAACACACCGCCCACATCGACAAGTACCATCCGGCCCATTTCGAGGTGAAGCGGGGCGAGATCACCCGTGTGTCCTTCGTCGCCGACACGCCGGGCATCTTCAAGATCCACTGCAAGGAGCACGAGCCCGCGATGGAAGGCACTCTGATCGTCCTGCCCCGCTGAGCAGCCTGGAGGCGGGGGGATGATCGCGTTCCCCCACCGCCCGAAGGTGGGGAGGCTGAGGGTCCGTCTGGTCCTCGGCCTTCTCGCGCTGGGCCTCGCGATCGCTCCGGCCGCCGGGGCGCCGACCGGGGGTGACCCGGAGCGCGGCGAGCGGCTCTACCGGCGCTACTGCGCGGTCTGCCACGGGTCGGGCGGCCGGGGTGACGGGCCCAACGCGGCGTTCCTGGAGGACGACCAGCCTCGAGACCTGACCGACTCGCGCTATTTCGCACGCCTGAGCGACGAGCACCTCTACCGGGTCATCGCCGACGGCGGGGCAGCCATTCGGGGCTCGCGATTCATGCCGCCCTGGGGGCGGACCCTTTCCCCGGCCCAGCTCCGGGATCTCGTCGCCTTTGTCCGCACTCTCTCGATGAAGTCGCCGCTTGACGGTCCACCGCTCACGGGAGCGTTGTCCGGCAGCGCCCTCGCCCAGGAGTTGGGCTGCCCCGTCTGCCACAGGATCGGTGACCTCGAACCTGTGGCCGTGGGCCCCGATCTGACTGCCGAAGGCAGCCGGGTCCAGCGGGCCTGGCTCGTCCGGTTCCTCAAGGCGCCGCATCCAATCCGTCCTGCAGGCCATCAGCCGCTGTGGAGGTCGCGGATGCCCGACTTCCGGCTGTCGGAGGAAGAGGTGGCAAGTCTGGCGGAGTACCTGATGAGTCGGCGGCATGAAGCTCCTGAGCCAGGGCCGGGCTCGACGCCGCCGGCGTCCCTAACTCAGAGGGGGCGTGAGGTATTCAGGCAGTACGCCTGCCGCGCCTGCCACACGAGCGCAGGGACGGGGGGAAAGATCG
>Ga0209641_10004385_pt1 | contig 11648 bp, 9 predicted proteins | sample RifCSP16_1_FD_184022 | JGI IMG/M metagenome (GOLD analysis project Ga0209641, IMG submission 184022) | Soil microbial communities from Rifle, Colorado - Rifle CSP2_sed 16_1 (SPAdes) (version 2) | ecosystem: Environmental > Terrestrial > Deep subsurface > Rock core/Sediment | place: Rifle...
TGACACCTAATTTCATGGCCAAAGCATCCAGGGCTGGAATGCCGAATCTTCCAGCAGCCGCTACTTGAGGACTGACTCTGATCTTGCCGGTGGAGGCGGCCAGATTAATAATGAAGGCATCGTCCTTGAAGAAGAAATCATTGCCGGATGACTCTGTGAAGGGGATACTGATAAACTTCTCGGCCCCGGCCATTCCGGCCAAGAGTAACAAACCTAAGAAAGCAAACAAAACTTTACGCATTATAACCTCCGTTAAGGTTAAAGCTAAACCTCTACTCTTACTTTCGAGTGACTTACAACTTCAGACTTCCCTGTCACTACCTCCTTTTTGGAATCCGGTGAAGAAACATAACTCTTTAGGTCTGCTTGAAAATCCTCTGTTTGAATTCTAAGAGACGTCAGTTTCTCTTTAACTTGATTTCTAAACTTAAAGTAAGCAGTTCTGAAATCTTGTCAAGACAAAATCGTGCTAGGAATTCAAGTTCTTTTTTTCACAATAAGCAACCAGCTTGCCAATCCATAGTTAGGTGACTGACAGATTATGTCAGTGACAATTTCTGGCACACCATTCCTTGAAACTAGACCGGTGCCAGAAATAAAAGAGGCAGGTTTTCTAAGCCTGCCTCTGATTTCTAAGATGCGTTTTGTACTAAGGGCTGCTGCAGGGAGCCGGTCCGGCTTTCAAAATATAGTTGGCCAGATAGATAGCATCTCCCAATGTGACACTCCCGCTGCAGTTCACATCTCCTTTACTCACCGGCACAGGAGGGAACAGAGCCGGCTTGAAGATGGAGTTCACAATGTAAATTGCGTCTCCTAAGGTTATCTTGCCGTCGGTGTTGACATCTCCTCTTGTGCCTAGGCCGGCAATTAGATTGAAATTAACTCCATTGACATCCTGCTCAGAAACAGCCACCATCTGGGGCAGGGCCGTGCCAGAATAAGAGGAGACTCCAACCGTGTAGGTTCCCGGCTCTAAGCCTTCCAGGGTATAGGCACCGCTGCCAGGCAGCGTATAAGCTGAGGCGGCCAGTTCTCCGCTGGGTCTGACGGCATTGACTATCACTCCGGCTAAGCCAGTTCCCAAATTCTTAACTTCTCCGCTGATGGCCCAGGGCCCGTCTGAGATATTCGCCAGATAGAAGTCAACGCCGGACTGGGGAGGCGTTACCAGAGTGGCCGAATCGATAGAATGGGCGTCATTGTAGAGCTCGGCTATGTAGCCGGGTGACCAGGCCAGGGCGTAGTACTCCAGGACCGGTAAGTTATCGAAGCTATAAGAGCCACTGGCATCGGTAAAGTCAAAGAAAAGCACAAAGCCATTCTCAGAGATCTTTCCTACCAGAACCACCACAGCCGGACTTAAAGGTAGTCCGGTTGAGTCATCATATACTGCCCCGCTGATTGTCTCAAGGGAAAAACTGCCTGCTGCCAAGAGACCAGTAGAATCATGGGCTCTGGGGGATAACTGAAAGCCAACACCTGAAGTAGTGGAAAAGGGCAACACCTCTACCGAGTCAGGATAAATGGAGAAATGATAGCCGTGGGCCAGGGAGGCTACGTGGTAGAATCCGACCGGCAAATGGTCTATCAAATAGTTGCCGGAACTGTCCGAGAATCCGAAACCGAAACCCCGGCCACCAATTTTTTTGGCAATCTGCAAGGCATGGAAGATAGGATTACCGGTCGAAGAATCAGTCACATTGCCGGCTATGGCACCAAAGGCAAACCGCACTAACTGGAAGTCAACTATGACATCCTCGTTTTCACCTACATTGACTATGCCTGGATATAAAGAGGGATGGTAGTCATGCGCCCAGGCCACTAGAGCGTAACTACCAGCAGGAACAGTCATAGAGTAGTGTCCGCTAGAATCAGTATAGGCCTTGAAATGCATTCCCAGGTTGTTGTGAGCCAAAACCTTGGCGCCTGCGATTGGCTGGCCAGTAAAAGAATCCGTAACAGTTCCGGAAATAGTCCCGGTTCCACCCCCACCTATGGGTGCCAGGGCAAAGTCGATCCCAGGAGTGGTGGCGCCGTCTGTGACAGGGACGAGCGTAGCAGCAGAAACAGTGGTGGCATTGTCGTAGAACTCACACTGATAGCCCATCTTGCAGGCGGCCACAAAGTAGTCCACTGCCGCAGGTAGGTTGTGGATGGTGTAATTGCCGTTGCTGTCAGTAACTCCCACCCCCAAGGTCATATGGGGATGTGGACCAGAGCCGGCGATAGCGGCTAAGTGAACTCCGGGCAGAGGTAGGCTCGTGGCTTCATCTGTGACATTGCCGGAAATCGAGCCAGTCTGAGCCAGAATCAAAACTGGAAATAACAGCACAAACACCAGACTTAAGATTCTAATTCCCCTTAGCATACGAACCTCCAAGTTTATAAAGTTATCGGCTATGAGTTGATATCAAACCCAGCTAAAATTAGCCCATTATTATATTTTGTCAAGTACTTTTCGAGTAAACAAAACCGAACGAAATGCTACGTAGTGTATTGGCGGTTTCTTACGAAGGAACTCTGTCAGTGAATAGTTCAGAGGTTAAAAAGGAACCTTTTCAGGCACCGGCTCGGTTTTTGATTCTTGCTGAATGATTTTGGCATTCTTCTGTAGCGATAAATCCTTCCAGCGCTTTCTCAAGGAGATAGTGCCGCCTAAAACCACTAAAATCGATCCACCCCAGAAAAGATTAATAAAAGGCTTGACCGATACTTCTATCGCAAATCCAAGCTGGGGAATCTCATCCGCATTGGCAGACTGCCCCACTACCCGGAGAGTTACCTCACCTTGGTCGGCCTGAACATTCTCTATGTACACCAAGGCTCGATCGTGATTAAACCGGGCCGGCTCCTGACGAAACCCTCGGCCATCTGCGACCACTTTAGGAGAGATTTTCTGAGTCTCTCTGCCAGTTGTAACTTCTAAGATCGCGGCCACCTCCTGGTTAGCCTCCTGCTGGTGAGGAGAGACTTGAAATTCTATAAATTTGAAGGTATAGCCTTTGACGACTGATTCTTTTCCTTTCTGCAGATTGAAAACCTGCTCGGTGACGGAAGGGTCGACCTCTTCTATGGGGGCGATGTACAAATCCCTGTTCCAGTATCTTTTTATGTAGGGAGTCCGCATTATCCCCTGATTATAGGCTGAGAAAAACTGCTTGGGAGCGGCCACAAAGCTGTGGCTCCCCTTTTGCACCAAAATCTTGTGGGGGGTCTTACCTTGAGGGGAAGCTGCATCTTTTCCCTGGTAGGTGAAAGTGTAGCCCAAGGCATCTTGGGGTAAACCAGGTGCGAGACTAATCCGGGTGCGGCTCTCATAGGCATTGGAAAAGATTACTCCTATAAAAAGCAGTGCCATTCCGGCATGAGCCAAGAAAGCCCCGGCTACTTTTCCATTTCTCAGCTTCTGCCAGACTATCCGGGCATTTGAGAAGAAGGCAAAAGTGGCCAGAGAGGTGAAAATTATAAAGAGAGGCTGTCTGACCATCATAAGAACTATGATCAAGCTAGCCAGGACAGCCAGAGCCAGAGGAATTTTGATGTTCTTCCAAAAATTTTCCTTAGAATTGCTCCCCCAGGTTAAAGCCGGAAAAAGAGCCAAAAAGAATGTGACTATTATGGCAATCGGAGTTATCGAAATATTATAGAAGGCGGTCTGCACTGAAGCGGGAGTGCCGAACCAGCGGGTAATCAAAGGAGAGGACATCCCTAACAGGACTAAAAAGCCCGAGAGAACAAATCCTAAGATATTCCCGAAGACCAAAAACTCGCGGGAGAACCAGTCCGTGGCAGTAGTCTGACCTTTAATTTCTTTAGAACGGTAGAGTAAGATTCCGCCTCCTAAAAGACCAAATAAAATCACCGAGCTGATTAGATAGGAGTTGATGCCCAAATCCAAAAACGAGTGAACCGAGAAATCACCCAAGATACCGCTACGGGTAAGAAAAGTGCCATAGACCACAGCCAAAAAAGCTAAGATTGCCAAAAGAAAGCCGGTTCTCTTGAGAGCCCCTTTCTTTTTATGTATGATCAAAGTGTGAATCAGGCCAGCCGAAAAAAACCAGGGAATCAGAGAAGAGTTCTCCACCGGATCCCAGCCCCAATAGCCACCCCAGCCTAAAGTCTCGTAAGCCCAGAAACCTCCCATTACCAAGGCTGCCCCTAAGCTGATAAAAGAAAGGATCCCCCAGGGGAAGACATAGGCTACCCAGGAGTCATATTCTCTTCTGGCCAGGGCGCTTAAAGCAAAGACAAAGGGGATCACCGTAGCGGCAAATCCCACGAACATCACCAGGGGATGAATGGTCATCCAGTAGTTCTGCAAGAGGGGATTTAAGCCTGCTCCTTGGATGGGAACATTCGACAGAAGGGCAAAGGGAGAGCGCTTAATCAGGATGACTAAGACCGAGAGCAAAAATAGCGACAGGAAAAAGAAATTTCCATTCTCAAATTTACCTGACCTTTTTAACAAAATCAGGCCTAAGATAGCGGCATAGAAGATCCATAATAAATATGTCCCTTCCTGCCCTCCCCAAAATGTGGCTATCAGGTAATACAGCGGCAAATCAGTGGAAGAATAATTGTAAACGTAGGCTACCTGGAAGTTGTGAGTCAGAATGGAGTATAAAAGACAAAAAGCGGCCGTGAAAATTGAGCCAGTACTAGCGTAAAAGAATCTCCTCCCCCACCGGGCAAGAGACTTTCTTCCCCGCCAGGCCAAAAGATAAGCTATGGCTGTCAGAACCGCAAAAAAGGTAGCTAAGAATATTGCGACTTTGCCCAGATAAGGAATTATCATACCGTATCCTTTTGAGTCTCACTTAGGATGGCCACTTCATCTTTGAATGTATCCGTCTCCGGATCATAGGCTTTGATCTCCGCCTTTAAGGCCGCCACCAATTCATGCTCTTTGAGCCTTTTTACGATTTTACCGTGCCTGGCCAGCATCAAAATCCCTTTCCCGCCGATGACACCAATGGGGGCTTCTCTGGCTTCCCCCGGTCCGTTGACCACGCACCCCATTACTGAAATCTTAACCGGCTTGGTCTCTTCTTGGATTACTTTTTCAACCTCACTTATCATATTCATCAGGTCTACTTCGATTCTTCCGCAGGTGGGACAGGAAATAAGAGTCGGACCCTTGACTCTCAGGCCGAATGATTTCAAAATTTCCCAACCCACTTTTACTTCCTCTACTACATCTCCGGTCAAAGAAACCCGGAGGGTATCCCCGATTCCATTATAGAGCAATGTCCCCATGGCTACCGCTGAGCGAATGGTCCCGGACCAGACCGGCCCAGCCTCGGTTACCCCTAAATGCAGGGGATAGTCGGCCTTTTGGGAAAATAGGGTATAGGCCTCCACCATATCCTTAGGGTCTGAAGCCTTTAAGGAGACAATGATATTTTGAAAATCATATTCCGCCAGGTAGCCCACATTGCGCAAGGCTGATTCCACTAAAGCCTCCGGAGTGGGGTGACCGTATTTATCCAGCAAATCTTGCTCTACTGAACCCTGATTGACCCCCACCCGGATGGGGATGCCCTTATCTTCTGCAATCACCAATACTCTTTTGATCTTTTCTTTACCTCCGATATTTCCCGGATTTATTCTGAGCTTATCTACTCCTCTTTTGGCCGCCTCGATTGCCAAGACGTAGTTGAAATGAATGTCTGCAATCAAGGGGATATGGATCTGTTTTTTGATCTCAGAGAGAGCTTCCGCGGCTTTCATATCTGGCACTGCCACCCGCACCATTTCGCAGCCTGCTTCTTCTAGACGCAGAATTTGATCTACGGTGGCTTTAACATCTCGGGTATCGGTAGAGCACATCGACTGGACCGCCACCGGATGGGGCCCGCCGATCTTGAGTTTGCCAATCTGGACTACTCTGGTATTCTTCTTTTTCTCCATTTTATTTCAATTCGGGGTTGTGACTTTGTTCATAAAGTTTTCTTCGTAGAGTTGATAAACCTTTTCCACTACTTCCCGCACCAGATGAGCCGGAGTCGAAGCGCCGGCAGTGATACCCACCTTTTCGACCCCTTCCAGCCATTCCACCTTAATCTGCGAGGCATTGTCGATTAAATAAGAGTGGGGGCAGAAATTCTGAGCCAGCTCCAGAAGTCTTAGAGAATTGGAGCTGATAGTAGAGCCGACCACCAAGAGCATTTCCACCTGGGGGGCCAGGTTTCTGATGGCCTCCTGACGCCTGACCGTGGGATCGCAGATAGTGTTCTGTACTTCCAGCTGAGAATATTTCCGTTTGAGCCTTTCCTCTAAGATATCAAACTGCTTGGTGCTCTGCGTGGATTGGCTTATAAAACCAACCGGCCCCTCTAATTGGGGCAAAAGCTCTAAGTCGGTCTTCTCGTCGATGACAACAATGCGGTCCGCAGCAATGCCAACTACCCCTTTTACTTCGTTGTGATTCTTGTCGCCGTAAATCAGGACCGTGCAGCCTTTATCTAAAAGCTGTTTGGCCGCCTTGTGAATCCGGGTTACCAAAGGGCAGGTCGTATCCACGATATGCAGTCCCCTCTTCTGGGCTGCCTCCCTGATTGAAGGAGCCACCCCATGGGCTGAGATAACCAAGGTCCCTTCCTGGGCTTGGTCCAAATCACTTATGGAGACGATATTTTTTTCTTCCAGACTTTTTACTATGGCGGAATTATGGACAATTTTATTTAAGATTCGGACCGGACCGGAAGTAGTCTGGGCTGTCTTTTCCACCAATTTCAAAGCCCGCTCCACTCCGAAGCAAAACCCCCAGCTGTCTGCTAAGATTACCTTGAACATCTTCCTTGCTTAATTAAGCTCGACTGTCAGGCAGCAAAAGATACCCCAAAAAACCCTCTTAGTCAAATAGATTCCGCTCAGCAAGATTCCTTTAAGCCCACCCAGCACTGCCAGTTTTCTGCCACTAAGTAACCCAGTAAAAGAGAAATCAGACTAAAACTTACTACAATAATAGCCAGATTCCAGGGGTTGCCTTTTACGACCAATGTGCTGACCAATTCATTATTGATTCTCTGAATTTTCAATCCAGCTACTGCAAAAATGTTTATCCCTAAGGCGGCCAAAGACCCTCCCAAGAAGATAAAGGGGGACGACGTATTAATAATTTCTTTGCCCTGAGGATCCGACATGGCTTTCTCAAAGGGAGCCCACAGCAGATCTATTCCCAAGAGGTAATGGGAAGCTATCATCCCAAAGAAGAGCACCGTCGGCAGTGCCAAAATCGACCCGAACAGAGCCGATTGGTTGAATGAGTATTTGCTTACTGCACTGGTCATTTTTCTCCTCCTGCCGAAATCCTAATCTTAGCTTAAGACTACTTCTGGGCCTGAACCCTAGCCGCCTCTTTGACCGGCTCCGCCTGTCTGAAGACTAACTTTTTTTTATCAGCCCTCAGGCCTAAAAAATCTTCCACCTTCTTTAAAATAGATTCGTCATCCAAACCCAGTTCTTTGAGCAGAGACTTCCTGTCTCCATGAGTTACAAAGCTATCCGGCAGACCTATTCTTTTTACGGATAGGCCAGTTAAGTGGTTGTTTTCAATATATTCCAAAATGGCTGAGCCGAAACCACCGGTCAGGACATTTTCCTCCATAGTGACGACTTTGTTAAACCTGCTCAAAAGTTGGAAGAGCATTTTTTCATCCAGGGGCTTAATTACCCGGCAGTTAACTAAGGTAGTATTGAGTTTATGATTCTCAAAGAGAGAATCCGCCAGTTTTCCTGCTACACTAACCATCGAACCACAGGCCAGAATCAGAAGATTTTCTCCTTCTCTTAAAATCTCCCAGTTAAGTCCTGCAAGCTCCGGCAGGGGATATTTTATCTCTGTCTCAGGGATTGTCCCCCTGGGATAGCGAATGGCAATCGGGCCTTTATCCCAGCCTGCGGCAAAATAGAGCATCTGTGCTAATTCAGTTCCATTTTTGGGGGCCAAGATAGTCATCCGGGGAATCAATCTCAGATAGGTGATGTCGAATGCCCCGTGGTGAGTAGGACCATCCTCGCCGACCAGACCAGCCCGGTCAATGCAGAATCTGACCGGCAAATTCTGCAGGGCTACATCGTGGATGACCTGGTCAAAACCTCTCTGCAGAAAAGTGGAATAGATGGCTAAGAATGGCTTTATTCCGGTGGCAGCCAGACCAGCCGCAAATGTGACGGAGTGGGATTCCGCGATCCCCACGTCGTAAAATCTATCTGGAAATTTCTGCTCAAACTTGGTCAAGCCGGTCCCAGAGCACATGGCGGCAGTGATAGCTACCACCTTAGGGTCTTTTTCAGCTATTTGACAGAGGGTCTGGCCAAACAGACTGGAATAAGAAATCCCGGAGGAGGGTTTGGACTTTCCGGTGTTGACGTCAAAAGCCGAGACTCCGTGAAAAGTAACCGCATCCTTTTCTGCCGGCTGATAACCTTTTCCTTTAAGCGTGGCAACGTGCAGAAGCAAAGGCCCTTTAAGGTTTTTCAGGCCATTTAAGGTCTTAATCAACAAATCCAGATTGTGCCCATCAATCGGCCCAAAATAACGGAAACCTAGTTTCTCAAACAAAATTCCGGGAACCAGAAAACCTTTGACCGACTCCTCCAAATTGACAAAGAGCTTTCTGAGCTTGACCGTTTCCTTCAATTTTCCGGAGAGTTTCCAGAGGTCCTTTTTTATCTTGTTATAAGTCGTGTCAGTTAGGACCTGGGTCAGATAGGTCGAAATTCCCCCCACATTTTTGGAGATGGACATAGAATTGTCATTTAAGATGACCAGAAAGTCTTTTTTCAAAGAGCCGGCATTATTCAGCCCCTCAAAGGCCAGACCCCCGGTCAGGGCCCCGTCACCCACCACGCAGATGACTTTGTAGTCCTCTCCAGCTAAGTCCCGGGCCGCCACCATTCCCAAGGCGGCTGAGATGCCGGTAGAGGCATGTCCGGCCCCAAATGTATCGTATTCGGATTCATCTATCCGGGAAAATCCGCACAGGCCATTGTAAGTTCTGACCGTGTGAAACTTCTCTTTCCGGTTGGTGACTAACTTATGGGGATAGGTCTGGTTGGAGACATCATAAACGATTTTATCTTTGGGGGCATCAAAAACGGTGTGCAGGGCCAGGGTCAGCTCTACTATGCCCAAATTGGTAGCCACGTGGCCGCCGGTAGCCGAGGTAACTTCTACTATTCTCTGCCGGATTTCAGAGGCAAGTAAAGTCAACTCCCCTAAGCTGAGTTTTCTTAAGTCTGAAGGCGAATTGATGCTGGCCAGAATCGAGTTCATCTGACTAACTTGGCTTGGGTTGGCTTGGTAGTCAAGAACTTATTTAGGAAATATTGGTGCAGGCGAGTGTCTGAGGTCAGCTCCGGGTGAAAACTCAACCCGAGAATGTTCTGATTTCGAACCACCACTACTTGCTCGCCCAAGAAACCAACCTGCTCCACATTGGAGCCGACTCGAGAGATTAGCGGGGCCCGGATGAAAACCATTTCGAATTCAGACATTCCGTCCAGACCCAAGAGTTTCCCGGTCCGGGTGAAAGAATTGATCTGCCGGCCGTAGGCATTGCGCTTTACTGTTATATCAAGTAAGCCCAGGGTTGGTTCATCGGAATTTTGTATTTTTTTGGCGAGTAAAATCAAACCGGCGCAGGTCCCCATGATAGGCTTATTCTGGCCGAACTCCTTGAGTGATTCGGTTAACGCTAATTCATTCGCAAGCCTTCTTACGGTCGTGGATTCTCCCCCCGGCATGATTAGAGCATCGCACTTCTTCAATTCTGGAACTGTTTTGACCAAAAGGGGTGTATGGCCTAATTTATTCATTACCTGGCAGTGCAGGTCAAAATCCCCCTGCAGAGCCAGGACGCCGATTTTGTAGGACATACTATCTAGTTTGGAGTAATTGCTCCTGCGGAATCTGGGAAATTTCTAAGCCCTTCATAGATTCCCCCAAGCCTTTGGAGACTTCGGCAATCAGCTTTGGGTCATTGTAGTGGGTGGTGGCAGCCACAATCGCTTTAGCCCTCTTGGCTGGATTCTCGGATTTGAAGATGCCGGAGCCGACGAATACTGCTTCAGCACCGAGCTGCATCAAAAGGGCAGCATCAGCAGGAGTAGCCAAGCCACCCGCCGCAAAATTGGGGACTGGCAGCCTTCCGTTTTGAGCTACCCATTTGACTAGGTCTAAGGGAGCGGCTAAGTTCTTGGCTTCCGCGTAAATTTCATCGGCGGAGAGGATGGTTAATCTTTTAATGTGGCCGTTAATCTCCCGCATATGCCGGACCGCCTCGACTACATTTCCAGTTCCAGGCTCACCTTTAGTCCTGATCAACGCAGCCCCTTCGGCAATCCTTCTCAAAGCTTCACCTAAGTTTCTACAGCCACAGACAAACGGGACTTTAAACTTGGTTTTATCCACATGGTGAGTCTCATCTGCCGGAGTGAGCACTTCTGATTCGTCGATGTAATCCACTTCTAAGGCTTCCAAAATCTGGGCCTCGGCAAAATGCCCGATGCGACACTTGGCCATAACCGGGATGGAGACCGCTTTTTTGATTTGCTCGATAATCTCCGGATCAGCCATCCGGGCCACTCCCCCCTCTTTGCGGATATCAGCCGGCACTCGCTCTAAGGCCATCACCGCGCAGGCTCCGGCCTCCTCGGAAATTTTGGCCTGCTCGGCTGAGGTGACATCCATTATCACCCCCCCTTTGAGCATCTCGGCTAAACCGACTTTGAGTTTCCAGTTGGGGTCATTTTCTAAGACAAACATTGCTATCACCTTCTTTTAGAGGCGATGTCTTTCAATCTCCTCATCTTTTAAGGGTGCTACTTCTGCATAACACTTCTCATTATTTCCATTCTGATAAGCTACTTTCACCGCTGGCTCTTTCTTTCCGTCACTGTAACGGGCAGTTAGGCCGGCGATGATTCTGATTTTTTCTTCAGTCAAGGTCCCTTCCGCAATAGTCACAGGACTCATAAAGTCCTCCACTTCGAAAAGAGTATCGGTATCATAGCGCAGCATTTTTAAGTACCTGTTTTCCCCTTCGTTCTTGCCGACTATGACCTTGGTGTTATCTATGCGGAAGTGCCTCCCTTTTTTCAAGCGGTTGACATCTTTAACCGTAAAATCCGGCTTATATTTCATCAAGTCCTTTAATCTTCTGGAAAAAGCTCCATCAGCTAAGAGGCACCCTCCGGCCGGGCTGGGATAGTTTAGAATACCTTTCTCTTTGGCCAAGGCTATCTGGGGTTTCCTGCCTCGGCCACTAAAATCTAAGAGAGCTTCCCGGTTTATCCACCCTTCTAACTCCGGCTTGGTAGGAGGCAGGTGCTTAGCTGTCAGAGGACGAACCAGAAGTCCTTCCAGGCCAGCTTCCCTTTCGATGTCCTGCAAGGAACCCAGATGCTGGCTCTTGGGCCTCTGGCCTAAGACTTCGCCTGTGATGACAAAGTCCGCTCCAATCTTTTGCATATACTCTTTGGCTTTCTTTAGCATAATAATCCGGCAGTCCATACAGGGGTTCAGGTGCTTGCCGTAGCCGAACTTGGGGCGCTTGACTATGTCCAAATACTCCTCGGCGATGTTGAAGCTTTTCATCGGGACTTCCGCCTTTTGGGAAGCACTCTTAGCGTCCCCG
>Ga0209641_10004387_pt1 | contig 11643 bp, 7 predicted proteins | sample RifCSP16_1_FD_184022 | JGI IMG/M metagenome (GOLD analysis project Ga0209641, IMG submission 184022) | Soil microbial communities from Rifle, Colorado - Rifle CSP2_sed 16_1 (SPAdes) (version 2) | ecosystem: Environmental > Terrestrial > Deep subsurface > Rock core/Sediment | place: Rifle...
TTAATGTCTAAAAATGAACAAAAACTTGCCTCAAAGACCCGAAGACTCAAAGAAAAAATTATTCTTTATTTCTTTATGCCTTTGTGTCTTGGCGGCTATATAATTTCCTATATATGAACAGAAGAACTGCAAAAGAGTCAAAAGAGAGTATTTTAGAGGCTGCAATTGAGGTATTTTCAGAAAAGGGCTACTCGCAGACCACCATCAGAGAGGTTGCGGAAAGGGCAGGGATAAGTGTCGGCGGTGTGTATATATATTTTAAGAATAAAGAAGAGATATATTTTACACTTTTAAAATACCTGCTGGACGAATTCAGGGATAGGGCAGGAGAGTCTATTAAAGATATTGAAGACCCTGCAGAGGCTGTTAAAAACTATATAGCCATAAACCTCAATTATGCAAAAAAATTTAAAGGACTTATTCTGATTGAGGGTAGGGAGCATGGCTTTACCTCCTGTATTGACATAAAGAAAAAGTTTTTCAAGGGACAGAGGAGATTGATAGAAGAAATAATCAGGAAGGGTGTAAGTTCAGGAAGGTTTGAGAGATGCAATGTGGAAGGGACAGCAAGGGTAATCATAGGCACATTAAGAGGTTTTATCCTGTCGCTTGTAATGGATTCAGATTCCCTGTTTTCACAAAAAGAGTGCAATAATCTTATACTCGGTGGACTTTTAAAGAGAGGTGTAAAATGAAAAGTTTTGCTTTATTGGTAATGTTTTTGTGTTTGCTGATTTTTACTTTTACCGCCTGTGAGAAAAAAGAGGTAAAGACAGTTACTGAAAAGATAATCAGTGTTCAGGTTCAGCCTGTAAAGAAGAAGTCCTTGAGGCCGTTCATCAACAATATCGGGACATTGAATCCATTTGAAGAGGTTACAGTCAGTTCCGAAGTGGATGGCATCCTGAAGGATGTAAATGTTGATAATGGTTCAGAGGTATCAAAGGGGATGATTCTTGCGGTCATAGACGATACTGATTATAACCTTGAGGTTGAAAGGGGAATGGCATCACTGAAACAGGCAGAGGCAAATCTATCCAATATAAAACTGGAATATCATCGGAAAGAGGAGCTTTACAAAAAGGAACTTTTGACAAAACAGCAGTATGACGATGTAACGGCAAGGCTGTCAATTGCAGATGCTGAGCTTGAGAGGGCAAAATCTTCAGTTTCTACAGCGAGGCAAAAACTATCAAAGGCGAAAATTTATTCTACCCTATCAGGGGTTGTTAAGGAAAAGAAGGTATCATCTGGAAATTATGTAAAGAACGGTACACCTCTTTTTACGATTATTCAGACCAATCCTGCAAAGCTTGATTTTACTGTTAATGAGAAGGATTTAGAAAAAATCAAGAAAGGACAGGATGTATTCCTTACAGTGTATGCCTTCCCTGATAAGGAGTTTAAAGGGAAGTTAAATATTATTTATCCAAATGTTGACGAAAGGACAAGGACACTCAAGGTTGAGGCACTCGTCCCTAACGATGGTCAGCTTTTAAAACCAGGTTTCTTTGCCAAGGTCATGCTTTATACTGGTGAGGCTAAAGACATATTCCTTGTGCCGGTAACATCCCTTCTTTATGAGGAAGAAAAGATAAAGGTATTCGTTGTGGAAGGTGATAAGGCAAGGGAGAGGATTGTTAAAATCGGACAGAAATACAAATTACAGTCTGAAGTCGGGAATCGGGAGATGGAAGCCGAGGGTCAGGAGTCAGATATGGCAGAATTTGTCGAAGTTGTCAAAGGGCTTAAGGAAGGCGAGCAGGTTGTTGTCGTGGGACAGCAGAATTTATTTGAAAATGCGAAAATAAAGATAGTCGGGGATAAGGACTGATTATATGTGGCTTGCTGATACATCTATAAGAAGACCGGTCTTTGCAACAATGATGATCCTCGGGCTTGTTGTCCTTGGGATTGTAAGTTATCCGAGAATTGGTGTTGACCTCTTTCCAAAGGTTGAATTTCCGATGGTAAATATTACTACAACCCTCAGGGGGGCAAGCCCTGAGATAATGGATATAGATGTAACAGATAAGATAGAGGAAGCGGTAAATACAATAAACGGTGTAAAGACCATTGCCTCAACAAGCACTGAGGGTGTATCTACAGTCATGGTGGAGTTTGTCCTTGAGAGGGATGTTGACCTTGCCGTTCAGGATGTAAGGGAAAAGCTCTCCGTCATAAGGTCAAAACTCCCGGTAGATATTGATGAACCGATAATTGAAAAGGTTGACCCTGATGCAAACCCTGTCCTATGGCTTTCCCTCGTAGGGGAAAAGAGTGTAAGGGAGCTTTCTACCTATGCCGATGAGATATTGAAGGAGCAGGTTCAGAGGATAAACGGTGTCGGTGCTATAAGGCTGGCGGGATTAAGGACAAGACAGGTAAGGGTCTGGCTTGATTCAGATAAGCTTAAGGCATATGCGATTACTGCACAGGATGTCTTAAATGCAATGCGTCGGGAGAATGTAGAACTCCCAGGCGGCAGGATAGAGAGCTACACAAAAGAGTATTCAATAAAGGTGAAGGGAGAATTTCCGAGTGTTCAGGACTTCAACGAGCTTGTTGTGGCATATAGTAACGGTGCAGCTGTAAGGCTAACAGATATCGGCAGGGTAGAGGATGGGATGGAGGAGAGACGTTCTGTAGCACGGTTTAATGGAACAACTGCAATTGGCCTCGGTGTCCAGAAACAGTCAGGGACAAATACTGTTGAGGTAATTGAGAGGGTAAAAAAGGAGCTTGAAAATATCAGAAAGACACTCCCCCCGGGTATGAGGCTTGAGGTAAGCTTTGACCAGTCCACTTTCATTAAACGTTCCATTAGTGAGGTTCAGCATCACCTGATATATGGAGGCTTGTTTGCCGTATTTGCAGTATTCCTCTTTCTTAAAAATGTCAGGACTACAATTATAAGCGCCCTTGCGATACCGACATCTATCGTTTCCACATTTACCATCATGAATATGTTTGACTTCACTTTCAACAATATGTCTATGCTTGCCCTCTCTCTTTCAGTTGGAATACTCATAGACGATGCCATTATTGTTATTGAAAACATATACCGCCATATTGAAGAGGGAATGAAGCCGATGGAGGCTGCTGCCGTAGCAACTTCTGAGATAGGGCTTGCAGTCATGGCTACTACTATTGCCATTGTGGCAATATTTCTTCCCGTCGCATTTATGAAGGGCATCATCGGAAGGTTTTTCATGCAATTTTCACTCACTGTAGTATTCGCAGTGCTGGTATCATTATTTGTATCTTTTACGCTGACTCCAATGCTGGCATCACGATATTTAAAAAGTCACCGTTCACCAGTCACCACTCACCAATCGGGCAGGTGGTATAAGGCAATTGAAGAGTCTTACAGGTGGCTATTACAGATTGCCCTTAATCACAGGGCTATTGTAGTAATTCTGGCAACAGGTATATTTATATTCAGTCTCTACATGACAAAATTTATTGGGAAGGAGTTTGTCCCTCCGGAGGACCAGGGGAGGTTTATTGTGAGGCTGCAGTCTCCCACCGATTATTCCATTAATGAAGTGGATAAGATGTTTAAAAAGGCGGAGGATATTTTAAGGGATATCCCTGAAGTAAGGACAGTTTTTTATGCACAGGGTTTCGGTATGGCAAGGGAGATAAATAAGGGTTCAATGTTTATTGGTCTTAAACCGAAGGCTGAAAGGGGAAAAAATCAGCAGCAGATAATGGCAGAGGTGAGAAAAAAACTGAGGCAGATACCCGGACTTAAGGCTTCTGCAGAGGAAATATCTCTTATCGGCGGCGGGCAGAGGATGGTGCCTATCCAGTATAGTATAAGGGGGAGGGATTTAAAGATTCTTGGAGATTACACAAGGGATATTGTTAGCCAATTTTCAAAACTGCCGGGGATAGTTGATATTGATACATCCCTTGAGACAGGAAAGCCTGAGGTAAGGGTTTACATAGACAGGGATAAGGCGGCAGACCTTAATATTGACATAAGGACTATTGCAGAGACCATAAATATTCTTATTGGAGGCGAAGTGGATGTAACGAAGTTCAAGGATGAGACAAAGGGGAGGAGATATGATGTGAGGGCAAGACTAAATCCCGGGGACAGGGCTAATCCCGATGATATTGGAAGATTGTATGCCAGGTCAAGGGATGGCAGGCTTATTGAGTTGTCTAACATAGTCACAATTCAGGAGGGTGGAGGACCCAGTGTCATAAACAGGGTTGACAGGCAGAGGGCTATAACACTCTTCGCAAATCTTGAGGGGAAGCCCCTTGGCGAGGCTAAGGGGGAGCTTGATAATATTTCGGCAAAGGTTTTGCCTCCCGATTATTCAGGGAGATATAAAGGGATAGCAGATATTATGGGTGAATCATTCAAATATTTAATATTCGCATTGGTGCTTGGAGTTATTCTTGCCTATATGATACTGGCCGCCCAGTTTGAGAGTTTCATACATCCAATTACAGTTCTCCTTTCCATGCCTTTTTCTTTTATAGGTGCATTTACCGCACTTTTATTGACAGGCAAGACACTCAATGTCTTCAGTTTTATAGGGCTTGTCCTTTTGATGGGGCTTGTGAAAAAGAATGCAATCCTCCTTGTTGATTATACAAATACATTAAGGGGGAGGGGAATGGAGAGGAGAGAGGCAATCCTTAAGGCGGGCCCTGTCAGGCTGAGGCCTATATTGATGACCACGATTGCAATGGTTTTTGGTATGATACCTGTAGCGATTGGTTTTGGAGAAGGCTCTGAAACCCGTGCACCAATGGCTATTGCAACAATAGGCGGGCTTCTCACGTCACTCTTTCTTACACTTATCGTTGTCCCTGTTGCTTATGATTTGTTTGATGCGATTCAGGAAAGACTCAGAAGAAAAAACAAATTGAAGATTGACTATTGAAGATTGAAGGCTTAAGAAATATTTTTTAAAATATTCAATAATCAATTAAAGGAGGGAGATAGCATGAACAAAAAATTAATATTTGTTTTAACACTGTTCACTGTTCACTGTTCACTGTTCACTGTTTCATGGGCTGCAACCCGTGAAGAAAAGATTGAGAGTAAAAATGCCCTGTTTCTCTCATTAAAGGAGACTGTTGCTCTTGCACTGAAAAACAATCTGGATATATCTATTGAGAGGATAAACCCGGAGATTAGTAAAACCGAGATAACAAGAAATGAGGCAGAATTTGACTATAATTTTAACGGCTCAACATCTGTTGGGAAAAACATAACACCCAGTGCTTCTGCCTTTGCTGATCCAAAAGAGGCGGAAAATGAAGTATTTTCAGTTAGTGCAGGCATTAATAAGAGGTCACCAACAGGGACAAACTATCAGGTTTCCATAGATACGCAAAGGACAATGACAAACTCAAAATATCAGGGACTAAAACCGCAATATACATCAAACCTGAATCTCAGTGTAACCCAGAACCTCCTTAAGGATTTTGGTGTTGATGTAAATACTGCAAAGATTAAGATTGCAAGTCATAACAGGGATATATCAATTAATCAGTTAAAGGGCAAGGGAATCACAATTATATCTCAGGTTGAGGAGATATACTGGGACATGGTTTTTGCCATAGAGGATTTAAAGGTAAAGAGGGAATCGTTCAGGCTTGCGCAGGATTTAGAGAGGAGGATAAGGATACAGGTTGAAGTGGGGACAATGGCTCCTATTGAAATTACACAGGCACAGGCAGAGGTGGCGGCGAGGGAGGAGGATGTAATCATTTCGCAGAATAGGGTGGAGAGTACAGAGGACAGGATAAAAAAGATTATAAATATTGAATCGGTTCGACAGGCTCACGATGAGGGGGGGTGGGATTTGGCGATTGTCCCTATAGATACCCCAAAGATGATGGCGGAGGAAGTTATACTCGAGGAGAGTATGAAGACAGCCCTTGAGAATAGGCCTGAATATGCACAGTCAAAGATAGATTTAAAGAATAAGAATATTCAGGTTGAGTATAAAAAGAATCAGCTATATCCGACACTGGATTTAATCGGAAGCCTTAAGCTCAATGGTATCAGTGGTGATGCTGAGGATGTTGCCTTTGGAGGCAGCGTATCAAGGAGCGGGTTTGGAGGGGATTATTTTAAAAGTTATGACAGACTGACCTCAGGAAATTACTATGACTGGAGTGTTGGGCTTTCACTCCAGATTCCCATTGGAAACAGGGCGTCAAACAGCAGTTATATTGCTGCAAAATTGGATGTTGAAAAGGGTATAAAATCTCTTAAAAATTTAGAACATCAGATATCGGTGGAGGTGCGGGAGGCAGTGAGGTCAATAGATACAAATAAAAAGAGGGTGAATACCACTGCTGTTTCAAGGAGACTTGCAGAAGAGAAGCTGTCAGCAGAGGAGAAGAAGTTTGATGTAGGTATGTCAACAAGCTTTAATGTCCTTGAATACCAGAGGGATTTGATTGCTGCGAGGACGAGGGAGATTTCAGCAATAATTGACTACAATAAATCACTACTCAATCTTGAGAAAGTTAAAGGGACAATTCTGGAGAAGAATAATATTGAATTATAGTTAACTTGAGACTAAGAAGATTACACTATTAAAATCCGTGAAATCTGTAATTATAATTTAATTTCTTAGTTTTGGATTTAAGGTATCCCTGAGCCCCTCGCCGAACAGGTTAAATGCAAGGACTGTAAAGAGAATGGTTATACCTGGAATATAGGTAAGCCACGGTGCATCAAATATATATTTCTTCCCATCAGAGAGTATATTCCCCCATGTAGCATTTGGGGGTGGGACGCCAAAACCAAGAAAACTCAATGCCGATTCAGTAAGTATGGCTGTGGCAATGCCAATAGTAGCGGAGACAAGGACAGGTGCAATAGAATTCGGCAGCAGATGTAAAAGGATAATCCTTAAATCGGGGGCACCGATTGACTTTGCTGCAAGGATAAACTCCTGCTCCCTTAGAGAGAGTATGTCAGCCCTCACGAATCTTGCTGGTCCAACCCATCCTGTTATGCCTATTATTGCCATGATATTCCAGATGCTCGGCGGCAGGAGTGCAACAACAGTCAGGATAAGAAAGAAAGTGGGGAAGCTAAGCTGAATATCAATAAGCGCGACAATCATGGTATCAATAGTCATGATATTGTATCTGCCAATCCTTATCATATTTTCGCCATAAAAACCTGCAATGCCTCCAATCAGGACACCGAGGATTATGGAAATACCTACAGCCACAAAACCTACCGAGAGGGATACAATAGCACCTTGAAGCATACGGGCAAATATATCCCTCCCTAATTCATCCGTTCCGAGGAGATATATTCCAAGAGATGGAAGATTCTCTTTTGGGACAGAATCTATTGTTGGTTTTGACAGAGGTGGTTTAAGCTTATCAGGAAGTCTTACCGTATGAGGGTCAAGAATAGGTTTCTCACCACTTGTAGTAAAAATCCCCATAATGGCTAAGGCAAAGAATATTAAAAGTATGACCATTCCTGCCATTGCCATCCCGTTACCTTTGAACACCATCCAGAAATCCTGAAAAGGTGTCCTCTCAGGGGGCATGAAGTCTTCAACAGCTTTGAGCTTTGAGCTTTGAGCTGTGAGTTGTGTCATAGTTTTATCCTCGGGTCAACAAACATATAAAGCAAATCAGATACAAATGTCCCTGCAAGAACCAATACTGCCGAGAAAAAGTTCAGTGTGATAATAATGGGAAAGTCCCTTGCAAGAATCGCCTCATACCCCATCCTCCCCATGCCGGGCCATGCAAATATAGATTCAATAATAACTGAACCGCCTATAAGTCCCGGTAAAAGCATACCAAACATTGTAACAAATGGGAGAAGGGCATTCTTCAGTGCATGATTGTAATTCACCTCGTCATCTGTAAGCCCCTTTGCCTTCGCAGTCCTTATATAATCCTGCCCGATAACCTCAAGCATTTGTGACCTGACATATCTGGAGAGAATTGCAATGCCTGCAGTCGCCTCAAGGATGGACGGCAGGACGAGATGCCACAGCTTATCCATTGGTGTAAACGGAAAGCCGATCCCCTCCCTTCCGAATGTCCTCATGCCGAGGACAGGGACATTGAATACCTCTACCACAAATATAATCATTACATAGGCAAGAAAGAATCCGGGGAGGGATATAAGGGCATAGGAGAGAAATGTTGTCCATTTATCAAAAGTAAAACCTCTTTTGATTGCGGCGTGTATCCCAACAGGAAATGCCAGACACCATGTGAGTATTGTCCCTACAAAAAAGAGCATGAGACTGTTATAAAACCTCTCTGTTATTTTTCCCATGACAGGCTGGTTATCTTTAAATGATTTTAAGTTTCCTGTGAACAGCTTTTTAAAAAATAGGAGATATTGTGTATGTAACGGCTTATCAAGGTCAAATGCTGCCCTGTATCTCTCTAAATCATCCTTTGTAAAACGGGGATTTAACGGATTTATCTGGCTCGGCTCACCCGGTGCAAGATGGATGATTAAAAATGAAATGACTGAGACAAAAAACAGTGTAATAAGTTTTTTATAAAGACTTTTTATAGTAAATACGAGCATAGTCTGATTTAAGATTGAAGATTGAAAATTGATAAATATTTTCTTTAAATCATCAATCGTCAATCTTCATTTGTCAATCGTGAAGGTCTATCCCCCATATCTCTTTTGCGTATTCCTTTATTGTGCGGTCGCTGGAAAATTTACCCATATTTGCAACATTTAAAATAGATTTTTTAGCCCACTCATGTCTGTCTTTGTAGAGTTTGCTCACCCTTTCCTGACAGTTTATATATGATTCATAATCAGCAAGGAGCATGTATGTATCGCCGTTACGCAGAAGGGAATCAACTATCGGTTTAAAGAGGTTAGTATTTTCAGGAGAAAAATACCCCTTCTCTATCATATTTAAGACCTCTTTTAATTCCTGATTTCTTTCGCAATAGTAATAAGGGCTATACCCTGAGTTTTTAATTTGCAGAACCTCCTCTGCGGTAAGTCCAAAAATGAAAAAGTTCTCCTTGCCCACCTCTTCCATTATCTCTATGTTTGCACCATCAAGAGTGCCTATTGTCAATGCACCGTTTAGAGAGAGTTTCATATTGCCTGTTCCTGAAGCCTCCGTCCCGGCAGTTGAAATCTGCTCTGATAAATCAGCAGCAGGTATTATTTTTTCTGCAAGAGAGACATTGTAATTGTTCATAAAGATCACCTTTAATTTACCATTTACCGCCTTACTGTGGTTAACAACTTCCGCTACAGAGTGGATAAGCTTGATAATAAGTTTTGCCATCCAGTATGCAGGGGCTGCCTTTCCGGCAAATATAACAGTACGTGAAGCCACATCCTTTTTATTTTTAATTCTGTTGTAGAGGGTTATTACATGGAGGACATTCAAAAGCTGTCTCTTATATTCGTGCATTCTCTTAATCTGGACATCAAACATAGATTCTGCGTCAACCGTTATATTGTGTCTCTTAAGTATATAAGCTGCAAGCGTCTTCTTATTTTCCCTCTTGACCTCCATCCATTTTTCCCTGAATTTTTTGTCTTCTGCCAATGGGGCAATCTTTTTTAATTCATCAAGGTTTGTAACCCATCCATCACCGATTTTTTCTGTGATAAGGTCGGATAAAAGAGGATTTGCCTTTTTAAGCCATCTTCTTGGTGTTATGCCGTTTGTCTTATTATTGAATCTTTCAGGAAAAACATCATAAAAGTCTTTGAATGTCTGATTCTTGAGAAGCTCGGTGTGAAGCTTTGAAACACCATTTGTTGAATGGCTTCCCACAATAGCAAGGTTTGCCATCCGTATCATTTTTTCATCACCCTCCTCAATTAATGACATTTTCTTTCTCTTTTCTAAGTCACCCGGAAACCGCCAGTTGACCTCCTCTAAAAATCTCCTGTTAATCTCATAGATTATCTGGATATGTCTTGGAAGGAGATTTTCAAATATGGAAACGGGCCATTTTTCAAGTGCCTCAGGCATGATGGTATGATTTGTATAGGCAAATGTCCCTATCGTAATCTCCCATGCCTTTTCCCACGGAAGCCCTTCAAGATCCAGTAAGATTCTCATAAATTCAGGTATGGCAATGGCAGGGTGTGTGTCATTCAATTGGACAGCCACTCTCTTTGTAAAATTGTCAAAGCTGGTCTCCTCTTTCTTATACCTTCTTAAAATATCCTGAAAAGTTGCTGAGACAAAGAAGTACTGTTGTTTCAGCCTCAAGAGCCTTCCTTCCTTGATATGATCTGCCGGATAGAGGACCTTTGAAATGCTTTCTGATTTTGCCTTAGTTTCAACTGCCTGAATATAATTGCCGCTGTTAAAAAAGGTTAAATCAAAATCCCTTGAAGACTTAGCAGTCCAGAGCCTCATGTTTATTACATTATCATTTTTATATCCGGGGACAGGTGTATCGCAGGCCATCGCCATGACCTCTTCGGTATCAACCCATTCGTTTTTAAATATCCCCTGTGAGTCTATATATTGGTTTACCCTTCCATAATAATGGACAGGGAAGAGATGCCCGGGACGGTCTATCTCCCATGGGTTTCCGTATCTGAGCCAGTTATCAGGTGTCTCAATCTGATAACCGCCCTTGATTTTCTGATAAAATAGCCCATATTCGTATTTTATACCGTATCCATAGGATGGAACCCCAAGGGTAGCCAAGGAATCAAGAAAACATGCGGCAAGTCTGCCAAGACCTCCATTGCCCAATCCTGCATCCCATTCTGCCTCCCATATATCTTCCATCTTGCAACCCATATCCTCCAAGGCTTTTGTGCATTCATCCTCAATTCCAAGATTTACCATACTGTTGCCGAGGGTTCTGCCGACAAGGAATTCAAGAGAGAGATAGTAAACCCTCTTAACACTCCTCTTGTAATATGAGCGTTGGGTTGAAAGCCACCTCTCTATAAGCCTATCCCTAACGGTATATGCAAGCCCTATGTAATTATCAAAGATAGCAGCCCTCTCACAGTCCTTGCCGAGGTGGTGCTCTATATAGCCCTTGACCGTTGCCTTTAACTTTTCAATTTTCTGCTCTTCCTTTTTAATGTCTTCCATTATAGCCTCTCAAAATTTAATGAGGATTATACTACTATTACAAGCCATGTTTCTATATCTTTTTTCCTCTCCCTTTATGGGAGAGGGTAGGGTGAGGGGGATTTTCATGTTTCTTTGTGAACCGAAAGTTTATATGTGTTTCGTCAGAAATCGAGAGGACTTTTGACCTCTTTAATGGTCTGGCTCCTGATTGTGTGAGTATATATCATGGTCGTCCGGACATCACTATGTCCCAGTAATTCCTGTATGGTGCGGATATCATAATTGGCTTGCAAGAGATGAGTTGCGAAACTATGCCGGAATGTGTGTGATGATACCCTCTTAATAATACCTGCTTTTCTGACCGCATCCTTAATAGCCTTCTGCACATGTGTCTCATAAAGATGGTATCTCCTGTATTGCTTTTCATCAGGGACAAAGGTCAGCGACTTTGCCGGAAAAAACCACTGCCAGACAAGTTCTTTTCCGCAGCCTTTGTATTTTTTTTCCAGCAAGCCGTCAACAAATGCACCTGCATAACCTGTGTTAATATCCTTCTGGTGTAGTTCTTTTATATATTCGAGAT
>Ga0209641_10004390_pt1 | contig 11642 bp, 12 predicted proteins | sample RifCSP16_1_FD_184022 | JGI IMG/M metagenome (GOLD analysis project Ga0209641, IMG submission 184022) | Soil microbial communities from Rifle, Colorado - Rifle CSP2_sed 16_1 (SPAdes) (version 2) | ecosystem: Environmental > Terrestrial > Deep subsurface > Rock core/Sediment | place: Rifle...
CGCTTCGCGGGGGAGGCTGTGTGGCAGGTGGGGGAGGTCGTGGATGGCGAGGGAGTGGAAGTGCTCCAGTAAGGGCTACCCACCTAGACTTCAGCCCTGTCCATTCGCTTATTCGCTCTCCTATTCGCTGACGATCGCCCGCATCGGCGTCACCTCCTTTAGTATCTCCGGCCGCTCCGTCAGGCCGATGTACTGCCACGACTCACGCACTGAGGGCTCGAACTCGCCCGTCGTGACAGGCTCGAAGCCGTAGCGGGCGAAGAACGGCGAGGCGTGCATCGTGAAGAGGTAGACCCGCTTGGCGCCGTGCTGCCGCGCATAGTCCAGCCCGACCGTAACCAGGCGACGGCCTTCGCCAGTGCCGCGTAGTTCCGGCGAGACGACTACGGAGCGCAGGACAGCGGCTTCGCCGTAGATCTCGATCCCCGCGCAACCGGCGACGCGGCCGCCGGTCTCGAGCACCCAGAAGCTGTCCAGGAACTCCGCGATCGCCATCGGCGGCAGCCATTCCGCCTTCAGCAGACTCTCGATGGCCGGGATGTCATCCGATCGTGCGGGGCGAAGCGCGATGGAAGCCACGTTACATCGCCCGCAGGATGCGCACTCGCTCCTCAACGGGAGGGTGCGTGGAGAAAAGGTTGTTCATGAAGCTCTCATGGCCCTTCAACGGGTTCGCTATGTAGAGGTGCGCGGTCGCCTTATTCGCAGCCTCGAGCGGCTCGTGGTCCGCCGAGATCTTAAGGAGCGCGTCCGCCAGCGCATCCGGATTGCGAGAGAGCAGAGCCCCGGACGCATCCGCCAGATACTCGCGCTGCCGAGAGAGTGCGAGGCGCATGATGCCGGCGATGATGGGCGAGATGGCGATGAAGATAACGGCGATGACGATGATCATCATCGCCAGCGCCCCACCCCCCTTACCGCGATTGCTCATGCGCATCCCTGCGCCGAAGCGTGTGAACCGCAGCATGACATCAGAGAGCAGCGCCACAAGCCCAACGACGACGGCCGCCAGCGTCATCAGCCGCGTGTCGTAATTGCCGACGTGCGAGACCTCGTGCGCCATCACGGCTTCCAGCTCCCGCTTCTCGAGCTTGTCGAGGAGACCGCGGGTCGCCGCGACGTGGGCGTCCCCAGGGTTATGCCCTGTGGCAAAGGCGTTCGGAGCGCTGTCCTCGATCACCCACACTCTCGGCATCGGCAGTCCCGAGCCGATGCTCAGGTTCTCGACGATGCGATAGAGGACCGGCTCCTCCTGCTTCGTTACTTCGTGCCCGCCCGAGATGCCGAGGACGATCGACGTGCTGGACCGGTACATGATGATCGAGATGACCATCCCCATGGCAGCGGCGACGCCTCCGGCGACCAGCGATATCGTTACCTGTTGGCTGAACGTCGCGTAGCTGCTGAAGCCGATCACTGCCCCTATCGCTCCGAAGAACAGCGCGAGAAAGACGACGAAGCTGCCGACAAGCATCCAGGTGCTCCGCTTGTTCTGATCGATCCTGTCGTAGATGAGGATCCGCTCGGCCTGGTCGAGACGGAGCGGCTCCGGCTGCCAGTCACGGTCCTGGGCCCGTCGCGCGGCCCGCGCTGCCTGCTCGCTGCGCCAGGCGGCCTCCGCCGCTGCCGACACTTCAGGCGCTTCCCCGGGTACAGGCGGCGGAGGAGGCGGGGCCAGCGACATCGGCTCGATCTCCGCGACGGCCGTGGCCGCCGGAATGAAGCCGAAGCTATCCAGCGGCGTAATGACGTGCAAGAACTCACCCGCCCGCTCTTGAACGGTCACGATGGACCCCGCCGGCAGTATCGCCACTACCTTGCCGGAGGCGTCCGGCGTCTCGTAAACGGGTGTCTCGTCCTTCAGGCGAAAGGCCCACTCACCGCCGGTGACCGCTGCGGCCGCCGTATCAGATTCGCTCACGTTGGCTCTCCGATCCGCGGCACTGGGACAGGCTCTCTGGGAGCGCTATCAGTGATGTAACCGAACCGCTCCTGCTGCGTAAACACCGCGAGAAAGCGGCCGACGGCCTGGCTGACGGTTATGAGGGCGCCCGCGGGCAGCCTCTCCAGCACCGCCGAGGCGTCGTGGGGCTGCTCGAAAACGGGCGTGCTCCCCGCGGTCAGGCGGAAGGCCATTAGCTCGGCGGGAGGCGCGACGTCATCTGGAAGGTCGTCCGCAGTAAATGCGAACAACGGACCGCGGGGCTCAGGGACGTTTTGCGCAGCCTGATCTTGTCCTTGCTGCGCGAACTGCTCGCCCGCGGCGTGCGCTCGATCCAATACGGACTGCGGAATGCCGACGCCCATGCCGGCAAGCAGCGCGACCCGCTCGTCTAGCGGCGGATGGCAGGCCGGCCAGATGCGGTCCAACCAACCGGCGTCACGCAGAGGGTCGACGGTCCAGAGGTGAGCGCTCGCGCGGGCAGCGTTCAAGTCGCGGCTTCCGGCAACGTCCATCTTCGTAAGCGCGATTGCGAGCGGCTCGGCGCTGCGAGCAAGGAGCACAGCATCGGCGTCCGAGAGAAACTGGCGGCGGCGCATGACCGCGACGCGGATGAACTCAGCCACTATGGGAGCGATGAAGAGCGAGTAGAACGGGACCGACGTGGCGGCAAGCAGGGCCCAGCCCGCAGCAGGGTCCTCGCGGATGAGGACAACGCTGAAGGCGAGGCTAGCCGGGATGCTGATAACCGTTGGCAGCCCGATATACATGAGCATGAACCAGCCCGCCGCCCAGTGGATACGGAAGAAGAAGCGGAAGAAGGCAACGACAGTAGTGAGGGGCAGGCGCAAGAAGGCGACGGCTGCGGCCAGCACCGTGGCCAAACGTGTATCGTAGTTGCCGATCTGGACGAGCTCGTGTGCGAGCACGCCTTCCAGCTCGCGACGCTCCAGGAGCTGGAGCAGGCCGGTGGTGACGGCCAGCGACGACTCCCTGGGGTCCAGGCCGGTCGAAAAGGCGTTTGCGGCCGGCGAGTTGATGACGTAGAGCCCCGGCACAGGCAATCCGGCGCCGATGCACAGGTTCTCAGCCGCGCGCCAGAGGTCCGGATAGTCCTCCCGATCGGCAGGGTGCGCCCGAGACAGCCGCAGCAGGAGCGCGGCGCTGTACTTGTAGAGGATGACTGGCAGTGCGAGGACGATCAGACCGCCGAGGGTGGGAACGAGCACGACCCATAGTTCGACGTTGTCTCCGGCGAGGCTACCGCCCAGCGTGACAAGGCCGAAGGCCATGCCGACGAAGACCATGGCGACGACCCAGAAGTATACCGATAGATAGGCGGCCGCAGGCACGCCGAGCAACGCGAAGACGATAACAAGGTTCCGCGTGGCGCGCTTGTTCGCCTCCACGCGGTCGTATGCGAGAACGCGCTCGCCATGAGGGCGGACCACGTCCGCTCGGCCATTCTCCGCGCTCGTTATGGCGTCGTGTTCAGCGTGTTCGTTCATATCGCCACAGGCGAGCAGACGCATGGCGACACGAAGTCGCGCATCTCTCAGCCCAGAATCGACCTCTTGGCGCTACGAGGGCTGCTGCCCCGGCTGCTCCGGCTGCGTGTCCGTGGCGTCCACAGACGCTCCAGCTGGAGAAGTGGCCCGTACGTCGCTGAAGTCCACGCTTACCTCCGCACGGCCTTGCTCGTCCGCCTCGAAGAACGCCTCGCGCAGGAACCCGAACGTGTTGGCGATGAACACCGTCGGTACCGTCTGCAACCGGTTGTTGTAGTCCAGCACGTTCGCGTTGTAGAACTGCCGCGCGAAGGCGATCTTCTCCTCAATGTCGGAGAGCTCACGCTGTAGCTCGCGGAAGTTCTCGGCGGCCTGCAGCTCCGGGTATGCCTCTGCTACGGCGAACAGGTGGCGCAGGGCGCCCGTCAGCATGTTGTTCGCCGCCGCCGCGTCGGGAATCGTTCCCGCCCGCTCGACCGCGGACCGGGCACGCGTCACCTCCTCGAACGTCTCCCGTTCGTGCGCGGCGTACCCCTTTACAGTCTCGACGAGGTTCGGGACAAGGCTGGCACGGCGCCGCAACTGCACGTCGATGCCGGACCACGCCTCCTTCACCCGGTTGCGCGACCGGACGAGGCCGTTGTACATCCCGATGAAGATGAAGGCGCCGATCACGATGATCGCGACGATGACGCCGATGATTATGATTGCTGTCATCCGCTCCTCCTTCCCACCACGGGCGGGGAGAGAATCAGGACAATTGCTCGCTAGATCTTAGCACGCGCATCCATCGTTTATTGATGTTTAAGACTGCCCGTTTGTTAGTTTGCCGCGCGCTGAATTGGTCCCCATCCGCCCTTGACCCACCACCTCTCACCCGTCACCCTTTACGTCATGCCCAGGCGCGTAGCCGAATTCCTCACGCTCGTGAACGAACGCGCGCTGGCACTGCTTCCTGCCGATCTACGAGACGGCTGCACCTCTCGCATCAGCTCCGTCTGGCTGTGGCTCCACTATCACCACCCGAAGGTCCACTACGAGGTGTGGCTCGCGAGAAAGACCGGCCGCATCGAGATCGGTCTCCACTTCGAGGGCCCACGCGATTTCTCCTACCGCTGGGCCGAGCTGGTCGCGCCATACATGCCGGAGATTCAGGCCCGGCTGGGCCCGCAGGTCGAGCTCGAGGAGTGGACGGCCTCCTGGGCGCGCGTCCACCAGACGCTACCCTACGACCCGCTGTCCGAAGCGCTGGCTGAAGAGGTCGCCGACCGGCTCGCGGAGACGATCATCGTCCTCCAACCGATCGTCGACCGCGAGCGGGAGAACGTGCCGCCGGAGCTGGCATCTATGCGGGAGCCCGCGCCGGCGGGCGCCAGCAGCCGACGACTTCAACACCGCGAAAAGCGAGGCATGAAACCGTAGGGGCGAGGCAACGAGCGCGTCGTTGCGCGAGACGAGATTCGACTGAGGGATATAATCTGGCAACCGGATGTGGTCGTTGCCTCACCCCTACGTCCCGCCAGCCCAACCACGCACGCCGCCGGTGGCCACCATATCGCCAAGCGCCGCGATCATGCCGAGCGGACCCGACCGGTCGCCCAGCGCGGCGCGCTCCAGGCGGACGTGCTTCAGCGGCTCCTTGCGAGCCAGTTGACGCGTGATTCGCTCAGCGTGGTCGAAGAAGAGATCCCCCGCCCCGGTCACGACCCCACCGCCGAGGACGATCATCTCTGGGTTGAAGATGTTAATGTAGTTGGCGAGCGCAACGCCCAGGTACAGGCCAGCCTCATCGAACAGACGACCGGCGTCTCCGTCGCCGGACCGTGCGGCGTCCGCGATCTCATCTGCGTCCAACTCACCCCGTTCGCGCTTGATGCGCTCGAGCCCCGGCGCCTCGCCGGCGCCGACCAATTCCTGGGCGCGCCAAGCGAGTCCCGTACCGGACGCGATAGCCTCCAGGCAACCGCGCTCCCCGCATAGACAGCGCGGCCCGTTGAACCAGACCACCATGTGCCCGAGCTCCCCGGCTGAGCCGGAGATGCCGTGGTATACCTTGCCGTCGATGATGATGCCGCCGCCGACTCCGGTGCTGATCGTCAGGTAGATCATGAAGCGGGTGCCGCGCCCAGCCCCAAATCGGTTTTCGCCAAGGCTGGCGGCGTTCGCGTCGTTTTCCAGAATCACAGGGAGGCCCAGGCGCTCGCTCATCATCTCGACAAGGGGGACGCCGTTCCAGCCGGCCAGCTGCGGTGCCTCGAAGACAAGGCCGCGGACAAGGTCGAGCGCACCCGGTGAAGCCACGCCAACGGCGCTAAGCTGAGCGACGGCGACACTGGCCTCCGCCGCGGCTTCCTCGAGCGTCTCGATCATGCGCGCGATGACGTGATCGGGGCCTTTGTCCGCCTCCGAAGAGCGAATGACCTCGCTACGCACGTCGCCCTCCAGATCAGCGACGAGGGCACGGAGCTTCGTGCCGCCGAGGTCTATCGCGCCGTAGAGGTCAGGCATCGGTCAATCCCAACGCGGCCCGCCCGCTCACCACCCCTACGCCACCGCCAGCGCCTCGAGCTCGATCAATCAGGGTGGGGAGGAAGAGGCGCTGCACGCCCAGCAGCGTGCTGGCCGGGCGGCAGCCTACCTGCGCAAGGCGTGACACGCCGGCCTCGTACGCGCCCATGAATGCGTCCACGTCCGTTGTGTAGTAGTTCAGGCGGACAACGTTCGAGAGGTCCATTCCCGCCTGTTTGAGCACTGTTTCGAGATTGTCCAGCGCCTTGTTCCACTGCGCCGCCATATCGCCCTCGTGCACCGGCGTGGCGTTCTCATCGACTGAGGTTGCCGGAGCAGATCAGCGTTCGCTGCTGTCCGGAAACCTCATTCGCCTGCACAAAGCCAAAGTTGTCCTGCCAGCTCCACGGGTTGATCGCGCGTCGTTCCATTGGGCATAGCCTCCTTCTGATATAGCAACGTATGCACCAATCTAGCAGGGCGAGGCTTCGGGCAACAACAAGGCGGGCGGTTCGTGAACCGCCCGCCTTTACGGGTCATGTTGAGATGAGTGCTAATCCGCCGGCAGGCTCTCACGCTCCCAAAGGGTGTGGTAGTTGCGACCGCGAATGGCGTCGAAGGTCGCCCTCTGCTCCAGGCCGTGCAGGTGCATCATCGATTGGGCGACCGCGCGTCCGAGGTCTCCGTTTTCAGTGTCGAGCGGATAGACGCGATGGCGGATGCGGTCTATGAGCCCCGACGTCTCCAGGTAAGGGACGGAGTGCGGCCAGACGAAGAAAGTGAAGCTCTCCGGCACGCCGAACTTCGGCCGACGCTGTCCAAGCCAGAAGAACCGTTCCTCGACCGTCCCCACAGGCTCTACGATCTCGAGCATCGGCCCCTCTTCGCCGGTGGTCCTCGTGTCCACGATCATCCGCTCCGGAAAGAGCCGGAAACCAATCGTGAACACGTCGCACTTGTCGACAACTTTGTGGAGCTCGTCGAGGTCGATCATCACGCCATTCTCAGTAAACACTCGATATCAGTCCCTTCCGGGCGGCGCTAAGCCACCCATTTATTATAACGCCGGGGGGGTGCCTTCAGTCTCTGCCGGATGTCACTTCGGCATGTAATTCTGAGCCTCACACCGTCACCCTTACGAACTGGGATCTCGCGGACCCGTCGGCCATCGAAACCCTTCGGCGGCAAGAGCGACGAATCTCGGCGATTCGAGTGCAGCACGAGCTCCGGCTGCCGAGATTCTTCGCCACTATGACTCGCGATACTTCGCCCGACTGCCGTCTTCGGCACACCCGCAGCATCGGTACTCTGGTGCTCAGAATGACACGCATCGGGGCGGCGATTCGTGCCCCACTGACTGCTGAAAGCTGACAGCTGCCCTAGTACATGTCCGACATCGCCGGAGCGGGCGCGCCCTTCCTCTCCGGGATCTCGGTAACGAGGCAGTTCGTCGTCAGCACCATGGCGGCAATACTAACGGCGTTCTCCAGGGCGGAGCGGGTGACCTTGACCGGGTCGACGATGCCCTTCTTGACCATGTTTCCGAAGTCGTCCGCGGCGGCGTCGTAGCCCTCGCCCGCCTTCAGCGTCTTCACTTTCTGCACAATGACGGACCCGTCCTTACCGGCGTTCGCCGCGATTCGGCGGACGGGCTCCTCGAGCGCGCGTCGCAGGATTGCGACGCCCGTCGCCTCGTCGCCCTCGAGCTTCGTCTTCTCGACCGCGGCCAGGGCGTTGATGAACGCCACGCCGCCGCCGGAGACGATCCCTTCCTCGACCGCGGCGCGCGTCGCCTGGACGGCGTCCTCGACGCGGTGCTTGCGCTCCTTCAACTCGGTCTCCGTCGCGGCGCCGACCTTGATTACGGCGACGCTGCCGGTCAGCTTGCCGAGGCGCTCCTGGAGCTTCTCGCGGTCCCAATCGGAAGTCGCCGCGTCGATGGCGATCTTCACGCTCTTGACGCGGCCTTGCACCTCGGCGGCGGCGCCCTTGCCCTCAACGATCGTCGTCTCTTCCTTCGTGACGACAACCTTGCGCGCTCGCCCGAGGTCCTCGGGCGTGGTCGCCTCCAGCTTGCGGCCCAGCTCTTCGCTGATCAGGGTGCCGCCGGTGATCGTCGCCAGGTCGCCCAGGTTGTCCTTGCGGCGGTCGCCGAAGCCCGGCGCCTTCACCGCGCAAACGTTGAGCGTGCCGCGCAGCTTGTTCACCGCCAGGGTCGCCAGTGCCTCGCCGTCACAATCGTCACAGATGATCACCAGGTTCTTGCTGCCGCCCTGCAGCACCTTCTCCAGCACCGGCAAGATGTCGTTCACTGAAGAGAGCTTCTTGTCCGTGATCAGGATGTGCGGGTCCTCGATCACGGCCTCCATGCGCTCCGGGTTCGTGATGAAGTAAGGGCTGATGTAGCCGCGATCGAAGTTCATGCCCTCGACGTACTCGGTCTCGGTCTGGATGCCCTTTGACTCCTCGACGGTGATGACGCCGTCCTTGCCGACCTTCTCCATCACGTCCGCGATCAGCTCGCCGATAGACGGGTCGTTGTTGGCGGAGATCGCGGCGACCTGCGCCATCTGCTCTCGCGTGGTGACGGGGATGGCGTTCTTCTTGATCGCCTTGAGGAGGGCTTCGGCGCCCTTCTCGATGCCGCGCTTGAGGGCCATTGGGTTAGCTCCGGCCGCCACGTTCTTCAGCCCCTCGTGGACGATGCCCTGGCCGAGGACGGTGGCGGTCGTGGTGCCGTCGCCGGCGATGTCGTTCGTCTTCGAGGCGATCTCCTTCGCGAGCTGCGCCCCGATGTTCTCGAACGGGTCCTCCAGCTCGATGTCCTTGGCGATCGTCACACCGTCGTTCGTGATCGTCGGCGACCCAAACTTCTTCTCGAGCACGACGTTGCGCCCTTTGGGCCCCAGGGTGATCTTGACCGCGTCCGCGAGCGCGTCCACGCCGTTCTTCAGCGCGTGCCGCGCGGCTTCGTCAAACAACAATTGCTTTGCCATGGGTTATCTCCTTACTGAAAGCTGACTGCTGATAGCTTAGTTAGCACTCTCGGGGGCGGAGTGCTAATGATGTTTTAGCGCATTGCGACGGGTTGTGCAAGAGGCAGCGGCGACGGGAACATGAAAAGTGAAGGGCGGCGTTAAGCTGTCAAACGCCGCCGCGGATGACGCCGGCCAGGCCAGGGAAGCTGTCCAGGAACGCGCGGCGCTCTCCCTTCAACCTCTCCACCCAGCCGTTGTACTCATCCATCCGGCCGAGGGCCGCAAATCGCTCTCGAGGGTGCAGCAGGTCTGTGTCCTCCGGCACGATTCCCGGCACGCGGACGGGCACTTGATAGCCGAAGTCGGAGTCCTCAACCCACTGGAGCCCGCCCTCGGCTATCGCCTGCACACAGGCGGAAGAGTGCTCCACCGTGATCTTCTTGGCTCCCGGGCCGCTGTCGTCGACGATCGAACCTGTGTTCATCAGGTAGACCTCGATCGGGCGAGTTCGTAGCAGCTCGAGGAAGCGGTTGCCCTGGAGCTCATGCGGCAGCGGGAAGAACGGGTTGGTGCCGGGCACGCGTAGAGACTTGCCGGCCTCCTCCTTGCCGCCGGCGCTTGTGCCCTGAGTCTCTCCGAGCATGAAGTACGCTGCGGCCTGCTGCTCCGTCAGCCTGGCCAGCGCCGGGACAACGCTCCGGGCCCGGTTAAGAATAACGATGGCATCGACAGGGCCGATTCTGTTCGCGTCCTCGTAACGCCCCAGCGCCTCTAGAGGGAACACCGCGCGTCCGTTCTGGGTAAACGACTCGTTGAAGAAATCCGGCGTCCCGGCTTCGTTGAGATAGACGTTTTCGAGGTACGCGATGTGGCTATTCACGGCCTGATAGATCTCAGGCTCGTGCCGGGACGACAGCCCGAACGTCTTTGCGAAGCAGCCGTTCTCGGTGCCGCAGACCTTCCCGCCCGGCATCAGTGCGATAAAGTCGTCCTGGACGGCTTTCGAGTCGCCCTGACGGCGGAACGTAGTTGTTGTCTTACCGGTGCCGGAAAGGCCGATCGTAACGACGGTCTTCTGGCCCTCCTCCGTAGGTATCACCTTGCAGCCGGCGTGCATCGGCAGGCCGCCCTTGTCGTAGACGATCTTGTTCCACATGCGCAGACCGCCCTTCTTGGACTCCCCGAAGTAGTCGGAGTTGAGAACGCGGGTGATGCCGTTCTCAAGGTCGACCGCGATGCAGCGCTCATTCGGGTAGCCCGCAGCGGACAGGTTGGGCGTGTCGATGACAGTGAGCTCGGGTTCGCCGCCGTTGCGTTCGAAGTAGAGGAACTTCTGCATCCCAGCGACGTTGGCGTTGGCGCTCTCTATGAGCAGGCGCGCAGACGTCCGCACCACATCCGCGTTCGAGATGTATCCGTCGATGACGATCATCGCCTGATCAGCGACGTATTCATCCTGTAGAAGGGCGATCTTTTCGTACTCTGCCCGGACCATCGTCTGATGTCCACGATGGGCCTCCGGATCGTCGGTAACGATGTACGTAGAGCCGCTGCTGCGGGCGTCAACGCGCGTGAACACGTCGACACTTCCGCAGGCGGTGGGCCTGGCGTTAGGCATTCGGAGCGTCAGGCGCCGAAGCAGGTCCTGAGGCGGATTGTCGACGACCTCTCGCAGCCTCATTTCGTGCAGGGTTTCTCGTAGCACCACCATTGTTCCCTCCCCGGAGCGGCTAAGTGCTTCCCATAATAGCCCGGAATCGGGTTGAGAACGCGTGTGTAACGGGCGCTATTTCGGTAAAATCCTCATAAGAAATTGTAAGAGCATTCCTCTGCCGCCCAACTCTACCACGCACGCAGCTAAAAAGCTCGACCCCGGGCACTTTTCCTGGTATGCGCGCAGGTTTCCGGTCACCGAGCGCCTGGGTCCTGCCGCTTGACGGAGCGGCGTGCTTACGATGTTGACATCCGGGGAAAGCGTCCCGAGCCCACATAATCGTGAAATTGGAGAATTATTGCCTTTGTCGCGGCTTCGCGATAGCCATTGCGGAGAACACCGGAGCGCACACCGTGGAACAGTGGGCGAGAGAGTTCACTCCGTGTCGTCCGGACACTATCAGGTCGGGCACTGTTGCAGGCAGGACTGCGGTCTTCTGCACTGGAGAGGCGAACGAAGGTCAGTTGGATGCTGGAGCCATGTTTGAGAACGCCGGAAAGATGTTCTATCTATCCTCCACGATCACATCATCTGAAATTGATCTGGTCCTCGGCTCACTGCGATTGTGACGCTTCGATGATTAGGCCGACGCCCTTCGGGTTTCCTCGCATCGTACGAGGGTCGATTGTGCTGGTAGGTGAATTGATCACCGTTGCGCTGCCGACGCCTCGTCCGGCCGAGGCGGTTGTCCAGCAAGTATACACGCTGCCGTTCTACGACAGCTTCTACGTCAGCCAAGGGTTCACGGCCGGCTCCCATAACGGCATCGACTACGTCATCGGCGTTCCCGGAGTTTGACGGCGAGTGGATAATCGCCGGGGCCACGAGAACAGCCAGGCCGTGTCCATTCGACTTCTTGGCTGGCACCCCCCCCCTCATGAACCACTGGAACGGGACCGGGCATCGGACGCGCTACCTGCATCTCAGTGGCCCTCCACTTCCAGCGGATGGGGCAGGCGTAGTCCGTGGCCAGACTATGGGTTACGAAGGTA
>Ga0209641_10004397_pt1 | contig 11629 bp, 9 predicted proteins | sample RifCSP16_1_FD_184022 | JGI IMG/M metagenome (GOLD analysis project Ga0209641, IMG submission 184022) | Soil microbial communities from Rifle, Colorado - Rifle CSP2_sed 16_1 (SPAdes) (version 2) | ecosystem: Environmental > Terrestrial > Deep subsurface > Rock core/Sediment | place: Rifle...
GATAAACCTATTTATTCAAGCAGTGAATGTTCACAGTGGTGGTGGGCGATCTTTGCTGAGAGCTTTGTTGGTAACGCGACAAAAGGGCTTACGTGTAACTGCGATTCTGGATAGTCGCATGGATGTGCCTCAAGGTATGCCAGATGACCTGATGATCCGGAGGGTAAAGCCGACAATACCGCATCGGCTGATGGCCGAATGGTGGCTTTCAAAAAACGTAAAAGTTGGCGATATCGTTCTTTGTTTTGGAAATCTTCCTCCGTTGTTTAAGCTACGAGGCAAAGTATCGGTGTTTATGCAGAACAGATATATTATTGAAAGAGCTGGCCTGTCCGGGTTTTCTTTAAAAACCAGTTTACGCATCTATGTGGAGCGAATTTGGTTTGCCTGGTTTGCTTCTCATGTAGATGAATTTATTGTTCAGACTCAGTCTATGAAAAGATCGCTCGAAATTAGACTTAAGAATAATGCCAGCATCTATATTATGCCGCTTATCAACTCCACTGACGGCTACAATCGGATCAAAGTTCAGCTTTATTCTAAGAAGGATCAACTTTATGATTTCGTCTATGTCGCAACAGGCGAACCGCATAAAAACCATATTCGTTTGATAGAGGCATGGTGCCTGCTGGCCGCAGACGATTTGTTCCCAAGCATTTGTCTGACTATTGGAGAAACCAGTTCAACTGATTTATGTCAATGGATAGAAAGTATGAAAACCAGGTTTAGGCTAAATTTAGTAAACAGAGGAATGATATCGTCTGACCAGGTAAAACAGCTTTATAGGCAGGCAGGAGCGTTGATTTATCCATCAACATTTGAATCATTCGGGCTTCCACTCATCGAGGCAAGGCAAGCCAGCTTACCGATACTGGCTTCGGAAATGGATTATGTGCGTGATATATTGGATCCAGAAGAATCGTTCGATCCCTATTCTGCGGTATCAATTGCCAGGGCGGTAAAGAGGTTCATGGAAATACCAGAGGCCCCACTCTATTTGCTCAATGCCTCTGAATTTATTGAACGTATTACAGAGAGGTTGCATTAGCTGTGCATATTTTGATCGTTAGCCAATATTTCTGGCCTGAGAATTTCCGTATCAACGATCTGTCATTAGGTCTGATGGAAAAAGGTCATCAGGTTACTGTTTTGACTGGGATCCCTAATTATCCTGAAGGTCGTTTTTTTCCAGGGTACGGTTTTTTTAAAAACAATCGTGAAAATTATCAGGGTGTGAAGGTAATACGGGTGCCCTTGATCCCGCGTGGCAATGGCGGTGGGCTTCGTCTGGCGCTGAACTATATATCTTATGCATTTTTTGCGAGTATTTTATCTCCTTTTGTCTGCCGCGGGAAATTTGATCTTATTTTTGTCTGTCAGCTATCGCCAGTAATGGTTGGATTACCTGCTTTGGTATTGAAAAGACTTAAACACGCTCCGATTATGTTCTGGATACAGGACCTATGGCCGGAAAGCCTTTCTGCTACCGGGGCAATAAAATCTAAAAAGGCTCTGAAAGTAGTGGAGAAGCTGGTGCGCTTCATTTACTCAGGGTGCGACCTGATTCTGGTGCAATCACGAGCATTTTCTCCTTCTATTGAGAAGGAAGGTGTGGACCCTTGCCGGATCGCCTATTTCCCGAACAGCGCGGAAGAATTGTATAAACCAGTAGAAGTGGAACTGGATGCTCCAGAGCGTTCAATGATTCCTGCCGGCTTCTGCGTGATGTTCGCCGGGAATATAGGTGCTGCCCAGGATTTTGAAACAATTCTCTCTGCTGCTGAGCAGCTTAAGGAGTATGCTGATATTCACTGGGTGATTGTCGGTGATGGGCGGATGCGTCCTTGGGTTGAAGCACAAATAGATGAGCGTGGCCTGACTGAAACCGTTCACCTTTTGGGTAGGCACCCAGTGGAATTGATGCCGAGGTTTTTTTCTATTGCAGACGTCATGTTGGTAACACTCAAAAAAGAGTATATTTTTTCGCTTACAATACCGTCAAAAGTGCAGTCGTATCTGGCATGTGCCAAACCAATTATTGCCGCACTGGATGGCGAGGGCGCCCGAGTTATTGAAGAGTCAGGTGCTGGCGTGACTTGTTCCGCTGAAAACCCGCAAGCTTTAGCAGAGGCGGTGCTAAAAATGTATCGTTTGACTGAGGCGGATTTGCATGATATAGGATTGCGTGGGAGACGTTATTTTGAACAGCATTTTGAGCGTACCGTATTGCTGGAACGTTTGAATAATTGGATAAAAGAATTTCAAAAGGGGGAATAGCGTGCGCATTTTAATTCTTGGCGGAACAGGCATGCTTGGGCATACACTTTGGCAATACTTTTCTTCGCGTTTTCCTGATACCTACACAACAATCAGGCAGAGCCGCACGGTGTACGAGAAACACGAGCTATTCGTCGGAGATAAGGTGATAGATTCTGTCGATGTTGTTGATTTTTCGATGTTGACAGGCATAATGAAATGCATCAAGCCTGATTTTATTCTAAATTGCATCGGGGTTACAAAGCGGCGCAAAGAGGCTGACATGGCCATTCATGCCCTCACGCTCAATGCCATGCTACCTCATAAGTTGTTGGAGTGGGGACAGAATAATTCTGCTAAAGTTGTCAATTTTAGCACGGACTGTGTATTCGACGGTGAACAGGGGAACTATACCGAAGAAAGTCCGACCAATGCCACTGACCTTTACGGCAAAACAAAGGCCTTGGGGGAAATCCGAGGAGCGAATGCTCTTACTCTACGATCCTCCTTTATCGGCACTGAACTTCATGACGGTACGGAATTGTTGGAGTGGTTTCTGTCCCAGACAGGGTGGGTAAAAGGGTTTAAGAACGCTATTTATTCAGGCTTGACTACTGTTGAATTGAGTCGCGTTCTCGAAAATATTATGATGCACCACCCTGATGCAACAGGCGTTTATAATGTTTCCAGTGACCCTATTAGCAAGTTTGATCTCTTGATGCTTATAAAAGAGAAAATGAATCTCGGTGTGAAGATTGTCCCCGATGAAACTGTCAAGTGTAACCGAAGTCTTGATTCAACAAAGTTCCGCAACGAATTTAGCTATACTCCACCAGCATGGAAAGTAATGGTTGAGGAGTTGAGTAGCGACATTAGAAGGAGGGAAAAATGATTTTTGAAGGAAAAACCATCCTGGTAACGGGTGGGACTGGGTCTATGGGGAAAACCTTTGTGAGGCGTGTATTGACCGGTGAACTGGGTACTCCGAAAAAGGTTATAGTTTTATCCAGAGACGAGGCCAAGCAGCATGACATGCGGATGTCGTATCTGCATAAGCTGGTTGCTACCGATGAGGTGATTTACCGTAACTTTATGAATGTGCTCGAGTTCCGGATTGGCGATGTACGAAATTATGCGGATGTATGCTCCGCTGTCAAAAATGCTGATATCGTGGTAAATGCGGCGGCTCTGAAACAGGTTCCTGCCTGCGAATACTTTCCAACCCAGGCGGTTTTGACTAACTGTATCGGGGCTTCTAATATCGTACAGGCTATTGAAGAGAATGATTATCCTGTAGATACAGTTATTGCTATTAGTACCGACAAGGCCTGCAAGCCTGTGAATGTCATGGGGATGACTAAGTCAATTCAGGAGCGGATTATCACTGCCGCAAATATACTTAATCCAAGAACACGCTTTATCTGTGTTCGATATGGCAATGTACTGGCTTCTCGCGGCTCTGTTATTCCCTTATTTCACGAGCAGATTAAAAATGGAGGTCCGGTTACGGTTACAGTCCCAGATATGACCCGCTTCCTCTTAAGTCTGGATCAGGCGGTTGATACTGTATTTGCGGCACTGCGTGAGGCTAAACGCGGAGAAACCTATGTCCCAAACGCACCTTCTGCAACTATTATTAATATTGCAAAAGCATTAATAGGTGGCCGCAATATTGAAATAAAGATTACCGGCATAAGACCTGCTGAAAAGATGCATGAGATTATGGTTTCTGAGGAAGAAGCCACCAGATGCCTAAAACGTGGCGATTATTATGCCATCCGGCCGATGCTACCTGAATTACTTGATGGAGAAGAGCCGCAGATAAGTGCATTAAGCAAGGAGTTTAGTTCTGCGGATACCGTTCTCGATCTGTCAGGTACAAGCATATTGCTTAAAAAGCATGGTTTGATGGTGGAGGATGTCGATTTGAACGATGGCGGCGAATTGTTGCGTTAGCCCTTAATAGGATTAAATTTTTTAAATAAATTCTGGGAGGATGGCTTATGTCTATTAAAGTTATGACTATTGTGGGTACACGCCCTGAAATCATAAAATTGTGCAGAGTTATGAGTGAACTTGACCAACATACTAAACATATCTTGGTGCATTCGGGGCAGAATTATGACTATGAGCTCAATGAGATATTTTTTCAGCAGTTGGGAATAAGAAAACCTGACTACTTTTTGAATGCAGTCGGTGAAACTGTTGCCCAAACCATAGGAAATGTAATTGCAAAATCTGATGAGGTGATGGATAAGGAGCAACCGGATGCAGTATTGCTCTATGGTGATACTAACAGTTGTCTTGCAGTTATTTCTGCGAAGCGTCGTAAAATCCCGATATTTCATATGGAAGCTGGAAATCGGTGCTTTGATCAAAGGGTGCCGGAGGAGATTAACCGTAAGATCGTTGATCATACCAGCGATATAAATATGACCCATACCGAACATGCTCGCCGTTATCTTTTGGCAGAAGGGATAAGGCCTGAAACGGTTATTAAGACCGGTTCTCCCATGAAGGAGGTCTTGGGGTACTACAAGTCTCAGATAGAATCATCGGATGCTCTTGAACTGTTACATGTGGAACCGAAACGATATTTCGTTGTCAGTGCTCACCGTGAGGAGAATGTTGACAGCGATGCCAATTTTAAGAATCTGATGGAATCGTTGAAAGCCATTGCCCAAAAATATGATATGCCGATTATTGTTTCAACGCATCCAAGAACCAGGAAAAAACTTGAAGGTCTTGGCTTGACTAACATCGATACTCGTATCAGCTTTTTGAAGCCTCTTGGGTTTTTTGACTATGTAAAGTTGCAGATGAATGCTTTTTGTGTGATCTCAGACAGCGGCACCATTACGGAAGAGTCATCAATACTTAATTTCCCAGCGGTTACTATCCGTCAAGCTCATGAGAGACCTGAAGGGATGGATGAAGGGACCTTGATAATGTGCGGACTTACGTCAGATAGGGTTTTGGAGTCAATTGATATCGTCACTGCGCAATATTCAAGAGACCCTAGACATTTCAGGCTCATACAGGATTATGACACGGAAAATGTGTCAAAAAAAGTGCTGCGCATCATCATGAGTTATACCGATTATATTAATCGCACCGTCTGGCATAAAACAACTTAAAGTGAAACGTATATTTGATTTCATAATTGCTTTCAATATTTTACTACTATTTAGCTTCCCCCTGTTTCTTATTGCCTTGCTGGTGAAGCTGACCTCCAGAGGGCCGGTATTGTATTGGTCTGATAGAGTGGGGAAGAACAATACTATTTTCAGGATGCCGAAGTTCCGTTCTATGCTGATTGACACCCCGGCAGTGGCTACACATCTTCTAAACAATCCTGATCAACATCTTACGCCAATTGGCACGTTTCTGCGTAAGACGAGTCTTGACGAGTTACCACAGATTTTCAGTATCTTGAAGGGGGATATGAGTTTTGTTGGACCGCGGCCTGCCTTGTTTAATCAGCATGATCTCGTTGAGTTAAGAACCAAAAAAGGTGTCCACCTCCTTACTCCTGGGCTTACCGGCTGGGCTCAGATTAATGGTCGGGATGAGCTTCCTATTCCTGTAAAGGTAGAATTTGATGAATATTATCTGATGCATCGTTCTTTTCTGCTGGATATCAAAATTCTGTTCATGACCTTTTTCAAGGTGCTGCGAAGCGAAGGGGTTAAACATTAAAGCAGTTTTGAGTTCTAAGTTTTGAGTTGAAAGGTGAAAGAGTTTTGTCGCAGTAGGACGATCTTGCACAACTTTGATAAGATCGTCCATTGACAAGTATCTTGCGACGTGATAAACGTCTATGCGGCTTTCTTAAAAACTATATGTTATACATTTTTTGTTTCCACGCTGGTTTGATTTGACAATATTGATTTTGATGATATGTTTTATAACTAATTGAAAGAAATTTAATGACTACCAAAGTGAAGGATTTCATCTTAAAATACAGGCGTCTATTCATTGTGCTCATTCACGCTACTCTGATCACGCTGGCATATGCCCTCTCATTTGCATCACGTTTTGAAATCATTTTTTACCGCTCTCCCGAAACCCTGTCACTGTTTACTTCAACCTTAATACCTTTACTGGTTTTGCGTTTGTCATCATACTGGTACTTTGACCTTTTCAAGGGTCTGTGGAGGTATGTAGGGTTAAGAGACCTTAAAGACATAATCAAGGCCTCTTTTTTGGGGGCACTTCTATTTGCCCTTTATATCTTTATGGCTACAAGAGGAGATGGATTCCCCAGGTCCATTTTTATAATGGACTTTACTTACAATATCCTTTTGCTTGGCGGGATCAGGATGATGGTGCGTATCTATAGAGAGGAAACTGACAAGGATAGATTAAAGGAACAGTTGAACAGCAAAAATGTGCTTATTGTAGGGGCTGGGGATGCCGGAGAGATGATACTTAGGGAGATGCGTCATAACCCAAGGCTTGGTTACAATACCGTAGGTTTTGTGGACGATGACCGGAATAAGCGCAAAAGCACTATTCACGGTGTCAGTGTCCTTGGGAATACGAGGGATATATGTAAGCTGGCAAAAGAGTATAATGTCGATGAGGTTATTGTTGCCCTTCCCTCGGCAACCGGTAAGGCCATGAGGCGCATAGTAAATACATGCAAGAGGGCCGATGTTAAATTTAAGACGCTTCCCTTCATCGGTGACCTTATTGACGGGAAGGTTAGCATAAGCCAAGTCAGAGATGTGGCCATAGAGGACCTACTTGGGAGAGAAACCGTAAACCTTGATATGTCTCTTATAGGCAGGGAACTGGCTGGGAAGGTGGTCATGGTGACAGGTGCCGCAGGCTCCATTGGTTCCGAACTGGTGAGGCAGGTGGCCCGCTTTAATCCGAAAAAAGTAATTATGTTTGAAAGGGGAGAGAACGATCTTTATCACTTTGAGATCGAGCTTAGCAAAAAGGTTTGGAATACCAAGTTTGTTCCGTTTGTTGGAGATATTAGAGATCACGAGAGGGTCAGGGAGTGCATGGAAATTTATAGGCCTTCATATATCTTCCATGCAGCAGCGTATAAACATGTTCCCATGATGGAGGCAAATCCTGCTGAGGCGGTAAAGAACAATATATTTGGCACAAAGGTCCTTGTTGATCTGGCCGCAGAATATAATGTAGAGAAGTTTGTATTAATTTCAACGGATAAGGCGGTTCGGCCAACAAATGTCATGGGAGCTACTAAGCGTGTGGCAGAGCTGATACTCCAGGCCAAATCCGCAGCAGACGGATGTAACACTCAATTTATAGCAGTAAGATTCGGGAATGTTCTCGGAAGCAATGGAAGCGTTATCCCACTGTTTAAAAAACAGATAGCAGAGGGTGGGCCTGTTACATTAACACATCTGGAAATTACGAGATACTTTATGACGATCCATGAGGCGGTTCAGCTTGTCATTCAGGCGGGCGCCATGGGTAGCGGAGGGGAGATATTCTTGCTGGAGATGGGCGAACCAGTGAAGATAAAAGACCTGGCAGAAAATCTTATTTGCCTCTCCGGTTTAACTCCAGGGAAAGATATAAAAATAGAGTATACTGGCCTTAGACCAGGGGAAAAGCTATATGAAGAACTGCTGGTCGAAGGTGAAGGTGTAAAGAAGACTCACCACGATAAAATATATGTGCTGGAAGGTCTGAGCACAGATATTGACGCACTTGGGGCAGTTCTGAAAACACTCGAAACTATATGCAAGGATGGAAGAGAGAGCAGAGTCAAAACTATTTTAAAGGAGTTAGTCCCCGAATACCACTTTCTTCCTATGAAAGATCATATGCCACCCATCGAATCTTTTGCGTCACTTGAAGATTTCAAACCGGTTACTCTCCACTAATGAACTTCTTACTCCAATCTCGACGGCTCCACTTGGTTCTTTTGAATTTGGGGGCTTGTGAACAAGAATGCATATTAAATGGTTTAAAAAATAGAGGTGAATAAATTGGCGTCCCCAACGGGATTCGAACCCGTGTCGCCGCCGTGAAAGGGCGGTGTCCTTGGCCTCTAGACGATGGGGACGTGTAAATTGGTTCGTACCTTCATAATGAGGGTAACGAGTTTTTGTATATTATCTTTTTTGATTTCATTTTGCAAGGCTTTTTTATATTCAGCCTTGCAGTTGAAAAAAGCTTGACAAAAAGAGCCCCTTTCCGCTATCTTAAATGTTCTTAAAAACGCCCAGGTAGCTCAGTCGGTAGAGCAGAGGACTGAAAATCCTCGTGTCGGGGGTTCAATTCCCTCCCTGGGCACCATGAAACTTCAAGCCCCACAGAGTTTGTCTATGGGGCTTTTTTATTTCCCTTTTCTCTTTCAGATGTCATGTTGACAAATTGGTTTTGGATATGTCAATATCGTTCTATAAATAATCCAATATCCTAAGGAGCATATACCGTAATGAAAGCTATAAATGTGGGGATAGTCGGCTTTGGCACAGTTGGCACAGGTACGGCCAAGATACTTATTGAGAACTCAAGGCTCATTGAGGAGAGGGTCGGCGCCCCCATAGTTGTCAAAAAAATCGCTGACCGCGGGCCGGAGAAGGAGCGGGAGATAAAGGTTGCCCCCTCTATACTTACGAGAGACGCCAATGAGATACTGAACGACCCCGATATAGATATTGCGGTTGAGCTTATAGGCGGATACGGTTATGCAAAGGAGTTTATTCTAAAGGCGATTGACAAAGGCAAGCATGTGGTAACAGCAAACAAGGCGCTACTTGCGATTCACGGCGACGAGATATTCAAGGCAGCATACGGGAAAGGGGTAGATATAGGCTTTGAGGCCTCTGTGGGGGGCGGAATACCGATAATAAGGGCCTTGAAAGAGGGTCTTGTGGCAAACAGGATCGAGTCCATATACGGTATCGTTAACGGCACAACCAACTATATACTGACAAAGATGACTGCCGGGGGAGAGAACTTTGCAGATGTGCTCAAGGAGGCCCAGGAGAAAGGTTATGCCGAGACAGACCCTACATTTGATGTGGAGGGGATAGATGCCGCCCACAAGTTGGCCATACTGATATCACTGGCATACGGGGTCAGAATAAGGTTTGAGGATATATACACAGAGGGTATTTCAAGGATAACACCTCTTGACATCGAGTTTGCCAGGGAGTTTGGTTACAGGATAAAGCTGCTGGCCATAACAAAGGACGATAAGGGAAAGATAGAGGCCAGGGTTCATCCTACCATGCTCAAGGAAAACGCCATGCTGGCCACAGTTGATGGCGTCTTCAATGCCATATATGTCACCGGTGACGCCGTGGGTTCCACCATGTTTTACGGTCGGGGCGCTGGTATGATGCCCACCGGAAGCGCCGTAGTGAGCGACATAGTTGACATTGCAAGAAATATAATCAAGAAGAGTAATCAGAGGGTCCCTCCGATGGGGTGCAGGGAAGAAAGCATAAAAGATGCAAAGGTGAAGGACATTTCCGAGACGGTAAACCATTACTATATAAGGTTTTCTGCCATGGACAGGCCTGGTGTTCTCTCAAAGATATCCGGGGTCCTCGGTGAGAACAACATCAGCATATCCTCCATGATACAGAAGGGGAGGGAGATTGAAGGGGCAGTGCCCATTGTCATGATGACCCATGAAGCAAGGGAAAGAGATATAAGGAAGGCCCTTGATGAGATTGATAGGCTCCCCGTTGTTCATGACAAGACTGTGTTTATAAGGATTGAGGAAGGACTTACCTGAAAATCTCCCCTCACCCCTCTTTGCCAAAGAGGGGAATAAAGTATCCCCCTTTGTAAAAGGGGGATTAAGGGGGATTTGATTTACGTCGTAGCCCCACCGCAGCTGGAGCCTGCCCCTGCAGTGCAGCCATAACAGTGAAACCCTGTTACAATCTGCCTCTTGGACAATTTCGAAAGGTCAAAATCCCTTATATGAGACGGGGCGCCGTGATTTACTGACAATCCCAGCATCTGGTTGAAGTCGCAGTCGTATAATGTACCGTCCCATCCGACTGAAAGTATATTCCTGCACATGGCGTTGACTGCTGCCGAAGGGTTGAAGGAAGATACAAGCCTGCTCATATACATCTCAAAGTTTCCTGAGGAATTCAAATAAGCAAGGAACCTTCCTACAGGCAGGTTCGTTATGGTAAACAGGTTGTTGAAGGTTATGCCGTATCTCTTCTGCATCTCTCTCTTGTAATCAGCTTCCAAGGCCTTCTGGGAAGGCGGTAGAAAGGCGCCTCCAGGGTTGAAGACAAGGCTCAAGGTTAACCCTGAACCCTCCCTGCCGTAACCCAAAGAATTGAGTCTTTTCAGGGACTCTATCGATTTTTTGAATACCCCCCTCCCCCGCTGGGAATCCGTGTTCTGCTCCATGTAATACGGCAGGGACGCTATCACCTCGACCTTATTTTCGGCAAAAAACCGTGGGATATCTTCATATCCTGGCTCTGACAGTATAGTAAGGTTTGTTCTGACCATTACGTGCCGTCCCAGTTTACAGCACTCTTCAACAAACCATCGGAAGTTAGGGTTCATTTCAGGCGCTCCGCCGGTTATGTCCACAGTGGGTATGCCTGTATCTCTGAGGATATCAAGGCACAGCTCCATTGTTTCTCTTGTCATCACCTCGGTACTGCCGGGCCCGGCATCTACATGGCAGTGCCTGCATGCCTGGTTGCAGAGCTTGCCAAGGTTGATCTGAAATATTCTAATGCCTGTAGCTGTAAGAGGATAAAGGTTGCTCTCAGCAATAGTTTTGTCAAAGGGCCTGAGTTCCATAAATCTCCCTACATGGATATCTTTTCAATCACATTCTTCATCTGGACCCCGTGCACCAAGGATGCCCCGCCCCTTATGGCTGCTGCCACGTGAACCGCCTCCGTCATCTGCTCCTTGTTGGAACCCTTTTCGAGACAGGTCCGGGTGTAAGCGTCTATACAGTACGGGCACTGGACTGCATGGGCAACGGCCAAGGCAATGAGCGCCTTTTCCCTTTCAGTAAGGGCCCCCTCTGCAAACACTGCGCCGTACCACTCTGAGAACTTCTTCCATAGTTCGGGTGCTCCTTCGCCAATCCCCGGGAATTTGCTAAGATCTTCAGGTGTATAGTATGTCTCCATAGACGCCTCCTCTATTTAAAAATGATGTATCACCTAAAAACTGCAAACCACAGAGATTCACAGAGGTGTTACTATTTTAAAAAACCCTTATACATCCGGCACTTCTCTGTGTTCTCAAGATTTACATCAAAGGATTTTATATTCATCAAAAGAGTGCACAGAGAAAAAAATGGTTTTAGGATTTATTTCATTTAAATCAGTATCTTGCTCTGTGTGCTCTGTGGTTCGATTGCAGGATTTACGTATCATTA
>Ga0209641_10004399_pt1 | contig 11625 bp, 14 predicted proteins | sample RifCSP16_1_FD_184022 | JGI IMG/M metagenome (GOLD analysis project Ga0209641, IMG submission 184022) | Soil microbial communities from Rifle, Colorado - Rifle CSP2_sed 16_1 (SPAdes) (version 2) | ecosystem: Environmental > Terrestrial > Deep subsurface > Rock core/Sediment | place: Rifle...
TGTCCGCACCCCTGAATGACCATTCTTCGGCTAGTCACCGTACCGACTCAGAATGCGTCTGCGGAGGTCGTCGACGGCATCGGAGACATCGCTGCCCGAAACCAGCTCCGCGTCGCCTCCGAGGCGAACCAGGAGTCGAGCGGCAACCGCGGGATCCGCTGCCGAGAAGTCGATCGTTCGCCCTTCGGCGGCGTCATCGACCTCTGACACCGGGTAGTAGTCGGCCACCCACGCTGCGCGTGGGCCGAGCCGGATGCGTGCGGTGACGTCGTCGGGACCCGGTGTGTACCGAACCCGAGGGGTGGGCGGCGCGGCGGGCGGTTCGAAGTGCTCGTCGGTCTCTTCGATGGATCTGACGCGATCGACGCGGAAGACACGCTCGGCGCCCGCACGTCGGCAGTGGCCCGACACGTACCAATTGCCGAGCGCGGTGAACACGACCCACGGCTCGATCCTCCGCACCGTCGTGCGTCCCGACGCCATGGCCGTGTGGGTGATCTCGACGACCCGTCCGTCGCGTGCTGCATTCCGAAGGATGGAGAGCGCCTCCGGTTCGGGGGCCAGGTCCACGTCGATGGAACCTGGGTCCGGGATGAGGGCACCCCGCAGCTTGGCCACCGCCGACGCCAGGGCCGGCGTGGCGGCTTCAGAGGCCTCGACTGCCAGCCCCGAGGCCAACAGCATCAGAGCCTCGGCTGCGGTGAGGCGGAGGGGCCGCGAGAAATACTCGGCGGCGTCGACCACGACCTCGTCCTCGTCGATGTAGGCGTCCATGAGATCCCCGGGACCGTATCCGGGGAGTCCACAGACGAAGACGATGTCGAGGTCTCGCACCAGGTCGGACCGTTGGTAGCCGAAACGGGTGCACACCTCGTCGACCGTGGCCCCGGGGTTGGCGATGACCCACGGGAGCATCGCGAGGATTCGGTTGAGCCGCTCTGCGGTCCGTGCGCTGCTCATGCACCGCTCCTGACGTGCTCGACGAAACGAGCACGCAACTCCGCAGGGCCGACGATCTCAGCAGCATCCTCGAAACCGATCAGCCAGCCGATCAGCGCGTCGGGCGAGCCGACCTCGAGCACCACGGTGATCCCGCCATCCATCGACTCGGTGACAGCCGTACCCGGAGCAAGTTGGCGTCGCGCCCACCAGGCGACGCCGGGGTCGAAGCGCACGGACGCCGAAGTGCGGGCGTCTCCGGCCTCCCAGGGGGCGCCGGGGAATCCGGCTCGCACATCGAAGTCGGTCGGGCGGTCGAAGGCGCCCGCCTTGGTTCCCAGCGATACACCAACCATCCGGTCGACACGGAAGGTGCGTCGCTCCCCACCGACCGATCCCACGAGATACCAATGCCCCATTCGATGCACCAATCCGTACGGATCCAGGCGTCGCTTGGATCCGCGGTACTCGAAGGCGAGCCTTCTCCGGTCGATGACCGCGGTGAATGAGTCGGCGATCACGGCCGGGTCGGCGGCGAGGTCGGCGGCCATCGGATCGCCCAGGCCCGCCATCGGTGCACCTCCGAGCTTCAAGAACGCCCCTTCGCCCGGAGCCTGGCCGCCGAGGTGGACCATGCGGCTGGCCAGGTACAGGGCAGCCCGCTCCTCATCGGTGAGCCCGGGATCCTCCAGGGCGTACTCCTCGGGCGAGATCACGTAGCCGTGTTCCACCTCCCACCCGTCGGTGGGCTCGAGGTGGATGGGCACGCCGAGCGACTTGAGGAGGTCCTTGTCGCGTTCGAACGTCCTGCGGAAGGCGGCATCGCTGTCCTGGTCGTACCCGGCGACCGTGTTGCGGATCTGGTCCGCGGTCACCGGCCGCCCGACGGTCAGCAGAAATGCCAGCAGATTGAGGACGCGCTCGATGACACGCTGCATTGGAGGGCCAGCGTATCGGCCGGGACCTGCCAACGGGAGAGGGCAGCCGGGCGTTGGGCATGAGAAAGAACTCGGTCTGTGGCCCGCAGAGACCGCATCGATGGGCTCGCCACGGGATGGGACCTGCGACCCACCGACGCGCACCCCATGCCCGATCCTTCCAACGCTTGTGGCCTCAGAGAGAAGCGATCAGTTTGTCCACCCGCTCGTCCACGGCGCGGAAGGGGTCCTTGCAGAGCACCGTCCGTTGGGCCTGGTCGTTGAGCTTCAGGTGCACCCAGTCGACGGTGAAGTCGCGGTTCTTGGCCTTCGCGGCCTTGATGAAGTCGCCGCGGAGACGCGCCCGTGTCGTCTGCGGGGGTTGGGTGAGAGCTCTGGTGATGTCCTCGTCGGTGACCACACGTTCCATGAGGCCCCGGCGCTCGAGGAGGTAATACAGCCCGCGGTCCTTGGTGACGTCGTGATAGGCCAGGTCGAGCATGGCCAGCTTCGGGTCGCTGAGAGGAACCCCCCGCCGTGAGGAGTACTCCTCGATGAGGTGGTACTTGGCGACCCAGTCGCACTCGCGGCGCAGGTTCATGGGATCCTTCTCCAGCCCGGTCAAGAGGTGCTCCCACATCTCGATGGCACTTTGGACCGACGGTGGAAACCCTGGTGAGCGTGCGTAACGGAGCACCCGATCGAGGTACTCCCACTGCATGTCGAGCGCCGACAGTTCGCGGCCGTTGGCGAGCCGTACCTTGCGCCGACACGTGATGTCGTGGCTGATCTCGCGGATCGCGCGGATCGGATTCTCCAGCGACATGTCCCGGAAGGTCACGTCGTCCTCGAGCATCTGCAGCAATGCGACGGTGGTCCCCACCTTGACGTAACTGATGTATTCGGACATGTTGGAATCGCCGGCGATGACGTGGAGCCGGCGATAGCGCTCGGCGTCGGCGTGTGGCTCGTCGCGGGTGTTGATGATGGGGCGGCTTCGGGTCGTGGCCGACGACACGCCCTCCCAAATGTGCTCGGCCCGTTGGGCGATCGAGAACACGGTGCCCCGTGCCGTCTGGAGGAGCTTCCCCGCCCCGGCGAATATCTGGCGAGTCACCAAGAACGGGATCAGGGTGTCGATCATCCGCTGGAAATCGGTCTGCCGGCTCACCAGGTAGTTCTCGTGGCACCCGTAAGAGTTGCCTGCGGAATCGGTGTTGTTCTTGAAGAGAAACACCTGGCCTCGAATTCCCTCCTCTTCGAGGCGCTGTTCTGCCGAATGGAGGAGGCCTTCGAGGACGCGCTCTCCCGCCTTGTCGTGGGCCACGAGGTCGTAGAGGGCGTCGCATTCCGGGGTGGCGTACTCGGGGTGGCTGCCGACATCGAGGTAGAGGCGGGCACCGTTCTCGAGGAACACGTTCGAGGATCGGCCCCAGGACACGACGCGCCGAAAGAGGTAGCGGGCGACCTCGTCGGGCGAGAGGCGGCGCTGGCCGCGCAGGGTGCAGGTCACCCCGTATTCGTTCTCCATGCCAAAGATGCGTCGTTCCACCCGGCGAGCGTACCGGTCCCCCGGCGACACCGGGGGTTGTGCACGGTGATCGGTAGCATCGGGTCTCGTGGATCACCAAGGGGCACCGTACGTCAGTCTCGCCAAACTCGGCGATCCCGCGGCCGCAGGACTCGCCGTCGCCCTTCTCCGGTCGGCAGGCATTCCGGCGCGTATGCACGGCGAGGGACTCGGTCCCTATCGCATGACGGTCGGTGAGATGGCGGTCACCGAGGTGTGGGTTCCCGAGCCCGATCTCGAGGACGCCAGGGAGGTGCTCGGCGGATCCGACCTGGAGCACGTGCCTCCTGCTCCGACCCACATCGGGGCGCTCGCCGACCCGGGTGCCCTGCCCATGCGTCTGCTGGCCGCGCTCACGATCCTCGTGCTGGCGTGGTCCGTGGTCCGCTGGCTGATGATGGTCGTCTGAGAGCGCTCCTCGGCTCACCCCGGGCTCACGCGTCGACACTCGCCGGCACGTGGGGAGACCGGCGACCTACGAGCGTGCGCTCTGGGTGGCAGGGCCTTCGCCGGCCAACTCGTGGACGGCGAGCCTTCGGAATGACCGCCTGCCCAGTGTTCGATCGACCACCGCCCCCTCCCAACCGGCCTGACCGTTGCCGTCGGTCACGGACAAGCACGCCGCCTTCGCCCATCCGATGGCCGTGGCCAAAGGGGCGTCGGGGCTGAATGCCGCCGTGAGATGAGACACCAGGTCTTCGGCCGAACCGCCGATGGCCGAGATCCGGCTGTCGTGGTAGAGCACCCCGTCGTAGGTGATCCGGAAGATGTGGTTTCCCTCGGTGGTATCACCCACCTCCACCACCATGACCTCCACCTCGAACGGCTTCACGTCCTGGGTGAACACGTGGCCGAGGGTCTGTGCGTAGGCGTTGGCCAGGCTTCTCGCCGTCACGTCCGAACGCGAATAGGCATACCCGGTGAGGTCGGCTCGCCGAATCCCCCCGACCCGAAGTTGCTCGAACTCGGTGTACTTGCCGACGCCGGCAAAGGCGATCCGGTCGTAGACCTCGGAGATCTTCTGCAGGGCGCCGCTGGGGTTCTCACCCAGGATCAGCACCCCGTCGGCGTACTCGACGGCGACCAGCGACTTCCCGCGGGCGATGCCTTTGCGGGCATATTCGGCCCGGTCCTTCATGAGCTGCTCGGGCGGGACGTAGAACGGGAGGGTCATGCATCGCCTCCCATCGCAGTGCGAGCGGCAACGGCGATGCGGTCGTCATCGATCTCCCTGAACCCCATCGACGACACCGTGACGACGTTCGGGTAGATCTCTCTCTTGAGATCGGGGCCTCCGGTGGCGGTGTCCTCTTCGGCGGCAGCGACGAGGGCCGCCACCGCGAGGTCGACTGCGGCGTCTTCGTTCATGTCGGGTGAGTACTGGGTGCGGATGTAAAGGCGGGCATCGCGGCCGCCCGAACCGGTGGTCGCGTAGTCGGTCTCCTCGTACGACCCTCCGACGACGTCGTATGAGTAGAGACGACCCTCCCCGGCGACCCCGTCGAAGCCGCAGAACAGGGGAATCACGACAAGCCCCTGGAATGCCATCGGCAACTGGCGGCGCACCATCGCGGCGAGGTGGTTGGCCTTGCCGGCAAGGCTGAGGCGACGGCCTTCGATCTTCTCGTAGTGCTCGAGCTCGGTCTGGAAGAGCTTGACGAGTTCGATGGCGACCCCCGCCGTTCCCGAAATGGCGACGGCGGAGAACGCGTCCGCCGGGTACACCTTTTGGACGTTGCGGTGGGCGATGATGTTGCCGGTGACCGCCCGCCGATCGCCCGCCATCACCACGCCATGGGCGTAGCGGAGCGCCAGGACCGTGGTGCCCTCGGGCGGCTCGAGAGCATCTCCCGCGGCGCGCGTCATGTCCCAGCTTGGCCCGATGCCCCGTGACCGGAGCAGCTCGGTGAACGACGCGGCCGGGGTGCCGGCCTCGAGAGGAAGCCCGTCTCGTGGCGTCGGCGTCACTGCCCGCCCTTTTGGACGTAGTTCTTGACGAACTCCTCGGCGTTCTCCTCCAAGACGGTGTCGATCTCGTCGAGGAGATCGTCGATCTTCTCGGTCAGCTCTTCGCCCACCTCACTGGAGACGGGCTGGTCGGCCTCGACCTTGCGTCCAGAGTCGTCACGACGGGTCTGCTTGCGTTCCTGTTCGGCCATGCTCACCTCCCTCTTCACCTGCGAGTGCTCGGATGAGATCGGCGGGTGTCGGCGACCGCTCGAGCAAGGCGGCGACGCGATCCTTGCCACCGCGAAGAGGTTCCATCATAGGCACCCGCTTGAGAGCGTCTTCGCCGACGTCGAAGATGAGTGAGTCCCAGTTGGCGGCCACGATGGCCGCCCCGTAGCGCTCGATGCACGCCCCCCGAAACCATGCTCTGGTCCGCTCGGGCGGCGCCGTCGTTGCCCGGATCACCTGCTCCTCCGTGAACAGTGTGCGCATCCGACCAGCATCGACAAGCCGGCGATAGAGGCTCCTCGTCCGGTCGACGTCGTGGTACTGCAGCCCGGCGAGACGGAGCTTCGGCGCAGCCCATCCGAGCTGGTCACGATCCCGATACCCGTCGAGCAGCGACAGTTTCGCGGTCCAGTCGAGGCGGTCGGCGGTGCTCGCCGGGGACCGCTCCAGATCGGTGAGGATCTCCTCCCAGCTCTCGATGACGCTGCTCTCGACGGTGGAGACGCCGTGCACCGCAGCATGCTTGGACACCCAGTCGAGGTACTGCCATTGCAGATCGAGGGCCGTGGCGGTCGTTCCATCGACGAGTTCGACGGCGTGGCGCAGGGTCGGATCGTGACTGATCTTCCAGACGGCTTCCACCGGTCTGGAGAGGGTGATGGGGTCCCCGAGGTTGCCGGCCTCGAGTGCTGCGAGGAGTAGGGCGGTCGTGCCCACCTTGAGAAAGGTCTGCACCTCGCTGAGGTTGGCGTCGCCGATGATCACGTGGAGCCGGCGGTACAGGCCGGGATCGGCGTGGGGCTCGTCACGGGTGTTGATGATGGGGCGCTTCAGCGTCGTCTCGAGGCCCACCTCTTCTTCGAAGAAATCTGCGCGCTGGGTGATCTGGTAGCCGACGTCGGGCCGGCCGTTCTCGGAGCCGATCTTCCCCGATCCGGTGAAGATCTGGCGGGAAGCGAAGAAGGCGGTGAGGTGGCGCACCAGGTCGCCGAACGGGACACTCCTCGACACCAGGTAGTTCTCGTGTGCCCCGTACGAGTTGCCCTTGCCGTCGCTGTTGTTCTTGTGGATGAAGAGCCGCTGTCCCTCGGGGAGCGTCCGGTTTGCCGACGCGGCCGCACGCTCCAAGATCACCTCACCGGCTTTGTCGTAGAGCGCGGCTTCGAGGGCGTCGAAACACTCCGGCGACGAGTACTCGGGGTGGGCATGGTCCACATAGAGACGAGCGCCGTTGGTCAAGACGACGTTGACGAGGCCGCTCTCGAACTCCCCCGTCGGTGCCGGGTCGTACCCGAGCCCCCGGGCGTCGCGACCGGGCGACTCCTCGTCGAATGACCATTGGATACGCGTCGACATCCCGGCGTACGAGTTGATGACGAGGCTCGAGGCGAGCACCGGATTGAAGTCCGGCTGGTTGCGGATCGTGACGCCGAATTCCGTCTCGGTGCCGACGACCTTGTGGACTTCGGTCACAGGTATTGGCCGGTGGTGATCGCCTCGATGCTGCGGCCGTCGCCGTCACCATCGATGAGCGTCCTCACGTAGACGATGCGCTCACCCTTCTTCCCGGAGATCCGGGCCCAGTCGTCGGGATTGGTCGTGTTCGGCAAGTCCTCGTGCTCGCGGAACTCCTGCTTGGTCGCGTCGAGGAGGTCCTGGACCCGAACACCGCGCACTCCCGAGGCGATTTCCCGCTTGATGGCTTCCTTCTTGGCCCTCCGCACGACGTTCTCGATCATGGCACCGGAGGAGAAATCCTTGAAGTAGAGGACCTCCTTGTCCCCGTTGGCGTACGTCACCTCGAGGAATCTGTTGGCGTCGCCGGTCGAGTACATGTCGGCCACGACCTGGTCGATCATCCGGGTGATCATGGTTTGACGGTCCCCGAATCGGGCAAGCTCCTCCGGGTCGAGAGGCAGGCCGTCTCCGAGGTAGATGCCGAAGATCTGGCGGGCTGCCTGGTCGGAGGGGCGCTCGATCTTGATCTTCACGTCGAGCCGCCCCGGGCGCAGGATGGCCGGATCGATGAGGTCCTCCCGGTTGGACGCGCCTATCACGATGACGTTCTTGAGCCCCTCGACGCCGTCGAGCTCAGAGAGCAGCTGGGGCACGATGGTCGACTCGACGTCGGATGAGATGCCGCTCCCTCTGGTACGGAAGAGGGAGTCCATTTCGTCGAAGAACACGATCACCGGCACGCCCTCGTCCGACTTCTCCTTGGCACGGGCGAAGATGAGCCGGATCTGGCGTTCGGTCTCGCCGACGTACTTGTTGAGCAGCTCGGGCCCCTTGATGTTCAGGAAGTACGAACGAGCATCGGTCTGTCCCGTCTTCGCCGCCACCGCGCCGGCGAGGGAGTTCGCCACCGCTTTGGCGATCAGCGTCTTGCCGCATCCCGGAGGGCCGTAGAGGAGGATCCCCTTGGGTGCGGCGAGCCCGTAATGCTCGAAGAGGTCCTTGTGCAGGTACGGGAGTTCGACGGCATCGCGAATCGAGGCGATCTGTTCGGTGAGGCCCCCGATGTCCTCGTAGGACACGTCGGGGACCTCTTCGAGGACGAGCTCCTCGACTTCGGGCCGGACGAGGCGCTCGTGGACCAGCCCGGTGCGGGAATCGAGGCGCACATGGTCACCCACCCGAAGGAAGGCGTCGCTCATCGGGCCGGCGAGCTCCACGACCCGCTCTTCGTCGGCCCGACCGAGCACGATCAGTCGGTGGTCGTCGAGCAACTCCTTGACGGTGACGACCTCCCCGGTGGGCTCGAACGACCGGACGTCGATGACGTTCATGGCCTCGTTGAGCAGGACCTCTTGGCCGAGCTCGAGCGCCTTCACCTCGATCGTGGGCTCCACGTTCACCCTGAGCTTGCGGCCACCGATGATCACGTCGATCGTTCCGTCGACGTTGAGCCCGTGCACGACCCCGAACTGGTTCGGTGGCGCGGTGAGCTTCTCGACCTCTTCGCGGAGGATGGCGAGTTGATCGCGAGTCTCTTCGAGCGCCACCGAAAGCTTCTCGTTCTGGGACACGGCCTGGGTGATGCGCCCCTTGGCCTCCAAGAGCCGCTCCTCGAGCACCCGGACGCGACGGGGGGCATCTTGGAGGCGCCTGCGGAGGATGGCGATCTCCTCCTCGAGCATCTTGATGGTGCTGCGGAGTTCATCGAGCGTCGGTTCGATCATGGCCCCATCCTCGGTTGCACCTGGTCCGGGCACTTGGTCCGGACACTTCAACGAACCAGGACCGGGCTTCCCCGGTCCTGCGGCGAGTATACGACCAGCTCGCGGATGGGTCGAAGACCGATGAGCTTGAGCGCGGACACCCTCCCGTTACACTCTCCCCGGACGCTCGAGATACCGGAGCACAGCATCATGAAGGTTTGGATCGACCAGGATCTCTGCACGGGCGACGGCCTGTGTGAAGAGATCGCCCCCGACGTCTTCGTACTCCTCGATGACGGACTTGCCTATGTTCGCCAGGGCGACACGGTCTTCGCGACTGCGAAGGGCAACGCGCAGGGCGCCCAAGGCCTCGCGCTGGTGCCCGACGGGCAGGAGGACATCACGATCGAGGCGGCCGAGGAGTGCCCCGGAGAGTGCATTTTCATCGAGCCGTGACCGAGAACGAGATCACGCAAGTGATGGCCCCGCCTCATCGGCGGGGTCGTCGGCGTCGAGGCTGAGCTCCTCGGCGGTGATCCTGGCGAACGTGAGGAATCCGGTGTGGCCGACCATCTGGCTCGCCGGGCGAACCGACCGTCCCTCGAAGCGCCATTCCCGTATCAGCAACTCGATCGTCTCCACGCCGACGAACCGCCGCACTCGCCTGAGTTCGTCTTGGAGGTGCATGACCTGGGGCACCGTCGGAAGGTACGCCGCGAGGATGCCGTCGGGGGCGAGTGAACGCACCACGGCGCCGACGGCGGCCCACGGTTCTGGGAGGTCGAGGATCACCCGATCGACTTCGAGTTCTCCCAAGACGGACTCGATCTCCCCCTCGACCATGCGAAGGTTGTCGGGAATGCCCCCAAGAAACCGCGAGATCACCTTTCGCGCGTGAGCGAGGTGATCGGGGCGCCGCTCGACCGAGAGCACCGAGCCGGTGGGGCCGACTGCTCGGAGGAGGGCCATCGTGAGGGCGCCCGAGCCGGTCCCGGCTTCCGCCACGACGTGCCCGGGAGCTATGTCGGCCCAATGGATCAGCGCCCCGAGATCTTTCGGGTAGACCACCTGAGCACCCCGGGGCATCTTGAGGATGTAGTCGACGAGTCGCGGCCGGACTGCGACCAGGCGCGACCCTCCCGAGGCGCGGTACACGGTGCCGGGCGGCGTGCCGATGATCTCGTCGTGTCCGAGAACGCCGGCGTGGTACTGGAACGAGCCGCTCTCATGGAGGTCCACGAGGTAGTGGCGTCCCCTGGCGTCGATGAGGAGGCAGAGATCGCCGTCGGTGAAGGTCTCGATCACCGGATCAGGAAGGGGAGGGCGAGGGACAACAGCATCATGATCGCGATGAACACGACGAGGGCCTTGAGGAACGTCTCGCGATGACGGAACATGGGGCCGACTCTAGAACGTGCGCCGACAGGTCGGTGGTCCCATCACCCGGCAAGCCCGTTCGAGCGACTCCTCGGGCGGGAGCGGTACAGTTCGGGGATGGACGCCATCTCGTCGGGCACCCGACGTCTCCTTGCAGCCGTGAGGGAAGGTGACGCCACACTGGCGCTCCTCGGCGCGGCGATCGCGGCCTACGGCTTGATTCGCCGCCTGGAGGGGCCACGCGAAGAGCTGGTGTACTCCGCCACCGTGCGGCGGGGTCAGCGGGTCGAGATCGCCGTGGCTGCGCCCGAGGCTCAGCGCACCCGGTAGACCTCCACCCTGGCGGCACCCTTCTTGCCGCGGCGCCGGCCGAGCAGATAGGCGATGACGACGAGGCCGACCGCGCCCACCGCGGCCACCACCCCTGGCTTCTTTGCCCCCTCCGAGGTCTCGGAGACCACCTGCTGGATCTCGCGGAGTTTCGCCTCGAGGTCGGCGCGTTCCACGCTCATCTGGTTGCCCTCCACATCACGAGTCCGGTCAGTGCGAGCAAGGACAGCGACGCCGCCAGGTAGCCGAGACCGCTCCAGATCGCCCCGTCGGGCATCACGTGGACGATGAGGCGAAGGGCCGACACCGACAGAAAGAGCGCGGCGAGGATGAAGGCCAGCGCCGCGGCGAAACCGAAGCCGGCGAGCCTGCCCAACCGTCGCGCCGGTTGGAGGATCGCGTCTTTGAGGTACTGCTTGGCGAGGTCGATGAACTCACCGACCAGTTCGGGCAGTTGGCGTATCGAAGCCATGTTGGGTCCTTCCCGGCGCCTGGTCCATCGTCGTGCAGTCCGCTGCTCGCAGGAGAGCCGTCTCACGGTCGAGTACCTTCATCTCGAGCCTGAGGCGGGCCGATGCGTCGCCTGCTTCCAGATGTGCTGGATCTCCGGCCACGAGATCCTCGGATGGAGGCTACCTCATGCGAGGCGGCCATCGGATCCTCGCCGATCCCGACGGCGACGTCCCGGCCCTCCCCTGCCGCTGTCATCGCCCCCATGGAGGTCCGCAACCGGAGTACTCCGGGTATCGAGGGCGTCCCCCTGCGACCGCGCTCTGGGGGGTTTCGCCAAGGTGTCCACCGCGGCTTGGAAGCCGGCTCTCCGAAATGGGGCGGGACCCGGCGGTATCCTCGCCCCTCATGACGGCACCGCCGATCGATCCGCGACGCAACCTCTGGCCGCTCGTGGGTGGCCAGAGCCTGTCGCTGCTCGGGGACTACCTGGCGTTCTTCTTCGCGCTCCCCGTCTTCGTGAGGGACATCACCGGCTCCGCTGCCCAGCTCGGCCTGCTGGCGGTGTCCGAGACACTGGCGGTGTTGCTCTTCGGCTTCGTCGCCGGCGTCCTCATCGACCGGGTCAGGATCCGCAGGGCGCTGGTGGCGGCCGAACTCGTGCGGGCTACGGCGCTGGGCCTGCTCGCTCTCGCCGTGGTAG